>Ga0209828_1000668_pt1 | contig 32363 bp, 38 predicted proteins | sample MaitaG_FD_187429 | JGI IMG/M metagenome (GOLD analysis project Ga0209828, IMG submission 187429) | Marine algal microbial communities from Maine, USA - Maine_Asex2 metaG (SPAdes) (version 2) | ecosystem: Host-associated > Algae > Red algae > Unclassified | place: Maine, USA | collected 2015-01-05
CCTGTATTTATAGTAGCTGCAATTCTAGAAAGTTTTGTAACACGACATTATATGGATTTAGGTGAATGGGGAAGAGGCCTCATAGTTATTTTATCCTTTGCCTTTATTATTTGGTACTTTATTTATTATCCATTAAAAATTAAAAGAAATGGCTTACCAGTCAGAATTAGTAACACGTAGAAGGCGAGAGCTTGGAGAGATCATAGGAGATGGATTTAAGATCTTCTTTGCGAATATTAAAAACTACGGTTTGGGGTTTTTAATGTTTGTCATGCCTGTTTTTATAATAATGGCTACTGTGTTTATTGCCTTCACAGGTAATCTCATCTCAAAAATAATGACGAATGACATAATGGGTATGAGTGATAATATGTCAGGAATGTTAAGTGGCTTTGGCGTTATGTACGTTGGGTTGTTTCTGTCTTATACGGTTTTATATACATTGGCATACGCAGGTTTAAAAGCATATAGAGAAAATGATGATAATCCGTTTAGTTTTGATGCTCTGAAAGAAAATATGTTTAAATATTTTATCCCCGTAACTATTACAATATTTATGATTGTAATTTTCATGTTTTGCCTTGGAATTATACCAGCATTATTGTTCAGTATCCTAAGCTTGGTTAGTCCGTTTCTTGTAGTATTAGCAGTGTTTATTATCATTCCAATAGTTATATATTATGCTATTATAACTGTGTTTATGCCCTACATACGTGTAGAAGAAGAATTAGGTCTTGCGGAATCGTATCGGAGAGCAAAATATCTTATAAAAAATAATTGGTGGAATACCTTTGGTGTACTATTTGTGGCAGGGATTGTCGCCGGATTAGTTTCTGTTTTATTTAACATCCCGTTTTACATCGCTAGTTTTTCTGCAGATTTTGGGGGCGTAGGAGGTGGAGAAGGATTAGAAAGTATACCTATGTTTGCTGCACTGTCTTATCTGGGAGGTTTAATAGGAGGTCTTTTTATTGCAATTTATACACAGATAACGTTGGGTTTAAAATACTATGATTTAGTGGAGCAAAAGGATAGTTCACAACTCATCAATAAAATTGATACCCTCGGACAATCAAGAGATACATTTTTTGAGAATGAGGGTGATTATTAAATATTTAATTTTCCATATCATTTTGCTCTTCTGTGCCACTAGCCTACAAGCGCAGCAACAACTTGTATTGCAAAACCAATACCAGCTAGAGGATGATTATATACCGATGACATTTGATAGCACAAGGTTAGCTGTATATAAGAATGATGCAGAGTATGTATATAAGCAAGGAGCTAAATATGAAGAAAATCTGTTATCGAAGCTCTTTACTCGCTTCTTAAATTGGTTGTCGGAAGCAACCGGTATTACCTTTGGCTATCGCTTATTTCAACTTATTAAGTATTTGCTTATTTTCTCTGCGGTCTATCTTATGATTCGCTTTTTTACGAATTCAACACATGGCGGTTTGGTTAAGAAATCAGAAAAGAATTTTGAGGATATTGATACGGTATTAGTGGATGCAGATATGAGTGCTCTAGATCTTTCCAAATTAGTAGAGCAAGCAGAGCAACAAGGAGATTACAGATTAGCTGTACGGTTTAGTTACCTAAAGCTCCTAAGAAATTTGGATGATAATGAACTCATCCATTGGAAAGCTGAGAAAACCAATAGTGATTTCATTGCTGAGCTAAATTCAACAACATATGGAGAATCATTTAAGGACATAACTAGATTATATGAATATGCATGGTACGGAGAGTTTGAATTATCAGAGGAGGCTGAGTACTTAGAAAGCAAACATCAATTTGATAAGCTTTTTCAAAACCTTTCAAGCTGATGTTAAAAGATTTTATTAAAAATAATAAAAGATCGGCGTACCTATTAGTATTCTATTTTATACTAATGCTGATTATCGCATTCTTTTGGCCTAAACAAATTGATTGGCGTGCTAGCTATTCTGCATTGCATACCAAGCCCTATGGAGCAAGAGTTCTCTTTAATGAATTATCTCATTTATATCCAGAGGCTAGTTTTGAGTCCAGCAATATGCCTATTTATAATACTGTCCATGACAGTTTTTCAGTTGATGCCAATACTGTCTATGTGTTCTGTGATCAAAACTTTTATATTGATTCATTGGAGTTCAGCAGATTGTATTCTTTTGTTGAACAAGGGAATACTGCGTTTATTGCTGCGGAAAAGATAGAAGAAAAATTTCTGGACACTCTGCATCTCACATTAGATTCTGAATTCAAATATAATATAGAGAATGACTCAAGTGCATTTAGTTTTATGGATGCGCGTTTCCCGAAATATGTTTTTCCTAATAATAGAGAGAGAACGTATCTGTATCAAGATTCTGCCTTCGTAGGGAATCAACATAGTTATATTGATTTTGAAGATCAGATGAACCAAGTTATGGTACCTTTTGGGAAGGGGAAATTTATTTTAAATTCCAATCCATTGGGTTTTACCAATTTCTACATTCTCAATGATAGTACAAGAAATTATGCGGCAAATTGCTTAAGTTTTATTGGAAATGTAGAACATATTATTTGGGATGAGTATTATAAAGTAGGAAAACCAGGTGCCTCCAAAACGCCATTAAAGGAAATTTTACAAATCCCTGGACTTCGATGGGCATACTGGTTAAGTTTAATAACTATCTTACTATTTATAGGATTTCATTCTAAGAGAAAACAACGCATTATTCCTTTAGAAGAGCCAATTAGAAATACCTCATTAGAATATGTCGATACAATGGGTAATCTATACTTTGAGCAATCAACAAATAAAAACATCGCAAATAAAAAAATAGATTTTTTCAAAAGCTACTTGGCGCGCGCATATAATTTAAATAACATCGATTTTTTAGATAAGGATCTAAAAAGAATTCAAAATAGAACAAACAAAACAGAAGTTGAAATCCAGCAGCTATTTGAAGTAATACAGTTGATAAAGACAAAAAAGAAAGTAGACGCTTTAGCGCTAAAAAAACTAAATACAGAAATAAATAACTTTTATAAATAAATGGATATGTTTGAAAGCAGGATAAATATGGAGCCTATACAGGAAAGTATAAGAGAAGTCAAACAAGAGATTGCGAAAATCATAGTAGGGCAGGAAAAAATGATTGATATGCTTATAGCCGCGATACTTGCAAAAGGTCATGTGCTCATTGAGGGGTTTCCTGGATTAGCAAAGACACTTACAGCCAAATTATTAGCGAAAACAATCGACGCCGATTTTAGTCGAATTCAGTTTACCCCAGATCTAATGCCTTCTGATGTCTTAGGAACCTCTGTGTTTAATTTCCAAGATTCGAGCTTTGACTATAAAAAGGGACCTATATTTTCTAATATTATTTTGATTGATGAAATCAATAGAGCCCCCGCTAAAACACAGGCAGCTTTGTTTGAGGTCATGGAGGAAAGGCAAGTAACAAATGAAGGTATATTATATCCTATGGACGAACCGTTCTTTATTATGGCAACTCAAAACCCCATAGACTTAGAGGGGACTTATCGATTGCCAGAGGCGCAGATGGATAGATTTATTTTTAAAATAAAGGTAGATTACCCTACGCTTGAAGAGGAAGTGCAAATTCTAAATAATTCTCAAGAAGGGCGTGGTGGTTCTAACATTGGAGGTATAGCTGCTATTCTAAATCAAAGTAAAATTGCAGAGTATCAAAATCTAGTTTCTCAAGTCCATGTGGAGCCCAAATTGATGCAGTTTATTGCGGAAATAAGTTCAAAAACGCGCGCACACAAGGACATACATATAGGCGCCTCACCAAGGGCTTCACTCGCATTATTACATGGGTCCAAAGCATTAGCTGTGATTAGAGGAAGAGATTTTATTACGCCAGAAGACATTACAGATCTAACGAATCCAGTCCTTGCGCATAGAATTAGTATGAGTCCAGAAAAAGAAATGGAAGGGGCAAGTCCAGAAGCAGTGGTAGAATCTTTAGTTAGGAGCTTGGAAATACCAAGGTAATGTTAAAAATTATTTCAAACATATATTTAACAAATAGGTTTTATACGAGTAGCGTTAGTATAATACTACTTTTCGTTCTAACAGGTTTTTTTCCTAGTCTGTTCTTTATACCTGTCGCACTTGTATGTTTATTCATTTTTTGGTTTTTAATTGAATTGACTTTCTTGTTTAGAAGCTCAAAAGGGTTTTATGGAAATCGGGTTCTTCCTGATAAATTATCGAATGGAGATCAGAATGAAATTCTAATTGACTTACAAAGCAACTACCCCTTTAGCTGTCAAGCTAAAATTATAGACGAAGTTCCATTTCAATTTCAACTAAGAGATACAAATTGGAAAGAGTCCTTTAACCCCAAAGAGTCCAAAACGATAATGTATGAATTAAGACCGGTGAAACGCGGTGAATATAGTTTTGGAGCAGTGCATGTCTTCGTATCGGCTTTTATAGGATTGGTAGAGAGGCGATTTACTTTCGATAAAGGGAAGAGTGTGCCTGTTTATCCTTCCTTTTTACAAATGCGTACGTATGAACTGGCAGCTTTTTCTAATTTTTTAACAGAATATGGCATTAAGAAGCAGAGAAGACTTGGGCAGACAATGGAGTTTGAACAAATTAAAGAATATGTGCAAGGTGATGACCTGCGCTCTGTAAACTGGAAAGCCTCTGCCCGCAGAAATGCACTTATGGTGAATCAGTATCAGGAAGAAAAATCACAGCAGGTGTATGCCATAGTTGATAAAGGAAGATTAATGAAGATGCCGTTCGATAATTTGAGTTTGTTAGATTATAGTATCAATGCAAGTTTAGTGATTTTAAATATTGCATTAAAAAAAGGAGACAAGTCAGGTTTAATTAGTTTCTCCAATAAAATAAGTTCTGTAGTAAAGGCAGAAAAAAAACCAGGGCAACTTTCTAAACTTTTAGAAGCATTATATGCACAGCGAACGCGTTACCAAGAATCCAACTACGAGCTTTTAAGTGCTTTTGTACGCAGACGTATTAAGCAAAGAAGCTTATTGATCCTGTTTACAAATTTTGAATCCGAACATTCTTTTGAGCGTCAGTTAAGTTATTTCAGACTATTGGCGAAACGTCATGTCCTTATTTTGGTGTTTTTTAAAAATACTGGTTTGGATAGTTTAAGAAAAGAAGACGTTAAATCAGTGCAGGGAATATTCAAACAAACCGTTGCAGAGAAGTATGTCAATGAAAAGTATTTGATCATTAAGCGATTAAAACAAAATGGAATTTACAGCATATTGACTAGACCGGAAGACTTAACAATCAATACTATAAATAAATATCTCGAGTTGAAGGCTCGCGGGGTCGTATAGTCTAGCCAAAGTTTTTGAAAATACGGAGGACGATATTTAAGAGCACAGTAATTAATATCATCGTAGTAATAGGGAAAAAGAACTTGCTGTTTTCTCTTTCTATCCGAATGTCACCGGGTAGTTTTCCAAACCATTTAAATGCATTTGGGAAATAGAATAAAAAGATGCCAATCAGAACTACTATTATTCCAATGTAGATAATAGACTTAGCCATACTCTATTTTACTGTTTTAATAGCTTGCGCGAATTTCTGAAAGTACTCCGCAAAAGAAACAGTTGCCAATAGTATAGCAAAGTAAAATACATAGATGTGCCAATGCCAATCTAGTAAAAGAAATAGCATTGCAAAAAAGATTATTGTTGTCTTATATTTTCCAATACTACTAGCATTAATTGTAACATCTTTTTCAGTGGCAGCCAATCGCATGCCCATTGTTACTATTTCTCTGAAAACAAAAAATACTACTATCCATGGAGCAAGTTTCCCAGCAATAGAGAGTATACAAAGAGCAGTTATAACAAATACCTTATCAGCGGTATAGTCAAGAACAGCACCAAAGGAGCTTGTTAAACCTTGTTTTCTAGCAAGAACACCATCAAAGTAGTCTGTTGCACCTGCTACAGCGCCCAAAATGATCGTAATCTCTGTTTTATAGGGGATATCACTCAGGTATATCAAGCACAACGGTGCTAGGAGAATCCGAATCAAACTTAGATATTGCGCAACATGCCATTTCACATGTGCAATATAGAAAACATTGTCTTTTGTTTTGAAAATTGCTGTTCTGAATTAATCTTAATCCTTGCTGTTTTTGATAAAGGGGATATATCGGACTAAGCTGTCGATATGCACGTTTCCTCTTGCAATAAAGCGTTTCGCAACACGAATTTCATGCGGTCCTATTTCTAGTTCTTTTGTATTAATATAGCATAAAATACCTTTCTCTTGAGCATTTGGGTGAACATAAAATTTACACAAACAGTCATCTAATATTTCCTTCCCATCTACTTTTGCGCTGAAAAGTGATTTAAATGCGGTTAAGTTATTTTGGATCTTATCTCGTTGATGGAGGTTACGCATTTCATTATTGTTCAGTAGTATACTATCAGTAATTTCGTCCCATCGTTCTTCGCTGTGTAATTCTTTATTGTTGCTTTTAAAATTGAGGACTTCTCTGTAGTCTGCTATAATTTTGGAGTTTAATGCGTTATATGTACTGTCTTTCGCTTGTTTTCCCATGAACATATGGCGTAGTCCAGGTTTGAAGAATGCTGAGCTATTTGTTTTATTTTCTAAGCGTTTGATGTCTCTTGCAGTTTGTCTAAGAAACATGGTTGTATAATCTTTGGATATTTCAAAAGACGAAAGACTTACTAAGTTAATAACTTCTTTTCGTTTGAATGCATCAGTTGAATTCTCAACAAACTCTTTCCTCAAGTCATCATAGTAAAACCATTGTACGGAATTTTTACTTGTGTAGTTACTTTCATATCTATGGTTTTCGAAGCTTGGAAAAAATGGATATGTCTGAATGCTAGTAAGTGGAAAAATTAATACTAAAAAAACAAAGTAAGGTATACTCAACAGTAGAAGTCTTCTTGTGTATTTATCATCAAGAAAATTATAGAGTAAAGGTCTGTACAGAAATGAAAGACTAATTAAACTCATAAACCGATATATATAAGAAAAACCTTTTGCGGCTATCCCAGGCTTTAGTTTCTTCAGACCTCCAAAACTTAAAAAGTCAATAAGCATTATAAGACCTAAGCCCAAAAATATAAGGATTAAGATTGGGAATCTGCCACCATTATCTATGCCCAAGACTTTCATAATAAGAGCTTGACTAGCAATCATAACTCCGAAATAACTAAGAAGTGATAATACCAAGAAGAAGAGTAGAAACGTAAATGCAAAAATAATACTACACAATTTCTCCAAGCGTTCTATGAAGCTATCATAGCTACCGATTTTCCTTCTTAGATAATCTGTAAAGAAGTCAGAGTATCCTAATTCTTCATAGTTGATCTCACCTGAGACATACCGCAGTCCAATGGCACCAATCCAAAATCCTCTTAAGATAATGTGTATTAAAAGGTTAGATAAAAATATGAACCAACTAATATTCAGCAATAAGATCAGAAGATCCATCGCTCCATCAAGAGCAGTCGAACTAATATGTAATGTGTTGAATAAATCAAGCGCATTAATGAATTTTTTACTCTGCCAAACACCTAATAAAGCAAACCCTGAGATAAGTAATTCTAGCTGCCAGCTCTCTTGTTGTAAAGTTTCTAGCCATTCAGAAAAAATCCCAGATGATTTAGTGTCTTTCTTATTGAAGTTCCCGAGGATGCCCATACCAAATTTTACTGCTTCTTAAGTCTTAAATTTGCCTTTTTCATATCTTCTCCGATTTGCTGAGAAGCGACAAATGAGGCTGTCATATCAGTCAACATGTTGCTAGCAGATGCAGGAGCGTTAGGTAGCATAATAAGGTTAGAGTTGGAGTTTTCTCCCATAGCTTGCAGCGTATCATAGTGTTGCGTTACAACAATAAGCGCAGATGCTTCTTGCGAATTAATTCCCACTTTATTGAGTACCTCTACAGACTCTTCCAGTCCACGCGCGATTTCTCTTCTTTGATCAGCAATACCTTGTCCTTGGAGACGTTTGCTTTCTGCTTCCGCCTTTGCCTTTGCCACAATCTTAATACGTTCTGCCTCTGCTTCATATTCTGCCGCTAACTTTTCGCGTTCTGCTGCATTAATTCTGTTCATCGCCATTTTAACTTGCATGTCAGGGTCGATGTCCGTTACCAGTGCTTTTACAATATGATACCCATAATCTGTCATCGCTTCTTGCAGTTCGTTTTTTATCGCTAATGCAATATCATCCTTACGTACGAACACATCATCTAGTTTCATTTTAGGAACCTCGGCACGTACAACATCGAAAACATAAGATGTAATCTGCTCGTGCGGATTTTCTAGTTTATAAAAAGCATCGTAGATATTATCCACTAATACTTTAAACTGAACAGACACTTTTAATTTGACAAATACATCATCTTTGGTTTTGGTTTCAACAGGAACATCTAATTGTTGAATCTTTAGGTTTACTCTTCCAGCAACACGATCAAAAAATGGAATTTTAAAATGTAATCCTGAGTTCCGCACGTTCAGAAATCGTCCAAAACGCTCAATTACAACAGACGTTTGCTGTTTGACGATAAATAATCCGGAAAAGATGGTCAAGATTAACAAGAAGAATAAGATAGGAGCATAAAATGGAATAGCCATAGTAAAGTTTTTTATTAGTTAAAGAGATCCATATAGAATATAGAGTATTCTTGGATCAAGCTCTTTAAATATAGATAAGAATTTGATTTTACTAGACTAAAATCAAAAAATGTAGTTGATTATGCCACTGTAAACAAGGTATCACGGAATATTTAGGATCTTATGCGTCTGCAGGCTTAATTTCCACTGCGGGTTCTCTTTGCAATAGTTTAGACAAATGATTGTGTTCTCTTCCAGTTCAGGAGAATCCATAGGCTGCAAGTAAAAATGCTCAAATGCGAAGGATTGGAATAATTCTGGGCCATTATTTTCTTGTGGGTGGACTAGCTTTAACTCATGTCCTTTTGTTGTCACAATGATTGTATTTGCTTTAGGGCTTACACAAACCCAATCAATTCCTTCACAGAGTTCTAGCGTACCATTTGTTTCTATTGCAACAGTAAAATTGTGTGCATGTAAAGAACTACAAAGAGCACTTGTCAATTGTAGAGCAGGCTCTCCTCCTGTAAAAACAACAAAGGGCTCTGAGTGATTTTTTGGCCAGAGGCTAAGTAATAGTTTTGTTAATTCTTCCAGCGAATATTTGCCTCCTAGAATACCATCTGTTCCATGAAATTCCGTGTCACAGAATTTACATATGGCAGAAGCTCTGTCTTTTTCGAGGCCTGACCATAGATTACATCCAGCAAATCTGCAAAAAATCGCAGGTTTCCCGGTGTGATAGCCTTCCCCTTGAATGGTATAGTATATTTCTTTTATTGCAAACACTAGCTGAGAATTGCGGTAACTTCTATTTCGACTAAAATTTCTGGATCTATAAGCGCAGAGACCTCTACCATGGTGGAGGCGGGTTTAATTTTCGAAAAGACTTCACCATGTGCTTTACCGATTAACTTCCAATGGCTTATGTCTGTAACATAGATCCTTGTTCTTACTACATCATTCATAGACGCGTCTGCTTCTTTTAAAACCTGACTAATAATCTGTAAGATATACTTTGTTTGTAAATAAGGATCACCTGGATGTTGTACAATGGCGTTTTTGACAGCGGTGGTACCTGCGACCTCTATGTGATTGCGGACTTTTACAGCTCTGGAATATCCAACAGTTTCCTCCCATGCGGCTCCAGAAGTAAATAATTTTTTCAAAATGGATCACATGTTGAGTTGCTTAAACAATGTTTCCATAACATTATAAAAGTTAAAATCAGCGGTATTGAACGAACTCTCAGGGAATACCCATTTTATTACTCCGTACTCATCAATGATGAAAAGTTTGGGAGTACCTAAGTCTCCCCCATAAGGTCCATCCGATAGCGTTTTGCTGTTGGGGATTATTGGGAAATCAATGGGTGTAGATTTCAAGTACGAGAGAAGGCTGTCTTTATCGTCATCCGCAAATGAAATAATTTGCAGTTTGTCTCTATATCTGCTCTGCATAAGGTTTAACGCATCGATTTGTGCTAATGCCGTGCCATTGTTTAGGTTCCAGAAATATAAGAACACTGTTTTTCCCTTGAGCTCTGGAAGCGTATACTGTTTCCCTTTGATATCTTTTGCTTGAAACGGGATAGAAGGAAATCCTTCATATCCTTTTACAAGATCCTGAACAGAAGGAGCTCTATTTTCTAGCTCTACTAAAAAGTGATTTTGGGCAGAAACTTGAAGAAAGAAAAAACACGCGATTGTTAACGTTAAAAAGTTTTGAAAGCGATTACACATAATAGAAAATTATATACGACTTAATTTAATGGGTTGATACGCACAGATACTGATCAGGGGGGTCTTAAAGGAATTATGCCAAAAGTACTTATTTTAATTTAATTTGGAAAACAGAAAGCTGGATTTACGACTTAAAGTATTCTTAAATTGAGGACAGCATTTGTAATAATCGTGACCACTTTAATTTTTAATAAGTTTTACCTTCAAACCTATGAGAAAAATAGCAATTGTTCAAAGAGCAGCGATAAGAAATTCAATAAGAGAGAGCGTGGATATTATGATAACTGCCATGCATGATGCAGCTGCAGAATCAGCTAAGATTGTAGTATTTGGCGAATCGTGGTTGTGTGGTTATCCCGCATGGATAGATTCCTGTGCAGGAGTTGCGCAATGGAACAATGAACATGTGAAAGAAGCTTGGGCAGAAATATACCAAAATGCAATTGCACGCGATAGCCCTCTTCTTTCTGAGTTACAAGAAACCGCTAAGTCCCTGGGATTGACCTTATTGTTTGGCTGCAATGAGCGGATAGATGTAGGGAAGGGGAATAGCACTTTATATAATAGTATTATGACCATTAGTGACGCGGGAGAGATAGTTAATCATCATAGAAAACTTATGCCTACGTTTAATGAGAAACTCATTCATGGCCTAGGCGATGGTGCTGGTCTCCAAGTTGTACAAACGGAGCTCGGTAGAGTAGGATCTCTCATATGTTGGGAACATTGGATGCCACTTACAAGACAGGCTATGCATGACCAGGCGGAAGATATACATTTTGCATTGTGGCCACATGTGATTGATAGGCATCTATTAGCAAGTCGCCATTATGCATTTGAAGGAAGATGTTATGTTGTTGCGGTAGGTCAGATTTTGCATACTAAAGATTTTCCCGACGATTTGGAAATACATGAAGATTTGAAGAAACAAAAATTAGTACTTAAAGGCGGGTCGTGTCTCATAGGCCCAGATGGCAGTCTTCTTACTGAGCAAGATTATTCCGAGGATATTATATATATGGAAATTCCGGATGAGAAAGAATTGATAAAAGAAAGGATGAGCCTAGCTGTCAGTGGTCATTACCAACGAGATGACATATTTACTTTTACTGTAAATAAGGAGAGACGTGTGTAAGGATTTAGTTGGGAAAACTGTTGAATGCTTCCACTATGGACTAGTTATAAATCAAACCCTGAAAAGGTGCCACATTTGTATTAGCGCGTTTAAAAATTATGCTCTTTTTGTGTTATCGCATTTGATTATCTAGATGGGCCGAGGGAAGCTGGCACTCGAGCTTAGCATTTGATAATCTTGATTTTAGGTTCTTTGTATCAAGACAAAGAACAACTAACAGGTAAGTCGATATAAATAATTCTACATCTAAGGGAAATCCCTGAAGGGGTGGAAGAACTATCTCCTCTCCCGCGTGAGGGGTTGTAAGGGAGCAAGTGGTTCTAACTACGCAGCTGTCCGCAGGACGGAACCCCTGAAAGACCCGACCCTGCCTGAAAAGGCAGGGGCACGCCCACATTTTAAAAATCAATTTCTAATTCTTACCCAAGTTTTCGTACAGCTAACTCCCAAGCGTTCTTAGCTAACGTATTGCTTAAGTTTTCTATGGCAAAGGATCCTTTAAACACATCCATATCCCGTTCCATTTTGCTTTCCATTTTCATGACATTCTGAATCTGCAAGCTAAGGCGTTCGTAATTATTGTCAGAACTAGATGATTGTATGTAAATATAATCAGCACCTCCCATAGCCGCATTCATACTAGCCACACATTGCTCTATGAGTTGTATGTCTTTATCTTCTTCCATGCTTACAATATGTGAAGCTATTTTTAGAGTGGTATCCTTAAAGCCTTTAGCAGACATATAATTGGCCCATACAATCCTAAGTGCACGTAAAAAAGAAACATCCAATGGAATATAAACATGGGTGTCTACATGAAGCACAATGTTATCTAATGCATTACCTTCGGAAAGTATATTCTCTGCTTGCGCTAGAAGAGCAACGATATATTCTGTGTGGCTATTTTGTTTTTTTAATCTAAGACTAGAAGAGACATTATTTGGCAATCGTACTGTCGCTTGCCTTATGCTTAGCGAGGTATTTTTTGGAAAAAATGCAAGAATTTTTTGGGGGTCAATGTCAGGATGTAATATGAGATCATTATGAATCCAGTCTGCATGCACATCTTTGTAAATGAGCGCTAAATCTTCAACGGTATTCACAGGTACTGAAATAGCTTCAGCACCCAAGTTAAGATAGCGTAATATATCAGCATTTAATTGCTCCGCTTCTTGCTCATGATAATCTACACCTATCTTCCATCCTGACTTTCTCCTGGCTATTGCGCCAGAATGGACAACATCTGTAGCCATATTGAAAGCATGAATGGTGAGGCCATCCAACTCTTTTGAGAAGGATTCGTAAGATTTCCCCTTAGATGATTTTTCAATAAGCGACTGCCATTCCTTCTTACTTGATGCTTTGAAATTGTCCCCCATCTCTGATATTACATGATTTAAGGCTCTAAGATAGTCATATCCGACGCTCTACCCCATATATAATTGCCAGATTCACAGAACAATCTTGCCTAAATAAGGTTATATTTGCAACTTAATAACTCGACTAAAAGAATAGATTAAATGGCATCTGAAAGACTTATATACTTAGACAATAACGCAACTACTCCATGTGATCCGCGCGTGGTGGAGAAAATGGTGCCTTTCTTCTATGATGTCCCAGGGAATGCTGCGAGTCGGAATCATCCGTTTGGATGGCAGGCAGAAGAAGCGGTAGATTATGCAAGAGAGCAGGTTGCGAACTTAATACATGTAGATTCTAGAGAGATTATTTTTACTTCTGGAGCTACAGAGGCAGATAATCTTGCACTTAAGGGCGTGTTTGAGATGTATGCAAGGAAGGGAAATCACATAATTACATTAAAAACAGAGCACAGTGCTGTTCTAGATAGCTGTCGGAAAATTGAAAAAATGGGCGGCGAAGTCACCTATTTAGATGTTGAGAGAAATGGGCTTGTGGATCTTGCAAAGTTAGAAGCAGCGATTACAGATAAAACTATCCTAATTTCTATCATGTGGGCCAACAATGAAACAGGTGTTATACAACCCATGAAAGAGATTGGTGATATATGTAAAAAGCATGGTGTCCTTTTTATGAGTGATGCTACACAGGCAATTGGTAAAATTCCGGTGAATCCTAAAGAAACAGGTGTTCACCTAATGGCATTTACTGCACACAAAATGTATGGACCTAAAGGTGTTGGTGCGTTGTATGTGAATCGTAAAAATCCGCGTGTAAAAGTAACAGCACAATTAGATGGAGGTGGGCATGAACGTGGTATGCGTTCTGGAACATTAAATGTACCTGGAATCGTTGGTTTTGGGAAGGCTGCCGAAATTTGTGGGAAAGAAATGGAAGCAGAAGCAAAAAGACTATCTGCTTTAAGAGATAAATTAGAAAAAGCATTCAAGGATAACATAGAAGAGGTGTATGTCAACGGTAGCACAGAAAATAGAATGCCACACGTTACAAACATTTCATTTAAACATGTAGAGGGAGAAGGGCTTATGATGACCTTTAACCAAAGTATAGCTGTTTCGTCGGGTTCAGCATGTACATCAGCATCTTTAGAACCTTCATATGTTTTGATTGCTTTAGGGTTAGGTGATGATCTTGCACATTCTTCTATTCGCTTTAGCTTAGGAAGATTTACGACAGAGGAAGAAATTGATCTCGCAATAGAATCTATTTCGAAAGGTGTTAACCATATGCGTGAATTGAGCCCAATCTGGGAGATGTATAAAGATGGAGTAGATCTCGAAGCAGTAGAATGGTCAGAACATTAATGCCTTTGGGAATTATTAAAAATAAAACAGCGTTATAACGTTATAAATAGAATTAAATGGCTTACTCAGAAAAATTATTAGAACATTTCAAGCACCCTAAAAATGTAGGGACATTAAACAAAGACGACAAAAATGTTGGTACCGGACTTGTAGGTGCGCCCGAGTGTGGTGATGTCATGCGATTACAAATACAAGTAGATGATGCGACAGGTAAGATCACAGACGCTAAGTTTAAAACCTTCGGTTGTGGATCAGCTATTGCTTCCTCATCATTGGCAACAGAGTGGTTAAAAGGGAAGTCTGTAGATGAAGCCTTAGCAATTGACAATATGGCTATTGTTGAGGAATTAGCTTTGCCACCCGTTAAAATACATTGCTCTGTTTTGGCAGAGGATGCTATTAAGAGTGCAATCAAAGATTATAAAGAAAAACAAGCCTAACCAATTATGTTATTCGTAGCAGATAGCGCAAAGGAAAAGATTCAAGAAATCTCTTCTAACACTGAAATAGGTGAAGACTTTTTTGTGCGTGTATCCATAACAAGTGGGGGATGCTCTGGGCTTTCCTATAACATGGATTTTGATAATGAGATGAAAGAAAATGATCAGGTCTTTGAAGATAATGGAGTCAAAGTGGTGACAGATTTAAAGAGCTTTCTTTATCTCTGTAACTCAACCTTAGAATTCTCTGGAGGTCTAGAAGGAAAAGGGTTTTTCTTCAATAACCCGAATGCGAATAGAACCTGCGGGTGTGGCGAAAGTTTTGCCGTTTAAAAAAAGTATACTTAAAAAAAAGAGAGGCATTCATGCCTCTCTTTTTTTTATGTACATAATGTTCTTCGTTAGGATTTTACTGCTTTAATGCTACCTCCAGAATATTTCCCTATATCTATATTTTTCTTTTCTGGTTCGCCTTTATATTTCACAGAGCCACCAGAACTTGCTTCAGCTGTTATCTCTTCTGTAACCCAGATGCTTGCCGCGGAACCAGAACTTACATCTACATTTGCTTTTTTGGATTCAAGTCTAGAGGCCTTGTACGCTGCCCCAGAAGAAACGTCAACCTTTTGTGTACCGGCAGATCCATTTACTTTCGCACGACTCCCTGAGGATAAATCCACTTCTAACATATTAACATCTACCTCTATTGTAGCTGATGCCCCAGAGGATACATCCAACATAAACGCTTCGGCAGCAATTTTGCCATCTGTCTTAACTTTTGATCCCGCACTCATGTCAAGACTCTTTATTTTGGAGTAATGTAGCATAACCTTGGCCTTGTTGTTATCGCCTCCCCATTTAAATCCTGTCTTTTTAAACTTAAGATAAAGCGTTCCGTTTTTTACAGAAATGTCACATTGCTCTATGTCTCCTTTTATCATCTCAATTTCAGCTTTGTGTTCATCGCCCTGTACAAGTGTAATATCATAAGAGCCTGCTACATCAATGCTATTAAATTTTTCAAGATTGCGTGTTTCCGAGTCACCGACGAAAGTGAAGGCTATTAGACTCATAGAAGTGATAAAAAGAATAATAAAATTTTTCATTTGAATGATTTTAAGTTAATAAGTTAACCGATTACTAATATAAACACTACTGCGCGCAATTGCACATACTTTAGGAAAGACATTTATTTTTTGCTAAGGTTGCATTTTTCGTGCTTCAGGCTGTTAAAAATCCCTGAATTGCACTTTTCGCGAAGTCTGAGAGGATAAGTTTACCACTCATTTCTGCTCTCTTCTCTAATAACGCATCCCAGCTCTCCGTATTTTCCCAAAATACGCTTTTTAGCAAATTAATAGCATCCGGGTTCATCTTGGACAGTTTATCGACAAATTCTTCCATATATTCGTCTAATTGCCTTGTGCTCTCAAAAACTTCAGTAAATAACCCTTTATCCTTGGCCCATTTGGCAGTCTGCCACTCAGTAGGATTTAATGCCATTTGACTAAAGGCAGATACACCTACTTTTCGTTGCACAGCAGGTCCTATCACGAAAGGACCAATACCTACTGCAAGTTCACTTAATCGAACAGACGAATATTTGGTAGCCATACAGTAGTCACATGCTGCAGCTAATCCTACACCACCTCCGACCGTCTTTCCTTGCACTCTACCGATTACGATTTTTCCACAGCTTCGTATTGCATTGATGACATTTGCAAAGCCCATGAAAAACTCCTTACCTGTTTCTTCATTGTCTATGGCAACTAACTCTGTAAAACTTGCTCCTGCACAGTAGGTCCGATCGCCTTTACTTTTTAACACTATCAATAGCACGTTATCGTTTTTGCCTGCATCTAAAATTTGAGTTTGTAATTTTATAAGTAAATTTCCAGGTAAAGAGTTATGCGCAGGATGAAAAAACTCTACCGTGCAAATATTTTCTTTGATACTGCTTTTTACGAATCCGGTATCCATAATTATGATGTTTTAGCGTGTGTGCTTCATATAAATTAAAAACGCAAGGTACGACTTTAAAGGGGCAAAATAGTTAAGCATCGGGTTAGAACTCGTACCTCAAATTCATTGTTTTTGTCATGAACTCTCTCCAATTACATCGAGCTTCAGCACACACTACGTGTAGGCTAGTTTTTTTTTAAAGACTTATTTACGTTACCACGAAAGCAAATAATAATAATAAACGAAGAATATTGCGAAACGGTTTTACAATAGGCGGAGTTAATTTCTAATCTGTAAAAAAAAGAAAAGAAAAACTCGCGATTATTGAATCTGATTTGACTACTTTACTATTTAAGTATTTAACAAGACAATGGTTGAAAAAATTAATGAACGCACCGGCGAGAAGTGGGAGATAGTTGTCTTTGATAAGAAGACAAAGCTCAAGAATTATTTCATTTCAAATTTCGGCAGGATTAAATCTGTAAGTAAAAATTCAGGTAAAGAGATGCTGATAAAAACGAATGTAACTAAGAAGGGATTTGTACACGCCTCTATCAAGTTGAAAGGTGCGCATAGTGGAATATATCCACATAGAAAAGTCGCAGAATATTTTCTTGATTCCCCATCAGAAGAGCACACGAATGTCATCCACAAAGACATGAATAGGCAGAACAATAAATATACAAATCTAGCCTGGGTTACCGATGAAGAACAGGCAAAATACGTAGCTAAACGTGCCAAAGCCTTTGGATACGATAAACGTACACATACGTATGGAGTTGGTAATTATAAATTGACAGCAGCTGATGTTGCAATTATAAAGAAGCAATTATTAAGTGGTAAAACTCGTCGAAGAATCATTGCTAAACGATTCAATGTGAGCACTACTCAGCTAAAAAGAATCGAGCGCGGCGAAAATTGGGGCCATGTGAAGCCTGCTGAATAAATACATATAATTTATTGGTTTTTAATCTAGAATGACTGCAGAAAGTTATTCATTCAGACATTTTCAATGGAAAAATCTTGATCTACTGATTAAAAATGCTATATTTTATCTTAGTAAAAACCAATACTATGCATAAGTTAAAAGTCGCACTTCTAGGCCTATGCCTCCCCTTTAGTATTATATGTCAAACTTCTCCAGAGAACTTAGTAGTAGATGCTGAGAATATGTGGATTGAACGAACATATAATAACTTTCAGGGCATTGTGTTTTCAACGCGCTATCGATTTAATGCTCAGACGGAACAGGTCAATAATTTGGAGTACAGTCGCTTGCAAGCATCTATTGAAGATACGGGGGATAATTGGACTGATCGAGAACTCTACAGGCAAGAAGAGCAACAGGTGTTTATTCTAGAAAATGATCAAGAGCATTTAATATTAGATTTTGGATTAGAAGTTCAAGATACATTTAAAGCGACACGACCAAATTTTGAAAATGATATTCTTATTGTAACCGAAGTAGATTCGATTGTACTAGATGATAATTCGAAACGAAAGCGATTGTATTTAGTCTGTAAAGATGATATGGACGGTTCAGAGTACGGGATTAATGTTTGGGTAGAAGGAATTGGGAGTTTCACGGGATTTGGTTCATTTTCTTTTTGTGCCATTGATAGAGAAAAATTGCTTGCGTGCTATTCTAAATCGGACGAATACCTGTACCATATGTATGAGGACGCAGATTGTTGGTTTATACAATATAATACCTGTAACTATTTGAAAGGGGATGCAGAGTGGACTTATTCTGCATGGGAGTTAGATTGTGAAGACCCTGAATTGCAAAAGATAGAAGTAATTGGAGACTCCATCGTGGGCTATAGATTATGTTCAGTAGTTGGAATAGTAGAGAACGGCGAAGTGGAGGAGGGGAGCGAATTGGTTTTGCATTATGGCTTAACACGTGTACAGTTCTATGAAGATGGCGTATTCAGGACCTTGTATAATTTCGATCCTGGATTGCAAGTAGGAGATGTGATTACGTATTCGGTGCCTAAGAATTTCGATCATTATAATATCTACGCTATTCAATATAATACGAATGATATTTTTTTTAAAAATAGAATAGAAGAAATAAACATGATTGATAATGGTGCAGGTGAGTTAGTAAGAGAGTATATTATGTCACCCTTAGTTGATCCGGAAGTTGAAGAGGAAGATTGTCATTGGATGCCGAGAATTATCGAAGGGGTAGGTTCTACATCAGGATTTCTTGGGCAGAGTTGTACCCTAATTGCAGAGGGTTGTTTTGATGGTTTAGCGTGTCATACCAGTGGTGATTTTTCTTTTGTGGTTTCAGGTGGTGTATGTGATCCCCTAGCAGTTGTAGATATTCCAGATTCTGAATTGCGTGTGTATCCAAATCCATTTCAGGATGAGGTTTACTTTGATACGAAGTTGAGTTTTGAAGAAATAAGTATTTTATCAATGAGCGGAGAGCTTCTCTTGCAAAAAGAGTATAAAAATTCAATTTCACTGGAGAATATTCCTACCGGTATGTTTTTACTTGTTCTGAAGGACCAAAACGGAGATCAGGTAGTACGCAAGCTAGTGAAACAGTAAATGATTTCGGTAAAAGTATTTGTAACTTTAATATTATGAAGTTAGAACATACCTGCAAAGCATAAATAACTTAATTTAATAATTTCCCTACTCTTATTAGCAGTCATCGTGAAAGGGCAATAACTGGCAAAGCAAAAGACCATGGATCACGTTCGGGTAAATGGAACTAACATTTTCATAATCCCGCCTGCTACTTTTGAATTTACTGATAATTATAAAGGTTTTCAAAATCTTGATGATCCATTCTCTATGATTATGGTAATGGAAATACCAGGTCCATACTCAGAGACTACAATAGGGTTCAATCAAGAAATGTTAGAAGCGCAAGGAATGGAATTAATAAGTTTAACGGAAGATAAAGTTTCAGAATTTGATGGAATGCTCATTGAATTGGATCAAGATGCAGGTGGTGTCATTTTTTCTAAGTAAATCTTAGCATATGGAAGTGAAGAAGCAACAACGTTAATTAAAAAGACTCGACCCGATTAGGGGAATGATTAAAGGTAGTTTGCTGTCAAGTTATGTGGATTCTGACGTAGCAGCTGACCCAAGAGCAGCATTAAATTATACAGTAGATGAAAGTTTGGGCGGTTTGAAGTTCCATTCCGTAATGGGAAACGGAATGTTGTTTAATAGAGACTTGAAAACACCTACAGAAAGTGAAGACAAAGCAATGTTAGTCACTGATCAATCATTTGCTAAAGTTAAAATTGATCATAAAATATTGTTATGTGAATCCAAGATAAAGCAGTACCCAGATGATTACTCACTCATCGAAAGTAAAAGGTGCATGAAATAGAAATTGATAAATTTAAAGGATATGCTCTTTATGCAAAGAACAATGATGTGGATAATGAAGAATTGTATCAAGTCGTATTGTTTAAAGAAGAGGGTGGGCATTATCTTTTGCTAGGTACAGATGCGTTAAAATAATGATAAGGCAGGTTCTGATATAAAGAAGATAATAGAAAGCTTTAAAAGAAAGAATTAAGAAATCTTAAAGCCTAGAAAGAAATGTGATCTGGGTACAATCTCCCTTCTAAGCTGTATCTTACACCGTGTTTTTCCCAATAGGTGACGAAAATATAAATGGAGGCCACAAACCTTATGTAACCTATGCGTTCATTGCAATCAACGTATTAATTTTTCTATGGCAGATAACGCTGGGTGCCGAAGGGTATAGGAATTTCCTATACGAATTTGGGACTATTCCAGTCGAAATATTAAATGGCGAGGACTATTTTACGTTATTAACCAATGTGTTCCTGCATGGTGGTTGGGGGCATATTTTTGGGAATATGGTCTTCTTATGGATTTTCGCTGATAATATTGAAGCGATTGTTGGGAATCTCAATTTTGTTGCATTTTACTTGTTAGGAGGTCTTTTTGCATCTTTATTGCATATTTTCTTAAACTCAACATCTCAAATACCTGCTGTTGGAGCTAGTGGAGCCATTTCCGCTGTTATGGGTGCATATTTAGTGATGTTTCCAAAATCTGATATCAAAGTGTTTGTCATGTTTTTGTTTCGGTCAGTGAACGTGAGCGCCATGATATTTCTTGGACTTTGGTTTATATATAACCTTGGAAGTGGAATCATGTCTATGGGACCGGAGAATGCACAAGCGTCTGGTACTGCATGGTGGGCACATATTGGAGGTTTCATATTTGGCGCCATAGCAGGTTTTTATGCGAAAAAGTCATATCTTAGCGATGATTTTTATCAACAACCACGCGTTTAATCAGGAGTATTTTTTACTCTGCACTAAAACAATTCCACAATCAACACAATAACAAGGCTCTAAATGGAGGCTAAATTTGCTATGTTTTCCATCGAGAAAGTAGCATTTATAGTGCTATAAAGGGCCTGAAATACGTTCTAGAGTTAAGATGTGTTAATAAACATTAAGGCTTCCTTAATATAGGTAACAAGAGGAGTAGGATATCAGTCTTAATATCAAACGTAAGTCAAGATAGGAATTGATCAGCATTACTGTAAAGGTTCTTCAAAAGTGAAGGACCTTTACTATTTTTGATAAGTATGTTTTTCTTTCAATTCACTTTTCTTCAAGTTCTAGTCTCCCATTCCGATTTTCTTATTTAATTCATATTCTTTTATTTCAGTTTATAATTCGCGATTTTCTTATTTCAAATTGTTCTTTGGCTTGGCCCAAAGAACCAAAACCCAAGATTGTCAAATGCATACCCGCGAATGCCGTCAGCCCGCCACCCAAATCTTGACAATCAGGCAATCCCGCTATAAAGATTAAAAAAGTAATCTTATAAAGAATGCTTGTTAAGATGTAAAAGAGGAAAGAGGGCGGCATGATTCTCACAAGTGGGTTGCGGGGGCGGCATTCGTAGCGCTTGAATTTGAGAATCTTGATTTTTTGCTACTTTTTCATCAAGGAAAAAGTCGATACAAATATTAAAAAAAGAGATAAATCATGTATTTAGCATTTAGAATATCTTGGGCCAAGCCAAAGAACAGATTGAATAAGGTAAATCGCCAGATAATTCAAAATTCAAGATTGATACAAGATTATTTTACAAAAAAATAATTTCTAAAGAACCCACCCCCACGGGTAACAATCAGCAAAATTACTGATTAATAAGAAAGTTTTTAAATGCCGACTGTTAAAACGTATCTTGTTAAGAAGAACAACAAAAAGACCCAGAGGGTGCCGCACCAAGATCAGAAATATATAGAGGCATTAAGAACAAACAACTACGTCCTTGTAGAGGAAATCTATAAGAACTATGCGCCTATAATGACTAACCTCATAAAGCAGAATAGCGGAAGCGAAGAAGATGCCCTAGATTTGTTCCAAGAAGTACTGATAATCCTTCATAGATATGCACAAGAGGGCTTTGTGTTAAGTTGTTCGCTAAAATCCTTCTTATATACCTTGTGTAAGAGAAGATGGCTTAATGAACTTAAGAAAAAAGGGAGATCACACACACTTAAAGTCGCAGATATCAGTGATTTAAATTTCGCAGAAGAGTCCATGGAATTTGTGGAGGGAACAGAAGAATACGACGATAGGTTTAATTTCTGCAAAGAGAAATTTAATATGCTGAGTAATGGTTGCAAAGAAATCTTGCAACTTGCTTGGAGAAAACAAGAGAATGGAAATTATAGTTCTTGGAAAGAAATCGCAGAAGAACTTGAAATAAGCTATGGCTACATTAGAAAAAAAGCATCCCAATGCAAAGCTAGATTAACCGAACTAGCAAGAAAAGATCCTGGATTTAAAAATTATAATTAGCAATGACAATAACGAATCACACATTATTTGAAGAGTATTTACGAGGTACGCTTTTAGGTGAAGAGAAACAAAAGCTTGAACTTATTTTAAGAGAAGATAGCAAGCAAAAAGAAGAGTTTGATGTATATAAACTTATGCGGAGAACGCTCAGCCCGAGTGTTACTAACCCGACGAAAGAAAAGCAACTGCAAGAACAGCTTGAAAGATTTAGAAAAAAGTATGCTAGGGCATTTACAGAAGAAGAGGAATCAGATATACATATGAAAAGACCATTCTTTGGTCGAAGAATTATGAGCATTGCAGCGAGTGCAGCATTTTTACTGTTTGCCCTTACAGGTGTGTTTAAATATGCGCAATCAAACTACAGTCCGGCTGTTTTGGCAGCAAATAACTTCAACGCTCCAAAATATGTCAGTGGGGATAAGTCAGCTGTAGAAAATTTTACAGCAGAAGAAACCAAATACGTGGAAGCACTAGAAGCGTATCGTGCAAAAAATTATACTTCTGCAACAACTCTTTCAGAACCTTTAATGAATTCCAATACAAGAAGTATAAGAGAAGATGCACAATGGCTTATCGTAATGACTGAACTTTCTCAAGATGATATACCTACATCCAAAGCTCTATTAACCAAAATAGCAGATAATCCCCAGCACAACTATAGTGCAAATGCACAAAAGTTGCTCAGTAAACTCGATAGCCCATGGTTCAAACTAGGAAATTTATTCTAGTTATTGCGCCTTGTGAATTATCCAATACTCATTGCTTTTAAACATAACCGTTAAAGGATGTACTTGCTGTTTGGCCGTTCCGTTTAACGTATAAAATATCTTCAACTCCGTATTTGGACCTAATTCCGGTGCTGGAAGACTTGATGGACTTATAGATTTATTAGGTTTTACGCTCACCGTATCTAGTGTAGGTATGTCTACTTTAATTCTATTGTTTTCTTGAACTGTTGAAGTGACTTCAGCACCTGCAGGGAGACTTAGTGTTAATACAAGACTTCTTGGGCACTGTTTTGTAGGGTCATGAGGACAAGGGCCAGTTGTTGTTGCCATCGTTGTTCGTTTTGTTTTGTAATGAATGGGTAAAATAAGAATATTAAACAAAATTTAATATCTACAAATAAATATTCATGCCTTTTTAAGTTTAAATAAATATGCCAATGGGAATATCAGTAATAATAAGAAATACCAATTTGTTCCTGAAATATTTAGCGGGCTCGTGTTTCCAAGAATAACTAATCCAGACCAATAGTACGGATGTCTATCCCTCCCAGAATTATTCTTTAAATAGGATCGTTTCGCCTCTGCTAGGGCATGCGCTTTGTTTTTTCCTTTACCTAACCCATTGTAAAATTCAGATATAATTTCTCTTGTACTGGTTTCATTTACTTTCCAAAGAGATGATACAATTGAACTTGCGCCTGCATATGCAAATCCTCTTGCAAGACTGAGAATTCCTTCACCATCTTTGTACGTTCCTACACTTGTATTGCACGCTGATAAGACGATCATTTCTATATCAAGGTCCATATTGTATAGTTCACTTAAATACAATAGGCTTGAATCCTTAATGCCACTTTGGTCGGAAAAAGCAACATAAGAGTAATCATTGTCATTGGGATGAATGTCTGCATGTGCAGAGATGTGGACAATGTCTGCATCCGAGATATGTCTCTTGAAATTTAATTTGTTGGCTTCGTTGTTTTTAAATTTTGTTGCGGGAGAAAAAAACTTTGAAGCATAGTCTAATTCCTCTAAGTTTTCACTCAAAGAACTAAACGTGTATTCTTCTAGCTTGGAGTTATACGATGGTGCAAAGCCGATAAATTTAGTTTTTTCTCGCCCTCTTTCAGCCATTTCCTGATTTACACCTAGAGAAAAGGCGTATGAAATATTATGTGATTCGACTAAATAAGATCCACTTTTTGATTGCAAAACTTCAAATGGAATAGAACTTGCTATCCCATGCGGTATAATTAATATATTTTTCGTGAGTTCATTTTCAATTGGACTTATAAATATATCATACACTAGCAAGGCGAGGGAGTCGAGTTTTTTTAAGTCATAACGGTGATTGCGGATTCCAAGATTGAAGGCCTCAATCGCATTGGTTTTATATTCATTCAGCCGAATGTGCTTTACTTTTATGGTATCCTCTTTCACGAGAAGAATAATACCTAGAGTATCGGTTGTATAGTACTGTATGATGCTAGAATTTGCATCTAAATCGCTATAATTACTCATATCAAAATTCTGAATACCATTTATTTTCGAGTGATTTCTTATTGCGCTTATAGAATCTTCAAAACTTACTTTCTTTTGTTCTAGCAATATTCTGGTAGATGTAGATAAACCCAATTCATTCAATTTCATTTTTGTGATTAGCGCACTGTCTTGTAAAGCCTTGAACTTTCCAAATTTTGACGGACCAATTTCTTTTTTTAACAACTTATTTTGACGGATTTCATCATATAGAGCCATGGATTTGGATTCTTCAATGAAAACAAGAAGTTCCTTTTCAGAAAGAGATAATGAATTTTGATAAGTAACGACTAAGCGTACAATTTCAGCATATAGCTCAAGTAATTTAATTTTATCTTTTTGAAATTCGGAATAACTAAGTTTTGCCATGAGCAACTGCCTGGCTTCATGGATCATCTTTAAAGGATTTTTTGAAACATCCATAAGTAAATCAATTTCGGCAAGACCTAACAATGCATTGATGTAGGCCAATTCGTCTTGGATAATTATAACTTCTTTATCCTGCTCTATGGATTGTGATTTTGATAAAGTAAAGTGATTTTTGGCTTTTAAGTAATCCTTTTGTCTCAGGTAATATGTTCCTAAATGAATGTGTTCTCTTTTCGCGCTACCTGTTTGTTTTGTTACTTGTTTAGCTATATTTAGCAAACTCTTTTCATATGCATTCCACTCTTCAAACTGTTTGTAGTAACGCGATAGAGTAAATCTTCTATTATCTTGAATACTATATAAATTTAAGTCCTCAGGGACTAAGCTGAGGTAAAAATCCGCTGAGTCTTTTTGTTTAAAGTGTGTAAAATGGCTTGCTGTTATCAGGTTTAAATCGGCAATAAAGTAAGTCCTCAAGTCTTTATCATAACTAGATATATTTTGAATAGCATTTAGTATACCTTGATATTCCTTGATATTTTCTTTTGAAGGTATGTATTTTATGCTTTCAACGTATTTGGCCCAGCGGATTGATAATCCATTTGCATCTGAGGAAGTGCTACTGAAATTTAGTCCTTTTGCATAGGTATTCAATGCCTTTTCGTGATATCCAAATTGACTATAAGCATTTCCTAGATACCAATGCAATGTTATAAGGTGACTTGAATCTCTATGATTAAGATGTTTCCTATTTAAATATGAATTTATATAGTCATTTATAAGTTCAAACTTTTTGGAGACACTGTACGATAAATTATTGTATTCATCTATTGTAAAATCAAGTAAAAACTCTTTTTTCAATGAATCCTTTGTAGAATTTAAACATTCATCGAAACGTGTTTCTATCTTGCTTTTAATACCATCTTTGTGATTTCTTAATATCTGTTTATCCAATGAGAAAATAGAATCAAGAATGATTTCTGAGTTATTCTTATCGCAAATACTGTAGACTTCGAGAATTTTATCTATTTCTACAGGGTATTGACCATTGGCCATATGACAAAGGCTCATGGTCAATGTAAAAAGAAGGGGAAGTTTAATGTTAATTACAAAGAATTTCAATTATTTAGAATAGTCTTATTCAGGAGTCACAGCTTGCAAAAGTAATTTGCCATTTTTCTCAAACACGTTAAAAGCAATATAAAGAATCTTCTTGCTTGCAGTTGTATCCATTTCGATTGCTGCATTATAACCATACTGATTTACTTCTGGGAAATCTCCCGAGAATTCAATGTTTGGTTGAATGCGTAACGATCTCTTATCGATTCTTTTTACTAGAATTAGATCGTTTAATTTTCTCCAACTTATGATATCATAAGAATTCACTGGTACAAAATTATATGCAGAAGCTGAGCAGGGGCAGTTCTTTGTTGGGTCATGTAGGCAAGGACATTTTCTTTTTTCTGACATGATTTATTACTTATAAGTTTCGTTCTTTAATGAATTATACAAGCTAGCATTTTCGGGATTGAGATTTGATGCTTCAACCAGCTCTTGTGAAAGATCAGCACTATAATTTTCAGGTAAGATTGGCTTTTGAACATGCTTTAAGTAGTAGTATATAAGTCCAGCAAGTAAGAGTAATGCAATACCTAATACGAGTATTGTAGATTGTAGGGAAGTTTCAGCCATAGCAAAAATTTGAATGTTGCGCTCCTAAGATAAAAAACTAATTGTATTTGAAATAATTGGACATTATAGGACTTCTACCGCTTTATGCGGTCCAATCCTGTCTTAGCTTTTTGATGCAAGCTATTTTTGTACTTAGAGGGCTCCATAGATAAGCACTCTTTAAAATACTTTTCAGCATCTTCGTATTGATTCTGTTGCTCATAAATGATTCCCATTTGTAAGGCAGCATTACAAGCAAAGTATTTTTTTGAACTCCGACCATTTTCAACAGTCAATAGGAAATATTTAAGAGCATCAGGATAATTTTTGAGCGCTTGTGTAGATCTGCCTAGGCGATAGTAGTATTCGAGTACTAGATGTGAGTTATAGGCAAGTTTCTCAGAATTCGTGATCAAATAATTGTAAGCCCTTTGGATATAACCACCATCAAAGAGGAGACGGGCCCGTAGTATGTCAATATTTGGGATAACTCCCTCGTCATATTCTTTCTGGGCCTGTTTGTCATCATCGACGAGCTCAGTCCCAATAGAATTGACACGTTTTATGTATTTTTTATAGCCTTGTTCGTCCTCATTGATCACAAGTTCAAACCATGCTAATTTTTGATAGGCTTCTTTAAGATAAAGTCTTCCTTTAAAATTATTTACAAACCGCTTAAGAGGAACATCTGCATCTGCATCTAATTTTCTCAACTTACTCAATCCCATCAAAAAATCTAAATACGGGAAGGGCAGATACTCCGTACCATTCGCGCGATCAGTTAGGATATCAATGGCCTCATCATTATATCCTGCTCTTTGGGCAACTTTAGCATAGAGGAAATTGACAAGGTTAGATGAACGGGGATCTAGTTTACTGTTTTTTAAAGCGAGGTAAGCAGCTTCTTTATCGTTCTTTTGATACAAGGTAATTATTACATGGGAGGCGAGCGCTTCTGCATAGAAAAACGAATTTTCTCCTTTGGTATATTCTAAGAGTTCAAGAATTTCTCTTTCGCCTTGCTGCAAATCTCCTTCTAGCGTAAATATTCTTTTTATGAGTCCTGGAATGGGAATGGTTTCATTCACTGCATGAATTACACTTAGACTTTTTTTGTTCTCTATAAAGTCAGGATGACGTGTTTCATTTTGTTTGAGATCCCTGTACGCAGAATAGAGATCGCGCAGGGCATTAAATTGTTCGCCAAATTTTGAACGCGCTAATGCCCATTGTAAATTAATTTCTGCTTGACTAAATAAATAGTACGGAGAAGTCTTGTCGCCGTTTTTCTGTATATACTTAATACGTTTACGTCTGTTCTTTTCAAGACGCTTAAACTCTTTCTCGTCTTCGTTAATGAAGACCGTAAAAAAGTCGATATAGTTTTCAATATGAAGATGACTAAGATTATTTGGATCTGTGATCTTTAAAGCAGCTAGATCAGCTGTAGCTTTTTCCAGCTTAAGATCTAATATATCTTTATAGATACTCTGAAGCTCGTCCGAATAGTCAAATCTACCCTGCGCTGAGGCAAGAACGCTAAGGCATAGAATTGCGCTTAAAATCCAGATTTTTCTTATTAACTGTATATACATCAAGTCTAAGACGAAAAAAGCCCTGCTCAATAACATGAACAGAGCCTTTTTAACTTTTATAAAACATGCAACTATTTCGCTTCGTCATCTAAAAGAGCATCGTCAACGATAACTCTTCCACAATGCTCACAAGTGATCAGTTGGTTTCTTTTTCTAATTTCTATTTGTAACTGAGGAGGGATTCTATTAAAACATCCTCCGCAAGAACCTCTTTTGATACTTACAACAGCAAGACCATTTCTAAAGTTGTTTCTAATTCTATCGTAAGACTTTATAAGTCTTTCCTCTAAACTTTCTCTCGCAGCAGCTGAAGCTTTGTTCAACTTCTTTTCCTCCTTCTCAGTCTTTTTAACAATCTTCTCTAATTCAACTTTCTTTTGTTCTAAGTCAGCTTTCTTTTCCTTCAATTTTACTTTTGCAGTACTGAGCGCTTCTTTTCTCCTTTCTTTTGTTCCATCTGTTTCTCCAATTTTCTTTTCAGATAATTGAATCTCAAGATTTTGCATCTCTATCTCTTTTGTTAAAGCTTCGAACTCTCTGTTGTTCTTAACGTCGTCGAGCTGCTTCTCATATTTTTCGATAAGAGCTTTAGAGTCAGTGATATTGGCATTATGATTTGACACCTCAGTCTCTACTTCTTTTACGTTATTTTTAAGTTTCTCTATTCGAGTCGTTAAACCTTCGATTTCATCTTCAAGATCACTTACCTCTATGGGTAATTCCCCCTTCATAACCTGTAGTTCATCCAAGCTGGAATCGACAGTCTGAAGGTTAAGTAAATTCTTAATTACGTCTTCTACGTTTGCAGTTTTAGTCGCCATATATTATAAATAATTTATTGGATTGGTATTTACATCTGTGCAATGGGCTGCAAAAATAGTAAATTTCTCACTTAGAAGCTCCTTAATAAGCTCAATTGTGTAGAATTCTGACTCATAATGCCCTATATCAGCTATTATAATCTCTCTATTGCTGTCAAAGAACTGGTGATATTTGTAGTCAGAGCTTATAAAAATGTCAGCATTTTGGGCTATTGCGTCATTTAAAAGGAAACTTCCCGATCCGCCACAAAGAGCCACAGTTCTTATAGAATCCTTTATAATAGGGGTGTATTTTAGGCTTGAGACACGCATTTCAGCCTTAACATGTTTTAGAAATGCCATTACTTCCCACGATCGTTCCAATTCCCCTATAAGTCCAGCACCTATATTTTTGTCATATTCTACAGGTTTGAGAATCCGAGTCTTTCTAACTCCGAGCTTTTTTGCAATTTTCTGATTTACCCCGTTTTTATGAACATTATCTAAATTCGTATGGATGGCATATATGGATATATCGTTCTTTATAGCTTTGATAAGCGTACGTTCTATATAGCTATGACCGGTTAGAGAGGTAATCCCTGTAAATAGTATAGGATGATGTGCAATTATGAGATTGCATCCTTTTTGTATTGCCTCATCTACTACAGCCTCTGTAGAGTCCAAACATACGAGCACATCCGTTAGCGTATTCTCTCTACTTCCACAAAGTAATCCAGCATTATCATAGTGCTCTTGTAAACTGAGAGGCGCTATGCTTTCTAGATATTCTAAAACTTCTCGAATTTTCATTATGCTTTCTTATTTAAAGCGTCTAGCCATTTACTTGTAGAGAATCCACCAACGAGCGGTATTAGAATGACTTCTCCTCCTTTTGACTGCACAAATTCTGCACCAACTACTTCATCAATCGTATAATCCGCTCCTTTTACAAGAAAATTAGGAGCAATTTGTTCAATGATGTGCTTAGGAGTCTCCTCATCAAAAACAATAATGAAATCGGTCGATGAAAGACCTGCCAGCATTTGACTTCTATAATGAACATTATTAATAGGTCTATTCTTTCCTTTTAAATTTTTAATACTTGCATCCGAATTGAGTCCGACTATTAAAATATCTCCTTTGCTTTTAGCTTCTTCAAGATATGCCAAATGTCCGGGATGTAAAATGTCAAAACATCCATTTGTAAACACAACTGATTTGTTCGATATGTGCTTTTCCTTTTGACTAAGAAACTCAGTGATATTTGAAAATATTTTATGCTGCATTATTTGTTTAAGATAGGAAGCAATATAAGAGAAAGCAAACCTAAAAGGATATTACAGAAAATTACGATTGCAAAGAATAGGATATTGGCGAATGTAAATGCTTCAAAACTATTTACACCATACAAAATGAGTGCTTGGCTGATTAGAAAATGATAACTCCCCATGCCTCCAGGAGAAGGAATGACAATGCCAAGTGAGCCAAAGACAAATGTTACCAGCCCTGCTACAGGCCCTAGATGCTCAGTAGGTGCATAGGCGAAAAAAAACAGATACGTCATTAAGTAATAACATATCCAAATACCTATCGTTTGAATTATATAGGTGACTTTATGTTCTAATTTTAATAAGGTCATAAGACCGTCTATAATGCCGGTCAGCTTTTCTTTGATAAATAAGAAGACCTTATTCGTAGAATTTTGTTTTAGAAGCTGACGATAAATTATAATTGCTGCAAGTCCACCAAAAATTCCTAATCCCAACAGAAAGAAAATTTGTGTTGCTGTGATAGCACTATTTTCTTGTAGGTAATTCACCATCGTTTTTCCGCCTAATAGAATCGCTAAACCAATGCATATTAAAAGACATACAACATCTACTAGACGTTCTACTATTATCGTACCTATATTCTTCTCTAAGGGAATGTTCTCATATTTGCTCAAAGTGGCTGGGCGTACGATTTCGCCTAATCGCGGAAAACCTAGGTTAGCAAAATAACCAAGCATAACTGTTCCAAAGGCATTAAATGTTTTAGTGCTATATCCCATCACCTTTAATAGTGCTTGCCATCGTATAGCACGTAAATAATTACTTAAGGTAAACAGCGCCACGATAACAAAAACCCAAATAAGTTTTATTGACTTAAAATCTGCTATGATTTTATCCAGTAGGACACACTCGGATTCAGGAATGCCCTTAAAGGCGCATTCTTCTAGATAGGCTTCATTTTGTGACTTGTAAAGCAGGTAAAGAATTGTAAAGCCTAAAGAAAAAAAGAGAAGGAATTTGACTATTGCGATTAGATGCTTATTCAAATCGTTTAGTTTACCCGATTTTTCTCATCTGGAAAGACAGCTAATGGAGTAAATTCTCTAGCTTCTTCTTGTGACATCCAAGCATAGGATATAATGATAACAACATCACCGACTTCAACCTTTCTTGCAGCAGCTCCATTTAAGCAGATAACTCCACTTCCTCTTTCCCCCTTTATGATGTAGGTTTCTAGACGTTCTCCATTATTATTATTCACGATTTGCACGCGTTCGCCCGCGATAAGATTAGCAGCATCCAGTAAGTCCTCATCTATAGTGATAGAACCTACATAATTAAGATTTGCTTCTGTAACCGTTGCACGGTGAATTTTAGACTTGTGTACTTGTATTAGCATAACGCCGCAAATTTAGAGTTTTCTTTGAGTAAATAGAATGCCAAATGCTTTGATTTGGTTCATTTTTTTGACTTTAATATCATATTGTCAATTAATCTTACCTCTCCAGCCCATACTGCCGTGCATGCGACAGCATAATCTATCCCTTTAAACGATTTGATTGGTTTTAAAGTGTGACCATCAATAATGATAAAGTATTCGGGCTTAAAGTCAACGATATTGAGTTTGTGAAGGGCAAATTGGCAAAGATCTTCCGGAATCTCCTTTGAAATGTTTGCTTTAGTTGCTTTTAAGGTTTTAAATAAAATGGAGGCATTTTTACGGATAGATTTTGGCAGCCGTCTATTTCTAGAGCTCATAGCTAATCCATTCGTTTCGCGTTTTATGGGGCAGACCACCAATTCAGTTTTAATGTTTAATTTTTCTATCATTTTTTGAATGATAGTAAACTGCTGGAAATCTTTTTGTCCCATGTACAATCTGTGTGGTTTTACAATCTCTAAGAGCCTGTGGACCACTTGCAC
>Ga0209828_1000669_pt1 | contig 32357 bp, 29 predicted proteins | sample MaitaG_FD_187429 | JGI IMG/M metagenome (GOLD analysis project Ga0209828, IMG submission 187429) | Marine algal microbial communities from Maine, USA - Maine_Asex2 metaG (SPAdes) (version 2) | ecosystem: Host-associated > Algae > Red algae > Unclassified | place: Maine, USA | collected 2015-01-05
ACGAACCGAAAGATCAACAACACCCAGATAGAACCGGCGATCCCGGAACCGAACATTCCTGCGGCGGTAACCAGCGGTCCTCCGACCAAGAGAATTCGGCGACCTCGCCGATCAGCGAGCATCCCCGCAGGCACGTTCGTGATCATGCGGGCCAGACCAAACACCGTGATGGTGGCCCCGATCATGGTGGTCGACACGCCGAAGCTCTTGGCGTAGGTCGGCAATACCGGGCTGATCACACCCTGACCCGCCATGACGAGAACGGTCGAGATGCAGATGGCTATGAGCTGTTCGTACTTCTTCACGCGGTCAAACCGAAACGCCAGCCGTGCTCACTCGTCGATCGTATTGTCTCGAGCTGCGACAATCCTGATCGGGGAACAGAACCGGTTGGGCCGGGCGCGTTACCGTTTGACCATGACCCCGAGCGCCGAAGAACACGCCTACCTCGAGTCCCACGTTTGGGGGCTGTTGGCGACGGGGCGAAGCAACGGGGCACCGCAGCTGTCGATGGTGGCCTATGACTGGGACGGCACCGACGTAGTGATCTCTTGTCGCAGCCGCGCCGCCAAGTTTGTCAACGCAGAGCGGCGCGATGCCGTTGTCTTTGCGGTGCCCGACGGCGTCAACAATCTCACTGTCACCGGCACGGCTGTCTGTCATCGCAGTGGCAGCCACCGGGACCTGCTCACCGAGCGACTCCGTGACCGGCTCACCAAGGGCCACACCTGGGCGAGCGATCTACTCGACAGCGACATGCAGTCAGGTCTCGACGAAGTCGACCGCGTGATCATTCAGATCCGCCCCTCAATAATTCATCTGATTCAGCCGCAGGGCTAGTCTCAGTACATGAGCGAACAGTTGGCGCCGGGCGAAGCCCGCGAGATCGGGCCGAGCCTTTATGACCAGCTTCGACAGGATCCAACTCCCCCGCCCGCTGCGCTCTTAGCTGAGTCCTATCAGTTCCTGGGTGACGAGGACATCCCGTACTCGGTGTACACGTCTGAGGAGTACGCCAAGGACGAAGACGAACTCATGTGGTCGCGGGTGTGGCAGTGGGCTTGCCATGTCGATCACCTACCGGATGCTGGCGACTACTACGTATACGACGTGGGTCCCCACTCTGCGCTGATCGTGCGGGGCGACGACGGCGAGATTCGGGCCTATTACAACGCCTGTATGCACCGCGGCACCCAGCTCAAGCCCGCTGGCACCTGTGGCTTCTCCAAAACGCTTCGTTGCCCGTTCCATGGCTGGACATGGGCGCTCGACGGCACCATTGTGGAAGTTCCCGGCCAGTGGGACTTTCCCCATGTGAGCGGCGAGTCTCACCAGCTCCCCCAGATGTCCGTAGACACCTGGCAAGGTTTTGTGTTCATCAACTTCGACCCCGCCGCAACTTCGCTCGCCGAATACATGGGGGTACTGCCGGACCATTGGGCCGACTGGGGGCTCCAGGAACGGTACATTGAAACCCATGTTCGCAAGCGCTTGCCATGCAACTGGAAGGCCGCCGCCGAGGCATTCCTCGAGGCGTACCACGTGCGCGAAACTCACTCGACCGGCAAGGTCGGCGACGAGGTCACCGCGGCCTACGACATCTTCGGTGACAACGTGTCGCGCTTCATTCACTCCACAGTGCTCAACAGTCCTTTGCGTGATCCGCAGCGCACCGAAGAAGAACTCTTGGCCCGCCAGTCGCGCCGGCGAGGCACCGACAGCGCCGAGCTGCCCGAGGGCATGCGAGCGCGCGATGTCTACGCCAAGATGATTCAACAACAGATGTCAGACACCTACGGCCACGACTACTCAGACCTGAGCGAGTCGATGACGCTGGACTCGATCGAGTACTTCTTGTTCCCCAACGCATTCTTATTCCCGGGTCTACAGCTGCCGATGGTGTACCGATTCCGACCCGATCCAGAATCGATCGATCACAGCTACTTCGACCTGCTCATGATGCGACCGAGACCGGCCGAAGGCAAGGCGCCCTATCCGCCCGACGTGATCGAACTCGACGTCGATGACAGCTACAGCATCGCCGAAGGTTTGGGCGGTCTCGGCCGGGTGTACGACGAAGACACCTCGAATATGGCCGCTCAGACCAAGGGCTTTCGCGCCAGCTACAAGCGTGGCCAGACACTAGGTAATTATCAAGAAGTTCGTGCGCGCCACTTTCAGTATCGTGTGCGTGACTACGTTGGTTCTTTTCCACCCGACTGAAGATCACATCGGACCCCATGCGACTTGAATCTAAACGCGCCAGTATCCCGACCCTGTTCCTTGAGATGGGTGACACCGTGGGCGACCTGCTCAGGGATCCCGGTATCGAGGCTCAATGGAACCAGCCGAGCGCGCTGGAACACATGACTGTCGGTGCTCTTGCTGCGCACCTTGGGCGGGCATTCACGACTGCTTGGCTCTATCTGCAAGCCGACGAGTGCACGATCGACGAAGACATCGATGCCAGTCAGTACTTCTTCCGAGCATTCGACCAACCCGACGAAGATCTTGTGGAACTGCGAGCCAACATCGTGCAGCGAGCCACCGACGACGCAGAGCCAGGCGCCGAAGCTGTCCGAGAGTTGCACGATCGCACGGTCGTTGACCTGCGGACCAAGCTCATTGGTGAACCCGCCGAGCGCGGCATCGAGGTGTTCGGCGATGTTTGCATGCCGTTAGACAGCTACTTGGTTACCCGCATGGTCGAGGCAGTGATTCACAGCGACGACCTTGCCCACTCGCTCGGCGTCGACATGCCCACGTTTGCTCCCGACGTTGTCGACATCGTAATGGTTGCTTTGTTAGGCATGGCCCGAGACCGCCACGGCGACGTGGCAATGCTTCGCGAGTTCGCGCGGGGCGAGCGTGCCACCGGTGACCGGTTGCCCGTCTTTTAACTTCGTCATGAAACAGCGCCCTAGATAGGCGTCACGCCAAGAAGATTGGCCAATGCGGGCGACCTACCTGACTCTCGCAGCACGCGCAGCGGGCAATAGATCGCCGCCAAATCACCTTTGGTCAGCCCTCGCTTGACGCTGGAGCGAACCGAATGATCGCTGTTCCTTCGCCGGTGTCATCGAAGACCGCCTGCACCGCCATGCCAATAAAGACGGTGTCAGGATCGCAGTCAACCACGTTGGTCATCATGATCGGGCCTTCGGTGAGTTGCACGTAGGCCACCACAAAGGGCAGTTCTTCCTTCCATGAGCGGCTCACGCCTGCCCGCGTAATCGAGAACGTGTACACCGTGCCTGTACCGGCCATGGTCTCCCAGGTCATATTGGTGCTCTGGCAGTCTGGACACATCAGCCTCGGGTACCAGGGAATGAAGCCGCAGTCGTCGCAGCGGGCCAAGTCGATCCGGCCTTCGGCCGTGCCGTCCCAGAATCGCTGGGTCTCCAAGTTTGGATGTGGTGGTTTAGCTGGAAGTGTCGACATCAGTCCCTCCCCAGGATCAGAGTTGCGCTACCCATGCGGGTCGCCATAGACCCGCCGGTCCCGTGAGCGAGAGCAATCTCACAGTCAGGCACTTGGACTGCGGCGTGCGCTTCGCCGCGTAGTTGTCGCACGGCCTCGATGACTTTGGTCATGCCGCCTCTGTTTGCAGGGTGGTTATTGCACAGCCCCCCACCATCGGTGTTGAAGGGCAGTTTGCCAAACGGGGCGTGTAGCGCTCCATCGAGCACGAACTCGCCGCCCTGACCCTTCTCGCAGAAGCCGAGATCTTCGAGCGTGACTAACACGGTGATCGTGAAGCTGTCATAGATCGATGCGTAGTTAATATCGCTCGGCGATACGCCTGCTTCGACGAAGGCAGCCGCTCCCGATTTGCGAGCGCCGGTGTAGGTCAGGTCAACGCGGCCAGAGTTCGTGCCTTTGAAACCGAACCCGGTTCCAAGTACAGGCAACGTGTGGCGGTCGAGCGTCTTCGCAACGGCATCGCTCACGACCACCAATGCGCCGCCGCCATCGGTCACCACACAGGCATCGAGCAGATGCAGCGGATCGGAGATCATTCGGGATTCAAGAACTTGTTCAACGGTCACGACATCTTGCAAGAACGCGTTTGGGTTGTGTTGTGCGTGCATCGAGGCCGCTACCTTGATCTCCGCCAGTTGTGCGCTCGTCGTTCCAAACTCATGCATGTGGCGGGTGGCTGCCATGGCATAGCCACTGATCACTCCGAGTCCGAACTGACTCTCGAACGCCGCTTCAGGAGCGCTACTGAATCGAGCGCTTCCACCCGGGCCAGCACCGCCGGTTCGCGGTTTTCCCGCCAGCGTGATAAGCGCAACATCGATGTCGCCTGCCGCAATTGCTTGAGCCGCTTGCTGCACATGCAGCAGATACGACGACCCGCCGGTCTCGGTGTCATTGAGATGGTGACAATCAAGTCCGAGATAGTCCGCCATCGACAACGCCCCGAAACCGGGAGCATCCCCAGCTGCGTAATAGGCATCGACATCGGCCATCGTGAGCCCGGCGTCGGCCAGCGCACCTGCGGCCACCTGGGCATGGATCTGGGGAACCGTTTGATCGGGGATCTCGCGAAGCGGATGTTCATACGCCCCGGCGATATGGGCAGTCCTGCGAAGGCTGCGTTGAGTAGAGCTCATGGCAAGAACGTACTGGGAGGCACCGCCATTTGGTAAATGGTCCGCGGCCGTAGCGGCGAGAGCAGGCCGATATCGGGGCGCGGCCCAGGCCATTCCTCTCGTTCTCTGGGGCATGCGCGAGACTTTGTAACTGTGCCTTACACCTACGTACTGCTCGACCTAGATCACACGCTCCTCGACACCGAAACATCGCTGAAGATGGCGTTTGTCGAAGCAATGGCAGTGACGGGCGCAGACCCGACGGGGCGCTACCAGATCTTCGACGAGATCAATGCAGCATTGTGGAAGCAGGTCGAGGCTCAGGAGCTCTCTCCGCCCCAGGTCCACGTCAAACGGTTCGAACAGCTGAACGACCAACTAGACCTTGGAGCCGACCCGCAGGCTATGGCAGACGCGTTCGCTCACGGCATGGGCATTCATGGAGACTTGTACCCGGGAGCCCGCGAGCTACTCGAGGAACTCGTTAACGTGGCGTCGCTGACCATGGTCACCAATGGGTTGAGCGATATCCAAAGGGCCCGAATCAAACATCTGGACCTCGCCGGCTACTTCGATGCCATTATCATCTCTGCCGAAGTTGGCTGCGCCAAACCCGGAGCCGAGATCTTTGACCTCGCCTTGGAAGCTCTTGGTTTCCCAGCCCGTGACGCCGTATTGATGGTGGGCGACAATCTCGGATCCGATATTGCCGGTGCCAACAATGCTGGTATCGACACGTGCTGGTATAACCCAACGGCCAAGCCCGCAAGTGCAGAATACCCATCGACCCACACGATCGCCGTGCTGGGCGACCTAGTAGAGATCGTTGCCGGCAGGTAGCAGAGATGGCAACGGAGTTTCACGGTTGGCGGTGTAGTGATGCTGGCGAGTTCGTTCTGGTTTCGAAGAGACCCCGAGTCGCTCGGTCAGTTTCCCGATGGTCTGGACCATCGGCCCGGATCAGTCAATGCTGCACCCGGTCTCACGCTGGCCGAGGCGTTCCGCACGGTTGGTTCGATGCGCTCGACGCCAGTGCCGTGCTTGGGCTCAAACGAGATGACCTTGCGCTGTAGCAGATCACGTCCAATGGGCGCACCTACGTGGCCGTAGGTTGAGTAGCACCTCCCGGGAAACTAGCTTGGAACCCATGGCTTCACTGACCACGTTTGACCCGGACCATCCGCTCGACGAGGTGCTCGATGTATTCAAACGTGACGGTGCTGTGATCATCCGTGACCTGATGGCTCCAGAGCACCATGAGCGGGTAGCCGACGAACTGTCACCGTGGGTTGGCCAGACCCCCGACGGCCGTGACGATTTTGTGGGTCGCCGCACGACTCGTACCGGCGCGCTCGTGGCGCGCAGCGAAGCCTGTCGCGAACTGGTGATGCATCCCACTGTATTGGATCTTGCGCATCAGTTTCTCCTGCCCTTCAGCAACAAAATCCAGCTCCACCTGACCCAAGTCATCAACATCAAGCCCGGTCAAGGCACCCAGCCATTGCACCAAGATCGTTTGGCTTGGGGCGGCTACATACCTGCCGGAATCGAGCCGCAGTTCAACACGATCTGGGCGCTGACCGACTTCACCGAAGAGAACGGAGCCACGCGCGTTGTGCCGGGCAGCGCCCACTGGAGCGAGGATCGCCGGGCTACCGACTCCGAAAAAGCTCAAGCCGTGATGTCCGCTGGGTCCGTGCTGTTGTACTCAGGGTCGGTGACCCATGGCGGCGGCGAAAACCGGTCATCGCATGACCGCACGGGCATCAACATCACCTACTGCCTGTCATGGCTGCGGACCGAAGAAAACAACTACCTGTCATGTCCCCCCGACATCGCCAAGGACCTTGAGCCCGGGCTACAGGAGCTCCTTGGCTACACCATGGGCAACTACGCACTCGGCTACTACAGCGACCCCTACGAAATCAGTGGCGTCTCCGACATTTTGGCCCCCGAGTTCGCACTCGGCCGCAAGCCAAGTGGCGACCAGAAACAGATGGGCGGCTAAGTTCCATCGCTCCGGGAGTCAGAGGCGACCGATGCGTTCGGCGAGCAGGGCATAGAACCGGTCTACATCTAGGTCGTTAGCAACAAAGGCGTTCTTTGGTCTTTGGGTCGCTTCCCACCAGTCCACCACGGTTGCTCCCATCGTGAGTTCGGATTCTGTCTCGATCTGCACGTTGCAGCGACGGCCTTCGAAAAGGTCTGGTTCCAGCAGATAAGCGATGACACATGGATCGTGTAGTGGCCCCCCGTCCAGTCCATAGCGTTCGATATCGAACCGCTCGGCAAAGGACAACATGTTGGCGGTGCTGATCGTGGCTTCGGTTCCCTGCTCACGAAACGCGGTGATCCGAGTGGGTGAAGTTCGAGCCTTATGAGTCACGTCCAGTGGCATCATCACGATGTCGATACCGCTGTCGAAAACAGTTTTGGCGGCCGGCGGGTCGACATAGATGTTGAACTCTGCCATCGGCGTCACATTGCCACCTTCAAAGTGGCCACCGCCCATGAGCACAATCTGGTCGACTTTGCCAGCGAGGTCTGGCCGACGTTCGAGTACATCGGCAATATTGGTCAGCGGTCCCAGCGGGCAAAGGGTAATGGAATCGTGCAGCTCCAACATCTGGATGATGAAGTCCGGCCCGAATCCCGGTGTGGGCCGGGTCCGTGGATCGGGGCGAGCGGCACCGTCGATTCCGGTCTCACCGTGCACGTATTCAGCGGTCACTAGCGGTCGACCCTTGGGGCCAAGGTGACCTGCGACCACTGGCACCTCGGCCCGGTTCGCGAGCTCGACCATGATGAGCGCATTCTTGGTCGTCAGTTCGAGCGGTACATTGCCGCCGACAGTCGTGATTCCAACGACATCGAGTTCTTCGGGCGAAGCCAACGCAGTCAGAATCGCAATCGCGTCGTCCTGACCAGGGTCGGTATCGATGATGATCTTGCGTGCAGCCACGTAGTCACCGTAGACCGGGCCCAGTGCGAGTAGCTCCTTTGCACTACCGGTAGTGGGGCGGTGCCAGGCACCGCTCCACGAGGATCAGCCTTCGGCGAGATAACTGGGGGCGGTGGGTTTGAGGGGGCGGGCGTACCAGAGTGGTCGGCGCAGGTTGTTCGGACCGGGGCCCGGCCGGGTCTTGGCGAGCCACTCCAGATAGGCGTCGCGTGACTTGTTGGTATCGACCGCGACGTCGCCGTACTGGTCGCCCTTTTCAGCAGGGGTCACTCGAACCCGTTGATGCCAGCATTGCATGCCAGAAATTGGATCTGGCTGGACCGCAAAGGTCAGGTTCTGATGCACGCCGGTGTCATTCCACCAGATGCGTTCGGTGTCCTTATCTTTGCTCTTCCACTTGCGGATGCCATCGGTGCGGTTGAGCTTCCAGCCGCCTTGACCATCGTCGGTGATCTTGGCTTTGCCAGCACCCCAGTTGCGGGCCTTGTCCTCTTCGATGCGCCAGCGGCCCATGTGATGCGACGCAGCCACAATGCCAGGCCGGATGCCCTCGGTGCGCCAGGCCTGGATCACGAAGTGGCCAATACGAGTGGTGATCCGCACGAGGCCGTTCTCGTCGATGTTCAGCTTCTCAGCATCTTCAGGGTGGATCCAGAGCGGATGGCGGTGACTGATCTCGCTGAGCCATTTGCTGTTCGCCGAACGCGTATGAATAAGCGTTGGTATGCGAAACGTCGGCAACAGGATTCGTTCGTCGCCTTCCATGTCCATGTCCTGATGGTGGACATGCGATGGAATCCATTTCGGTGTTGCATACTCGGGCCAGCCCCATTCAGCAAGGGTCGTCGAGTAGAGCTCAAGCTTCTTCGACGGAGTTACGAAGCCTTCCTTTAGTTCGCCATCGATCTCGATTGCGGGCGATCCGTCGCCGAGCGATTCAAGCTTGACGTCGACCAAGGTCTCGGGTGAGCCGTCCCACGTGCCGGGTGTACCCGGCTTGCGATACACGCCGTCGCTGTCCTTGTAGGACCCTTCGACATCTGCTAGGTCAACATCACGCTCGTACGGCGTGGTCTGATCGCCTTCGATAGCGAACGCTCCGCGATTACGCATGAATTCGAGCGGCGACTCGCCTGCTTCTGCGGCGGCTTCGGCCAGGCCAGGCACCGAATCACGGAACATCATCTCGTAGTACTCGTCGATGCCGATGGGCTTACCCGGATTGGCTTCGCTCTCGAACCATTTCCGGATGCCCATCGAACCGTCGGGGTCGATGCGCCATGACAGGTCGATCCAGAACTCGTTCTCTTCCCAAACCTCGCCAGGGTTGTACTCGTGCGTGCGCGATTCGGCGGTGACGACATCGCCCTTGCCACGGGATGCTTCGATCTCGGCGTAGCGACGGAACACTGGCTGGCGGAAAGCGATCCAGCGGCCCGAGTGCGTTTCGTAGCTCACAACATCGTGGCGCTCTGCACCAACGCCCATAGGAAGCACGTAGTCAGCAAACCAGGCGGTCTCGCTCCACGTCGGGGTAAGCGCCACGTGGCAGTTCACCAGCGCTTCGTCCTTGAGCGCTTCCATCCAGGTGAACCCATCGGGGTTGGTCCAGATCGGGTTATAGACGCGAGAGAAGTAGGTGTCGAGTGTGCCTCGGCCTTCCTTCAAGAAGTGCGGCAGCAGAATCGACATCTCGTGATAGCTCAAGGGATATTCCTCGGGCCATTCGAGATGGTTCCACTTCGTGATCTTCGGCGCACCAATAGGCGCTTTCGGAGCAAACTTGTTCCAACCGTTACCGCTGGTGCCCCCAACCGTGGCCACCGAACCGGTCATGACAGCGATGAAGAATAAGCAGCGGGCGACCTGCCAGCCGCCTTCGTTGCCAGCACCGGCTGCCCGCCAGTTATGCGACGAGAACTTCGTGGGGTGATCGCCGATGATCTTGGCGATTTCGCGAATCTTACCGGCATCGATTCCGGTGATTCCCTCGGCCCGCTCAGGGGTGTACTCGGCGTAGTGCTCCTTGAGTGCAGCCTCGACCGACTCCCACTCCTGGGTCATGTTCGGGAACTCTTTGGCTAGGAAGGTCTCCCAGTTCACCCACCGCTTAACGAAGTCTCGATTCCACGTACCGTTCTCGAGCATCTCGTGGATGATCGACAGACAGAGAAACGGCTCGGTGCCCGGCCAGGTCGGTAGCCAATGGTCGGCCTTCGAACCGGTGTTGGACAACCGAGGATCACACACGATGACCGTTGCACCCTTGGACTGCGCTTCGATGATGCGTTGGGCGTGCGGATTGAAGTAGTGCCCCGACTCCAAGTGCGCTGAGATCAAGAAGATGACTTCGGCGTTGGCGTAGTCAGCCGACGGGCGGTCGTGGCCCATCCACGACTGGTAGCCAATACGAGCGTTCGACGAGCAGATATTCGTATGACTGTTGTGGCCATCGACGCCCCACGCTTGAAGCACCCGGTTGGTGTAGTTGGTCTCGCCAGGACGACCAACGTGATACATGATCTCGTTGTTGCGATCTTCTTGAATGGCCTTGCGGATGCGGGCACCGATCTGTTCGAGCGCCTCGTCCCAGCTCACACGCTCCCATTCACCGCTACCGCGTTCACCAACGCGCTTCATCGGGTACATGACCCGCTCCGGGTCATACACCTGGTTCAGCGTCGCTGGGCCCTTGGCGCAGTTACGACCGCGACTCGCTGGGTGTTCCGGGTTGCCTTCGATCTTGTCGATCTCACCGGTTTCCTGATTGAAGTAGCACAGCAGCCCACAACCGGCTTCGCAGTTGAAGCACGAGGTCGGCACCAGCGTGTACTTCTTCTCGACCTTGTCCGGCCACGCCTTGGCGTCGTACTCGCTCCAGTCATGCCACTGCTCAAACGGCGGATAGTTACTCAGCTCAGTCATGGCGTTTTCCTTGCAATCACGCATTCGCTGCGCTCGGTGCGTTCTGCGGACTTTTGGGGACGAAGGGAGCATCTCTGCGATTGTGCAGCAGCGCCGCTCATGAGAGTGGCACTGACTGGCCGGCGCGGACGAAGGTGTCTTCGTAGGCGAACATCCCAACGAGCGTGAGCACGCCGGCTACGGCAACAACACTGCCGTGGGTTCCTGCGCTTAGGGCGAAGATCAAGATCCCAACCGGGATCACGATTCCGACAAGGATGCCGCCGAACCAGAACTGCTTGGAGTACGCGCCATGTGTCATTTCGTGCACCGCGAGTTCAACATGGCGGCTGCCTTTGGAGGTGATTTCCATGGCGATAAGAGCGCCGGTTGCGAGCAATCCGCCGAGGAGAACCCAGCAGATCGCTCGGCCCTCCGGTACTTCCATGAACAGTTCCAAGATCGCGTAGGTCGATCCGCCAGCCGACACAGCTTGGGCCAACAGCGTTGGCAACAACAACGGGGTCTGCCACAGATCACGGCCTTCGCACTGACCAAAGAGGAACGCGGTGTACCCCGCCGTGCCGAGCGCTCCCAGCACTGCAGGTATGGCAAGGCCCTTGAGTAATCCGTTGGTTCCCGCTATGCCGCCGATGAACCACAGGCCACAGACCAGCGAGAAGGCCATCAAGATATAGGCACCCTTGACGAGCCAAGACTCCCAACTACCCCGGGTAATCAGGTAGTGGAAGCGGCCGGGCTGCTTTAAGTCTGAAATCAACAAGACTCCAGTGAGAGCAAGGAAGACGCCAGCGAGTACTGGTGGAACGATGCCCACGGCAGCTTGTTCGCCTGCGTGACCCATGAGCACAAGCAACGCAGCGACGAGCATGACACCGGCTGCGATTGCCTTTGTCACCAGGTAGCCGGAGACTTTGGCTTTCCAGGTCATCTGATGGGCCGTGGTGTAGGCCGTTCGGGCAACCACGCCGTCGACATCGGTCGGCTTTGAGCCGAGTGCAACCGGAACGGTCGGATGACTCTTGCCACCGGGGTCCCCGGCAAAGAGACGGTCGGCCCAAATCATGCCGTCGTTCGATAGCGCACTGCGAGTTGGATCGAGCGATGCCTGGTCAGCACCCTTGTAGAACACCTTGGGTTTGGTGTTCTGTTCTGGAGATCGCACTGCGGTCTCGTTGCGGGCAATGATCTGGTTGATCTTGCTGGCCGGGTCGTCGAGGTCGCCAATGATGATGGCCTCGGTTGGGCACACGATCTGGCAAGACGGTTCCAGGCCTACTTCGACCCGGTGATTGCACATGTTGCACTTGTGTGCAGTGTTGGTTTCTGGGTTGATGTAGAGCGCGTCGTAAGGACAGGCGTTCATGCATGACTTGCAGCCAATGCAGTTGTCATCCTGGAAGTCCACGACACCGTTGTCAGCGCGAAAGAGCGCATTCGTCGGGCAGATACTCATGCAGGGCGCATCGTCGCATTGATTGCAGCGCATCACCGAGAATTTGCGGGCCACATCGGGGAAGGTGCCGGTCTCGATGTACTTGACCCACGTTCGGTTGACCCCCAACGGCACGTCGTGTTCGCTCTTGCAGGCAACGGTGCAGGCGTGGCAGCCAATGCAGTTGTCGCTATCGAGCACAAAGCCCAGTCTTGTCATGGTTGCCATGTGACCATAGTCACGACCCTGACGCTAGAGGGTAAAGCTCTCTAGCCATATAGCTTTCCCCTATATCCACCGGTCGTAGTGGTTAGGATGAGTCGATGCCGCTTGGCCCATCTTTTCCCGAGCTCGCCTCGCTCGACCTGTTCGTCTCGGTCGTCGAGCTCGGCAGCGTGTCCCGCGCCGCTCGAGCACATGGCGTGGCCCAACCCTCTGCGAGCAGCAGGCTCAAACATCTCGAGCGTCAGCTCGGCATGACGCTCTTAACACGGGGACCTTCGGGCTCGGTCCCAACCGATGCCGGGGTCGTCGTAGCCGGCTGGGCCGAAGCAATTCTTCGATCCGCACACCAACTCAAGGCTGGCCTGCAAGCATTCCAGGCCGAACAGGCTGGGCGGCTTCGCATCGTGGCCAGCTTCACCATTGCGGAATACCTGTTGCCGCAATGGCTTGGCCGGTTCGCGCGAGACCACCCGGGCGACTCGGTGGCGCTCGAGGTCGCGAACTCAACATCGGTCATCGAGCGCCTGCACCAAGGCACCGCCGACCTCGGGTTCATTGAGACAACTTCGGCCGTGCCGGACCTCGACGAACAACTCGTGGGCACCGATGAACTTATCGCCGTGGTAGCCCCAAATCATCCCTGGGCGAGTCGCGGCTCGGTTCCTGTCGAAGCCCTCGCCGCAACACCGCTGGTTACCCGCGAGGCGGGCTCCGGAACTCGCGAGGCGCTTGAAGCAGCGCTCGGCCACCTCGACCTGGGCCCACCAACTGCGGTGCTCGAACTCGGCAGCACCTCGGCGGTGCGCTCCGCAGTGCTCGATGGCCAGTCCCCCACCGTGATTAGCCGGCTGGCAGTTGCTGCGGAGCTCGCAAATGGGAGCCTGGTCGAGATCGAAGTCAGCGAATTGAGTATCACCCGGGGGCTCCGAGCCGTGTGGCCCCAGGACAACCCGCTGCCCCCGCTGGCCTCGCAACTGCTTGATGGTCTCAAACCCGGAGCGCTGAACTGACGGTCGAAGGCGTCAAAGACTTGCACCGTGAGTCCGGCGCCACGCAATACTCATAGATATGACGCTTGCTATCGAGGTCCAAGGGCTCACCAAGTCCTATCGCACAAAGGCGGGTGAGACGGTCGATGCAGTCAGGGGCATCGACCTGCACGTGAACGAGGGCGAGATTCTCGCCTTTCTAGGATCGAACGGCGCAGGCAAGACAACCACCATTGAAATTCTCGAAGGCTTCCGTGAGCGCACCGGCGGCCACGTGCTCGTGCTCGGCGAAGACCCGCAGTCGCCATCGAAAACCTGGCGAGAGAACATCGGCGTGGTGCTGCAAGAATCCGAGCCAGACAAGGACCTGACCGCTCGCGAATCGCTCAGCATGTATGCCTCGTTCTACGACGCACCTCGACCGGTCGATGACGTGCTGGAAATCGTTGGACTTACCGGTTCTGCGGACCAGCGAACAAAGGCGTTGTCTGGCGGGCAGAAGCGTCGTCTCGATTTGGGAGTCGCCCTGATAGGAAGCCCCAAGCTGATCTTTCTCGACGAGCCCACCACCGGCTTCGACCCGTCGGCCCGACGAGAAGCTTGGCAGATGATCGAAAACTTGCGCGAATTCGGCGCGACTGTGCTGCTGACAACCCACTACATGGACGAAGCCGAGCATCTTTCTGATCGCATCGTGGTTATCAGTGATGGCATCATCGCCGCCGAAGGAACCGCGGCCGATTTGGCTAACCAGGTGCAGCTTCGCACCAAGGTTTCGTGGGATCCAGCTGAATTACCGATTGAGGCATTGCCAGATGGGCTTCGGTCCGAGGTCCGAACTGGTCAGGGCGCACCCGGTCACGAGGGTGATGTGTCGATCGAGACAACCGAAGTAACCCACGTTGTCCACACCCTCACCGGGTTGGCAACCGCAAGCGCTACTCGCATTGATTCGCTATCGGTGATGCGACCCAATCTCGAAGACACCTTCTTGCGACTCACTGCCGATGGGAGCCAGCAATGATGACCAAGATGTTGAGCGCAGCCAAGTACGCGCTGCTCAGCTTTCGGCGAAACCCGGCGGCCACCTTCTTCACCATCGTTTTTCCGGTGCTGTTCTTGGTGATCTTCGGATTCGTTTTCGGCAACGAAGACATGGGCGACGGCCGCAAGGTAGCCACCTTCATCGTGCCTGGCATACTCGCGCTGTCCATCGTGTCAGCGACCTATGTGAACCTTGCGATGACCCAGGTCTTTCGCCGCGAATCCGGCCAACTCAAACGGCTCCGCGGTACTCCGCTATCCCCGATCTCCTACATCCTTGGTCAGGTGCTCGCTTCGTTGGTGATCGTGGTGTTCATGACGGTCCTGGTGACCGTCATTGGCCGCCTCTTCTTTGGCGTCAGCTTCAACTGGAACTCGATCGTTGTCTTCGCTCTTACCATCGCAATCGGGTCGGTCGCCTTCTCCGCCCTCGGCCTTGCGGTCACTGCGGTGATCCCAAACGAAGATGCGGCCCCGGCGATCACGAACGCAACGGTGCTCCCGCTGTACTTCATCTCCGATGTGTTCTTCTTTTCTGACGACAACGGCGAAGGAGGCGGCTTCATTGATCGGCTCGGCGATGTCTTCCCCGTCAAACCGCTCGCCGAGAGTCTTCAGGATTCCTACAACCCGTTTCTCGAATCGGTCACGATCCCGTGGGCCAAATGGGCAGTAGTCGCTGGCTGGGGAGCCTTTGGCGTTCTCATCGCCGTCAAGTTCTTCCTCTGGACTCCTCAGACGGAACGCCGTTGAACGCCACGCTGTTCGGACAGCAACGCCAGGAGTTGCCTCGAACGAGTGATATCGGGTTGACTTCTGATTGAAAGGCTCGTGGTTAGGCGCGGTCTTCGTTTTGGGCGTGTATTTCTGCGCCCAGCAGGACCACAAATGCGGTGATGAAGAGCCAGAGCAGCAGGATCACGATGCCGCCAATGCTGCCGTAGGTCTCGTTGTAGCTCCCGACGGTCGATGTGTAGACCGTAAATAATGCCGACAGCGACAACCACAAGATCATGGCGATCAGTGCGCCGGCAGTCAATGGCCGGTACTTCGTCTCCCGGTCCGGACCCACGTGGTAGAGCACACCCAGAGCAATGACCATGACCAGGCCGAGCGCCGGAAACCTTAGCCAGACGAAGAGCGTTGCCGCCGAGTCGCCAACTCCGTCGACTGAGCTCAGGATCGGCGGCAGAGCGGCCAACAAGAAGATAGCGCTCGAGACAAAGATGATGCCGCCGAACGTGAGCAGCAGGGCCGTACCGCGGAGTTTGGCAAAGTTCCGAGTCTCGAGGGTGTCATAGATCGTGTTGAGTGCCCCCATAAGTTTGGCCATTGCCCCCGACGACGTCCACAAGGCGAGCACAAGACCAACGAGCAGACCCGTGATCAGCCCACCTCTGCTACCGCCTGACACGCTGGCCAATTGATCACCGATGATCTTCTTTGCTTCGTCAGGCAGATTGGTCAGGTTGTCGTTGACCTGTTCTTTGACCGTGGCAGGATCCAGGACCAAGCCAGCGATCGAGACTACAGCGAATAGCGTGGCCGGGATAGCGAGCAGTCCCCAGAATGCGATGCCAGCGGCGACGACCACCAAGTTGTGGTTTTTGACTCGGCTGCCGACTTCCTTCAGCGCAGCCAAAAGTTGCTTTGGGGAGGTGGGTGTACCACCGATGTTGTTCTGCGCCTGCTTCGCCAGAGCGCCAGGCACGACCGTCGCTTCAGAAGTTGCAGTACTAGTTGAAGTAGTTGCATTGGCCACAGCCGTTGCATCTTGACCCGAAAGTTCGACCTGCGGTTCGGCTGCCACGACAGCCTCGTTCGCGACCACCTGCGCGGATGACGAGGCTTGCGAATCGTCGTCGCCGAAGTTTTCTTCGAGCCACGCTGCGAGCGGCCGCGCAACCTTGGGGCCAAGGATGTGTTGTCCAAACCGGCTCTCGCTCAGCCGCTCGGTCCATTCTTCACGCAACGATGGCATCGCTCGACTTTATCGAGTCAGCATTGGAGATACCGCAGACCTCGGGCGTCGGAACCGTTGGAACTCGTGCCCTTCGCGACCACATTTCTGAGCTTGCTTCGAGCTCAGAAATGCGCTCCGACATGGCCATGACCGGCGAAGTCACGCTGCATCTCACGTCGACCGGGCACGACGTGACCCAGGTCGCGTTCGCCGCCTGATACTCCAGCGCCTGATCTTTCCGGTCAAGAGTACGCCAGCTTCGGCGGAAGCGACAAGAGCTCGCCGATCGTTTTGCGCCCAGGCGCAGGCGACCAAGAGCGGTTCGTTGCGAGCCACGACCGGCTGTCACATTCGAGCAGGCCGATCAGTACCTCGGCGACGATCCGGCCACCCACTGGCCCCAGGCCTTCACCTTTCTTCTTGGGATCGCCCCCACGGCCAAGGCGAGCCCCTTCGAGCAGCACATAGAGCCACAGCGGCGTTCCCTTAGAGAGCGCAGGGTGGAAGTCACACGCCGCTTCGGTGACTTCGCCGATCTCGTGTTCAGATCGACCCATCGCTTTTGCAACCTGTTCACCTGAGGGCAGCAGAAAACTCTGCCCGCGCAGCAGGTTGCGCGCCGCAAGCGAGCGGTCCGCCGGGTCGTTGCTGTCAATGAACTTGAGGTCGAGTAGGAAGCCAGCCATCTTGGCATCACACTTCTCGGCAGGCTGCACCTTGCGCCCAGTCCCGGGAACGAGAAATACCTCGGCCCAGTCAACGACCTCTATCGCGCTCTTCACTTTTTCAAAGCTGCCGAGCTTGTCGAAGAACAGGTTGAGACGCTCACCGTTCTCTTGAATCTGGATCTGTTGCGGCGCCATCGAATGACCGAATCGGTAAGCAGCGACAGAGAACTCCACGGGAATGAACGGTGTTTCCGGCGTATAGAAGTGGCGCCCGTTACTCAGGATGTCGTCGACCACGTGCTGGCCACACATGTGAAGCAGGAAGTCGTTCACCACCGCCCACTGGTAGTGCCATGTTGTCTCTCGGCGCGCCGCCTCGAAAAGATCATGACCAGACAGTTCATCGCCCAGTTCATCGCAGAAGAAATTGTGTAACCGAATCATGCCGAGCTGTAGTTGCGACACGATTCTGTTCTCGTCGTTGCGGAAATCGCCGATCAGGGCAACGCCTTGGCCATTGCGTTGCAGATCAGTTTTTCCGTGCACGAGCTTGGCGCCCTTAAAGGCACCCTTGGCCTCGTACAGGAAGTTGCTGGCCTCGGGGCCCGAACCGTAAACACAGTCAAGGTCCAAGGTCGGCGTGCGAGTGTTCGGAATATCAGAAGCTCGATTGACTTCTTGAAAACTGGATGTGACATCAAGGGTGATGTCGTGATCGATGAACTGCCCAAAGAACACATGCCCCACGGGGACCGTCTTGCTCTTGGCTGCGCGGGCCGTTGCCTGCATTGACCCGTTTGCCTTCCCGATGTCCTTCAGCACATCGGGATCGTTGTAGAGCGGCGGCAGGTCGAACATTCGACCGAACCGATCGCCGTCCTGCTGCGTGTGGTTGAAGCTGCAAAGGTCCCCAGGATAGAGACCCGGCATGCCATGGTGAGCCGACATTACGTACCGCCTTTGATTCGTTGTATTCACTGTCACCGTGTTTCGAGGTTGCGTCTGTGTACTCATTCACACAGCGTCAAGAAATCAGATGCCTTCCTCCCTCCCGGGGCTCGGAGCGGTTCCAGCCCGAGCGCTCGCTGGCATTCACACGCACCGTCGACAAGACTGGACCTATGGCCAAGACCGCTTTGGAACATGTTCGAGAACGATTCTTCGTACCGCCCTGTGTAGGGCATCGCGGCTGGATTGGGGTTCGGCTCGATATCGACCGTACTGGCAAGAGATCGCGGGAATTCTCGACGACGCCTATCGTCTAGTGGCACCCAAGACGCTGGTCAAGAAGTTGGATGAAATATGAGCGACACATCGGTAGAAGCAACAGTGACTGCTGCAGTCGAGCGTGCTCGAAGTGCGCAGCTCGCCATCGAGCATTGGAATCAACAACAGGTCGACGACGCCGTCACCGCTATTGCCTTTGCTGCCACGAGACCCGACGTAGTTGAGACGCTGGCCACGCTTGCAGCCGAGCAGAGCGGGCTGGGCAACGCTGCCGACAAAGCCACCAAGATCCTGCGCAAGACGCTGGGCACGCTTTCCGATCTCCAGGACGCGCCATCGGTTGGTGTGATCCATGTTGACCAGGCCCGTGGCGTGACCACGATCGCCAAGCCCATGGGTGTGATCGCTTGCATCTTGCCGTCAACGAACCCTGGCGCGACGCCCATCAACAACATGATGATCACGCTCAAGGGCCGCAATGCCGTGATCTTGGCCCCGCACCCTCGGGGTGAGGCCACGTGTGCTGAGTCCGTTCGTATCGCACGCGCAGAACTCGCCAGACTTGGCGCGCCCCAGGACTTGGTGCAGTTCGTAAGTCTTGCGGCCGAGAGCAAGGAGGCAGGCAAAGCAATCGCGGCCGAGCTCCTGGGCCAGTCCGACTACTCGCTTGTAACGGCGGGGCCGGCCAACGTCGACATGGCCTACCGAGTTGGCACTCCCTCGCACGGAGTCGGGGTCGGCAACGCACCCGTGATCATCGATGAAACCGCCGACCTCGACGCGGCGATACCCAAGATTGTTGCCAGCAAGACCTTTGACCACGCCACGAGTTGTTCGTCGGAAAACTCCTTGGTCATCGATGACTCTGTCTATGACTTGGTGCTCAATAGGCTCCAAGACAACGGCGGCTGGCTCGTGCCTGGCGACCAGAAAGACCAGTTGCAACAGGCAATGTGGCCGGGTGGAAGCCTCAATCGGCAGGTCGTTGCCCAACCCGCCAGCCGGATCGCCGAGGTCGCTGGCTTCGAGGCTCCAGCGGCGCATGCATCCAAGTTCCTGATCGTCGAAGAAACCGGCGTCGGCGAAGACCACCCGTTCTCCGGCGAGAAACTCTCTGTTGTGCTCACGGTGTACCGGTCAAACAACTTCGACCATGCTCTCGACACCGTCGATGAGATCCTGAGCTTCATGGGCGAAGGCCACTCGTGCGGCATCCACTCAACCAACGAGGCTCGGGTCGAGCAGCTCGCGGCTCGGGCACGAGTGTCAACGGTCCTGGTGAACCAGCCTCATGCCTACAACAACGGCGGCAGCTTCGACAACGGACTCGACTTCACGCTGTCGATGGGCGCCGGCACGTGGGGCGACAACGACACCTGCGAGAACCTGACCTACAAGCACTTCTTGAACTACACCTACCTCGCTCGACCCATCCCCAGCACTGAGCCGACCGAAGAAGAACTCTTCGGCGATTTCCTGGCTCGCCGGAGCTGATGTGTTTATCGAAGAGCACGATGCCAAACAGCTGATCGCCTCTGGAGGGGTGCCGATACCTGCTGGGTCCGTTGCCACCTCCCCTGACCAGGCCCACTCGATCGCGAGGGAGATCGGCACACCGGTCATGGTCAAAGCGCAGGTGCCCTCTGGCAAACGTGGCAAGGGCGGAGGCATCGTTACCTGCGAAACCGTCGACGACGCCCGTCTCGCTGCGGAACAGCTACTCGGCTCTCAGCTTGGTGAGTTCGCCATCGACCGAGTGCTGGTCGAAGCGTGCGCGACCATCGCCCAGGAGCTGTATGTGTCCGTAACGATCGACCCTGCGGCAGGCGCCCCTCTGCTCATGCTGTCTACTGCCGGCGGCATGGACATCGAAGAGGTGCACGCGACAACGCCCGAACAAGTGCAGATGGTGCCCGTAAATATTCGAGCCGGTCTCGGTGCTGGCCAGGCCATGGACATTGCTGCGGCGACCGGCCTAGACCTCAGCCTGCACGCGCCCCTCGCCGGGTTCTTACTTACGCTCTATGGACTGTTCCGGCGCTACGACGCTCAGCTGCTCGAAATCAATCCACTCGCGATTACAACGGCTGGGGAGCTCATCGCGCTCGACGCCAAACTTATCGTCGACGACAATGCTGTCTTCCGCCAGCCAGATGTCGGCCCCGAACGCTTCACCGGCACGGCCCTCGAACTCGAAGCGAAGCAGCAGGATTTTCTGTTTGTCGAACTCGACGGCGATGTTGGCGTGCTCGCTAACGGAGCCGGCCTGACAATGTCCACAATGGACGCCGTAACGGCGCACGGCGGCGCCCCCGCAAACTTCCTCGAAGTCGGCGGCATGGCCTACAAGCGCGCAACCCCTGCGCTCGCACTCGTGTTGAAGAACCCCAACGTGAAGAGCCTGCTGGTGAACTTGTGTGGCGCGTACGCCCGCACCGACGTGATCGCCGAGGGCCTCATTGCTGGCTTCAAGGAACTCAAGCCTGAAGTGTCGGTGTCGTTCTGCATCCATGGCACCGGAGAGGAACGTGCCCAACAACTCGTGCGTGATGAGCTCGACATTGAGCCACATGAAACAATGGACGACGCGGTCAAGGAAGCGATTGCCAAGGCCGCTGAGGCTCAAGCTGGAGCAGCTCGATGATCTCCACCAAACCCAACGTGCTCGTTCAGGGAATCACTGGCAGCGAGGGCACCTATTGGACCGAGCAGATGCTCGCCTATGGCACGGTGGTCGTTGCTGGTTGCACCCCTGGCAAGGCAGGCCAACAAGTCGCTGGCGTGCCCGTGTATGGCACGGTCGCCGACGCGCTCGACGTGCACCCAATCGATCTTTCGGTGATCTTTGTGCCAGCACGGTTCGCCAAAGATGCAGCGGTCGAAGCCTTCATGGCTGGAGTTCCCTCGGTCATCGTGCTCGCTGAGTTTGTGCCGGTGCACGACACCATGGAGATGTTGGCAATCGCCCGAGCAAACGAGGCCCGCCTGATTGGCCCGAATTGTCCTGGCATCGTGTTTCCCGGTCGCGACTTTGTCGGCATCATGCCTGGCTGGTCTAACAAGCTCTTCGCACCCGGCCGTATTGGCGTGGTGTCGCGTAGCGGAAGCCTGGGTGCTCTCATCAACCTGAATCTGGTCGCTGCCGGGTTCGGTCAGTCCGCCTTCCTCGGTTTGGGCGGCGATCCAATCGTGGGCACGACTTTCCATGACGCGCTGGAATGGTTTGAGGCCGACCCCGGTACTGATGCCATTGTGTTGCTTGGCGAAGTCGGCGGCCCCATGGAAGAAGAAGCCGCCGAGTACATCCCGTCGCTTACGAAACCTGTCGTGGCTTTCATCGCTGGCCAGAACGCGCCCGAAGGAAAGAAGATGGGTCATGCCGGCGCCATGGTTTCCGGAGGCAAAGGCACCGCCGCCTCAAAGATGGAAGCCCTCGCCGTCGCGGGAGCTCATGTTGCTACCGTGCCCACCGACGTGGTCGCCCTACTCCGCAATCTCTAGGAGCACCTCAGGAGTCAGGGTCGGTTCAAGGTGTGGACTCAGGTCAGCGTCTCGGCTCGTTGCTTCACGTTCAGCAGTTGTTTGCGGACCATGATCCCATCGCCAATTTCAAGCAGTTTGGCCAGCGCCGTGCCGCCAGGAAAGTGAATTCTGGCTCGGGCGCGTGACACAAGTCGAGATGAGCTTGGTCCAACTGGGTCGATTCGAAATGCGAGGGTGAACTCAAGTCGCTGGTTGCGGTAGTCCAACACGATGGCCTTGTCTTGTTCGACAACGCTGGCCGTGAACTGGATAGGGCCGCTGGGCACGAGCTCCCCCGCTGCGAGCGACTGGTGTTGTGGCAGAATCGTCGACGCACTGCGTCGCCCGAGGTTGTCGATCCAGTCATAGCTGTACCAGCCAGCTCGCCCGAATCCCATCTGCACGAGCCAGGGAAAGATCTGGTTCGGCTGCGCCTCGATCGAGATGGCCCGCGTCGCGTCCATAAACGGGTCTGCAATCAAGTTGTCGCCCGGCATGGGCCCAGCGGCCTCCGCCGCCGATGCACCCCAGGTTCGTAGCGGAACGTCCACCTCCCTACGGTAGGTCAGGACATCACGACGACACGGGCCCTGCTCGACAACTTGGGTCTCGACTGAGCTACTAGCGTCGAGCTCAGTTGCCTAGTCTGTACCAGTGACCATTCTCGAATCGGATGCTCTGCGGGCCAAGTACGACCACGAGCGCACCAAACGACTCCGTCACGACGGCAACGAGCAATACATCGAACCGGTCGGCAAGTTCGCTCACTACCTCGACGATCCGTACGTCGAGGTCACCGAACGCGAGCCGCTGACCGACGAGGTAACGTTTGCTTTCATCGGCGGCGGGTTCGCTGGTCTGATCGCTGGTGCCAGGCTTAAGGAAGCGGGAATCGACGACGTTCGCATCATTGAGAAAGCCGGAGACTTCGGGGGCACGTGGTACTGGAACCGATACCCCGGCGCCATGTGCGACACCGCCGCCTTCATCTACATGCCGTTGCTCGAAGAGACCGGCCATATGCCGAGCAGCAAGTATGTGAAGGCACCCGAGATCCTGGAGCATTGCCAACGTATTGGGAAGCAATACGACCTGTACGACAACGCGGTGTTCTCGACCGAAGTCACCGAGCTGTTGTGGGACGACGACAGCAGCCGGTGGATCATCCGCACCAACCGCGGCGACGAGATGCGCGCCAAGTTTGTGGCCATGGGCACCGGCCCACTGCATCGACCCAAGCTGCCCGGCATTCCCGGCATTGAGTCCTATGCCGGGCACAGCTTCCACACCAGTCGTTGGGACTACGACTACACCGGTGGCGACCCGACCGGCACGCCCATGAGAAATCTGGCGAACAAACGGGTCGGCATCATCGGCACAGGTGCCACCTCGGTGCAGTGCATTCCGCATCTCGCCGAGAGTGCTGGGGATCTCTTCGTCTTTCAGCGAACTCCTTCGTCGATCGACATTCGCAACAACGAAGACACCGACCCGGAGTGGTTCGCGTCACTTGAGCCCGGCTGGCAACAAGAATGGCTGCTGAACTTCACGACCCTGCAAACCGGAGGGTTTACCGACGATGACTTGGTCAAGGACGGCTGGACCGATATCTCCCAGCGCATCCGAGACAAGGCGATCGAGAACGGCGACTTCTCCCCCGAGGGCCTGACCAAGGCCTACCACGACAGCGACGACGAGAAGATGGCCGAGATCCGCGCTCGTGTCGACGCCATCATCGCCGATCCGAAAACTGCCGAGGCGCTCAAGCCCTGGTACCGCCAGTTGTGCAAGCGGCCATGTTTCCACGACGAATACTTGGACTCGTTCAATCGCGACTCCGTGCACCTCATCGATACCGACGGCAAGGGCGTGACACAGATCGACGAGACCGGAGTTTTCGCTGGCGGTGGGCACTACGAGTTAGATGTTCTGATCTTCGCATCGGGATTCGAGGTCGGCACGTCCCATGAGCGTCGAAGCGGATTCGACACCATTGGTCGACATGGCGAGAAGCTCTCCGAACGCTGGTCCGATGGCATGAGCAGTCTGCACGGAGTCCATGTTCATGGCTTCCCAAACATGTTTGTCGTGGGGCCCAACCAAGGAGCGAACCTGATCTCAAACGTGCCACACAACCTGACAGAGCGAGGGCTCACCATTGCCTCGATCGTCAAGCATGCGGTCGAATCAGGGTCTGATCAGGTCGAGGCCACGGCCGAAGCCGAGCAGGACTGGATTGCGCTCCTCGAAGGCGGCGGCCGCACCTTTGGCAACGATCCAAGTTGCACACCCGGCTACTACAACAACGAAGGCAAGCTCGGTGACGCCGCTGGCAACCGCAACTTCTTGGGATACCCCGACGGACCTGTTGCGTATTTCGAGTACATCAAGGATTGGCGCAACTCCGGTGACTTCACCGGTCTCACCTTCCGTTAGATCCTGCCCATAGTTAGGGAGTGCTGGCATGAGGGTCTGGGTCGGTGCAGTTGGCCATCGCGTGGATTTCGATCGCTAGTCGGCTTGGCGATGGGCCAACGCGAGATCGCTCATGTCTCGCATCATGGCCGCGATCTCGAAGTCGCTCGGCGTGTAGATCCGAGCGACCCCGGCTTCGATGAGCGCACCATGGTCCGCGGCTGGAATGATTCCACCAACGATCAGGGGCGCGGTTACGCCTTGGGCCCGCAGGTGCCCAAGGACCTGGGGAACCAGCTCAACATGACTTCCAGACAAAACAGATAGCCCGATCAGGTCGACGTCTTCGTCGCGAGCGGTTGAGGCAATCTGTTGAGGGGTGCGGCGAATACCCTGATAGATCACTTCCATACCGCTGTCTCGAGCGGCGAGCGCGACCTGTTCGGCGCCGTTTGAATGACCGTCGAGACCGGGCTTGGCCACCAAGATCTTGGGTGGCCCCTGGTCGAGCGTTTGGTGGAAACGGCTCAGCTCGGTCAGTCCCGAGCTCGGCGCAACCGAGGCTTGACCAACGCCTGTTGGCCCCTGGTACTCGCCAAAAATCTCGCGCAGCGCACCCGCCCACTCCCCCGTGGTCACGCCACTGCGGGCGCAAACAATAGAGGCAGCCATGATGTTCTCGTTGCTCGCTGCGACGCGCCGCAACTCGATGAGGGCGGTGTGAACACCTTGTTGGTCTCTCATCGACCGCCACTCCTCGACGTCGGTGATCATCGCTGCGCCAACTTGGGGATCAACTCGCAGGATCGCTTCGGAACCGCCGAGCGAAGACTCTTCGGTCTCGGTGTAGGAATTGCGACCAACCACCGTGATGTCACCAGCCTCGATTGAACGAACACGCCGAGCGTTCGACTCGACAAGGGCGCGCTTCATATCCTCGATCGCAGCGAAGGCGCCACCTGCTTCGATAATGGCGTCGAGTTCGTGTTGCGCTTCATCGATGAGTTCAGTGGTACGCCCTTCGATCACGTGGGACCCAGCAAAGATGTCGTCGTACTCCAACAGATCGGTCTCGTACGCCAAGACCTGTTGCATGCGCAGGGCCCATTGCTGATCCCACGGCCGAGGTAAACCCAACGCTTCATTCCATGCCGGTAGCTGCAATGACCGTGTTCGTGCATCCTTTGACAGCGTGACACCAAGCATCTCGAGCACGATCCGCTGAACATTGTTCTCGGGTTGCGATTCGGTCAACCCCAGGGAGTTCACCTGCACGCCATAACGGAACCGGCGATCGCGTGGATCTTTCAAGCCGTAGCGATCGCTGCAGATCTGGTCCCACATTTTCGTGAACGCGCGCATTTTGCAGGTCTCTTCGATGAATCGAATTCCCGCATTCACAAAGAACGACACGCTGGCTACAACGCGATTAAAGCGTTCCGGCGGCACCTGTCCGCTTTCCCGAACCGCGTCGAGGACCGCGATTGCGTTGGCGAGGGAGAACGCGAGTTCTTGGACCGGGGTCGCTCCTGCCTCTTGCAGGTGATAGCTGCAGATATTGATTGGGTTCCAGTTGGGCACCTCGGCTGCACAGAAGGCGATCATGTCAACGGTAAGCCGCAGGCTCGGCCCAGGCGGGAAGATGTAGGTGCCTCGGCTCAAGTACTCCTTGATAATGTCGTTCTGGGTCGTGCCCCGCAACTCGGTGCGACTCGCTCCCTGGTTCTCGCCGTTCGCAATGTAGAGCGCGAGAAGCCAAGCCGCCGGCGCGTTGATCGTCATCGAAGTATTCATCTGCTCAATCGGTATCCCGTTAAGCAGAGCTTGCATGTGACCGAGATGCACGATGGGAACGCCGACCTTGCCAACTTCTCCCTGAGCAAGGATGTCATCGGGGTCGTATCCGGTTTGCGTCGGCAGGTCGAAGGCAACCGACAGCCCGGTCTGGCCCTTTTCAAGGTTGCTGCGATAAAGCTCGTTCGATGCTTGCGGAGTCGAATGGCCGGCGTAGGTACGCATCATCCACGGGCGATCCCGTTCTCGATCCGGTGCTCCGTCGTTGTTGCTCGTCACGCACGCCAGTGTCGCAGGTCTCGACCCGCAGCTCTGCCTTAGGGGGCTAGCGGATAGGTCTCGACGTCTGTTGGCAGCCCCGCGAGTTGCGCCGATGTGGAGCTTCGCACTGTGCCTATCCGCGCACCTCTTAGTGTGGTTTGGATGCGAGCAGGCCGCGGTCGACGAGATCGGCGAGGCGCTCGTCGGTCATGCCAAGCAGACCTTGGAGCACCTCGGCGTTGTGTTCTCCAAGCGCTGCGGTGTGATGTTCATCAGGCGGAAGGTCATCGCTGCTGCGAAACGGGAAGCCCGGAATCGTGACATCGCCGGCCAGAGGATCCTGCACGGTACGCACTGTGCCTCGTTCGATGAAGTGCGGATGAGCTACCGCTTGCTCGACAGTCAGGGCTGGGCCGTGTGGCACTCGAGCGTCGGTCAGCGCTGCGATCACGGCCTCGTCCGTTCCTAGGCTCGCCATCCAGTTCTCAATGATCTCGGTGAGCGCCTCGCGGTTCTCCAGGCGGGTCGGGTTGTTCCGGAAACGCTCATCGGTTGCTAGCTCAGGTTGCCCTAGGGCCGCCCAGAGATTCGGCATCTGTTGTTCGGTGCACAAGATGATGATCCATCCGTCGGGACTCTTGAAGGACCCAGCCGGGGCCAGCGAATTGAAGTTGCGCCCTTGGCGGATTGCCTCGGGGGCCTTACCGTCGTCCATCGACACGGTCGTGACTGCGGTGTCATGCATGTGGAACAGGGCGTCGACCATCGCAATATCCAGGTGGGTCCCGCGGCCCGTACGTTCGCGATGAAACAGCGCATGGCCGATCGCCCCAAAGGCATGCACACCGGCATTGGTGTCAGCCATACCGAGCCCGACAAAGGTCGGCGGTCCGTCGGTTTCGCCGGTCATGTGCATTATCCCGGCCGTGGCCTGTGCGATGAGATCGAAGCACGGACGATCTGAGAATGGCCCCGTCTGGCCGAAACCGGAGATCGAGGCCATGACCACGTCGGGTTTGATGGCCGAGAGATCTGCATAACCCAGGCCTTTGCGATCGAGCACGCCGGGGCTGAAGTTCTCGACCACGATGTCGACATGGGGCACCAGATCTCTAATGATCTGCTGACCTTCGGCGGTGAAAATGTCCAGACACACGCTGCGCTTGCCGCGGTTCTGCTGAATGTGCAGCCCCGATCGCTTGTTGATTCGCGGTGCACCCGCTCGATTCGGATCGCCGTAAGGCGGCTGTTCGATCTTGATGACGTCAGCTCCCAGTTCCACGAGCAGCCGGGTACACGATGGTCCCGCCAGATACCGCGTCAGATCCAGGACCGTGATGCCTTCGAGCCAGCGTTGATCGTTCATGCCTCAACTGTGCCACCCTGGCGGGCGCCGCCACAATCGTGGCGTTTCGGCGCTCGCCGTTGGCCAGTGTTCGCCGGACTTTGTTTCCCAAGCCTGCTTAGGCGTTTGGGTGACCCGGCAGCGGTTCCAGGAGTTTGGTGGCGCCCGCTATCTGCATCAGGAGCACAATCGCCGAGATGACGAGGAGCGCCACTCCAACGGGGACAAGCAGTGCCATGATGACCGCGGCTGCCACCCAAGCCCACCCACACCGGACAAACGCTTTGCCGGTTGCGATTTGTGTGGCACGCCACGACTCCGGCGTCGTGTTGCGCTCGTTCTGATGTCCCATGTTGGGATGAAGGCGACCTGCGATCATTGCGCGTCCGGCCCAGACGATGCCCGCGCCGCTGCCGGCCACGACGACCGCCCCGATGAGCAGGGCAACAAGCTCGCTGCTCACACTTTGCATTAGTTCCGGTAACGGCGCACTATGGCCGTGGCGTCCATGCGATTCTCGCCAGCATCCTGGGTTGCCTTGAGGTAGCCGTTGACCAACTCGGTCAACGGCGTAGCAGCACCCATTGCCGACGCTTCTTCCTGCACCAGACCCAGGTCCTTCGCCATCCAGTCGACCGCAAAGCCAAAGTCGAAGTCGTCGCTAACCATGGTCGATCCCCGGTTACTCAAGTACCACGAACCGGCTGCGCCCTTGGTCACCGCCGCCAATACTTTGTCCATGTCGAGGCCCGCTTTCTGGCCAAATGCAATTGCCTCGGCCGCACCTTGGATAGCGCCAGCGCACAGGATCTGGTTGCACATTTTCGTGAGCTGGCCGCTGCCAACTTCACCCACCAGCGTTACCGCTGATGAGTAGGTGTCGATCAGCGGCAGAGCTCGGTCAAAGTCTGCTTGGGCTCCGCCACACATCACGCTGAGCGCACCATTCTCGGCACCGGCCTGACCGCCCGAAATCGGGGCATCGACGAATCCGATGGCCTTAGTCACACAGGCTTGTCCCAACTCTCGGGCTAGTTCTGCAGATGCGGTCGTGTGGTCGACGAGCACGGCGCCTGTGGCCAGGGTTGCGAGTACGCCATCGTCGCCATAACTCACGGCACGCACGTCGGCGTCGGCTCCTACGCACAAGGCAACGAAGTCTGCGCCTTGAGCTGCTTCTGCTGGTGTGGCGCACGCCGTGCCTTCGTGGTCACGTGCCCATTGCTCGGATTTTGCTGAAGTGCGATTGAACACCCGCACTTGGTGACCAGCAGCGGCGAGATGCCCTGCCATGGGGTAGCCCATATTTCCGAGACCAATAAATGCTGCAGTTGCCATGCACGCAATCTAGTGGTTCGTCCGGCACGGATACCGCAATAGCGATGGACGTGTTGGGCCAAGGTTCTGTCTCGTTGCGCTGGTCGTTTCTGGAAGGTTCGGAACGGCTTGAGCTCACCCTGGTCGTCGATGAAGCGAACCATGTCTTCGACGCCGATCGCTCTGATCAGCTCATCTTCCAAGTCCGTCTGGCACCCGAAGATGTCATCTCTGTCGAGGAACCGTTCGAAGAAGCGCAGTTCTTGTTGGTCGCATAAACCGACCAGCTCAAGGTCGAGCCCGCCCACACCGTGGGGGCCAACGAACCGTTCAATGTTTGTCGCACCGCCCATAGACACATCGGTCACGCCCTCGTTCGCCAACTCGCGGCCAACAGCGACCGCCGCGGCGAACACTGCTTGGCGGTCGCTATTGCCTTCGACGAGCACGGCCGTGTGTGGTGCCGTCACGACCCGACTTGTATGGCGTCGGCCAGCTGGGTGAGGTCGTCGATCATCACGGTGGGCTCGCACGATGGCTCGCTCCACGCCCGGCCCCGATGTATCCACGCGGTCTTTGCACCAACGCCACGAGCACCGACCACATCATGCAGCGCAGAATCGCCCACCATCCAGGCACCAACGAGCGACTGGCCCGTGGCGGCTGCAGCGGCCTCAAAGATTCGGGCATCGGGCTTCTTGATGTCCAGGTCGCCCGAAACGATCACCGCGTCGACCAATGGCCGCAAACCCATGGCATCGATCTTGCCGTGTTGCTGGCGGGTCGAACCGTTCGACACAATTGCAACAGTATGACCCGCCGAACGCAGGTCCTTGAGGCACTCGATTGCGCCCATTGTGGGTTCTGCTAGCTGTACGATTTTAGACTGATACGCCTCCAGGATCTGCTCGACCGGATCCGCAAGCTCAAAGCGTTTCTTGATCGCAGCAAACACCTGGGAGCGGGCGCTGTAGCCGTCGTTGTCCTGTTCCAAGATCCACTCGGCAGCTCCGGCTGGCAGGTCTCGCTGGGTACAGAACTGTTCGGTCCATTCTTGGACGGCGGCGGTGCGATTGCCCAACGTATTGTCGAGGTCGATCATCACCAGCAAAGCGTCACCATCACCAGAGTCTCGCACCTTTGCCCTGCTGAAGCAGCCGGATATTTAACGAACTAACGGACCGGCAGGGTGAAGCCGACTTCGGCTCCGCCGCCTTGTGCTTCACGAGCCCATACCGAACCACCGTGTTCGGTTGCTGCCTTGGCGACAATGGCTAGACCGAGACCGGATCCCGGCGCAGAACGATCACGATCGCTGCGATAGAACCGGTCAAAGATCCGCTTGCGTTCTGCCGGATCGATTCCCTGCCCTTGATCGGACACAAACAGCGAGCCGTTAACGACGGTGACCGTAATGGGCAGGCCTTCAGGGCTGTACTTGTCTGCGTTACCGATCAGGTTTTGCGCTGCTCGCACCAAGGCTGCGTGATCACCCATCACGTCGGTCGGGGTCAGATGTCGAATGACTGGACGAGCCGATCGCAATTCGAATTGGGCCAAGGCTGCGTCGGCAACCATCGCTAAATCAACCTGTTCGAAGCTCGCTCGACCACGAGATTCGGTGGCCAGTTCGACAACCTCGGCGAGCACTGCGCTCAACTCGGCGAGCTCAGATTTGATACTGACCAGGGTGGAACGACGTTCGTCTTCATCGAGATCACGGGCCATGCCCAGGAAGTCGATATTGGCTCGCACGCTGGTAAGCGGTGTACGCAATTCGTGGGCAGCGTCTTGCACCAGTTGTTGTTGCTGGTCACGACTCGCTCCGAGTGTCTTCAACAGCCCATCGAACTCTTCGGACAATCGGCCGATTTCGTCGCTACGCGGCAATGCCACCGGCGTCGATAAATCCTGGGTTGCCGCTACGGCTTCGATCGTGTGGGTCAGCTTGCGCAATGGCCTGGTCGTGGTTTGGGCAATTCCCCACCCCAGAAGCGCAGCCAGTCCTGACATTCCTACGCCCACCAAGAGCAGTTCAGAACGCAGGTCACCCAGCAGCGCGTTCGTCGTGCTCAGGCTCTGCGCCACTTGCACCGCACCCCCACCTTCGACATGGCGAGTAATCATGCGGTATTCCTCGCCGTCGACCTCGACGGTGCGCAGCAACACTGAATCGAATCGTTCAAGGAACTTCTCGTCGTCTTCCTCGACCGGCAAGGCAACACCTGCAGTCAAGACAACGTTGCCGTCTGGGTTCAGCAGCTGGACCTCGGCATCAGAGTCGACCAGAGAACGGATCTCATCGATCACTTCCTCGGCAGCCGTTGGATCATCATCGTTGTTGCCGTTGTTGTTTGCGCGGTTCCCTGGACCTGGTCGGTTCCCGCCTTGTCTCGGCACGTTGACTCGACTCCCTTCGGCGATCTCACGTGATCGGACTTCGAGGAAGAAGTCGATGTCGGCATTTACCTGTCGACTCGTTGAGTACGCACTCACTCCAGCGGTAACCAGTGCGGTAAGTGCCGCCAGTAGGGCGAATGCCAATGCCAGCCGCGCTCCCAAACCAAAATGGCGGCGAGCGGTCGTCACTACGGACGCAGCACAAACCCGATGCCACGCACCGTCTCAATCATGCGGTCAGCGCCACTCGCCTCGAGCTTGCGCCGCAGGTAGCCAACGTGCACATCGAGCGATCGGGACGAGCCATCGAAGTCATAGCCCCACACCCGCTCGTACATGACTCCCCGTTCGAGCACGATGCCGACGTTACGAAGAAGCAGCGCCAAAATCTCAAACTCGGTGCGGGTTAACTCGATCGGCGTGTCGCCCATCTTCACTTCATGGCGCTGCGGGTCAAGTACCAAGTCACCGGCCTGGAGCACTTCTGATTCGTTGGGCTGGACCCGACGCAACAGGGCCCGGATACGGGCGAGAAGCTCTTCGAGATCGAAGGGCTTCGGCATGTAGTCATCTGCACCGGCATCAAGGCCGCCGACCCGGTCGCTGACCTCGTGGCGGGCGGTGAGCATCAGGACTGGAGTTCGGCTGCCACGCTCGCGGATCCGGCGACAGACCGTCAGGCCGTCGACGAAGGGCATCATCACGTCAAGCACGATCAGATCGGGCTCATGCTCGGTGATTGCTTCGAGCGCTGCGGCACCGTCGTTCACGGTGATGGGCTCGTACCCCTCATAGCGCAGGATTCGTTCGAGTGCGGTGCGAATCTCGGCGTCGTCTTCTGCGACAAGAACGGTCGCTTTGTGCTCATTCATGGTTCTGGTCCTAGTCCTGGTCCATGTTAGTAAAGCGGCGGTCTCCGACAGGACCGTGTCGGAGACCGCCTTTCGTCATGCGAGCCGGTGGAAGCTGCACGACAAGTTCTGTGTTTGTTATTGACCCCGGCTGCCTGGGTCCACGCCGGCCACGGTCAGCATGTCTGCCATCAAGAACTCGCCACTACCGGCTCGAGACGGCAACGTTGGCCGCCAGGCGGTTCTTGGTTTGGGTTCAACCATGGTGGACGGTCTCCTGGTTTGTCGAGTGCACAGATCAAACCAGTGATCACGCAAGCCGCAGCCAACGGTTCGGCAAGATTGCGGCAAGCCCAACCGATAGTTATCTGATAACGAGCCAGTGCCAGATTGTTCGAGGTGGTGAGGGCCACCAC
>Ga0209828_1000674_pt1 | contig 32311 bp, 26 predicted proteins | sample MaitaG_FD_187429 | JGI IMG/M metagenome (GOLD analysis project Ga0209828, IMG submission 187429) | Marine algal microbial communities from Maine, USA - Maine_Asex2 metaG (SPAdes) (version 2) | ecosystem: Host-associated > Algae > Red algae > Unclassified | place: Maine, USA | collected 2015-01-05
TGTTACTGGAGTTGGTGCAGTTACTAACAGTACTTCAGTAAATTTAAATATTGAGGGCGGCATACCAACTATGCCCGCTTTATCGAGTCCTGAAAATAATGTAACTGGAGTTTCTACTCAATTAAATTTAAGCTGGAATCCAGTTACAGATGTATCAAGTTACACTATAGAAATAGCTACCAATGAAAGTTTTACTGCTAATTTGATATCTAATGTGGTAACAACCAATAGTTTTAATACTCCTGAATTGGAAGGAATAACTCGGTATTTTTGGAGAGTAAAATCTACAAATGATTGTGGTGACTCTTCGTATTCCTCAATTAGAAACTTTAAAACAGCTTCAATAAATTGCGACACATATAATTCTACTGAAAACAATATTAATATTCCATCATCTGGAGGATCTGACCATGTAGTTACTTCAACATTAACTATTACCGATAATATTAGTATTACAGATATTAATGTTACTGCTAACATAGAACATACTTGGGCTGGAGACATAGAAATTAAATTAACTTCTCCTAACGGAACTGATGTAATTATAACTGCCCATAATACATGTAATGATGGTACAAATGATATTTTTGTAACCTATAATGACCAAGCTTCTGGTCCAGTAGATTGTAGTACAACAAGTCCTGCTATTGGAGGAAACATACAACCAGAAAATCCTTTAAGTGCTTTTAATGGAGAAAGTAGTTTGGGAGATTGGATTTTAACTGTAACCGATGACTACGCTCTTGCAGATGGTGGAACATTCCAAAATTTCTCATTAGAAATATGTGGTATAAATTCTGTGTTGAGTGTTGACGAATATAACTTAACAGACTCCTTGTCTTTATGGCCAAATCCATCTAACGGTACCGTAAATATTGTATTAAATACTAACAATTCTAATAAGGTTAATATTAGTTTATTCGATTTAAGAGGTCGTGTGATTGATGCGCAGTCGTTTAATAATTCTGGGATATTTTCAGAAAAATTAAATTACCAAAATATAGAAACCGCTGTTTATATTTTAAGAATTGAAAATAATGGACAGAGTATTAATAAACGTATTATTATAAATAATTAAGTTACACTTAAATTATAATTTAAAAAAGGAACTCATTTAGAGTTTCTTTTTTATTTGTAATACATATATAGTTATAAATGAAATTATTTATCTAAATACGCTTCTACATTCTTTTCTATACGTTTATGAATATTAGAAACGTCTGCTTTAACAAATTTTTCTCCCATAATATTTTCGTATAATTCTATATAGCGTTCACTTACTGTTTCTATATACTCATCGCTCATAAAAGGCACTGTTTGTCCTTTTAAGCCTTGAAAGTTTTTTGCTATTAACCATTGACGTACAAATTCTTTAGAGAGTTGTTTTTGTGCTTCGTCTTTATCTTGACGTTCTTGGTAACCATCTGCATAGAAGTAACGTGAGGAATCTGGTGTGTGTATCTCATCTATTAAAACAATTTTTCCTTCTTTAGTTTTTCCGAATTCGTATTTAGTATCTACTAAAATTAATCCTCGAGAAGCTGCTATTTCTGTACCACGTTGAAATAGTTTGCGTGTGTAATTTTCTAACACCAAATAATCTTCTTCACTTACTATTTCTCTTTTTATTATGTCTTCGCGCGAAATATCTTCGTCATGATCTCCCATTTCGGCTTTTGTAGCTGGTGTAATTATTGGCGAAGGAAACTTATCATTTTCTTTCAAGCCTTCTGGCATTGCTACACCACAAAGTAGTCTTTTACCTGCCTTGTATTCTCTTGCTGCATGACCAGACATATAGCCACGAATGACCATTTCTACTTTAAATGGCTCGCATAAATGCCCAACGGCAACGTTTGGGTCTGGTGTGGCTGTTAGCCAGTTTGGTACAATATCTTCTGTTTGTGCCATGAATTTTGTAGCAATTTGATTTAAAATCTGACCTTTATATGGAATGCCTTTTGGCATGACAACATCGAAAGCACTTAGTCTATCTGTTGCAACCATTACCAGTTCTTTATCGTTGATATTATATACTGCTCTAACCTTACCTTTGTAAACACTTTTTTGTCCTGTAAAGTTGAAATTTGAATCTATTATTGTGTTACTCATTTGTAATTAAAATAATTGTGATTGTGCTTTTTGCAAATTTATTATTTTAACAGGTAATAATCTTATTTGTTTTGCACTTAATTAATCGAGTATTTAGCCCTGATTGTAGTGGCATCCTTTTTTTTGCTGCCATATATGGCAAAAAAAAGATATAACGGAAAGCAGGTTCCCGGCTTCTAATAATATTAGTCTATATTTTCTATACTTTTATAAGCTGCTATTACCTTTTTAACTAGTTTATGGCGTACAACATCTTTATCATCAAGAAAAACAATACCAATACCTTCTATATCTTTTAAAACCAACAAAGCTTCTTTAAGTCCAGAAATAGTACGGCGTGGCAAATCTATTTGCCCTGGATCTCCTGTTAAAAGAAACTTAGCGTTTTTTCCCATTCTGGTTAAAAACATTTTCATTTGCGCGTGTGTGGTGTTTTGTCCTTCGTCTAAAATTACAAAAGCATTATCTAATGTTCGCCCACGCATAAAAGCTAAAGGTGCTATTTGTATGGTTCCATTCTCTATGTATTGTGCTAATTTTTCAGGAGCAATCATGTCTCTTAATGCATCGTATAATGGTTGCATGTAAGGATCTAGTTTTTCTTTTAAATCTCCTGGAAGGAAACCCAAATTTTCACCAGCCTCTACTGCTGGACGTGTTAAAATAATACGCTTAACTTCTTTACTTTTTAATGCTTGAACTGCTAGCGCAACTCCTGTATATGTTTTTCCTGTTCCTGCTGGACCAATAGCAAAAACCATATCGTTTTTATGCATGAGTTCTACTAACTTACGTTGGTTAGCTGTTTGTGCTTTTATTAGTTTTCCATTAATACCATGTACTATGGTTTCTCCACTTTGTACTGAGGTTTTATAATCTTCGCTAGTGCTACTTGTTAATACACGTTCGATTGCATTTTCGTCTAATTTATTATGCTTTATAAAATGTTTGATTAACATTTTAAGTTTATTGTTAAAAGCGTCTAGAAGCTCCTTTTCTCCAAAAGCTTTAATTTGGTTGCCACGAGCGACAATTTTTAATTTGGGAAAGTTTTTTTTTAATAGTTTAATATTTTCGTTTCCTGTTCCAAAAAATTCTTTTGGAGTGATTTCTTCAAGTTGAATTATTATTTCGTTCAAAAGCGTTTCGATTTAATTAAATTTATCTATTCAGTTTTATTAAATTTGTTCTGTGCAATAAACATAGTAAACTTATATAAGTTTAAATCGTTTTAATCAAAAAAAATATCAACAATTATAAATGGCTGTTATCACATTAACAACAGATTTTGGTGAGAAAGATCACTTTACTGGTGCGATAAAAGGTGCTATTTACAGTGAAATGCCAGAGGTTAGAATTGTTGATATCTCGCATTTAGTTTCTCCTTTTAATATTCCTGAGGCGGCTTACATCATTCAAAATGCATATAGTAGTTTTCCAGATGGCACAATACATATTATTGGTATTGATTCTGAAATTAACCAAGAAAATAGACATATTGCAATAGAACTGGATGGTCATTTTTTTGTATGTGCTAATAATGGTATAATGAGCATGATTTGTGCTGAAATTGCGCCAAATCAAATTGTAGAAATTGATATTCACGATAAAATTGAAACCAGTTTTCCAGTGCTCGATGTATTTGTAAAAGTGGCTTGCCACATTGCGCGTGGAGGCACTCTTGCTGTTATAGGGAAAACAATTGAAGCTATTAAGCCTATAAAAAATATAAAGCCTTATGTTAACGACGAAAAGACACAAATTATAGGTAGTATTATTTATATTGATAACTACGGAAATGTGGTAACAAATATAAAAAAACCGTTTTTTGAAACTGTACAAAAAGGGCGAGATTTTGAGGTATCTGCCAGAAACCATAAGTTTAAAAAAATACATGCTAAGTATAGCGACATTGTTAACTTTATAATCCCAGAAGAAAATAGAAATGACGAAGGTCGTGGTTTAGTGGTTTTTAACTCGTCTAACTATTTAGAAATTGCTATTTATAAAGGAAATACAGGAAGTTCTGGTGGAGCAAGCTCTTTAATGGGATTGAAGTTGAGAGATACTGTAACTGTTAATTTTTTGAAATAAAGTAGAGAATAGAGAAGTTAGATTATTAAACATTGAAACTTTTAACATACAACTAAAACTATGTTTGTAAGAATTGTAAAAATGAGTTTTGCTGAAGAAAACATAGCACAGTTTCTTGCTAACTTTGAAACCGTGAAACATAAAATTCGTAATTTTGAAGGCTGTAAATTTTTGGAATTATATCGCGATAAACACAATACAAATATATTTTTCACGTATTCTTATTGGAATACTGAAACCGATTTAAATAATTATAGACATTCTGAGTTATTTAAAGGTATCTGGGCAGAGACTAAACAAATGTTCAATGCTAAGCCTGAAGCTTGGAGTGTGCATAAGGTTGTTAGCTTGAAATAATACATACGGCAGTATAGACATATATATAATGGAGCTGCTCCATTGTGAAAAAATAAAAGAAAAAAAATTAATGCTCGCAATTTTAAAAAAAGAAATAAACTCATTCTTCGCTACACCAATAGGCTATTTGGTGATTGCCATTTTCCTGTTATTAAACGGTCTATTTTTATGGCTCTTTAAAGGCGAATTTAATGTTTTAGATTATGGTTTTGCAGACCTTTCACCATTTTTTTTATTGGCACCTTGGATTCTTATTTTTCTAATACCAGCTGTTACTATGCGTAGTTTTAGCGATGAAAAAAAACAAGGTACTTTAGAGCTTTTACTTACCAAACCTATTTCGCATTTGCAAATTGTATTGGGTAAATATTTTGGTGCGTTTTTACTTATTATTTTAGCATTAGTTCCTACGTTAATCTATGTTTATACTGTTAACCAATTAGGCAAACCTGTTGGTAATCTAGATGTTGGCAGTACTTTAGGTTCATATTTTGGCTTGTTGTTTTTGGTTGCTGCGTATACTGCAATTGGCATTTTCTCCTCTACTTTAAGCGAAAACCAAATAGTTGCTTTTATTATTGCTGTATTTCTATGCTTCCTTTTTTATGTTGGTTTTGAAGGTCTGGCAGAATTTCTAAAAAGTAATTTAGTAGAACAATTAGGCATGGCTTCACATTTTAAAAGTATGAGTCGTGGTGTGCTAGACACACGAGATATTATCTACTTTTTAAGTGTTACTTTATTCTTTATTTTTTGGACTGTAAAAAAAATAAATGCAGAAGGTTCTAAATCTGCCAAATGGTTACACCTTGCTATTATTCCTATTGGTTTAATTATTTTAAATGTGATTAGTGTTTCAATATATCAACGTTTTGACTTGACTTCAGATAGTAGATATACCTTAAATAAAGCATCTTTAAATGTTGTTAAAGACGTTGATTCTCCAATTGTAATTGATGTATTCTTGGAAGGTGACGATTTTCCTTCGGAATTTAGAAGATTACAAACAGAAACCAAACAGTTATTAGAGGAATTTTCAGCCTATAATAGTAATATAAAATTTAAATTTATAAACCCAATTGAAGATGAAGCAACACGAGATCGTGCTATTGCACAACTTACAAATCGTGGTTTAACACCAATGCAATTAAGCGTTCAAGAAAACGGAATGCAATCGCAGCGTGTTATTATTCCTTGGGCTTTGGCGAGTTATAACAACCAAACGGTAGATATTTCTTTAGTGAAGTATAAAGTAAATGCAAACCAGCAAGAATTAGTTTCTAATTCTGTGCAACATTTAGAATATGCTTTTGCAGATGGTTTAAGTAAATTAGTAAACCCTAAACGTAGAAAAATTGCCATTTTAAGAGGCAATGCAGAATTAGAAGATATTAAGATTGCCGACTTTTTAAAAACACTTAAACAATACTATTACATTGCTCCTTTTACGTTGGACAGTGTTGCTACCAATCCACAAAAAACATCTAAATCTTTAAAATCTTACGATTTGGTAATTACTGCAAAACCAACCGAAGCTTTTTCTGAAGAAGAAAAATATGTTCTCGATCAGTATATAATGAATGGTGGAAAAAGCCTATGGCTTATAGACCAAATTAATATGGAAAAGGATAGTTTGTTTAATCCCGAAGGTAAAAATATTGCTGTGCCTCGCAATTTAAATTTAACAAACTTCTTTTTTAAATATGGCGCACGAATTAATCCCCTACTAACAAGTGTAAAAAGTCAGAATATAGGAAGAATAACTTTAGAGACGGGACAAGATCAAAGCTTAAAATTGCAGCATTTTTTATGGCCTTATTCACCTTTAGCTTTGAGTGATGTTAACCATCCCATAACAAACAATATTAATTTTGTAAAGTTCGATTTTGCAAACCAAATAGACACATTAAAAAACGATGATATAAAGAAAACTATTTTGCTTAAAAGTGATAAACCAAGTCGTCTGGAAGGTACACCAAAAGAGATTAGTTTAAGTTTTGCTTTACAAGAACCGCCTAGTGAGATGTTTACTAAAGACAGACAAAATTTAGCTGTGTTATTAGAAGGCAAATTTACCTCGGTTTACAACAATCGTGTAAAACCACTAAAACTTGAAAATGATAAGACTAAAAGTCCCGAGACTAAAATAATTATAATTGCCGATGGAGACGTAATTAAAAACGACATTGATAAAGGCAGACCAACCACATTAGGTTTCGATAAATGGACCAAAGAAACCTACGGAAATAAGGAATTCTTACTTAATGCAGTTAACTATCTTTTAGATGATAACGGACTTATAAACATTCGTAGCAAAGACTTGGAAGTTGCTTTCTTAGATCAAGCCAAAATTGCAGAAGAGAAAACAAAATGGCAAGTTATAAATATTGTATTGCCTTTACTACTTCTAAGCTTGTTTGGCTTTGTTTTTAACTTTTTAAGACAACGTAAATACACTAAAAAATAACCTATATCCCTAAAGCTTTTGTAGAAATAACCTGTTAATAAGTTTGTTTCAGTTTTAAGCAGTTAAACAATATATTTGTATTAATTAATTATTCAGAATTAAACGACAATGTATAATATGAAATTTATAGTCTCAAGTACATATTTACTTAAGCAATTGCAAGTATTAGGAGGTGTAATAAACAGTTCTAATACCTTACCAATTTTAGATAATTTTCTTTTCGATATTGATAACAATTCGTTAACCGTTTCGGCTAGTGATTTAGAAACAACAATGTCCTCTACGTTAGATATAGAAAGTGATAGTAAAGGAAGTGTTGCCATTCCTGCACGTTTATTACTAGATACTTTAAAGACGTTTCCTGAGCAACCGTTAACGTTTACAGCAGAGGAAAATAACATTGTAGAAATTAGTGCTAACCATGGTAAATATGCTTTAGCTTATGCAGATGGCGCAGAGTTTCCAAAAGCCGTTGCACTTGAAGACCCTTCAAGTACAACAATTGCTGGAGATATATTAGCCACTGCCATTAGCAAAACTATTTTTGCTGCTGGTAACGATGATTTAAGACCAGTAATGAGTGGTGTTTTCTTTCAGTTTTCTACAGATAATTTAACCTTTGTAGCAACAGATGCTCACAAACTAGTAAAATATACTCGTGAAGATATATTTGCATCTCAAAATGCAGAATTTATAATGCCTAAAAAACCTTTAACTTTATTAAAAGGAATTTTATCTGCTAGTGATGAAAGTGTTACCATCGAGTACAACGATTCTAATGCGAAATTTACTTTTGAAAATATAGAATTAATTTGCCGATTAATTGATGGTAAGTACCCTAATTATGAAGCGGTAATCCCTAAAGAGAATCCGAACAAATTAAGTATTGAAAGAACACAGTTTTTAAATTCTGTAAAACGTGTTAGTATTTTTTCTAATAAAACAACACACCAAATTCGTTTAAAAATTGCCGGCGCAGAACTTAATATTTCGGCAGAAGATATCGATTATTCCAATAAAGCTGAAGAGCGTTTAACTTGTGATTATCAAGGTGATGACATGCAAATAGGTTTTAACTCTCGCTTTTTAACTGAGATGCTTAATAACTTAAATGCATCTGAAGTGCAACTAGAAATGAGTATGCCAAACAGAGCTGGAATTCTAACTCCTGTAGATGGATTAGATGAAGGTGAGTATGTTACTATGCTGGTGATGCCAGTGATGTTGAATAGTTAGATTATTCTATTATTCGAAGCTTAAAAGTAAAAAATAATTTTAACTAACAAGGTAACGTGGTTAAAAATAGTTGATGGTTTTTATAAAATTCATCATTATTTTATAGACGTTTATTTAAAGAGGAAATAAGCTCTGGTGGAGACCAACTTACGAGATATAAAATTGACATTATACAATAGAGAGCAACTTTTTAAGTTGCTCTTTTTATATTTCTATTGGTAAATTTATGGCTAAAAAACGCATCATTTTTCATTATAAAAATGAACATACCATTTTATAAAATTAATTCTATTTTTTGTTGTAAGACCTCTATGTAAATCGAGATGAATTTTTTAAATAACTAAAATATTCTTCAATCCCATTTGTTGTTCTAGCAATGCTTGGGTTTTTTAAATAATGAAACATATTTGGTAGTGCATAATTAATTAAATAGTAAGATATTGTTAAGAGTCTGTGCTTATATCAATATCTTCGTGTTTCTTCTTGGTAAACTTTTTTATTTACATAATCTTTATAAAATATAAACCATTTTCTGAAGTTTTGTGTTCAATAAACCCTATCATTATGGGTATTAATTTTCAATAATTTTAGAATCAATTTTCGGAGTTCTATTGCGGCAGGATGTTTTGGTCTTCTAGAAATCCAAATAAGGCACATGCTCTTTATATGAGAGAGACAACGCTTCATAACTAGATCTAGAACACCATATTTTATTGCTTTAAAATTACTTAAAAGTTCTTTGTAATGTACTTTTTGATAATTATGCTTAGATGACCTGTTTTTATTAACAACATTTATATATAACAAAAGGCATATTAACAGAATGCTTTTTTATCTTTATCGAAAAGTGCTAATTCTATGGGCTTTTAGTCCTCAGTGGCGTGCATTTATATTATTTAGCATTCTAATTCCCAATACTACCAGAACCAATAACCTTAGAATCTTTAGATTTTGGAGAGCCTTTATATTCAATATCTCCAGAACCGGTTACTCTAGCATTTAAATTGCCGTTACAAACAACTTCTACATCTCCAGAGCCTGTTACTTTAGCTTCAACATCTTCAGCATATAAATTATAGCCGTGAAAATCTCCAGAACCAGTAACGCTAGTTTTTAAAGTTTTAGTTTTTCCTTTTAATGTTAAATCTCCAGATCCAGTAACAGAGGCATTAGCATGCTTAGCTTCAAGATCTAATATAATATCTCCAGAACCTGAAATTCTTGCAGTAAAACTATTGGCTACAATTTTATCTCTACTAATAATATCTCCAGAACCAGATAAGCTTACATAGTCAATTTTTTTAAAAGGTATTGTAATGGTAATAGTTTTGTTATAGCTTGGTTTTAAACTAATATTATTTTCGGTTTTAATTTTAAGTGTATTATTATTAACTTCAACAGTAATATATGCTAAAAGATTGCTTTCGCCTTCAATTTTAATATCGCCTTCGTTTCCTTTTACTAAAACAAAATCCATCCATCCTGTACATTTTATTTCGTCGTAATCTAATGTAGATTTTGTAATTGTTGTTACGTTTCCATTACCCTTAATTTTTTTACTTCCCCAAAATTGTGCTTGAGTAAAAGTAAAACTCAATAATGTAATGGCTAATACTAATGTGTTTTTCAATTTTTTACCCACGCCTTTATTATTGCATAAGTAGTCGTGATTTTTTTTTGAAAAGTTCATAATTTCTTGTTTTTATGTGATTATTTTAATTGGTTTTATTGAAAATGAAATAAACATTGATTAATTTTGATAAAAAGTTACACTACCATATTCTGAGTTTACCTTTACTAAGTTTCCGGAGTTGTGGGCATTACGATAGCCTCAATAATAAGGATCTGAAGATTCCACACGTTTCTTCACATAGTTAATATTACCATCGCTATCTTTCAAAGAACCATATTCTATTCTATATCGAGATTGAATAAAAAGGCAGCATCGCACCCAATTTTTATACCTACGTAATCTGGTCTATACATACATTTTTTACACTTTTATGTAGCTTATCTATTTTAATAGAGCCATAATCTACATAAATATTTGCATTTTTATAAACAGCTCTTGTTAATGTAGTAAAATAATCACCATTTATCTTTAATATTATTTATCTTTTCTACTATAATGCCTCCATATTCATAATTATAAATTACACCTTTGGCAACTTCAATTTTAGATTTGGTGCAATCTGCATTAATATCTAAAGTATTAGGTTTAGAAACCGTAGATTGCTATAATAAATATCAATTTTACCACTTTTAATAAATTCGAAATAACAATTTCTTGAATAATTTAAATTAATATTACTACTGTTTGTCTAGCTCCACTAAGGTTTACTTTTATTAAACTTTGTAATAGTTGTTACAAAATCTTGAAACTCCGAAAAGTCGCTAGTAATGCCGTTTATTTTTATTTCAAAATTTATTGTGTTATCATCCCTAAATTTACGTAAATCGTATCTACTTTTAACGTCGTGTTATTAAAATTTAATGTTTTTTTTATGGATTTTTATTTCTTGTATTTTCCGTCTTTATCAATACTAATAATGATCTGTTCTATATCGTAGTTGGTTAATGTCAATTTTAATGGTTTGTAATAGTTTAGATATAAGTTAAATAAGTTTGCTACAGTTTCTATTTTTTTAAAATTTATTAAATTGTAAATAATTAGTGAAAATGTTGATCACCTACTAAACAAGTGTTAGAAAAACTTATAACTTATAAATTAAATATGGCATATTAATTGGACTTTTAAAGAAACATATCAACAATTGACAGTTTATAATTAATTGATTATCAAAGTATTTACAAGTTATAAATGTTAATTTTACAAACAAAATATTATAAAACCGAAAACTATTTGGTGACATAATGGCGTATATATACATATGAAGAAATCTAATATTATTAGTCTAGACAGTTTGTCATTGCAGGATTTTGATGAAAATTCTGAGTTAATTCCTTTAATGACACCTGAAGATGAAGAAAAAATAAATAAAGAAGAATTACCAGCCACACTACCAATACTATCTCTTCGTAACACTGTTTTATTTCCTGGAGTTGTTATCCCAATCACGGCAGGACGCGATAAGAGTATTAAGTTAATTGATGACGCTAATAAAGGTTCTAAAGTTATTGGAGTGGTGTCTCAAAAAGACGAAGCTATAGAAGACCCAAAAGCTGGAGACATTCACAATGTTGGAACAGTTGCTCGTATTCTTAAAGTTCTTAAAATGCCAGATGGCAATACAACAGTTATTATTCAAGGAAAAAAACGCTTTAGTGTTGCCGAGGTAATTACTGAAGATCCATATATTAATGCAATAGTTAGAGAAGTACCAGATACAAAACCCGCAAAAAAGAATAAAGAATTTCAAGCGATTACAGATTCTATAAAGGAGTTAGCGCTTCAAATTATAAGAGACAGCCCTAATATTCCTAGTGAAGCCTCTTTTGCTATTAAGAATATTGAAAGTGATACGTTTCTAATCAATTTTGTATCTTCTAACATGAATTTACCTCTTGAAGACAAACAGAAGCTTCTAGAAATTAACGATTTAAAAGAACGTGCATTAGAAACGCTACGTTTTATGAATATCGAATTTCAGAAATTAGAGTTAAAAAACGATATTCAATCAAAGGTTCAAAGCGATATGAACCAGCAGCAACGCGAATATTTCTTAAATCAGCAAATGAAAACCATACAAGAAGAACTTGGTGGTGGCAACGCAGAGGAAATGGACGACATGAAAAAGCGTGCTAAGAAAAAAAAATGGGACGATAAAGTAGCAGAGCATTTTAGAAAGGAATTATCTAAAATGCAACGTATGAATCCGCAAGTTGCAGAATACTCAATTCAACGTAATTATTTAGATTTATTTCTCGATTTACCTTGGAATGAATTTAGTAAAGATAAATTCGACCTTAAACGTGCAAAGAAAATACTAGATAGAGACCATTACGGACTTGACGATGTTAAAAAACGTATTATAGAATATTTGGCAGTATTAAAATTACGTAACGACATGAAGTCGCCAATACTTTGTTTATATGGACCTCCTGGAGTTGGTAAAACCTCTTTAGGCAAGTCTATTGCAGAGGCACTTGGTAGAGAATACGTAAGAATGTCTTTAGGAGGTTTAAGAGATGAGGCCGAGATAAGAGGGCATCGTAAAACGTATATTGGTGCCATGCCAGGGCGCATTATTCAATCTTTAAAAAAGGCAGGTACATCTAACCCTGTATTTGTACTTGATGAAATAGACAAATTGTCTAATTCGCATCAAGGCGATCCATCCTCTGCGCTGTTAGAAGTTTTAGATCCAGAGCAAAATAGCGAATTTCATGATAATTTTCTTGAAATGGGTTACGACTTGTCTAAAGTTATGTTTATTGCAACTTCTAATAGTTTAGGTAGCATACAGCCAGCATTGCGAGATAGAATGGAGATTATAAATGTTACTGGTTATACTATTGAAGAAAAAACCGAAATAGGAAAACGCCATTTATTACCAAAGCAACTAAAAGAACATGGCTTAAATAATACCCACTTAAAACTGGCAAAGCCACAGATTGAAAAAATAGTGGAAGGTTACACTAGAGAATCTGGTGTAAGAAGCTTAGAAAAGCAAATTGCAAAGATGGTACGTTACGCTGCTATGAACATTGCAATGGAAGAAGATTACGATTTAAAGGTAACTAACGAAACCATTATTAACGTTTTAGGAGGTCCAAAATTAGAGCGCGATAAATACGAAAACAACGATGTAGCAGGAGTTGTTACAGGTTTAGCTTGGACTAGAGTAGGAGGCGATATTTTGTTTATAGAATCAATTTTATCTAAAGGTAAAGGCACGCTATCTATTACAGGAAATTTAGGTAAAGTAATGAAAGAATCTTCAACCATTGCTATGGAATATATAAAAGCTAATGCAGAAGAATTCGACATTAATCCTGACGTTTTTGGTAAATACAATGTACATATTCACGTTCCTGAAGGTGCTACACCAAAAGATGGACCGAGCGCAGGTGTCACTATGTTAACGTCTTTAGTTTCTTTATTTACGCAACGCAAAGTTAAGAAGAGTTTGGCAATGACAGGTGAAATTACACTACGAGGTAAAGTTTTACCAGTTGGTGGAATTAAAGAAAAAATATTGGCTGCAAAACGTGCAAGAATTAAAGAAATATTACTTTGTGAAGACAATAGAAAAGATATAGAGGAAATTAAAAAAGAGTATTTAAAAGGCTTAACGTTTCACTATGTATCAGACATGAAAGATGTTTTAAAATTAGCTATAACAAAGCAAAAAGTTAAAAACGCTAAAAAATTATAAAGATGAAAGCAATCCTATTTGGTTTATTTAGTTTATTAGTATTTGGAGTCTTTGCTCAAGAGGTTGAAGAAGAGTTTATTCCTATAGAAGTCGAGGGAAAAGAGGCTTTTATGTCTACCAAAACTGGAGAGTTTACTTTTCTTGAGCATGCAAAAACAGACGCTACAAAGTTACAGACAACAGCTGATGGAGTTTTATATACTTATATTACTAGCCATGTTATAAAAAAAGGAGAAACGTTAACTGCTGTGGCTAAAAAAAATAATGTTACCATTGCCGAACTAAAAAAACATAACAAAGTTTCTAGTTCTAATTTAAAAATTGGTACAAGTATTAAAATTGTAAAAAAAGAGCTTATTAAATCTAGTAGTCCCGTTGTAAGCTACGCAGGAGAAGAGCGTATTATAGCAAAACTTAAGCCAGGAGAATCTCCGGGACAGTTTGCTGCTCCCCCTAGTGTTTCGGAAGTGGAGCGTAATGTTATTGAAACTAAAAAAACTGTAGAGAAACCTGCAGCTCCTATTTATAAAGCTGAAACAAGTATTAAAAATCCTGTGTTTGGGTTGAGCGATGTTAAATATAATGAAGAAGAAGATTCTATAGATGACCTTTCTAAGGCGATTAGCAAAGAAGTTAAAGAGTCTCAAAAGGTTAAAGTTCCCGCAGCAGTAATAGAAAAACCTGTTGTAGTTAAAAAGCCCAGTTTAAAAATTGAGTCTAAAAAAGAAAAATTAGCAAGATTAAAAGCAGAAATAAAAGCTTTAAAAGCTGAACTAGAGGAAAAAACTCCTGTAAAAGAAAATATTGAGCAAGATGTTAGTGATGTAAATTCTAAATCTAAAGAATTCAGGCTTGTAACAGATAAAAAATCTGATGATATAATTAAAAAGGCAAAAAATAATAGAAAGCTTATGGTTTTAGAAAAAAAACCTAAGGTATCTACTGCTAAAAAAGCAAAACAAGTTATATCTTCAGTTCAAAAAATGGAAAAAAAAGTAGAAGCTTCTAAAATTGAAGTATTAAAAGAAGATAAGCTAACGGCTGCCAAGCATAATTCCGATGATAATAAAATAGAAGCAAATTACTACTACACAGTAAAAAAGGGAAATTCGTTGTGGTCTATCGCTAAAGAACATAATATGACTATAGAAGCCATAAAAGATAAAAATAATTTAAAAAATAACGACCTTAGTATTGGTCAAAAATTAAAAGTAAATCCTAAAAAAAAATAGCTTTTATTTTAACAAGTTTAAAATAAACAACAAAAATTTACGACTATGAAAAATATTTCTCTTGCACTTATATCCTTAATAAGTTTTGGTGCTTTTGCTCAAGAAAATATTGTAGATATTACTATGGATGGTAAGCCTGCAAAAATGAACACCACTACAGGTGTATATACTTTTACACATGGTGGGCCTAGTAATAATCTTATAAAAAACAATACTCCAGATTCAAGATTAAATTCTGAAAATAGTAAGATTCATACTGTAAATAAGGGAGAAACATTATATTCTATTTCTAAACGCTATCAAATTAGTATGGCTCAAATAAAGAGTATAAATAATTTAGAAAGTAACATACTTAGTGTAAACCAAAATTTAATAATTAATTATAATTCGTTATCTCAAATTAATAACAATTTGGTTTATATAGTAGAGAAAGGAGATTCATTATATAGAATTGCAAAGAATGCTAATACCTCGGTTAGCGCTTTAAAACAACTAAATAATTTAGAAAATAATAGTATACGTATAGGTCAAGAATTAAAACTAAAATAACTTACATAAGTTTTATAAATGTCCATATTAAGCGTAGTCCAAATCTATTGTGTTTGATTAAGTTTAATGTATTAGAAAATAAAAAACATATCTCTGCGTTTTAAGATAGTGTTTAGATTTAGTTACTTTTGCTACTTTATGCTTAAAAAAATTGTTTCGTTTTGCTTTATCTTATCTAGTGCCGTTTGCTTAGCGCAATTAGGAGGACAATCTACTTATCAATTTTTAAATTTAGTATCCTCTCCAAGGCAAGCTGCTTTAGGTGGCAAAGTGTTAACCAATATAGATTGGGATGTTACGCAAGCAATTTATAATCCGTCTGCAATTAATATTGAGATGGACAACCAGTTCGCGCTTAATTATACTAATTATCTAGGAGGCATTAAATATGGTACTGCAGCTTACGCGTATACAGTAGATAGACGCGTACAAACCTACCACGCAGGAATTACTTTTATTAACTATGGAGATTTTATAGGTTATGACGAAGATGGAAACCAGACCAGTAATTTTTCAGGCTCCGAAATAGCATTATCCATTGGTTATGCAGCGCAAATTGCTTTTAGCGATTTTTATGCTGGTGCAAACCTAAAATTTATTAATTCTAGCTTAGAGCGCTATAACTCTTTTGGTGTTGCTACAGATTTAGCTCTTATGTATATAAATGAGGGTTTAGGGTTTCAAGGTACCTTAGTGATTAGAAATTTAGGCACGCAAATTACTACCTATGCAGACAGAAGAGAATCGTTGCCATTAGAAATAGCTTTAGGATTATCGCAAAAATTAGAAAATGTACCATTACGCTGGCATTTAACGTTCGAGAACTTACAGCAATGGCCAATAGGAGTACCAAATCCTGCAAGAGTTACTACGGATTTAGAAGGTAACCAAGAACAAGAAAAAGTTGGATTTTTAGCACAAGTAGTAAGACATACAATACTAGGAGCAGAGCTGTTTCCAGATAAAGGCTTTAATATTCGTTTAGGTTACAATTTTAGACGTGCAGAAGAACTACGTATTGAAAATCAACGTAATTTCTCAGGTTTATCTGCAGGTTTTTCTGTAAAACTTAATAAACTGCGTTTTAGCTATACATATGCTAAATATACTGCAGCTGCCAATTCTAATTTCTTTGGTCTGCAGGTTGATTTGAGGTAGCTTTTTTGACTTTGCAAAATTTTTCAGTTAACTTCGTTTTTTAGTCCTGTCAATTGTTTTATTAATGTTTGTTATAAAACATTTTAAGGTTGTATATTAAAAGCTACTTGTGTAAAAGCTACGAAACCTCAAGAACAGTAGTTGCATAAATGTTAATATCTTGTAGCTTACTTTGCAAATAAAATCGATACTATTTCCTAAAAATCAGTTAAATTTGTTAAAAAATAACAAACTGAACAGTTTGCTATTATTGAATCAGCTTACAAAGAAGGAGATTTGGTAGCTTTAAAAGCTAGTTTAAGGTTTGGGATTAATTTTGAAAATAATATTATCTCTTTAATTTTTTTTATAAGTCATATTCAAAAAAAATTACTTTTTTTAATTATAGAAATTGGTTGTCACTTCAATATAACCACCGAAGCTTGGTCAAATTTCTATAATGAATCTAAAACTGAATTAATAGTTTTTATTGGTCATTTGGTTATGCTAACTTTAGGTACTACAAGAAAAGTTCTACACAGTAAAACAGAGAATACACCATTTAATAGCTTTTTACTTCCAACATTAAATGTTAATGAATTAGTTAAAAAAGATGTTGTATTTAAAGTTGAAAACACAAAGAAGAAAGGTAAATCTAATTAAAAGCCAATTGCCAAAATTATATATAATTAATAGCTCGTTTACTAAATACTTACCAACATTCTTACGGAATATTCTATTTGTGTTTTATTTACTAAATTGGTTATTTAACCATACATTAAAACATTAAACGAACCTTCCGAAAACACACATACAAATTGCAAAAAATAACAATAGCCATAGACGGTTTTTCATCTACAGGAAAAAGTACAATAGCAAAGCAACTGGCAAAACATTTAGGTTACATTTATGTAGATTCTGGTGCGATGTATCGTGCGGTAACCTTGTTTACTATGCGTAACGGTTTTATTACAAACCAAGACTTTAATGTTAATGCACTCGTAGCAAAGTTAGAAGATGTAAACATAAGTTTTAAGTTTAACAAAACTTTAGGTTTTGCTGAGGTGTATTTAAATGGTGAAAATATAGAATACGCTATTAGAACCTTAGAAGTTTCAAGTTTTGTAAGTAAAGTAGCAGCAATACCAGAAGTGCGTTACCAATTGGTAAAACAACAGCAACAAATGGGAAAATACAAAGGTGTTGTTATGGATGGTCGCGATATTGGCACGGTAGTATTCCCTTATGCAGAACTAAAAATTTTTATGATTGCTAGTGCAGAAAAAAGAGCAACCAGACGTTTCGACGAGTTAATAGCTAGAGGAGACAAAGTAAAATACGAAGACGTTTTAAGAAACGTACAAGAACGCGATTATATAGATTCTAATAGAGAAGATTCTCCTTTGCGTAAAGCTGACGATGCTATTGAGATAGATAATAGCGATTTATCTCTAGAAGTTCAGTTTCAAAAAGTGTTGCGACTTGCAGAAATAGCTTTAGAGAATTTGGAGTAAAAAAAATGTTCAGTTTAGTTATTTATTAGTAGTGTTTTTCTAAAATTTTAATTTTAGTAAAACAACAAATTAATCATAATTGCGAGTTTTTTCAATAGAAAAAAGTATGGTAAAAGTCAAGCATTCACAATTTTAATAATCTCTTTATTATTGTTTTGCCTCTTCGATTGATTCTGAATTATGAGGAATTGTATCGAGAAGTCCTCAATATTAATTGCAATTTTTTAGTTCTAATACGAGAGATTGCCACGTCCTTCGTCCTCACAATGACTTACAAGATACTAACACACCTATAATCCTAAAAATAATATAAAAAAAACGAGCTAACTTTCGTTAACTCGCTAATTAAAGGAAATCCTTATAAATTTCTAAACATTCGGAATTATTAATTCTTGATTTGGTTGTATTACATCTGGATTTTTTAAAATGTGTGTATTCGCTTTAAAAATAGTATTGTATTTACTAGCACTTCCATAGTATTGTTTTGCAATAGCGCCTAAAGTTTCTCCACTTTTAACAGTGTGTCTTGCAAAAACGCTTGTGTCTGCAATAGCAATATCTGCAACAATGTCGCTTGGGTTTTCACCACCAGCAGTTTTAATTGCATCCCAAAGTAAATTTTTCTCATATTGAGTACCAGCAGTTCCTTTTACCGTTAATACACCATTAGCTTCAGAAACGTCTCCGTTTTGAATGTTTAATTCTTTGCCTAAATCAAGCACACCTTGATATTTTGCTCTTACCATAATTATAATTTGTTTTAAATGTTATATTATAAATATAACAAATTCAATGCCATAAATTAGAATTTCAACCATATAATTTTAATATATTGAATATGAGTTGTTTTTAGTTTTAAAAAAGTTGTTAAACTATAATAAAATTATTATTTTTGCACTCCTTTTAAACGAATAGGTAGGAAGATTGAAAGGGTGAGCAAATAAAATTTAAATATAACCCTTCTGTGTGTTAGCGTTTTAACTTCCTAAAACATAGCAGAATACAAAATATAATGTAATACTTTTCAATATTGAAAACTTTACATTATTAATTTAATTAAATGGCTGAAAAAGCAAAACAAGTAGAAGTTGCAGCAGAAACTCAAGAAGCAGTAGTAGAAACAAAAGCAGCTCAAGTAGTGTCTGAAGCACAAGCAAACCCTGAAAAATTTTTAAAAGAATTTAACTGGCACAATTATCAAGAAGGAATTGATGAGGTTGAAGATTCTCAATTAAAAGAATTCGAAAAATTAGTATCAGAAAATTTCGTAGATACTTTAGACGATGAGGTTGTTGAAGGAACGGTAGTACACATGACAGATCGTGATGCTATTATTGACATCAACGCAAAATCTGAAGGTGTTATTTCTTTAAACGAATTTCGGTACAATCCAGACTTAAAAATTGGAGATAAAGTAGAAGTTTTAATAGATATTCGTGAAGATGCAACTGGACAATTAGTATTATCTCACAGAAAAGCACGTGTAATTAAAGCGTGGGATCGTGTAAACAATGCTCATGATAAAGGTGAAATTGTTAATGGTTTTGTTAAATGCAGAACAAAAGGCGGAATGATTGTTGACGTTTTTGGAATCGAAGCATTTTTACCAGGTTCTCAAATTGACGTTAAACCAATTAGAGATTACGATCAATATGTAAATAAAACTATGGAATTTAAAGTGGTGAAAATTAACCACGAATTTAAAAACGTAGTAGTGTCCCATAAAGCTTTAATTGAAGCTGATATCGAAGAACAGAAAAAAGAAATTATTGGTCAATTAGAAAAAGGTCAAGTATTAGAAGGTATTGTTAAAAATATTACTTCTTACGGTGTATTTATTGATCTTGGAGGTGTTGATGGATTAGTACATATTACAGATTTATCTTGGTCAAGAATTAACCATCCTAATGAGATTGTTGAGTTAGATCAAAAATTAAATGTTGTAATTCTTGATTTTGATGAAAACAAATCAAGAATTCAACTAGGTCTTAAGCAATTGTCTAAACATCCTTGGGATGCTTTAGGAGAAAATGTAGCAGTTGGAGATAATGTTAAAGGTAAAGTAGTTGTAATCGCAGATTACGGTGCATTTATTGAGGTAGCAGAAGGTGTTGAAGGTTTAGTTCACGTATCTGAAATGTCTTGGTCTACACACTTACGTTCGGCTAACGATTTTGTAAAAGTTGGAGACGTTATCGATGCTCAAATCTTAACATTAGATAGAGAAGACAGAAAAATGTCACTTGGTATCAAGCAGTTATCTCAAGATCCATGGACAGATATTACAACTAAATACCCACTAGGTTCTACGCACAAAGGGATTGTACGTAACTTTACAAACTTTGGTGTTTTTGTTGAATTAGAAGAAGGTATAGACGGATTAATTTACATCTCAGATTTATCTTGGACTAAGAAAATTAAACATCCATCTGAGTTTACAAACGTAGGTGATACTTTAGAAGTAGTAGTATTAGAGTTGGATGTTGAAGGACGTAAATTATCTTTAGGACACAAACAGACAACAGTTAACCCTTGGGATAAATACGAAACTGAGTTTGCTTTAGGTTCTACACATACTGCAGAAATTGCAGAAGTCGTAGATAAAGGAGCAACAATAGAATTTAACGAAGATATCGTAGCATTTGTTCCTTCTCGCCACCTTGAAAAAGAAGATGGTAAGAAATTGAAGAAAGGCGAAAGCGCTAAATTTAAAATTATTGAATTTAACAAAGAGTTTAAGAGAGTAGTTGCTTCGCATACTGCAATCTTTAGAGAAGAAGAGATGGCTAACGTTAAAGCTGCACAGGCTAAACAAGCATCTCAAGCTGCTGAATCTAAACCAACTTTAGGTGATGCAAACGAAGCTTTGCAAGCTCTTAAAGATAAATTAGACGGAAAAAAATAAATTCTAGTGTAAGCAAGAATCTTATCCCAATAAATTAAAAAGCTTCTCGGAAACGAGAGGCTTTTTTTATAAAAATAATGCCGACTCATTTTGTACTAAGCTTTTTTAAAGATATCTTAATTTTACTTTAAAGTTTCTATAAGATTTAATCTTTTTACTAACCATCTTTCAACTTCAAATAATTTAACCTAACTTTGCACTTCAAATACCCTTACAGAGTATATGAGCCAGAAAGTGTTACTTAACGCAACAGCAATTAATATCATTCTTAACAGATTGGCTTGCCAATTAATTGAAAATCACAAAGACTTTTCTAATACCGTTTTAATAGGCTTACAACCAAGAGGTAAGTTTTTAGCTAACCGTTTAGCGACAATGCTTAAAACAGAATATAAAATCAAAAATTTACAATTAGGTCTATTAGACATTACTTTCTATCGTGACGATTTTAGACGTGGAGATAAAATACACGAAGCAAATACAACAGAAATCGATTTTATAGTTGAAGATAAAAATGTCGTTTTCATAGACGATGTGTTGTATACAGGACGTAGTATTCGAGCAGCATTAACTGCTATACAATCGTTTGGCAGACCTAATGAAATAGAATTGCTTACCTTAATAGATAGGCGATTTAGCAGACATTTACCAATACAACCAAACTACCGAGGTAGGCAAGTAGATGCTATAAACGAGGAAAAAGTTAAAGTTAGCTGGAAAGAAAATGATGGTGAAGACGCAATTTACCTAGTAAGTAATTAGAAAAAGTATGTTATTTCTGTGTAAAGCTAGCAATGTAAAAAATAAAATAAAAATGTTTTCGCTTTCGCGGAAATGAAAAATAAAAATTTAATCAATGAGCGAGTTAAGTGTCGATCACTTATTAGGAATTAAATACCTTCAAGAAAAAGATATTCAACTTATTTTTGATACAGCAGATCATTTTAAAGAAGTGATTAATCGTCCAATAAAAAAAGTACCATCGCTTCGAGACATTACAATTGCTAACTTATTTTTTGAAAACTCAACACGTACAAAACTCTCTTTCGAATTAGCAGAAAAACGTTTATCTGCAGATGTTATAAATTTTTCGGCAGGACAATCTTCACTTAAAAAAGGAGAAACTTTAATAGATACAGTTAACAATATTTTGTCTATGAAAGTAGATATGGTTGTTATGCGTCATCCAAATCCTGGTGCTTGTGTATTTCTTTCAAAACACGTTAAAGCTAATATTATAAATGCAGGTGATGGAGCACATGAACACCCTACACAAGCATTATTAGATTCTTACTCTATACGAGAACGTTTAGGAGATGTAGCGGGAAAAAATGTTGTAATTGTTGGAGATATTTTGCATAGTCGTGTAGCATTATCTAATATTTACGCTTTAAAATTACAAGGTGCTAGTGTTATGGTTTGCGGACCAAAAACATTACTTCCAAAGTATATTTCAGATTTGGGAGTAAAAATTGAAACCAATTTACGTAAAGCTCTAGAATGGTGTGATGTAGCGAATATGCTACGCGTTCAAAATGAGCGTATGGAAATTAGTTATTTTCCATCCACAAGAGAATATACACAACAATTTGGAATTAATAAAGCTTTGTTAGATTCTTTAGATAAGGAAATTACCATAATGCATCCAGGACCAATTAATAGAGGTGTTGAGATTACAAGCGATGTTGCAGATTCTAAACAGGCTATAATATTAGATCAAGTAGAAAATGGACTAGCAGTTAGAATGGCAGTAATATATTTATTAGCTGGCAAAATAAAACAGTAAATTATGATAATAAATCAAGAAGAAAATACTTCAATTATTACTCAAGAAAAAGCAACAACTATTGAGTTAGTTAAGAAATTAGAAGCATTATACCCTAAATTCGAAAAACACAATATGGTTATTAAATTGTCTTCAATAGAAAAAACTACTATACAGGACATTAATGAGTTTTTACTAATTTCTAGTAAACATCGTGAAGCTAACAATTCTTTTGTTGTAGTTACTAATGCAATTAATGCAAATGAAGCGCCTGATGAAATTATAGTTGTACCCTCATTAAAAGAAGCTTTCGATATTATTGAAATGGAAGATATAGAACGTGATTTAGGTTTTTAAAGTGTTTATTTGTTTTCCCTTAAGTTGTTTATTTAAATAAGTAAGACGAATAAAGATAAAACAAATCATCAATATTACAATGAAATTAAACATATTAGGTTGTTACAGTGCAACACCACGAACATTTACTAATCCTACATCACAAGTTTTAGAAATTAACAATCATCATTTTTTAATAGACTGTGGCGAAGGTACTCAGGTACAATTGCGTAAACATAAAATGAAATTTAATAGCATTAAGCATATTTTTATTTCGCATTTGCACGGCGATCATTTTTTTGGTTTAGTGGGTTTAATTTCAACAATGCGATTATTAACGCGTGAAGCAGATTTACATATTTATGCACCAAAAGGCTTAAAAGAAGTCATTACACTTCAAATGAAATTAGCAAACTCATGGACAAATTATCAACTTGTTTTTCATGAACTTACTAGCAACAATTCCGAATTAATATTTGAAGACGCTAGAGTAGAAGTATATACAATTCCTTTAGACCATAGAGTATATACCAATGGCTTCCTATTTAAAGAAAAGGAAGGTGAACGTAAATTAGACATTTTTGCTGTTGAAAATGCAAATATAGACGTTGCTTACTACAGGAAATTAAAACAAGGTTTCGATGTTAAAAGTAATAGCGGACAGATTATTAAAAATGAAACCGTTACGTTACCACCAGAAAAATCTAAAAGTTATGCCTTTTGTAGTGATACGGCTTATAAAGAGGATATTGTGCCTATTATTAAGAATGTAGATGTTTTGTATCATGAATCTACATTTTTAGAACAACATGCGCATCTAGCGCCTATAACGAAACACAGTACAGCAAAAGAAGCTGCAATTATCGCTAAACAAGCTACTGTAGGCACATTACTTCTTGGTCATTACTCAACACGTTATAATGATTTAAATACATTTAAAACCGAAGCGCAAGAACATTTTGAAAATGTGGAACTTACAGACGATGGAAAGGTTTTTGAATTTTAGTTCTTAAGTTGTTTTATACGTATTGGCATAAATTAATCCAGCTATTAGTCCAATACTTAAAGCAGCTGTATATTCTATTATCTTTAACTTCAACTAATCTTAAAGCCAAATGGCTAATAATTGTTAAAACACCTAAATCAATTAGTAGTTGTTTTAAAAAGCTAAATAGTTTATTAATTTTTTGGTTTTAGATATAGTATTATAACCAGCTATAAGGTTATGGTTTTTTTACCAAAAAACCACATACAATTGGTATTAAACTAACCAATATTTTAGATTGTATCATTTTTGCACGTTTGTAATGTTTTTATCAATTTTAAAAGTTAAATCTAAATTCACTAAAAATTTTTTAAGATGATTTTTAATTCATGTAAATTTGTAACTATGGAAAAAGATTTAGGAAGTTATAGAAAGTCTTACGAGAAAAGTGAATTATTACTCAACGATACGCCAGAAAATCCTTTAGCGTTATTTAGAGCATGGTTTGATGAAGTTGATGAGCATTTTCCAGAAGATGAAACCAATGCCATGACCCTTTCTACAATTGGTTTAAATGGTTTTCCAAAGAATAGAGTAGTGCTATTAAAAAAATTTACTTCTGAAGGTTTTATTTTTTATACCAATTATGAAAGCGAAAAAGGGAAAGCTATAGCTAAGAACCCAAAAGTCTGTTTGTCCTTTTTTTGGGCCGGAGCCGAAAGACAAATTATAATAAAAGGTAAGGCGGAGAAAATAGCAAAGAAATTAAGCGATGGTTATTTTAAATCTCGTCCAAGAGGAAGTCAACTCGGTGCTATAGTATCACAACAGAGTCATATAATTGAGAATAGAGACTTAATAGAATCTAAATTGATAGCACTAGAAAAGGAATTTGAAGGTAAAGAAATCACACGACCAGATTATTGGGGTGGTTTTATAGTTAAACCAGTTTCGATAGAGTTTTGGCAAGGGCGCCCTAATAGACTGCATGATAGAATTTACTATATATTTAACGAAAAGGATTTTTGGGTTAAAAATAGATTAGCCCCGTAATTTATAGATAAAAGTCATTATATTTCGTCTAAATACATACAATTTCATTCGTTTAAATCACTTAATCGACAAAAAACATAAAATATCGATATAATACATTGTTTTAATCGATTTTAACATTTTTTTAACATCTTATTGGTTTTTGCTTGGGTATATTTAAAACCCCCAAACTCTTAAACCTATGAAAACTGTACTTAACGTGCTTTTACTTGCACTATTTTTATCAGCGGCTACTTCCTGTTCTACAGAAAGTGTAGACGATTTACAATTAGAAAACCCTGCAATTCCTGAAACAAAGACTATAGAAGTCGAAATTATGGAGCTTATCAATACTTACAGAATTGAACATGGCTTAAACACCTTATTACCTCATGATTTAATTAAATCTCAAGCATTTATTCATTCAGATTTTATGGTTGAAACCGGTAATATTTCACACGCAAATTTTTACATTAGAAAATCTTTTTTAGTTAGTAATGCTGGAGCCAACGTTGTTACAGAAAATATTGCTTATGGTTTTACATCTGCCCAATCTGTTGTTGATGCTTGGATTAATAGTGATGGACATAGAGAAAACATGGAAGGTGACTATACAAATTTTGATGTTTCTGCAGAGCAAAATGAACAAGGTGAATGGTACTTCACAAATATATTTATGAAATAGTAAATGACTAATAAAATACATAAACAAAACGATTTGAAAGAGTCGTTTTTTTATGCTTTAATTTAACTGGTTGTTTTAATACCTTCCTGAGCTTTGTCATCAATCTCAACTTTTATCACATGCTAAAATACAGCGCAATTGTAATTTTTCAGTCTTTATCTTTATTTTCGATTTTTTTATCATATAAACTGATAACAAATTTCAATACGTCTGAGCATATATAATCTAGTAAGTTTTAACAAAGATGTTAAGTTTAATTATAACAATTGTTACTGTTATAAGTAAAATTTCATTATTTTATTATTTATGGAAGTCTAAAGTTTTAGACAAGATGTTAAATAAAAAAGATGGCAAATGTCTTGACCCCTATAAAACAAGAATAAACTGATTAACAAAACCTTAGTTTCATTAGTGTACAAAAGTGGTAATTGCTTTTCTCTTAGCTTGGCAAGTTTTATTAATAAACTATCACGACGCATTGGTCCAATACAGTGGTCTATTTCGGTTTCACCAAGCGTTTTATCGTACAAATAGAACTTAAATTGGATTTCTAAATAAATAGCTTGTTCTCCATCTAAATACAAACAATCCAATTCACCAATAGTGTGTTTGGTTTCAGTTTGTATTTGTGGATTTTCGGATAAAATTGTAATATTTTTTTTTGAAGCAGCTTTCTAGTAACAATACATTCCACGCATTATTCTAATCGAGCATTCTAATCCAGAACCTTCAAAAATAGGTGTTTTTTGCTTTGTAATAAAGTAATGGTGCATTCCAAAAACCTATTGTAAAAATAAATGAGGCGTGTTATAGAATCCGCTAAGTTGCGCTTGTAAATAATCTCGTATATCTTTCAGAAGCTATTACGAAAGTAATCATTTAAAAAAAGATAAAAATTTTTCGTTTAAAGCCTATAATTCGTTGTATTTTTGTACATCTCAAAATTGGAAAAAGATTAATGAAAGTTACAGCTTCAGAATTAGAAGAAAGACAGGAAGGTAAAAGTTTATACAGTTACCAGAAAGGTGCAATTAACAAGATTTTTAAGTGTTTTGAAGATGCTCCAGAAGATTACCATTTACTATACCAACTCCCAACTGGTGGTGGAAAAACAGTAATTTTCTCTGAGATTGTTCGCCAGTATTTAAAGCACCATAAAAAGCAAGTTTTGGTTATGACGCACAGAATTGAATTGTGCAAGCAAACGTCTAATATGCTTTCAGAATTTGGCGTTACTAATAAAATTGTAGATTCTAAGGCCGATTTAAGCGATCAAGGCGATTACAATTGTTTTGTTGCCATGGTAGAAACGCTTAATAATCGTTTAAATGACGATAAACTAGACATTAGCGATATTGGCTTGGTTATTATTGACGAAGCACATTATAACTCGTTTACAAAGCTATTTAAATTTTTCGAGAAATCTTTTATTTTAGGCGTAACAGCAACACCTTTAAGTAGTAATATTAACCTTCCAATGAAGGATAATTATAACGAACTTATTGTTGGTGAAACCATACATTCTTTAATTGAAAATGAATTTTTAGCCCGCGCCGAAGTTTATTCTTACAACGTAGGTTTAACCTCGTTAATTGTTGGTGCTAATGGTGATTATACTGTAAAATCTTCTGAAGATTTATATACAAATACAGACATGTTAACCAAGCTAATACAATCTTACGAAGAACGTTGTAAAGGCAAAAAAACTTTAATATTTAATAACGGTATTAACACGTCTTTACATGTTTACGACACCTTTAGACGCGCTGGATATCCTGTTGCTCACTTAGATAATAATAATACCAAAAAAGAGCGTAAAGCCATTTTAAAATGGTTTAAAGAAACACCTGATGCTATTTTAACTTCGGTAAGTATTTTAACCACAGGTTTCGATGAGCCAACAGTAAATTGTATTATTTTAAATAGAGCTACAAAATCGTTAACGCTTTACTACCAAATGATTGGTCGTGGCTCTCGTATTTTAAAAAATAAAAATAAGTTTACAGTTATAGATTTAGGTAACAACCTCCACCGTTTTGGGCCTTGGGGAAGCGACTTAGATTGGCATAAAATTTTTAGATCACCAAACTTTTATCTCGATGGGATTTTAAGTGATGAGGATTTAGAGGAAAGTTTTAGGTACGAAATGCCAGACGAGCTTAGAGCAAAGTTTGGAAAATCTGAAGAAGTCTATTTTAATATCAAGGCCATGTATATACAATCGGTTAGAGAAGGTGATTCTTCTAAAGTTATTTTAGAACGCTCGATTGCACATCATGCAAAAATTTGTATAGAAAATAGTGAAGATTTATGGGATGCTTTAGCACTAGCAAAATTACTTAAAGATGATATAAACTACCGCATACAGCGTTATACAAAGTGTATTAGTAAAAGTACTTTTAACTTTGTAGAGTGGTTAAAAGACGATTATAAAAAGAAATTAAACGCCTATTTACGTAGTAATTTTGATAAGGTTTTCGAGGAAATTCATGGGTATCCACCTGTTGAGGAGTAGTTTTTTAAAGTAGGTAGTTAGCAGTATTAGTCAAACGTAATAAAAAATAATTGCAGTTGGTATTTTTAGTTTTACTCGAATGTGATTACACAAATAAATAATTTAAAAAGCTAAAAAGCTACAGGCAAAAATCTACCAATAAAAACTAAAGTCTACCAACTAAAAACTACAGACTAATATGACTTTTAAAGAATTAGGAATACATAACAACTATATAAAATCGCTTAAAGAGTTAGGCATTAAGACACCTACAGATATTCAAGAACAAGCAATTCCTGTTTTAATTAACTCTAAAATAGATTTTGTTGGCTTAGCACAAACTGGTACAGGAAAAACTGCAGCCTATGGTTTACCAGCTTTACATAAAGTAAATCCTAACAAAAAAGAAGTGCAAGGTCTTATTATTGCTCCAACACGCGAGTTAGTGCAACAAATTAAAAAGCAACTCTTTAAATTTACTAAATACAACGACACTAAAATTTTTGTTGAAGGTGTTTTTGGTGGTGAAAAAATAGACATTCAAATTAGTAATCTTAAACGTCCTACACATATTATAGTAGCAACTCCAGGTCGTTTAGTCGATTTATTAGATAAAAATATTATCGATTTAAGTCACATTAACACGTTAATTTTAGACGAAGCAGACGAGATGCTAAGTATGGGCTTTAAAAAAGATTTAAATACCATTTTAGACGCAACAACCCAAAGTGCTCGCAACACGTGGTTGTTTTCTGCTACGATGCCTATAGAATTAAAAAAAATTGTATCACGCTATATCTCTAAAGATGCTGCACGCGTAGAGATTAATCGCGAAAGTATTGTAAATGCTAATATTTCTCATCACTTTGTAAAATCGTCTATTGTGGACAAAGCGCATACGGTTATGCGTTTATTAGAAGATAGGGAAGAAGAACGTGGTATTATTTTTTGTCGAACAAAAGCAGGAACTCAAGCACTAAAACAACAATTACAAAAAGAAAATTTTAATGTCGATGCGCTAGAAGGCGACATGACGCAGAAAGAGCGCGACAAGGTCATGCGTGCTTTTAAAAACACTAATTTACAAATTTTAATTTCTACAGATGTTTCTGCGCGTGGTATTGATGTTAATAATCTAGCTTTTATTATTCATCACCAATTACCAGAACATATAGAATATTATACACATAGAAGCGGTAGAACAGCAAGAGCAGGAAAAAAAGGACAATCTATTGCATTAATTCTACCAAGCGAACTGCAAAAAGTGGCTAATATAGAAAAGACTTTAGGTATAAAAATGAAAGAAATTACACTGTAATGCCATGTCTTATTTTACTAAAAGTATTACTTCAAATTACACACCTAAACGCCTAGCAATCAAGCTTAATGCAAAAGGAGAACAATTTGTAATGCAAGGTCATCCTTGGGTTTTTAGTGATAATATTATAAAAATTAATGAGAATGCTAAAAGTGGTGATTTAGCTATTATCTTCGGAAAAAATAAAAACAAGGTAATTGGTCTTGGTTTGTATGATGGTAATTCGCCAATTCGAATAAAAATGCTGCATAGCGGCAACACCGCTGCTACAATAAATTCTGAATTTTTTAATACTAAAATTAAAGAAGCTTTTACCAAACGAGAAGCTTTACTACAAACAAATACTAACAGTTATAGATTACTATTTGGTGAAAATGATGGTTTTCCAGGACTAATAGCAGATGTTTACGACCATGTTTTAGTGGTTAAAATTTATTCTGAAATTTGGATACCGTATTTAGAAACTATTTTAAAGAGCTTACAAACCGTTTCTAATGTAGAAACCATAGTTATAAGATTAAGCAGAAGCTTAGAGCAATCACAGCTTCATAAACTTCAAAATGGAGAAGTAGTTTATGGTGTTTTAGAAAATGAAGTTGTAACATTTGTAGAGCATGGCATTAATTTTTCGGCCAATGTAATTAAAGGTCATAAAACGGGTTATTTTTTAGACCACAGAGCCAATAGAAAACAGGTAGGCGAGTGGAGCGCTGGAAAAACGGTTTTAGACGTGTTTAGTTATGCTGGTGGATTTTCTGTACACTCACTAGCTAAAGGAGCCAAAGAAGTTACAAGTTTAGATATTAGTAAGCAAGCTTTAGAGATTGCCATTTTAAATGGAAAACTAAATACCTATTCTGGCACGCACAAAACCATTGCAGACGATGCTTTTGTGGCAATGAAGCAAATGATAAAAGAAAAAAAAACCTTTGATGTCGTAGTTATAGATCCTCCAAGTTTTGCAAAGCAACAAAGTGAAATCGAATTGGCAAAAAAGAAATATATGCAATTAGCACAACTAGGAGTGAAGCTTACTGCTAAAAAGGGCTTGTTAGTTTTAGCATCTTGCTCTTCACGTATTTTAGCACAATCCTTTTTCAATATTAATACTCAAGTTTTAAATAATAGCAGTCGAAAATTTCAATGTATTTTAAAAACACAACACGATAGCGATCATCCTATTGGTTTTCCTGAAGGTGCTTATTTAAAATGTGGCTACTATAGGTTTGAACTTTAAGCATTTAATCTTCAAGTTTACAGCCGTAGTTTTAAAAGCTTAATCGTATAAATTTAAATCATCATTGCGAAAAAGTTATGACTTTGGCAATCTCATGATGTTTTAACAGTTTAAAAAAGCTAAATTTCAACTGATGAAATTCTTAACTTAAAGCAAAAAAAAGCCGCTCAAAAAAGCAGCTTTTATTCAATACGGTTTAATATTTAATGTGTTTGCATAGAGTTTTTACGCTTTTCAAGTTGTTTTTCTAAAGCCGAAACAGATTCTGACGTACTTTTATGGAAAGAATCGGTCGCTGTTTCTGCAAACAATCTTGGTCCTGGAGCACTTAATCTAATAGACGTTTTCATTCTAGAATTTCTATTAGAGGTGTTTTCGGTTTTAAAAAAAACATCTCCTCTTACTATAAATTCATACTTATTAAATAATTTATCTAATTTTTCTTTTACGTACTTTTCTAATTCTGGGCTAGCTGTTACGCCATCATATTCATAATTCACTGTCATATATTAATGTTTTAAGTTATACTTAAAGATACAAAAAACTGTAATACGTAATATCATTTTAACCAAATATTAAGAGTTTTATCTAATATATAGGCATAAGATTGTTTCTATAAAACGGAAAGACTAAATTGAGTATTATGAAAAAGTTAATATATATAAACAAAACTGCAATTTTAATTTATATTATATACTTAGTTCTTATAAGTAGTTGTAATACCTCTAAAACTAATACAAACGCTAAACTGAATCTAGACACAGCAAATCTATTGGTTAAATTAAAAACAGATTCGTTTAATATAGACATACATACGGTTATACCATTTACAACTGCTGCAACACAGCGCGTACTTAATAAAGTATTTGTAAATGTAGGTAATTCTAATGGTAGAATTAATGTAGAAGGAGATGGAAATTATATTTCTATTAAAAATAACCATATCAAGGCCGACTTACCATTTTTTGGAGAACAAAGGCAATTTACTGGCAATTACGGGCAAGCGATTTCTGGAATTAAATTTAATAGTATGCCTAAAGATTATACTATTAGTCCTCATAAAAAGAAGGAAGCTATCATTATTACTTTTGTAATAGAAGATTCTAAAACAAATACAGAAAATTATAATATTGATTTAATCGTTTTCCCTAATAAACACGTGGATGTATTTATTAGATCTTCACATCGTACATTAATAAATTATCTTGGAACTTTAGATTTTGTTGAAGAAGAAGCTTAAGAGTGAATTGTTTTTTAAAATGAGATTTTAAATATCCTATTTTACATAATATTAATTATAGTACAAATGTATTTCATACAATTAGATAGGCTATAATTCAATATTATGTAAAATATCCCAGTATGTGCTGTTTTCATAACAAACGTTTGTACTTGGGTAATTAAACATATTAGTATTTTACTTCTCGTTTAAATTGAATATTCTGTACAATGTTTCAAGTTTTTTCAAATACGCGATTTATCAAGAAACTTCAGAACTACAATTCTGTACTATAATT
>Ga0209828_1000680_pt1 | contig 32196 bp, 30 predicted proteins | sample MaitaG_FD_187429 | JGI IMG/M metagenome (GOLD analysis project Ga0209828, IMG submission 187429) | Marine algal microbial communities from Maine, USA - Maine_Asex2 metaG (SPAdes) (version 2) | ecosystem: Host-associated > Algae > Red algae > Unclassified | place: Maine, USA | collected 2015-01-05
CGACTGGAAGTCGCTATCCACGAGCCGGCTCACGCCCGTCCGCTCGGGCGGGTCGAAACCCGGCAGCTGCTCGAAGAAGTACGCCGGTCCTGTCAGGCACGGGTGGTAGCCTTCGATCTCGACTCGACGCTGCTCGACAATCGCCCACGGAGCGCGCGCATCATGCGCGAATTCGGTCACGAGGTCGGTGAGCCGCAGCTTCTGAAAGCCGCCCCTGCACACTGGCACGACTGGAGTGCGCGACGCGCGATGCAGAACATCGGACTTTCCGCTGACGCTATAGACCAGCACATCACGGCTCACGAAGACTTCTGGGCGAAGCGCTTCTTCACCAGCGCGTATTGCGAGTACGACGCCGCCGTTGCAGGTGCACCTGCCTTCGCGAGGGTGGTACAGAGCGCAGGCGCGATCGTCGTCTACCTGACTGGCCGACCCGAACGAATGCGCGAAGGTACCCTCCGCTCGCTGCAGAGGCTGGGCTTTCCTCTGCCCGGTGAAGGGCATACAGAGCTCCGCATGAGAACGTCCGCCTACGGCTCGGATGACGATTTCAAGAGCACGGCGATCGATGCCCTGGGCGCGCTTGCACCGGTGGCAGCGGCCTTCGACAACGAACCGACACACATCAACCTCTACCGGGCCCTGCTGCCAGCTCACGCCCGCTCTGTACACCTCGCCACCGACCACTCGGGCCGGGCGGTCGCTCTTCTCGACGGGATCGTCTCGATTCGTGACTTCGAGACGTCTGCCGGATGAGCGAAGACAAGGCGCAGCATGGCCGATCCATCGCGCTCAAGGCCGTATCGAAGTCCTGGGGCGGCGAGGTTGCAGTCGAACGGGTCGACCTCGACGTCGCTCCCGGCACCTTCACGGTCCTGCTCGGTCCGTCCGGTTGTGGTAAATCGACATCGCTACGCATCATCGCCGGCCTCGAGTCAGCCGACAGTGGCTCGGTGCACATCGGCGGGCTGGACATCACCACGCTGCCTCCCGCGAAGCGTGATATCGCCATGGTGTTCCAGTCTTATGCGCTGTTTCCGCATCTCAGCGTCGCCGAGAACATTCTCTTCGGCTTGCGGGTGAGACGTGTCGCAACTCAAGAACGTCGGCAGCGGCTGGGAAAGACAGCGGAGCTGCTCGGCTTGACGCCCTTCCTCGAGCGCAAGCCTGCGCAGCTCTCGGGTGGGCAACAGCAGCGCGTCGCACTCGGTCGCGCGATCATTGCCGAGAAACCCGTCTGCCTGATGGACGAACCGCTGTCCAACCTTGACGCCAAGCTCAGGAATTCGATGCGCACGGAGATTCGCGATCTGCAACAAGCGCTAGGATTCTCGATGGTCTACGTGACTCACGATCAGGCCGAGGCGATCACGATGGCTGATCAGGTCGTCCTGATGCGCGCCGGTCGCGTCGAACAATGTGCCAGCCCGCGTGAAATCTACGAGCATCCTGCCACTGCATTCGCGGCCGGTTTCATCGGCACGCCACCGATGAACCTGGTATCGGGCCCGGTGCTCCTGGACTACGCTGCACGAACCGACAGCGCTGCACGAACCGACAGCGCTGCGGCCAACGTGGCTTTCACAGATCAGCACACAGTCGGTATTCGCCCCGAGCATGTCGAGATCGTGCAAGAGCACGGCCTGCCTGCCACTGTCGAGCATGTCGAGTACCTTGGCGCCGATCTGCTGGCCGAATGCCGCATTGGTGAAGCCACGATACTGGCGCGCTTGCCCGGCTCCTCAGGTCTTCGGCCGCGAGAAACCGTACGGCTAGGCTGGGACCGATCGAAGCTGCACTTGTTCGATGCAACGAACGGGCAGCGGCTGGCGCTGGATGATCACCGTGCTGCCTGATTCAGCACGTAACATGGCTGTGCTAAAACTCGGACGCAAACAGAAAGGGGAGCTGAACGACATGACTTGTTTCGGAAAACGTTTCGCGATGGCAGCCGCTGCTGCCACAGTAATCACTATCGGGACCGCTTCGAGCGCCCTTGCCGTCGAGCTCGAATTCTATTTTCCGGTGGCTGTGGGCGGCGCGGCAGCAGACACGATCGAGGCGTTGACAGAGCAGTACATGGCTGAGAATCCGGAGGTTGAAATCGATGCGGTCTACGCGGGCTCGTACCAGGAAACAGTCACCAAGGCACTTACAGCGGCGCGCGGTGGAAAGCCCCCGCAGCTCTCGGTCATCCTCTCGGTCGACATGTTCACGCTGATCGACGAAGACGTCATCATGCCGTTCGATGATCTCGTCGAGACCGACGAAGATCAAGCCTGGCTCGAGTCCTTCTATCCCGCCTTCATGGAGAACAGCCAGACAGGTGGCAAGACCTATGGCATTCCGTTTCAGCGCTCGACACCGGTGCTCTACTGGAACAAGGATGCGTTTGCCGAAGCGGGGCTCGATCCCGAAACGCCTCCCGCCACCTGGGAGGAGATGATCGAGATGGGCAAGAAACTCGTCGTCAAGGACGATCAGGGCAACGTGCAGCGCTGGGGTGTGCGTATCCCCTCTTCCGGCTTTCCCTACTGGCTGTTCCAGGGCCTGACGACGCAGAACGACGTCATCCTGGCGAATTCCGATGGCAACGAGACGAGCTTCGACGATCCGAAAGTCATCGAGTCGCTGCAATACCTGGTCGATCTCAGTCAGAAGCACGAGGTCATGGCACCGGGCATCATCGAATGGGGCGCGACGCCGAAGGCATTCTTCGAGGGCCAGACAGCGATGATGTGGACATCCACAGGCAACCTGACCAACGTTCGTGACAATGCACCCTTCGACTTCGGCGTCGGGATGTTGCCTGCGAACGTCAGACGTGGTGCACCCACCGGCGGCGGTAACTTCTTCATCTTCAACGACGCCGATGACGAGCAGAAGGCCGCTGCGTTCGACTTCGTGCAGTGGATAACGGAGCCCGAACAATCGGCCACCTGGACAATCGCGACCGGCTATGTGGCGCCGCGTCCGGACACCTGGGAAACGACGACGATGCAGGCGTATACAAGTGATTTCCCGGCCGCGCTGGTCGCCCGGGATCAGCTCGAGCATGCGGTCGCCGAGCTTTCCACGCACGAGAACCAGCGCGTGACGACGCTCTTCAACGATGCACTGGCAGCAGCCATTACCGGCACGAAGTCGCCTGCGGATGCGCTCGCCGAGGCGCAGCAAAAGGCCGACGCCATCCTCGAGGACTATCGCTAGGGCAAACAACCCGCGCGTCCGGAATCGACCGGCAATGCATCGGCGCGAGTGGGTCTATGGGTGGCTGTTCCTGACCCCTGCGCTGGTGTTTCTGTTCGCGTTCACGCATTACCCGGCGTTCAACACGATCCTCGGCAGTTTCTTTTCTACGCCAAGAGGACGGAAACCCGCAGAGTTCATCGGTCTCGAGAACTATCGAGACCTGGTGGCCGATGAGGTGTTCTGGAAGGTGTTGACCAACAACTTCTGGTTTGCGCTTGGCACCATCCCGATCTCGGTGGCACTCGCCCTGTTGATGGCCCTCTGGGTCAACGGGCGACTGCGCGGCACGACACTCTCGCGGGTCGCCTTTTTCGCCCCTACCGTCCTGCCGCTGATTGCGGTGGCGAACATCTGGCTATTCTTCTACACACCGGGGTTCGGGCTGATCGATCAGTTGCGTTCGGGAATTTTCGGCTTGCCGGCGATCAACCTTCTTGGCAACCCTGACACCGTGCTCGGTGCGGTGATCGTGGTCGCGATCTGGAAGGAGGCCGGCTTCTTCATGATCTTCTACCTGGCCGCACTCCAGTCGATCCCACCCGTCTTGCGTGAGGCGGCCGAGATCGAAGGAGCCAGCAGCTTCTATTATCTCAGACGCGTGCTCTTTCCGCTGTTGATGCCAACAACCCTGTTCGTCTCGATCAACGCGGTGATCAATTCCTTCCGCCTCGTCGATCACATCTTCGTGATGACCGACGGCGGACCGGACAACGCCAGCAGCTTGTTGCTTTTCTACATCTACGAAGTTGCATTCAAGTACTGGCAGACGGGCTATGCAGCGACGCTGACCGTGGTGATGCTGGTATTGCTCTCCATTCTCGCCATCGGCCAGTTCTTCCTGTTCGACCGGAAGGTCCACTACCAGTGAACCTGACCCGTCGACGCGTTCCCGAGTTCGGCGTGATGCTGAACAGTGTGGCGATGTGGACGCTTGCCACGCTGTGGGCCCTGCCGCTGTTGTACGCCATCTGGACGGCCTTCCATCCGGCAGCCTACGAGACTCGCTTTGTTATCACGGCTCCGTTGACGCTCGACAATTTCGTCAAGGCCTGGAACGCAGCACCGTTCGCCCGCTATTTCCTGAATACCTTCATGCTGGTCACGATGATTCTCGCCAGCCAGTTCATTCTTTGCACGCTCGCGGCTTTTGCGTTTGCACGCTTCCGCTTTCCGGGCAGATCCATCCTGTTCTCGTTGGTGCTGCTGCAGCTGCTGGTCATGCCCGACATCCTGATCGTCGAGAACTACAAGACCATTCGAGCTCTCGGACTGGTCGATACGATCGTCGCCATCGGGCTGCCCTACATCGCCTCAGGCTTCGGGATTTTCCTTCTGCGCCAGACCTTCATGTCGATTCCGCGAGAGCTCGACGATGCGGCCCGTATCGAAGGCTGCTCTTTCATCGGCTTGCTGTGGCGCGTCTACATACCGCTTGCCAGGCCAACCTACCTTGCCTACGGCCTGGTGTCCGTAAGCCATCACTGGAACAACTTCCTCTGGCCGTTGATCATCACCAACTCGGTCGAGACACGGCCGGTGACTGTCGGCCTCAGTGTGTTCTCGGCCGTTGACGCGGGCATCGAGTGGTCGGTGATAAACGCCGCCACCTTGATGACATCCGGACCACTGCTACTCGGATTCCTGTTGTTTCAACGTCAGTTCGTGCAAAGCTTCATGCGGGCGGGGATCCGCTGAGCGTCAACGCGATCGGTTGATGATCCGAGGCTTTTGTTTCGGTGTCGACTCGCATGCCGCTCACTTGCGGGGCAAGCGCTTTCGAGGCGAAGAAATAGTCGCGACAGTGCGCACCCTCAGGCCACTGGACATGATCGAATATTCCGCACGTGGACGCGTGCGGCACATCTGGATGCAACCGGGCCCAGCAGTCGACAAGGCCTGCTCCTGCATCGGCATCGACCAGTGCTCGGTAGTCATCTGAATGAGGGGTCAGATTGAAATCGCCGCAGTACAGCGAACGGGCGGTCTCGGGCAAGGCCGCGAACTGCCCCTCACCACCACCTGGCGGCGGTCCGAACGCACGCGACTCGGAATCACTATTGAGCCTTGCGAAATAGCCGACTTGCGCGCGGCGTTGCCTGGCTGAAAAGTACTCCAAGTGTGTCGAGACGATACGCAGTGGTTCGAGACCGTCGTCGACCAGCAATTCTAACGCCTGCCGCGGCATGTACCGCGCGGCCGCGTCGGCCGGTTGTGGCAGCTTGTGCATGACGCATTGCAACATTGGTAGACGGCAGAGGGCAAGGTTGCCGAAGCGCAGTCTGCCACCCTCACTCAGCCTGTCGATGGCACTGCCGTAGAACGCGAGATGATCCGGGAAGCACGCCGACAGCGCACCCACTTGCTCCCGGTTGCCGAGAACTGCTGCGCCGTCATCGCACAGCACTTCCTGGAAACAGATGACATCGGTGTCTCCAAATGACTGCACAGTCTCGGCGATACGTTCGACACTGACGCGATCGTCAACGCCCTTCGCGGCCTGAATGTTCCAGCTGACGATCTGCATGTTGGTCCCGCCGCTCGGCTGCGACGCGTTACAGCGTGAGTATCGACCGTACCACTGGCGTCGACTCAGCGGCAATCGATCGCGATGCGATCAGCCAGCCGGAACCGCTCGCGGCACGGCTCTTTCCAGTACCCGATAGACAACATCCAGCCCGTTCGTGGTTGCCGGATCACGCCGCTCTGAAGACACTTCACGCCATTCCTCGACCTGATAACTGTCGAGCCAGGTGTCACCCTCGAACGCCTGCTCGATGACCGTCAGATAGAGTCGTTCGGTCAGGGGCATCGCATCGCGGCAGAGCGCTGCACCGCCAATGATCACGAGCTCGCTGGCAGCTGTTGCGGGAAGCTTCGCGACCCGTTTCCCGATGGCTAGTGCGTCGTCGAGCGAGTGGGCGATTGACACGCCGTCGCCTTGCCAGTCGACGTCGCGCGTCACCACGATATTCGTCCGCCCGGGCAAGGGTCGACCGATCGACTGATGCGTCTTCCGGCCCATCACAACTGGCTTTCCCATGGTGACAGACTTGAAGTATGCAAGTTCACCCGGAACATGCCACGGCAGACCACCCGCCTTGCCGATGAGACGGTTGCGGTCCATCGCCATCATCATTGCGATTCGCGGCTGATCGGAAGCGCCCGGGGCATTGCCATCTGCACTTGCTTCCTTCGACTCGCTGCTCAGCATGTTGTCCTCCACGATCGGTTTACGCTAGTCAAGGTGAAAAACACGGGTGAAAACCAACTAGATGACCAACGGCCCTACCCGGTTCATCACTTCGCGGACCAGGCTGTATACCGTCGGCAGGGACGTTTTCGGATTATCGATCGACGCCTTGCCTTCGATGCGAACCGATACCGAACCCGCAGCGGAAACCACATCGAATTCGTGCACATTTCCATCGACATCGGGGTCGGCTATGAGCGTCACCTGGGTGCGCTCGAAACCGATACCGGCCAGAGCCAGGGCGGCTGCGACATTTGCATTCTTCGGGTAGTCCAGAACGGCTGCTCGTGCATTGCCGTCGTAGAAAGCCGTTGCGACGTCGACCGTCGCGAGATCGAGCGCAGATTCCGCAGGCGTGTCCCGCCACGTGGCGGGTGGCTTCCTCGATCGATAGCAAAGCGACTCGATACCCGCATGCTTCAGTGCGGCGACGATATCCAGGGCCCCGATGGCACCGGCGGGTACGACAAGGCGCGTCCTGCCGGTCTGCGCCGCCTCGATCAGGCGTTCGGCGAGCGATGCGTCACCCAGCGCACCGACCGACGTCACGATGCTTTCGCAGCCCATGGCCAACAACCCGACCAGGTGATCTGCGACGGCTTGATGCGTTGCGCACTCGATGACGAGCGCCGCACCGCACTGTTGAAAGCTTGCTTGCGTCGTGTGCACACGGGTCTTGTTGCTGATCGTCGCACACAGGCTGGTGATGGCCTCGATTCGCTCTGACGAGGTACCCGGTCTGATCAGCACATCTATCCGGACGAAAGGTTCAGGCAGGTGCTCTGCAAGCGACTTTACAAGCTGGGTCGCGATATTGCCGAAGCCGATCAAGGCGAGGGTTTGCAGAGCCATCCTCTTTCCGCCGCCTCTCGCCGATTCGCCCAGGGTACAAGCCCTATCCTACGACATTGACCTACGACATTGACCTGCGACATTGACCTGCGACATCGGCACGGCGGCTACGCTACGGCCGGTCGCATCAGACTTGCCGCAAGAATCCCAGGTCGGCTGCACCGAATTCTGAAAGCTGCGGCAGGATATCGGCGAGCTCGCCTGCGCCTGCGCCGAACCACTTGCCGAGTGTCGCCGCGAGCTGCTCGATGGATGTTGTCGGCAACAGCCGTCCACGACCGACGTCGTCAGAGCCGCCGTTGCCCAGCGCCGGTGGGCGCCCGGTGAAACGCTTGCCATTGACTGCACCACCGACGACCAGGTGATGCGATCCCCAGCCATGATCCGTACCGTCGCCATTTGCACTCAGCGTGCGTCCGAAGTCCGACGCAGTGAAGGCGGTAACCTGATTGGCAACGCCCAGCGTCTCGGTCGCACGGTAGAAACCAGCGAGTGCCTCGTCGATACTGCGCAAGAGCGGCGGATGATCTTCCCGCAGATTGTCGTGCGTATCGAAGCCACCGATGCCGACGAAGAAAATCTGTCGGCGTACACCGAGTGACTCACGTGCAGCGATCATCCGGGCAACGAGATCGAGCTGCGCGCCGAGTCGACTGGTGCCAAGCGAGACCTCCAGAGCGGGCGCCGAAGTCAGTGCGGCCTCGAGTTGCTCATTGGCTTCGATCGAGCGCCTGGTGGTGCGCTGCAGCTCACGCGCCATCAGATGCCAGTTCTCCGAATCCTCCGTCATCAGACGACGCATCGTCTCGGGAACGGCGCGTGAACCAAACATTGCGGCACGGGTCGCCGCGAGTCGGATCGAGCCGCTGGGGGAACGTGGCGTGACGCGATATTGAGACGTCGAGTCGCCGGAAAGGAAAAGGGCGTCACCAGCTACGGATACGGCACTGAACAGGTTGCCGCCAGCGCCGTCGAGAACCGCGTCGCCAAGTTTCCCGCCCCAGCCGCTGGTTGCACCTTCGGAGGCGAGAGACTGCCAGACTGATTGCTGGTCGTTGTGGGAGAAGATCTTCGGTGGAATCGGCGCACCGTTGAGATACTCGGCCTTGGTGGTCGGGCGGAGGAGCGGGCCGACGTTGAGGAGCGTGTTCACGCGACCTTCGTTCCAGAGCCCGTGCAAGTTTCCAAGCTCAGGGGCAAAGGCGAATTCACGACCCTGCAACTGCGGGCTCTCGGTACTTCGCAGCACCGTCTGTTCGAGTCGACCACGGCCATAGGCCAGACCGGGCCGGGCCTGTACGTAACGCCGGTGGTCTTCAGGATCGTAGGAGACGATCGTGTTGTAGTGATCGTTCGCGCCATAGAGGAACACGCAGACCAGCGCCTTGTAGTCGCTGGCCTCGGCCGCAGCGAGACGCCCGATGGCCGAGAGGTTCAACGCCATGGGCGCCGCGACGCCGGTCGCCGCAAGTGCGGCAGAACGCTGCAGGAAGGCGCGGCGGCGGGCGTTCGAGATGGTCTGACTCATCGTCCGTTTCCTTTAACTTGACGTCCTTGACAACATGACAGGGCTACCCGGGCAGGCGGGCCAGCAGGCAATCCGACTATCGCTGGACCAGATAGTCAGGCGACGTCATGATCAGAATGATGGCCGCACGCACACGATTGAGTCGCGCTTCTGCCGAATCGTTGCGCATGCTGTCGATCGTTTCGACGATCGCCGAGCGCGTTCCAGCGCGGAGCTGGCTTCCGGTGAAGAGCAGATCGAGTCGCGCCACCAGGGCCTCCGGATCGCGTGCGATAGCGGCCTCCCGTGTGTAGTAGGTGGTCAGCCGACCCTCCAGCCCGCCACGGATAGCCCGCACCATGAAATTGGCGTAGCCGGCAATGCTGGTCTCATCGACGATCTGCAACTCCGGTGCGACGAGCGGTACTGACCGGTCAGGTGTATTCAGACTTGCCAGATCGCTGTTCGGAGGCACATAGCCGGGTCGGAAGAAATTGAATACCGACGGCGATCGCAGCGGACTCTGCCCGAGTTGCGTGCTGGAATCGTCAAAGGGGTAAAGTTCCCACTTGTGATTCGGATCGTGAGCGCGGAAGGTACGGGCCCACTGAACGAAGCGAATCATCGGCTCACGGATCTTGCCGAACACCTGCGAATTGGCAGCCCCTTCGTCATCCCGTGCTTCCGGGTCGAGCAGGATCGCTCGCAACACCGCCGCCAGTTCGCCGCGGCGATCCGTTTCAGGATCACGATCGAAAACGGTGGCAACTCGCTGCACATAGGCCCCGGACGGGTTGCTCGTGACCAGACGCTGGATCAGCTGGCGGCTGATGAACGGCCCGACGTTCGGATGCTCGAATATGATGTCGAGCGCCCTGTCCAGCTCCGCCTCTCCCGACATGCCCGCGGGAATCTCGCCATTGCCGAGAAAGCGCTTGGCATCATTGTCGTGATATTCGGAAAAGTGGCGCATCGGGCGGCGCCAGTGGGAGGTGTCGTTGTTTCGCGTCGCAACATACAGGGCGCGTCGCTCCACATCCCAACCGGTGAAGACACGTGCAAGCTCGGTAACGTCATCCTGATCGTAGCTCTCCACAAACCCGGTGCCCTGGCGCTTGGGTGAGCCATCCGGGTTCAGTTCATAGAGCCCGATGGTGAACAGTTGCAGCAGCTCGCGAGCAAAGTTCTCGTCGGGTGCGCGCCCGGTTCCGTCGTCGCGTCGACTGCCTCGCATGCTGAGATACACGCCCATCTGCAAACTGCGTGTGACCGCTCCAAGCAGATCACGGAAGTTGCCGAAAGCGTGCTCGTCGAGCAGATCGAGATAGGCTGCGCCGGCGAAATGCTTGAACCCGCCCGCACCGGCCAGCATCGTCGGATTGATGACGAAGATCTCGCTGAGCGCGAGGGTCGTGCGCTGTCGCAGTACATCAGGGGCCCGGACGAGCTTGCGCCAGGCACAGCGGGCGAAAGGCGACGCATTGAAGCGGTATTGCGCGGTGCGATAGCCCCGTTCCTCGAGCCAGTAGTACCGCCGCCATGACTGCGGCATGGCGAGCTCGGCTTCGATCCAGCCGCTCGCTCCCAACCGTTGAACTTCGGCGATGCTCTCGTCGGTACCGCCGAACCCGGCCTGTCCGAGCAGTCGCGAGGCCGACGCCGCGCTGATGGATACAGCCGCAGACGTACTCACGCTCTCAGCGGCTGTCGCCGCAGATTCACCGTCGTCGACGGCCCCGTTACGACCTTCATCGACGGCAAAGGGGCTGGCACTGGCACGAGCATCATCCATGACTCTTTCCTCTCTTCCTGAGAATGCGTGGGACCTTGCGGTCCTTGCCATGTTAATTCCAATTACCGGCCAGAGCACCCCTTCGCCCGGTGACAAGCAAGTAACCCGGCACGAGCCATGCGGGCAGCTGACGTGACTTTCAGACCGGCACGGCCGGCAAGATCAGCTTATGCAAACTTGTCCCCCGTTCGCTCGTCCCCGTCCGGCCTTCACCCCACCGCAGCACGGCTCAGCCGGCAGCCTTCAGTTCCAGACGGCGCTGATGCAGGACGGGCTCGGTATAGCCCGACGGCTGCTCCCGCCCCTCGAAGACCAGATCACAAGCCGCCCTGAACGCCAGGCCATCGAAGCCGGGAGCCATCGGCGAATAGTGATCGTCACCTGCATTCTGCCGATCGACGACGGCGGCCATCTTGCGCATCGCGTCCTTGACCTGCTCGTCACTGACTATGCCGTGATGTAGCCAGTTGGCAAGAGCCTGCGAGGAAATGCGGCAGGTAGCACGATCTTCCATCAGGCCGACATCATTGATGTCGGGCACCTTTGAACAGCCAACGCCCTGATCGATCCATCGCACCACGTAGCCAAGAATACCCTGCGCATTGTTCTCGATTTCCTTGCGCACCTGTGCCTCTGACCAGCGCTTGAACCGGGCGAGCGGAATATCCAGGATGGACGACACATAGGCGCGCCGCCCCATGGCCTTCAGGCTGGATTGCACGGCAAACACATCCACATCGTGATAGTGCAAGGCGTGCAACGTGGCCGCCGTCGGACTCGGTACCCAGGCGCAGTTCGCCCCCGCTTTCGGATGGGCGATCTTCTGCTCGATCATCGCCGCCATCAGATCGGGCATGGCCCACATGCCCTTGCCGATCTGCGCCTTGCCGGAGAATCCGCACTCCAGCCCGATATCGACGTTCTGATCCTCATAGGCGCTGATCCATTGCCTGCGTTTGATGAAATCCTTGCGACTGAACGGCCCGGCTTCCATCGAGGTATGAATTTCATCGCCGGTGCGGTCGAGAAAACCGGTATTGATGAAGGCGACGCGCGAGCGTGCCGCACGAATACACTCCTTGAGGTTAACCGAGGTACGGCGCTCCTCATCCATGATGCCTACCTTGACCGTGTTACGTGCCAGTCCCAGCACGTCTTCGACGTGTTCGAATGTCTCTGTCGTGAAGGCCACTTCTTCCGGCCCGTGCATCTTCGGCTTGACGACGTAGACAGAGCCACTGAGCGAATTGCCACCGTCGCGCTTGAGATCGTGCATCGCGATCAGGGTAGTGACCATCGCGTCGATCAGGCCTTCGAATGCCTCGTTGCCGTCCCGGTCCAGGATGGCCGGATTGGTCATCAGGTGACCGACGTTACGAACCCAGAGCAAGGCCCTGCCCTTGCGCGTGATGGTCTGACCATCCGGCGCGGTGTAGCCTCGATCATCTTCGAGTCGGCGCGTGAAACTCTTGCCGCCCTTGCTCACTTCGGCCGTCAGCGTGCCCTGCATGAGGCCAAGCCAGTTGGCGTATGCCAGCACCTTGTCTGCCGCATCCACACAGGCAACCGAATCCTCGCAATCCATGATCGCCGTCATCGCACTCTCGAGTCTGACGTCGGCGAGGTGCGCCTGATCCCGGCTGCCTATCGGATGCTTGTCATCGAAGACGAGTTCGACATGCAGGCCATTGTTGACCAGCAAGACGACATCCGGCGAAGACGCTTCGCCGCGATAACCTGCAAACTTGTCTGGATTCTCCAGCGGCAGGCCATCGATACGAAGCTCACCATTCTCGACAACATAGCGCTGCGCATCGGCGTGACTGGATCCTGCAATCGGAAAGGCGCGATCCAGGAAAACTCGTGTACGTGCCACGACGCGGCTGCCATGACCGCGATCGTACTTTCCCGGTGGCGGCAGTCGGCCCATCGCGTCGGTGCCATAGAAGGCATCGTACAGACTGCCCCAGCGAGCGTTCGCCGCATTGAGTGCGAAACGCGCGTTGGTGATCGGCACGACAAGCTGAGAACCGGGCACCAGCGCGATCTCCGGATCGACATTCGTCGTATCGATCTCGAAGTCATCGCCTTCGTCCAGGAGGTAACCGATGCTGCGCAGGTGATGCTCATAGGCATCTCGATCGAAGGGCCCCTCACGATTGGCGACATGCCAGTCATCGATGGCGCGCTGCAACCGCTCCCGCTCGGCGAGCAGTTCGCGGTTGCGAAGGCCCTTGTCGTGAATCAGCGCCGAGAACCCCGCCCAGAAAATGTCGGCGTCGACCCCGGTTCCCGGCAGCGCCTCGTCGTCGATGAAGCTGGCCAGCTCACCGGCTACCTGAAGTCCGTCTTTTTCTATTCTGTCTGTCATGCCTGCGCCATGCGAGAGTTGAGCCATCGGCTCGGTGGACAGTCGTATAGCACAGTGATTGACTGTCCGGGGAACGATTCTCCAAGCCGACAAGCGCCTTGACAATCCTCGGAATGACAATGAAGAATAAGCAGTCCATCCTGATTACCGGTTGCTCCAGTGGCATCGGTCTGGACGCGGCACGCACCCTCGCTGCGCGCGGCTGGCGGGTTTTCGCGGCCTGCCGACAAGCCGGGGACGTAGCCGCCAGACACGACGAGGGGCTGGAAAGCGTGGCGCTCGACTATGCCGATGCTGCTTCGGTGACAAACGCCGCGGCGCAGGTCCTGGATGCGACTGACGGGCAGCTCGATGCGGTCTTCAACAATGGCGCCTATGCCATCCCGGGGCGCGTCGAGGACTTGCCGAGAGATGCGCTCGCTGCCATCCTGCAATGCAACCTCCTCGGACCGCATCAGCTGACCCGGGAGCTTCTTCCCAGCATGCGCAGGAATCGTCGTGGCACCGTGGTCAACTGCTCTTCGGTGCTGGGCTTCGCGGCCATGCGCTACCGTGGTGCTTACAACACCAGCAAGTTCGCGATGGAAGGGCTGACCGATACTCTGCGTCTCGAACTGGCTCACACGCCCATCCGTGTGGTGCTGATCGAACCAGGCCCCATCGCCACGCGAATCCGTGAGAACTCGATACCGCACTTCGAGCGCTGGATCGACGTGAAAGCCAGCGCTGAACAAAGCGCCTACGAGTCCGAATTGATACCCCGTCTGTATCATCCTGCAAAGAAGAAGGATCGATTCGAATTACCTGCCTCGGCAGTTACGGACGCGCTGATCGATGCACTTGTGAGTGAGCGTCCGAAGCCTCGCTACCGCATAACAACTCCCACACGAATCGCCGCTATCCTGAAGCGCGTTCTCAGTACACGCGCACTGGACAAGGTCTTGCTGAAAAGCTGAGGCGCGAGTTTCGCGCAGACCGGATCGCGTCAGAGCTCGTAGTATCGCCGACGCGCCTTGGCAACGGTGTATCGCGCCTTCTCGACCGTCTGCTTGCGCAGCTGACGCTCGCGTTTCAGCTTCAACAAAGCGATCCGCTTCAGCCGCGACGCTTCCTGTGTCTGCTTCATCGCCAATGCTGACATGCGGCGATAGCGCTCCTTCTCGGCGTGCGCGGCTTTCAGCTCGCTCACATGTTCGCGAGCCTTGTGCTTGTACTCGACCAGTCGCCTGCGCGCCCGCGCCAACGCTCTGCGATGCTCGTTCAGCAGCTTCCAGAGCTCGTCGTCGGATTGTCGCCGCATCAGATCGAATTCAGGCGACGAACCGCGCCTCTCATCCCCTCCTGACAGAGATTCCCTGGCACGGGAGACACCACCTCGGGATACCCCGGCAGGAGAAACCCCGGCACGAGAAACCCCGGCACGAGAAACCCCGGCACGAGAAACCCCGGCACGAGAAACCCCGGCACGAGAAACGCCGGCACGAGAAACGCCGGCACGAGAAACTCCGGCACGAGAAACGCCATCACGGGAAACGCCAGGTCGCGATGCGCCGGGTCGCGAAATCCCGGAAAGCAATGGCCCGAAAGGCAAGCGCGAGGCCTGCGAAGCGTCGGTCTGCACAGGTCTGGATGGCGGAGTGCCGGAACGTGAACCCCTGGATGGCGAACCTTCAGCGTGAGAATCCCGTGTCTGTGAGTGCTCCTTCCCGGCCGATTCCGACGGCTTGTCCGTCGCACTGCGGCCCGCACCACCGGCCGGCACTTTCCAGGCACCTTCCCCCGGCGGCTCGTCCGTTGAAGGTTCAGTGCTCGCGTCCGGGTCCTTGTCCATTGTTGTATCCATACCTTCGGTGGCCTTGCAGGCGTAGGCGACGTCCACCCATCATGCACTTGCCCGCACCATTTCGGGCAGGCCCAGCCTATCGTGAGGCTACTATTCCCTGCCAGTCAACCAGATAACGACGCCACGCCGCGGCGAGTTCCGGGTCGGCATTCAAATGCCGCATTGTCGGCGCCGCCTGCGGCGCTTCGATCAACATGGCCGCCGATACTGGTGCCGGTCAGTGAAGTACTTACGAACACGTCACGCCCGGTGATGGCGAGCAGTGCCTGCAGGTAGTCCGCGTTTCCCGAAAACGGGCCTTCGACAACGGTTTCGCCGTCTGCGCCGGCGAGTGACATGCTGGCATGGGTCATGCCGGCCAGGTAACCCGCGATGACCACAGCACAGGCACCCGCGCCGAATCGCCTGTCCGGCACGTCCCGCTCGATCGTCCAGGCCGCAACAGCATCCGGAAACGGACCGGTACCCGGCACCACGGCGGGCAAGAGATGGGCTGATGCGTCTGCAAGTTTCGTGATCAGTGCAGCCGAGGCTGGCTCTTCACGACCTGCCGACACATCTCCACGGTGTTCGTTCAAGAGTGCGTACTCGCGCCCGCCCATGAACCTTGCAGAGTTCACGGGTCAGCCAAAAGCATCGACGTTGATCAAGGCGTCACGCTGCTCGTCAAGCACGAGCGGAATACCCTGGACAACCATGACCATAACCCAGGTTCCGGTCGAGACGACGGTGAACGGCCGCTCACGCGTCAGCAGATGAGGCACCAGCGATGCGTTGGAGTCGTGGATACCGACGTGCACGGCCGTACGGGGTGATAACCCGGTAAGACTGACCATCTCGTCGGAAAGCGTAGCGGCACGCTCTCCCGAACGACAGGTTTGCGGCATCAGGGAAGTCCACCCCTGGCTTTCAACCAGTGTCGAGAACTGCCCTGTCTCGGGATCGAGCAGGTCTGTGTGAGCACCGAGCAAACTGAAATCATTGATCCGCTCCGTGCACAAGCGGTAGACCCGGAATTGTGGACAGGTCAGCACCGTCGCCACCCGCGAGAAGGCATCGGGAAACGCCTGCAGGCCGAACCGGTTGCGCGGCGCTTGCCCGATGAAAGAGGTTTTCGGCAACCGACAAGTCGTCGAAAGGCACCGTTTCCTGATGAATGGCGGTTACACCTGCCTGCGCAGCGTCATGCGGTGAGCTGAAGGACTGACGCTCGCCGTCGATGCTCACATAGCCTTTCTCCGGCCGGTAGATACCGGTCAGAGTCATCACCAGAGTCGACTTGCCTGCTCCGTTCTGATTGGTCGACGTGGTGGTCGCCGACAGCACGCCCACATCACCGCCGTCCGGCATGTGATCGGCCGCCAGCTTGATGATCATGTTGCCGATCAACGGATTGGACGACGGGTTCAGACAAACCCCGAGGCGCGGGGCGTCGTGCTGGGCAGTCACGGCCTCTTCAGCTGAGCTGATACCGCAGTAGGTTGCTATTCCCTGACGCTCGATATCATCAATGCCGCGAGTTCGTGGCTGGCAATGGGGACCGCCGACATCGCGCCATTTTGTGGTCAGCGGGTTGCCCCCGCCGCTGTCGCCACACGTCAGCGTGCCGCCTCGCGATTGATGCCCGCTATTCGCGGTCTCATCGGGCAAGGAGAATACCAGGTGGGTCATTTCGACGACAGCGATACCGTGCTGACGTTCGTCAGCGCGGTTGACATGCCGAAGCTTGCTGCGTTGGGAACGAGTCGTCCAGATCATTTCCTGCGCACCAAGATCAGGCCTTAGGTGATCGAATTCGAATTGCCGATTGATCATCCTGACAGCACAGATAATCCTGGCAGCACAGGAGATTTCGACAGCACGCTCGATGCCGCCATCGAAGAACCGCTTGCCGGACTGGGCACATCGATCGCAACCTATCGCGACGACTACGCCGCCTACTACGAAGGCTGCAAGCACGATGACAGCCCGCCCATGCGTGATGCCAACGCCGTCGTCTATCTGGCACCCGGGGTTGGCATGTTCGCGATCGCGAAGGACAAGGCAGCAGCGAGGATCTCTGCTGAATTCAATCTCAACGCAATCAACGTCATGCGCGAAACATCAGCGGTATCGACCGACCGGGGATTGCCCGAGCAGGAAGCATTCGACATCGAGTACTGGTCGCTCGAGAAAGAAAATCTGCTACGCATGCCGCCACCCAGGAGCCTTGCCAGACGCGTCGCCATGGTCACCGGCGGGCCAGTGAAACACTGAAGGCCGCGTTCCGGACAGATGTCTCAACAATTCTTGCCCGTGCCCGTCAGCTGGACGGCGGGGCAATCGATCCCATTTAGGTCTACAGAGGCTCAGGCTAGCGGGCGCGTGTAGCGCTTGAACGGCCAGCGGACACCAGTACGGGCGGGGGATTGTCCAGTGGCGCAACCAAATCACTGATTCCGAGTCCCAGTAGTCTCCAGGTCGCTTCAGAAATTGACGCATGAACCCGATTCAGAGTTGCCTCGCCGCCATCGCCCTGACGACGACAGTCCTTCTTTCAAGCAACCTTGCGGCGGAAACCGCCGTGTTCGCAGGGGGTTGCTTCTGGTGTGTGGAAAAGGACTTCGAGGCCTTGGCGGGGGTCAGTGAGGCGGTATCGGGATTTACCGGCGGCACGGCGGAAGATCCGACCTACCAGGGTGATCACAGCGGCCACTACGAGGCCGTGGAGATTACCTACGATCCGGCACTCGTCAGCTACGAAGAGCTTCTGGCACATTTCTGGGTGAATATCGATCCATTCGATGACAAGGGCCAATTCTGCGACAAGGGGCCGAGCTACCTGAGCGCCCTATTCGTTGCCGATGAGCAGGAGCGCATGCTGGCTGAGCAGTCCAGGCAGGAAGTCATCGCGCGTTTTCCGGATATGACGGTGGTCACACCCATACTACAAGCCGATACTTTCTATCCCATCAAGGGACGCGAGATCCATCACCAGGATTTCTACAAGAAGAGTCCTGTTCGCTACAAGGCTTACCGTTGGGGATGTGGTCGCGACCAGAGACTCAAGGAGATCTGGGGCGACGACGCGACGGTATAGCACCATTGCTGGCTCATCATTCTTGGGCTCTTCATCACTGGGCTTTCGTCGCTGATCGAGCGGGATAGCTACCGCCCAGGCTCGGATCGCCAACCAGTATGATCGCATCGCGGGAGCCGATCACGGTGATTCCATCAGCATCGACCGCGGTGAAACGAAAGACGTGCTCGCCTTCATCGTCGGGGCCCGTGAGCCATCGAAAAGTGTGTGTGCCATCACCGTTCTCAGCCATGACCGCGTCGTCGGGCAGTCGATCGATCGATACAGAAACAGTCCCGTCCGAATCCCGTGCCACGATCTCGAAACTGACTGAAACACCGGGGCTGACAATCTGCAGCGGTATCGACTCGAGATACGGTCCCGGGTTGACGTCAGCCGTGATCACTTCGGAGATCGTGTCGACGCTGGACGACTCGTCGGATGACGTGGCCATGCTGCCGGGCGGGAGGTAATCGGCTCGACCGTCGGCGGGTGCGCGCGTTCCCATCGGTATCGACGACTTGCCGACGCCATCGACGTTTGCCGCCAGGACGGGGGGCAAAGCAAGCATTGCCACGCATAGCAATGGACCGGTGCCCCGAAACCAGCGCACGCGCGCAGCACTGGGTGGATCGCCGAATACATCGGTACGTCGTTCGCTCGATTTTGCCCGCACAACAGTTCCCGCTGAAGGTTTGATCCAGTATCGATCAGATCCGGCATTCGATCTGTGGCGAACTTCAAAGACCCTTCGCCGAGCGCTTCTGCCGTGAAGCTTGCTAATCTGCTGTCGAACAGTCGCCATTGTCACCTTCCCACGCAAGGAAAAAACCATGCGCATCGACGCTCATCAACATTTCTGGCAGTACGCACGTAACGCCTGTGACTTCGTCTGGATGAGCGACGAGCTCGCCGCCCTCAAGCACGATTTCCTGCCTGAAGATCTCGCCCCCCTGCGAGAGGCGATCGGTTTCGACGGCAGCATCGCTGTCCAGGCACGTGAAGTCGACGCCGAGACCGATTTCCTGCTCGCATTGGCAGACGAGCACGTTGAGATTCCTGGTGTTGTCGGCTGGGTCGATCTCTGTGCCGACGATCTGTCCTCGAAACTCGATCGCTGGGCGGGCGCAGACAAGCTCAAGGGCTTCCGGATGCTGATTCACGATCGCCCTGATCCGGACTTTGCCGACAGCGAGGCGCATGCCCGGGGCGTCGGGCAACTGGAAGCACGCGGACTCGCCTACGATCTGCTGCTACGCACCGTTCACCTGCCCGCCGCAATCCGACTGGTCGATCGTCTCCCCCTGCAGCGTTTCGTGGTCGACCATATCGCCAAGCCTGCGATGGACGGCAGCGACTTCGATGTCTGGCAGCGCGGCATGACGTTGATCGCAGAGCGTCCCAATGTCATGTGCAAGCTCTCGGGCATGGTCACCGAAGCCGACTGGAAGAACTGGAACGCGGTGACCTTCGAGCCTTATCTCGACCATGTGTTGGCCGTCTTCGGTGCCGATCGGCTGATGATCGGCTCCGACTGGCCGGTCTGCACGCTGGCGTCGGATTATGTGCCTGCGATGCAGGTCGTGCTCGACTGGTCGAAAGCGCTGTCGGTGGATGAGCGCTCAGCGGTGCTCGGAGAGAATTGCGCGCGCTTCTACGGAATCGGCGATCAGCGCTGATTCGATCAGCCCCGATTCGATCAGCCCTGAATCAACGCCATGATCTGCTCACTCATCGCGTCGTACTGGCGCGTATTGGCGATCTCGCCGGTCACGCGGTAGTCGTTCATCACGACGATACGGTCGGCGAGTGCAATCATTTCCGGCATGTCGCTGGTGATGAGAATCAGCGCGATACCACCATCCGACAACTCGCGGATCAACTCGTGCAGATAGGCTTTGGTCTTGATGTCGATGCCGACTGACGGCTCGTCGACAATCAGTATCGCGGTCTCGGCAGCCAGCCACTTGGCGACACTGACCTTCTGCTGGTTGCCGCCGGAGAGGTTGCCCACGCTCTGTGCGAGCGAAGGCGTACGCACTTCGAGTTTTTCGATGAACGGCAAGGTGTGCGCCCGAACGGTGCCGTCGCCCAGGAGCCCGAAACGGTTTGCCAGGCGCCGCCAGATCGGCGCACCGACGTTATCGAGCACGGAATGCATCAGCACGAGCCCTTCGTTCTTGCGGTCCTCGCTGACGTAGCCGATGCGATGACGTCGGACGGCGTCGGCAACACTCGTGATCTCGACGGGTTCGCCTCGTATCGACACGCGGCCTTCGTTGATCGGATACTTGCCAAGGATACACTTCGCAAGCTCGCTTCTACCGGCTCCGACAAGACCATACAGTCCGACGATCTCGCCCGCGTGTACGGCAAGATCGACCCCTTTGTGCCCCAGTGGCGTCGACACATTCTCGAGCTCCAGGACCGTTTCGCGATCACTGCGGTCACGCGCCTCCCAGTCAGGGATAATCTCGCTCCGTCCGATCATCAAGCGGACAATATCCTGGCGCCCGAGCCCCGCCAATGCCCGGCTTTCGCAAGCGTTCCTGCCGTCCCGCAGCACGGTCACGCCATCACAGATCTCCTGCACCTCCTCCAGCTTGTGGCTGACGAACATCAAGCCTGTGCCATCGTCACGCAAGCGCCGCAAGATGCGAAAGAGGGCATCTGTCTCGTGCGATGTCAGCGAGGCCGTCGGTTCGTCGAGCAGCAATAGGCGTGAGCCCAGCGAGAGTGCCCGCGCAATCTCGACCAGCTGCATCCTGGCTACGCTGAGACGCTCGACCGGCAGGGACGGATCGGCATCGATCTCGAGCACATCGAGCCATTCACGGGCATCGGCTATCAATTTTTCATGCACGACCCGGCGGAGCGGCGCTCCGCCAAGTCGCTCCAGGAATATGTTTTCGGCAATGGAAAAACGCGGCACAAGGTTGCGTTCCTGGTGGACGACACCAATGCCACGGGAGGTTGCTTCACGCGTTACCTTCGGACGGTATTCGATTCCGTCGAGAAGCATGCGTCCGCTGTCCAGTGGGTGCACGCCGGTCATCGCCTTGATCAGCGTTGACTTGCCTGCGCCGTTTTCTCCCAACAGGGCGTGGATGGAACCTGCTTCGAGCGAGAGCCGTACCTCGTCGAGCGCAATCACGCCAGGAAAACTCTTGGTGATGCCTTCAGCGACGAACAGCGGTGTGGCGGTCAAGGCGCCGCCACACCGAGCTGTCGACGGGCACGCACTTCACGATAACGATTGATGCCGACCGCCCAGAGAATCAGGGCACCGAGCACGATCTGCACGAGAAAAGGATCGATGTCGAACAGCACCAGCACCTGGGTGAAGATCGCCACCAGCGCGACACCGAAGAATGTGCCGGCGACGCTGATACGTCCGCCACTGAGCACGGCACCGCCGATGACCGGTGCGGCGAACGAGAGAATGAGCCAGTCATCACCGATTGTCGGTTGACCGATCTGCAACCGGGCGACCAGCATGATGCCGGCAAGCGCCGCAAGAAACCCCGAGACTGCATGCGCGATCATCGTGACTCGACGTACCGAGATACCGGAAAGTTCCGCCGCATGGGCATTGCCGCCGACCGCAAGCACCGCCCGCCCTATCGACAGGCGCTCGAGCGCATACCAGAGACCGACGGCGACCAGGATACAAGGCAACACCAACCAGGGTAACGGTCCGAGCATGGTGTCGTTGCCGATCGACTTCACCGCCTGCGGTATTGCGTAGAACGGCTGAGCCTCGGTAATGCCCAGATTGATTCCCTTGTAGATCGACAGACTGGCCAGCGTGATGATGAACGCCGAGATCCCGGTCATCGCCACCAACACACCATTGGCAAGACCCGCAAGCAGTCCGATGCACAGGGCCACGATGGCGGCGAGCGGCCATGGCAGGCCCCAGACTTCCATCATGCCGCCGAAGGCGATGGCGGCAAGACCGCCGATGGCGCCGACCGAAAGATTCATCTGCCCGATGGCGATGATGATCATCTGCGAGAACGCGACCATCGCGTTGACGGAGATGGCCAGCAGCAGGATCTGGACGTTGAACGGCGACAGGAACGAGGGGCTGAACGCGGTCACCGTGACGACCGCAAGCACGGTGACCAGAAAGGGCCCGAACCAGTCGCTGTCGCGCAAGCGCCCGCTCATGCGAGCTTTCTTCGAGACAGGAACGAGCGTCTTGCCATGTCGACCAGAACCGCAAACAGGAGCAGCAGCCCGAGCCAGGTCTGCACCCAGAATGCACCGACCTGCATCAACAGCAACCCGGTTGTCAGCATGGTCACGAGAAACGATCCGAGGAACGTACCGAGCACCGACAAGCGACCGCCGGTCAATAGCGTGCCACCGAGTACCGGACCGAGAAACGCCGGCAGCAACCAATCCTGCCCCAGTTGCCCGGCCATCGACGGGATGGCCGCGCCGGTGCGCGCGACGAGCATGAGCCCGGCGACAGCAGCGAGTACACCTGACAACACGTGACAGACCGTGATCATTCGGTGAGCTCGAATTCCTGAAAGCTCTGCCGCGCGCTCGTTGGCTCCCGTGGCGAGCAACTCACGCCCCAATGCAGTCAACCGGAACAATACGGACAGCAGCAACCCGACAGCGACACTGACCAGCAACAGCGGCGACAGTACGTCGAAAAGCTTGCTGCGACCGAAGCCTGTGAAAGCCGGCGAGATACCGCGGAAGGATTGCGCCTGCGTCAGGAATATCATCACACCAAAGAAAATGCTCATCGTTGCGAGCGTGATGATGAAACTGTGCAAACCGGAACGCACGATCAGCACACCGTTGATAGCGCCGAGCGCGGCGCCGACGGCAAGTCCGCCGGCGATCGCCAGGGGCCAGGGCCAGCCGAACGCCTCCATCAGGAGCCCGCCTGTCATCGCCGCACCGACACCGATGGCACCGACGGCGAGGTTCAGCCCGCCGGTCACGATGACCACCATCATCGAAAATCCGATCATGATGTTCACGGCTGCGGTACGCCCGAGCGCGTAGAGACTGAACTTCGACAGGAAGGCAGGTGACACGCTTGCAAAGATCACGGCGAACAGGATGATCAGCACGATCAGGCCGAATTCGTTGCTCAGCAACACCCGCACGGGCGAGATTCGCGCACCGCGTCCACCGTCATTCTTCGCCATGTCGGCTTGTTGACCCCAGGTAGCCCCTCAGCAACCTTGGGCAGCCAAGGGCAGCCCCGGGACGAAGCAAGCTGACCTAGCTCGCGCAGTCGAGGTAGGTTGACTCGAAACCCTCGAACAGATCCTTCGTGATCGCCTGCATCGAGGCGACGTAGTCGCCGACGTCGTCAACCCCCGCAAAGACGGTGCCCGAGTCGACAAACTTGTCGGTCAGTGCATTCGACGCGAACGGCGCATCGGCCTTCACCTCACATCCACTCCTGAGTCGGTCTGCAACATAGGAGCCGATGTATCCCTGACCATAGGGGTTTTGCAGCATGGTGCCGTGCACGTAGCCATCTGCGATCGCTTCCAGCACGACTTCGTCGTGATCGATGCCGACCATCTTGATGCGCTTGTCACCGATCTTTCTCAGTGCGGAGGCAGCGACGACTGCCGGCACCCAGGCGGTCGTGACGATGCCGTCGATATCGTCGGCATGCGCGGCGAGATACGCGTTTATCTTTTCCTCGGCAGGCTCCGGTGCATCGATATCGGCAATGACCTGAACCACCTCGGCACCGCCCTCGTTGGCCGCCTTCTCGACCGCATCGATGCGCAGTTGCGTATTCGGATCGACCAGGAAGCCGGTGAAGTGGACGATCTTCGCGCCTTCGTCCAGGTTCGCGAGAAGCTCCTGAGTACCAAGATAGGCTGAGTTACCCGTGTCAGTGCCCATGCAGAATTTCGCTCCGGACGGGTCCTTGAGACAGCCCGCCAGCGCCATCACCGGAGCACCGGTGCCGGCAAGCTCGTCAGCGATCGCGACCGTACCGACCGGATCTCCCGGGAAGATCAGAAAGGCGTTGTAGCCCTGCGTAACCAGACTCTCGAGCATCTGGTTCTGCATGCCGAGTTCCCACTTCGAGGGCACCTTGTAGTCCGCTGCGCCGAGTCCGAAGTCCTTGGCAGCGTCGGCACCGGCTTGCTCCCAGGCGGCAAAGTAGGGATGCGGTCCGCCAGGAACCAGGGCTACGCGCGAAGATTCGTCCGCAGGGGCCAAAGCTGGCATACACGCCAGTACCAGCGTGGAAAGGATCAGGTGTCGGGCTTTCATGCAGTTGTCCTCACGTCATTGTCAGGGGCCGCAGCCCTAGGATGCGCCGCAAACGGCGCTCACTCGCACTCTTTGATGAAACTCCGTAACGAAGCTTGTGTCAACTGCGCCGTGTTGGATCTATTGGTCCACTCGACGCCCGACGTCCGCAACGCTATCTTGCCGTGACAGACCTGACTCATGCCTGTCGAGGACTCGCACGATGGCCACGATTGATCGCATCGAACTGTGCATGGTCGATCTGCAGCCGTTGGTGAAACGCACTGATGCGATCCAGTCCTTCGACAGTCAGGAGACCCCGATTGTCCGCCTGACCGACAGTGAGGGTGCGACCGGTATCGGCTACAGCTATACGATCGGTCAGGGTGGGCCTGCCATCGTGTCGCTGCTCTCTGAGACGTTGCTGCCGCAATTGATCGGTCGCGAGGCGGAAGACATCGAGCGCCTCTGGCGCGAGTTGCTGTTCTCGACCCACGCCACCGCCGTCGGCGCAGTGACATCCCTCGCGCTTGCCACCATCGACACAGCACTCTGGGATCTGCGTTGCCGAAGGGCCGCATTGCCGTTGCACCGCATGCTCGGTGGATCGAAGGCCAGCGTACCCTGTTACACCACCGAAGGCGGCTGGCTGCACATCGAGACCGACGCCCTGGTCAACGACGCACTCGAGGCGCAAGCACGCGGCTTCGGGGGTTCGAAGATCAAGATCGGCCGACCGCATCTCGCCGAGGATCGCGACCGCCTTGCCGCCGTTCGCGAGGCGGTCGGCGTGAATTACGAAATCATGGTCGACGCCAATCAGGCGTTCGGGCGAGCCGAGGCGACCCGTCGTGCGCGGGTGCTCGAGGAATTCGATGTCGCCTGGTTCGAAGAGCCGATGCCTGCTGACGACGTCCTCGAGCACGCTCGGCTTGCGGCTTCCACGTCGGTTCCCATCGCCGTTGGCGAAAGCCTCTATTCGCTCAGTCAATTCAAGGACTATCTCGTCAGCGGCGGCGCATCGATAGTGCAGGTCGACGTCGCTCGCATCGGCGGCATCACGCCCTGGATGAAGGTCGCGCATCTGGCCGAAGCCTTCAATGTCGTCGTCTGTCCGCACTTTCTGATGGAATTGCACGTGTCGCTCGTCTGTGCCATTCCGAACGCACCGTGGCTTGAATACATTCCTCAGCTGGACAGTCTTGTCGCGACCGGAATACGCATCGAGAACGGGCGGGCCTTGCCGAGCGAGAGCCCCGGACTCGGCATCGACTGGGACTGGCAGGCGATCGACGCCGCACGCATCGAGGGCCTGTCCTGGGAGACATGAGCCTGCAGCACATGCGCATGCACGCGGGCGAGGGCTGGTACATGCCGTGCATGCTTCCAGGACTGACCGCCCGCGAAATCCGGCACACACTGCCAAAACGGGTTCGCGATGCGACCCTTCTCGAGACCGCTGCCGTCGATGCACGAACTGTCCGTTGGTATCCTTACAATCGGTTCTGCCCAGCTACCGCATGCGATCAGATCGGTGGAGGCTCAAACACAGCCTGTGGAGCACATCGTCGTCGAGAACTTTGTACCGTACAGCAAAGCCTTCAATCACCTGATCTCCCACGCAACGACACGCTACGTCATCTGTCTTGATGAAGACGTGGAACTCGACAGCGATGCTTGCGAGTACATGCTACAGCGCATGCAAAGCCTGTCCGCGTTGGACGACAGCCTGACGCAACTCCTGTTTCGCTTGTGGGACCCTTTGCTTGGAAAGGTCCTGGCTGGTGTTCGACTCCTGCACGTCGAACGTTTGCGTGAAATGCCCATGCCATCGAGCTTGTGTCCGGATCGCGACATGACCGACGGACTGACTGAAGCCGGCTGGAAAACAGTCGTCGACGAAGAACGGACGGTCGGTACGCATGCGCGCAATCGCAATGACTACGAGCTTTTCATCAAGAACGCCGTCACCGCGAGCAAGGCCTTCGCGCGCGGTATCGACAAGGCCCGCTGGACGGATGTCGACAGAGTATTGAAGCTGATGCACGTTGCGCGTGAGCTCCCTCGGGAAAGGGCGTTCGCGCTCATGGGGGGTGTCTACTGGGGTCTGTTCCATCCGATTTCGACCAATGCAAGCGAGTACCCGAAGGACATGTGGGAGAAGTTGTTGGACGTGGGCAAGTCGCTTGAAGAGGGCGAAACCGTTCAGCGCATTGCCGCAACGACAGCAAGGATCGACGAGAGAATCAGCCTGCTTGCCAGGAATGTCGACGAACCAGGCTACTACAGCAAAGAGCGCTACTTCAGCACCACCTACCAGCGAACTCTTCTGCGGATAGCGACATCGGAAACAAGATTCTGGGACTGCCTTGGGCTGGGTCAGGCCGAGCTCGCCGTTGCCTTGAGTGAGATGGGGTTGTTGAGACGCGTATTCACAGAGGAAACAAGTCAGAGAAGGCTGAAAAATCCGGTCACCCAGGCGCTGGTCGAGAATCTGCACCTGACTCGGCTCACGGACGATGCAGGACATTCTCGAGGAGACGATGAAGGTGGTCTTGCAGTAGACGATTCAGGCGACGTTGCAGGGAACGCGAAAGAGGCAGATCCAGCGGCTTGCGGCTTACTGTTGGCGAGCCCGCTCAAGCTGCAGCCGGCTACGGTCAGAAACCTCATCGAGCGCTATGAGACGGTGGCGCTTTACAAGCGACCGCTGGACGTATCCGGCATCGATCCGGACACGCTGGTCAAAGAACTGCTCGCAGGTCCATGCTGGACAATCGATCACGACGACAGGCATACGACCTTCCTCTCGCGAATGTCTGCATGACACCCGGCGTGTATCGATCTTCTTGACGTTCTGGCTTATAGTCTTTGACGTCGTGGCACGGACGTCATCGGGCGTCCGGCCATTCAACAAGGAGACCTGAACCTGTGAAGATGTCCAACACGTTGCTGACAGGCGTTGCCGTTGCGAGTACGTCGCTCGCGTTGCTTGCGACCTCGGTCAGTGCCGAAGACAAGTCAATCGCGACGGTCGTGAAAATCGCCGGTATCCAGTGGTTCAATCGCCTCGAGGAAGGCGTCACGAAGTATGCCGAAGACCACGGCGTCAACGCTTTCCAGGTGGGCCCTGCACAGGCTGACCCGCAGCAACAGGCGGCCCTGATTGAAGACATGATTGCCCAGGAGGTGGATGCACTCGCCGTCGTGCCGATGTCACCCGAAGCACTGGAGCCTGTCCTCAAGCGGGCGATGGAACAGGGAATCGTCGTCATCACGCACGAGGCAGCAAGTCAGCAGAACGTCAACTACGACATCGAAGCCTTCGTGAACGAGGATTTCGGCGCCAATCTCATGGAGCAGCTTGCGACCTGCATGGACGGGACCGGCGAGTACGCTGTCTTCGTCGGCTCGCTGACCTCCCAGACCCACAACCAGTGGGTCGATGGCGCGATCGCCCACCAGGAGGCGAACTATCCCGACATGACCCTCGTGGGCGACAAGAACGAAACCTTCGACGACTCGCAGAAGGCCTACCAGAAGGCTCAGGAAGTGCTCCGTGCCTTTCCGAACGTGAAGGGCATGCAAGGCTCTGCGTCGACAGACGTCGCCGGTATCGGCCTCGCGGTCGAGGAGCGCGGCATGGAGGACCAGACCTGCGTGTTCGGCACATCGCTGCCGTCGATCGCAAGCCAGTATCTCGATACCGGTGCTGTCGATGGCATCGGCTTCTGGGATCCGTCCCTCGCCGGCTACGCCATGAACAAGGTCGCGAGCATGGTCATGGACGGTGAGGAAGTGACCGACGGGATGGATCTCGGCCTCGAAGGCTACGAGGCAATCAAGCTCGATGGCAAGGTCATCTATGGCCAGGCCTGGGTCAATGTCGACAAGGGCAACATGGCTGACTACCCGTTCTGAACGACTGATGCTGAGAGTTCCGTTCGTCTCGCCTGCGCTCGGTGCGGAACATGTCGGAAGTCCATGAAGACGCTGTCGACAGTGGCGCCACGGTGCGCATGCGTGGCGTGACCAAGCGCTATGGCGGGGTAACCGCGCTGGACGATGTGGATTTCGCGATCGAACCCGGCGAGGCTGTGTGCCTCGCCGGGGAGAATGGCTCTGGCAAATCGACGCTGATCAAGATTCTCGCCGGAGTAGAACAGCCGACCTCGGGTGAAATCATGATCGGGGGACGGGTTCGTAGCCGCTTGAACCCGCGAGTGTCTGCCGCCGCAGGCGTCATGGTGATCTTCCAGGACTTCTCGCTGTTTCCGAACCTGACGGTCGCCGAGAATATCGCCTTGCCGACGATGCGAGGCACTCGCCGGAAACTCTTCGACCGACGCCGTGCGCGTGTTCTCGCGCGCGCCGCCCTCGAGCGAATCGATATCGACATTCCTCTGGACGCACGCGTCGAGAGCCTGCCTGTCGCTCACAAGCAGCTGGTCGCCATCTGTCGGGCGCTCGCCTCGAATGCCCGGCTCATCGTCATGGACGAACCGACGACCGCCTTGACCGAACGCGAAGTGCGATCGCTACTCGACATCATCCGACTCCTGAAGAGCGAAGGGGTAGCCGTTCTCTTCGTCAGTCACAAGCTCGCTGAAGTGCTGGAGGTCTGCGAAAAGGTCTTCGTGCTGAGGAATGGCGAAAGGGTTGCCGAAGGCCCGGCAACCGATTTCGATGCCGCTTCGCTGAGCCGTCACATGACGGGACGCGACGTGCCTGAAGCACCACCCAGCGCAGTTGACCCGACCGCTGATGTATTGCTCGAGGTCTCCGGACTGCACAAGGAAGGCGCGTTCAGAGACGTTGATTTTACGCTTCAGAGTGGCGAAGTGCTCGGCATATCCGGACTGCTCGGCAGTGGGCGGACCTCGCTCGCGAAGGCATTGTTCGGCCTGGTCAAGGCCGACGGCGGCAGCCTCGCTCTCGGCGGCGCGGCTATCCCGCTCGGTGATCCCCTCTCGGCAACCCGCGCTGGCATCGGCTATGTCCCGGAAGATCGTCTGACAGAAGGGCTCTTCCTGACCCAGTCGATCGTTCGCAATGTGGCTATCGGGCGTCTGGACGAACACGTACGCGGGGGCTTTCTCGATCTCGGTGCACTTGTCATCGAGGCACGCGAATGGCTCAGCCGCCTCAAGGTCAAAGCGCCGGATATCGAGGCACCCGTCAAGTCTCTCTCGGGCGGCAACCAGCAGCGCGTCGCACTGGCCCGCTGGCTTTCACGCGCACCGCGAGTATTGATACTGAACGGGCCGAGCGTCGGCGTGGACGTCGGCTCGAAGGCCGACATCCACGACATCGTTCGAAACCTGGCACAAGCAGGCATCGGTCTGATCGTCATCTCCGACGATCTGCCCGAACTGCTGGCAATCTGTCATCGGCTGCTCGTCATGAAGAACGGCAGAATCGTCGACGAGATCGTCAGCGGCACGGTCAACGAGGACGAGCTCACCCATCGGCTCGCCTCATGACTCTGCACCTGTGGAAACGCAACGAGACGCTGGTAGCGATCGTCATCGTCGCGTTCTGCGTGCTCGCCACGCTGAGCGACCCACTCTTCTTCTCCGCGACAACCCTGACCGATCTTCTCAGAGCGTCGATCGTGCTGGGTATTCTCGCGGTCGGCGCCATGCTGGTGCTGGTTTCCGGTGGCATCGACGTCAGCTTCACGGCAATCGCTGTCTTCGCGATGTACGCCAGTACCGTACTGACGCTCGGCGTGATGCCGGATCTGCCGTGGTATCTCGTGTTCGCCCTGTCGATTGGCATCGGCGCCTTGCTGGGCGCGATCAACGGCATCTTCATCGCGGGATTCGGGCTCCCCACACTGATAGTCACCCTCGGCACACTCTCCGTGTTCCGGGGCTTCCTGCTGACCATCATCGGCTCCGAGCGAATCTCCGCCCTGCCCCCCGGCATGCGTGATTTCTCCCGAATGATGATCGCACGCGGGACCACCGAGGCGGGCAGCTTCTATGCGCTTCCGGCCGCCTTTGCAGCCCTGGCAGGTACGGTCGTGCTGACCTGGTTCATCCTGCACAAGACCATGTTGGGGCGATCGATATTCGCGGTTGGCGGATCGGTCGAGAGTGCACGACGAATCGGTATCAACGTGCGGGCAACGCAATTCTTCGTGTATGTCTATGTCGGCGCTCTTGCCGGTCTCGCCGGTATCATCCACGGCTCGCTCGGACGCATGGCTGATCCGTTCTCGCTCGTCGGGCTCGAACTCTCGGTGATCGCCGCCGTGGTCCTCGGCGGGGCGCGACTGATCGGCGGTTACGGGACCGTTACCGGAACTCTGCTCGGGGTTGCATTGATCGTTCTCGTGCAGAACAGCCTCATCGTCGTCGGCATACCATCGACCTGGCAGTCGGTCGCCATCGGCGTGCTGATATTGCTCGGTACCGGCCTGCCCGCCTGGCAAGCCAGACGCGCCGCTGCGAGGGCAGCTTGAGGACTCGTCAATGAGCGAAGGAAGTCGCCTTGCGCGTTTTCTCGTGGCACCGGAGTTTCGGCTGGCGATCATCACTCTCGCCGTGTTCACACTGATGTCGATGCTCTCGCCGGAGCGCTTCCTGTCCGCGCAGAACCTGACATCGATGGCGTTCCAGTTCCCCGAGTTCGCGATTCTTGCGCTCGCGATGACACTGACGATGATGACCGGTGGCATCGATCTCTCGGTCATCGGCGTGGCAAACCTGTCAGCGGTCATCGCCGCCAGCCTGCTCGCCGCATTCGCGACACCTGACATGACGCTTGCGCAGTCTCTGCCCTGGCTCATGCTGGCCGCCGTCGCCGCGCTCGCAACCGGTGCACTCGCAGGGGCCTTCAATGGCCTGCTGGTTGCACACTTTGCGCTTCCTCCAATCCTCGCAACCTTGGGCACAGGACTCGTGTTCACAGGCTTTGCGGTGGCATTGACAGGTGGCAGCGCCGTGATGGGCTTCCCCGAGGCCGTCGCCTGGCTGGGCAACGGGCGAGTCGCCGGAGTACCCGTGCCGCTTGTCGTCTTTGCGGTGCTTGCCATCGGCCTGCATGTACTGCTCACGCGCACGAGTTTCGGACTCAAGGCGACGATGTACGGAGCCAACCCGCTCGCCGCGCTGTACGCGGCCATCGACATCGGCAGGCTCTTGCTGCGTGTCTACGTTGTCTCCGGCATGTTTTCGGCCATCGCCGGTCTGGTCATCATGAGCCGAGCGAATTCGGCCAAGGCCGACTATGGCTCCAGTTACCTCCTGCTGGCCGTACTCATCGCCGTGCTCGGGGGCGTCAACCCTTACGGTGGCTACGGGCGCGTCATCGGGGTCGTCCTTGCTGTACTCAGCATGCAGTTCCTGTCGAGCGGCCTGAACATGCTGCAGGTATCCAACTTTGCTCGCGAGATGATCTGGGGCACGCTGCTGATATTTGTCATGCTCATCAACACCTATGACTGGTCCGGCCTGCGCCACGCGAGGACATCGACAAGCACATCCCGCTGATTTCGGCCGCTGATTTCGGTCGCTGACTCTGGCCGTTGATTGCGGCACAGGCATCGGGCGCTACCATCCGATGAGGCAAATCCACTCACCAAGGCATAAGCGATGAAAAAGATACTCAACGACCCCGCGAACTACGTTGACGAGACGCTCGACGGCCTTGTCGCCGCCCACCCCGAGCACTACCGCCTGTATGGCGACAGCCATCGAGTCGTTGCGCGGGCAACCCCTGGCGACAAAGGCAAGGTCGGCATCGTCACGGGTGGTGGCTCAGGTCACTTGCCGGTCTTCACCGGCTACGTCGGCAAGGGCCTGCTCGACGCCTGCGCCATTGGCGATGTGTTCTCATCACCGTCGGCCGAACAGATGGCCGACGCGATCCGCGCGGCTGACACGGGCGCGGGCGTCCTGCGACTCTATGGCAACTACGGTGGGGATGTCATGAACTTCGACATGGCAGGGGAGCTTGTCGACTTCGAAGACATCAGCTGCAGCACCGTTCTGCTCGCCGACGATGTCGCAT
>Ga0209828_1000683_pt1 | contig 32152 bp, 27 predicted proteins | sample MaitaG_FD_187429 | JGI IMG/M metagenome (GOLD analysis project Ga0209828, IMG submission 187429) | Marine algal microbial communities from Maine, USA - Maine_Asex2 metaG (SPAdes) (version 2) | ecosystem: Host-associated > Algae > Red algae > Unclassified | place: Maine, USA | collected 2015-01-05
CCGACCACGGTGGGGATGCGGCTCAACAGTTAGCGTTCGCGTGCGAGCCAATCGGGGCAGGTGTAGGCCGAGACCTGCTGTTGCCAAGCGCCGTCGGCGGTGTCGGTGCCACGCCCGGCCTTGCGGTGCGCGTTGATGCGGTCGAGTAACGCAAGCTCGGCATCGCGGTCGCTCAGATGCTGGTTGGTCCGGAGAGCAGGTCGTTGGTGGTGCACGGTTCGAAACCGACGCTGCGGTAGAGATGACCTGATGCGGGGTTGTCGGGTTCGTAGCCGATAGAGATGCGCTTGGCCCCGGCCTTTGCCAGACGATCGACACCGGCAGTCAAGATATGGCGAGCGAGGCCGCGCTTCTGGTGGTCGTCCATGGTGCGCATGGGTTCGACCACACCGGTCCCGGTCACCGGGTCGTACCAGAATATGCCCCACCCCGCTGGTTCGTCATCGGCGTCGAGCACGACCAGGTCGAGGTCAGGCCGGTATAGCGAGAGCTGTGTGAGCCGGTCATCGATGTTCAGGCCGTTAGCTCTGCGGTGGTTCATGTGATGGGGCAAATGGTCGGTTTCGGCTCGCGACACCAACGTGTAGCCATCGCTCAGCGGGCTGATCTCGCGTTCGTCGGTCACAGTCAGCCAGCACTCGACGAGCATGCCTTCTTCCTGCACCGTGAAGCCGCGGACGTTCAAGAGTCGGCGAGTGGAGCTGTCGGCTTGGTCGACTTCGAGCTCGACCGAGGTGAAGCCCAGTTCGGCTGCGTGGGCGAGGCCGCGGTCGATGATGTGCGCCAAGTCGTCGGGCGATGCGTTGGGCATCACCAACGGGCAGAACGTGATTTCGTGATAGAGCAGGCTGGGCCCATCGGTGAAGTCGACAAGAATCGCAGCGGCCACGGGAGCGCCGGCATCGTCGAGCCAGAAGAGCTGATCCAGCTGGTCGCTGGGTCGTGGTTTGCTCCACCAGAACTGGAGCTCAGCTGCCTCGTAGAGTCCCTTGGTTGCGTGAGCGTTGCGCTGGCGCTGCAGCAGTCGGGTTGTCATCTCGAGGGCCTCGAGACCCGACAATTGTTGTTCGTGCATCGGGTTCCTAGATGAAGGCCAGCGATGGGCTGGCGTCTTTAGGGTCAACGAGGCGGAATGCTCGCTGCAGATCCGAGCTGTCGATCATGGTTACCTGCTGGTCGAACTGCTCGACGGTCATGATGGCATGTCGCCTTATCGGCCAGTCGTTACTCATCCAGACATGCACCGAGTCCAGAACTCGTCGATCGAGCCCGTTGGCCAACTGTGACTGGCGGACCCAGAACGACACGCTGGTGTCGAAGTCCGACCATTCTGCGTCAGCCAGCGGTGTGACCTGGCTGTTCGCCAGCCAGCTGACATCGGTTGGCGCAATGTAGATGCAGCCATAGCACTCGGTCTCGGTCAGGTTCATAACGGTGTAGCCGAACGAGTGTCGATCGGCGTGACGCTGAACCATCTTCTGCATGTCCTGCAGGTTGGCTTCGGCGGTGAAGTCGTCTTCGGGCCAACTCGACTGTTCCCAGATGCGCAAGAACTCCTTGCTCTCCATCACTGCGTCGTAGTCCAACTGATTGTCGGTGACATGAAGCGGTCTGATCAGATAGTCGTCGGCGCGAAACCCGGGCGGCGCAACGAAATTCTCAGCAAAGGCCATGCTGTCGAGGGTACGGCACCCCAGCTATTCATCGAGTCTGAATTCACTTCGCCGCGTACAACGCGACCGCGCCGATCGAAGCTTCATCAGGTGAGAACACTCGCCACCGCTTTGATCCTCGCGGCAACCGCCAAGTGAACTATGTGATGCACGTTGCGGCCGTCAGCCAGATCATCCCGCCGGGCGAGGGCGCGATTACCACGACCGCAAACGCGCCGAGGGCAGCAGCGTCAAAGAGGCAATCCGCTGCTTCAAACGCCGCATCTCAGCTACTGCATTTTCGGAACACAGAAGTCGCAGGAAACGAAGGTCTGCTGCTGTCAAGATTGCGTTGATTGCCGAGACTATTGCTGCCCGGTTGCTAGCTGAGATCTCGTTGACCTCATTCCTCCAAGATCGCGAAGGACAGAGCGCATCGCCAGCAGGTACGTGTTGATCACGAGGCGACCAGGACCCGCTGTCTCGCTGGCAGAGTTCACTGGGTCAGCTGCGGTACGCATCCTTGCGGTGGGCGATGCGGTAGATCTCGACGGTTCCTTCACCGGAGGCATCGTCGGAATCGTTCCGGATTGCATAGATGATGCGGTATTCGCCCCGGCGTGCTGATCGAAGTCCAAAGACCGGTTCACGAAGTGGTTTGCCTACTCGTTGCGGGTTCTCTGCAATAGATACGTAGATGGTTTCAAGCGCCGCAGCAATGATCTTCTTGGGCAGTTTGTCGAGTTGGCGCAGCGCTTCGGGCAGTAGCTCAATTTGGTACATCGTCGAGCAATGCTGCCTTTGCCTCGTCGTAGCTCAGAGCGACACCGGCGCCTCTAGCGGATTCTGATCGAGCAGTTCCGAGCGAGGTGACCAACTCGGGGTCAGAGAGGATTGCGATTGTCTCGCGCAAGCCCTCCAGCTCATCAGCCGAGATCATGTGAAATGACGGACGCCCGTTTCGGGTGACGGTGATCAAGTCCTGCTGCTTTTCGACGCGGTCCGCCAGCTCGGACAGGTGCGCCTTGACCTCGGCGATGGGCAATGTATCCATAGGTCAGAATTATGACCTGCATGGCGCCCTTATGCAACAACGCTTTCTGTGTTACTCAGAACACGTGGTTCGATCCCGCAACGCCATCACATTGGAGGGTTGCCACGGTGACTGGATCGAGTCGCCTCGGTCTGAGGCTCTCGCTAGGGTCGATTTGGCGAGAGCGACTGACTCAGAAATCGATGACTGTGCGGGTGCCTTCTCGGCGTTGCATGGCTTGGTAGCCGTCGTTGATCTGGTCGAGGTGGATGTGCTGGCTGACCATCTCGTCGAGCATAAGTCGGCCGTCGAGGTACATGTTCACGTACTGCGGCATGTCCTTACGGAACACGTTCGAACCCATCATCGACCCCTTGAGGGTCTTCTCCATCATGAAGATCTCATAGCCGGGAATTTCGACCTTGGCATCGAAAGGCATCATGCCCACGATCACCGCGGTGCCTCGGACGCCGGTCACTGCCCATGCTTGCTCGGCGGTTTGCTTTAAGCCGATGCACTCGAATGCGTAGTCGGCCATCAGGCCACCGGTGGCTTCCTTGATATGAGCCACCACGTCGGTCTCGGCGCCGTTGATGGTGTCGGTTGCACCCAGGACCTTGGCCAGCTCGAGCTTCTCAGGCGTGATGTCGACGGCGAAGATGCGGCCGGCGCCCGCGATGCGTGCGCCCTGCAGTGCAGAGAGCCCGATGCCGCCGCAGCCGAAGATCACGACGGTCGATCCTGGTTCGATGCGAGCGGTGCGGAACACGGCACCGACACCGGTGGTGACGCCGCAGCCGATCAGTGATGCCTTGTCGAGGGGCATGTCGGGGTGGACTTTGACGATGGCGTTTTCGTGCACGAGCATTTCTTCAGCAAAGCCACCGAGTCGAGCGAACTGGGCCAGGCCCTCGCCCGCAGCGTTGGTGAGCCGGGGCGTGTCACCCTTGGCCCGGTCGAGCGACCGGTTGTTGCGACACACGTTGGGGTGACCCGTCAGACACATGTCGCAGGTACCACAGAACAGCGACAGGCAGGTGATGACTCGATCGCCGGGCTTGCAGTAGGCAACGTCCTCGCCAACCGCTTGCACGATGCCGGCCGACTCGTGACCCATCACCGCGGGCAGCTTGGTCTGCCAATGGCCTTCCATGAAGTGCAGGTCGCTGTGGCACAGCCCAGCGTGCACTGTCTGGATCAGGACCTCGTTGGGTCCCGGCTTGTCGACCGTGACGTCTTCGATAACTAGCTCGCCCGGAATATGGTTCAGTACAGCTGCCTTCATCAGGTCATGATCGGTCAGAAATACCTGCGGCAGCAAACTGGCGCGCCGTGACTGGCAGGGTGCGGAAGAATGCCGGCACGGGTTTGTCCGCTCCCTGCTAGAACTCGATTGGGCCTCGGCGCCGGGTGGCCGTGATTGTGCCGAAGCCAGCTGCGATGGTGACCAGCACGAGTCCGGCCAGCGCCACAGGAGGTGAAGAGACCGAGTTCGAAGTAGCCGTTGCGAGCGGCGCTGGCGATGCAGCGACAACTTGCGATTGCCTGCTGGACGATGTCACCGCCGGGAACGATCTCTTGGTCGTGTCAGCCTGTTTGACGGCGACGGTCTCGCTATAGGGAGCTCGGGTCGCCAAGCGAGTGGCGAAGGTCAGGCTGGTGAGCGGCGTTTCGTTGTTCCAGGGCACGGTGATGATGCCACCCGCAGGAGGGGTGCCCGTGGGTCCTCTTCGATGGTGACGCTGGATTGGTTCGTCGCACCGGCGACGCTGCTCGCGGTAGTTTGTTCGTTGGCGATCAGCTGGATGTTGCTTGTCTCGTCGAGTTCAGCAACAGGATCGGCGAACGTGAAGATCGAGATGGTTTTGGGGTCGGTGTCGCCGTTGAGTCAGGTGACGCCCATGCCGTTGAAGCCGGCGTAGTCGATGTTGCTGGTAGCGGTTCCCCCAACGCCGGTAAAGGCACTGATGACACCGTCGGACCCGCTCGTGCGGGTGAGCATGAGGTCGACGGACCCGCTTTCGGTAACCGTTTAGTTCGCGGTGTCGAAGTTGATGACTCCAGGGTTCGCTGGCACCCGTGCTGCCCGCATTGGGGCCGAACAGCAGGAGCCCCAACGACGCAAGGGCGAAGACAGCCAGTGTCGCTAGCCGTGTCGGAACGAGGTTCGCAATCGCATAATGAGCCGCCAGTAGGTCGAAGGTTGGTTGCTCCTAGTGTCCGACGTTGGCGGTTGCTGGCCTGTAGCTTCGGTGACACAGTAGACGTGACCTGTGTTGCAGGCCACCGGCACCGACAGGAATGATCGCTCTGCCGGCGCCAGGCCCTACGGTCGGGCCATGAGTGAATGGTTGCAATCACACGGGGGAGTGCACGGTCATGTGGCCGGAGGCTTCGAACCCGTCGCCCAGGCCTTTGTCGACAACTTCGCCGAACGCAACGAAACCGGAGCGTCGGTCTGCGTCTATGTCGATGGCGAACGAGTAGCCCATCTGTGGGGTGGCGCGGCCAACCACAAGACGCAGGAACCCTGGCGTGAAGAATCCGCCACGGTGGTGTTCTCGACCACCAAAGGGGCGACGGCAATCTGTGTGGCCAAGCTGGTCCAAGAAGGCAAGCTCGACTACGACGCTACGGTCGCAACGTACTGGCCCGAGTTTGCTTCGAACGGCAAAGGAGACGTCACCGTTGGCCAGCTGATGAGCCATCAGGCGGGCTTAACCTATGCCGATCCGCCGCTTCCGCTCGAGGAGATACTGAAGGTCGCGCCAGTCGTTGAGACGCTCGGCGCGCAACCCCCGCAATGGGAGCCCGGCTCGACTCACGGGTACCACGCCTTGACCTATGGATGGCTGGCGGGCGAACTGGTGTGCCGAGCCGACGGCCGCACCGTGGGTCGGTACTTCGCAGAGGAAGTTGCCGAACCGCTCGGCCTCGACTTTTGGATTGGACTCCCCGAGAGTCAGGAATGGCGAGTTGCTCGGCTGCGAGGAGCACCGCGCCCGACGGGCGATGAACTCGAACTCATGCGAAAGGTTGCGGGGCCCGGCACCAACGGCGGCAGAGCATTGCTGATGGACGGTGCATTCGCACCCGTCGATGGGGTTGATCCCTTTCGAACCCGCCCCGTGCGGGCCAGCGAAATACCGGCGGCCAATGGCGTGACTAACGCAGCATCGGTTGCTCGCATGTATGCGGCCACGATCGGCGAGGTCGACGGCGTGCGCCTGCTCGACGCCGCGACCGTGGACGCCGCCCGAGCCGAACGGGTCTTTGGCCCCGATGAGTCACTCGTGCTTCCGACCCGATTCGGCTACGGCTTCATGCTGCATTGCGATTCACTGGTGCTGACCCAAGACGGCGCATTCGGGCACTACGGCGCAGGAGGCTCACTGGGGTTCGCGGACCCGGCGACCGGCATGGCCTTTGGCTATGTGATGAATCAGATGGGCGGCGGCATCGCTAGCGACCCACGCGCCGTGGCTCTTTTACAAGCTGCGCACTCCTGTCTGGAAAGCTGAACGCTCTAACAAGAAAGACGTCATGATCATCATCACCGCCACGTTGTCGTTCGAAACCGAAGCGGATCGGGACAATGCCGTGACGTTGACGGCACCAGTCCAAAAGGCGACGCGTGATGGCGAACCTGGCTGCCTGGCCTATTGCTTCGCGGCAGATCCTGCCGAGCCAACCCACATCCAGGTCTACGAACTCTGGACCGATCCCGAGAACTTGGCGAAACACTTCGACCACCCGAACTACGCCAAAATGGTCCAGGTGCTGCACAACTGCGGCGGCTTCGTGAGCTCCGAGAACCGGCTGTATGCCGCCGACGATCGGGGCACGGTCTACGGCGACGACGGCAAGTTTCGCTTCGACGCCGTGGCCGACACCGGCGCATAACCATGAGCTATGGCGTCTTCGATCTGCACGCCCATGTCGTGTTCGACGAAGCGCTCGGACGCGCCGGATCGTATGGACCCCGGCACGGCCACGACGAGGAAGGACGCGAGTTCTTCCAGGTCGGTTCGTACACGATGAAGCTGATCCCCTACAGCACCAGCCTGTTCATGAATGTGGACACGCGGCTGCACGGTGGGCATCGAGCCCATGGTCAAGGGCACCGACTTCGGCGGCCGGTGATCTCCTCGGGTGATGTGGCGAGCCGAATTGTCCTGGCGCCAGGCGGGTGGACAATTAGCGGCCGGTGATCTCCTCGGGTGATGTGGCGAGCCAGGTCTCGTGCTGCGTGTTGGCTACGTCGATGATCTGTTGCATCGAGTCGAGTGATGGCTCGTTCAGTAACATGCCGGGCGCGCCCTTGATACCGCCCCCGGCGCGGAACTCGAGCAACTCGACGCCCTCGGGTCCGGCGATGTACTTGTACGGCATCTCGTTGGGGATGAACACGCCGTCGCCCGCGCCGAGCACCTGGGCACCCAGACGGACTTCGCCGGTGATGATGTAATACAGACAGTCGCCGAAGCGGGGATGGCTGTGGCGGAACAGCGGCATGTTGGCGCCGAACCACACATGGGCCAGCGACATGCCTTGCGGGCCCTTCTGCGAGAACAGCAGCGTTTCGGAGATGCCGGGGTTGATAGCTCGAATCATGCCATCGAGCTTCTCTCGTACATCGGCCTCGTCGTTCTCTTCGAGCAGCGGGCTGTAGTCGAAGCTGTCGACGATCGGCGTGGTGTCGTAGTCGTCGGGGATCTGGCGACGGCGCTTGATCTTGGGCGCCTTGAAGATCTTGAACCTGCCCCGAGCCGAGCGGAATCGTCCGCTGTCTGCTTCGGTGGTGGCATCGAGCCCGGTGGGGGAGTCGGTGACGGTCATTATCGAACCTCGCATCCTTCGAGTTCGCCGGCTTGGCGCCAGTCGTTGAGTATCTGGAAAAACTTGACGGGGCCCTCGCCGTAGCTGGCGCTGAAGAAGCCGTTCGGGTTCTCGGCCACGCCTTCGTTGTTGTAGTAACCGGGCGTGCATTCGGCGCGGAACCGAGCGCCCAGTCGCGCCTTGTTGCGCATCTCGTCTACCCAGGCTTGCTCGCCTTCGGCGGTTGCTTCGATCATCGTGCCATCGGCTTGGCGCACCTTGTCGAGCATGTAGGTGATGTGCACCGCCTGTTCGTTCAGTGTCTGGGGCACGTTCACGGTCACCGCTCCCTGGGTGAAGCCCATGAAGAACGCGTTGGGGAAGCCTTCGGTTTGCAGGCCATGCACGGTCCGCAGACCGTCTTGCCATTTGTCGCTGAGCTTGTGCCCATTGCGACCAACCACGTCGTAACCCGAGCGGCGGGTGTAGGACGTGCCGACTTCGAAGCCGGTGGCGAAGATGATGCAGTCGAGTTCGTATTCTTCGCCGTTGGCTATCAGGCCGCGCTCGGTGAACTGGTCGACTCCTTTGCCATCGGTGTCGACCAGGTGCACGTTGGGCCGGTTGAACGTGGGCAGATACTCGTCGTGGAAACACGGACGCTTGCAGAACTGGCGGTAATACGGCTTGAGCGATTCGGCGACAGCGGGATCGTCGACGATCTCCTGGGCGCGTGAGCGAATGGTCTCCATCTTGCGATAGTCCGACATCTCCATGAGCTCGGCCCGCTCTTGCGGCGTCAGGCGTCGCCCGAGCTTCTGGGCCGCGGTCTTGGCGGCAATGCCGGTGAGGTTGCGGAAGATGTCGGTCCAGCCGTCGTTGACCAGGTCCTCGTCTTGATGGGCGCCGGTCACGAGCTTGTTGAAGTTCTCCATGCGGCGGTACTGCCAGCCGGGCTCCAGGCTGTCGATGAAGTCCTGCGGCGTCTCTCGGTTGTTGCGTTCATCGATCGACGAGGGCGTCCGCTGGAAGACGTAGAGCTCTTTGGCCGATGCACCCAAGTGGGGCACGCACTGAACCGCGGTGGCGCCCGTGCCGATGATGCCGACTCGCTTGTCCTTCAGCCCGTCGAGGCCGCCCTCGTTGCTGCCGCCGGTGTAGTCGTAGTCCCAGCGGCTGGTGTGAAATGTGTGGCCCTGGTAATCGTTGATGCCCTCGATCGCTGGCAACTTGGGGCGATTGAGCGGTCCGTTAGCCATGGCGATGACCCGTGACGTGAAACGGTCGCCCTTGTCCGTCTCGATCGTCCACCGATCTGCGTCGTCGTCCCAGGACACGGCCGTGACACCGGTGCTCAGCAGTGCATTGTCGTACAGGTCGTAGTGGCGGGCGATGTTCTTGGAATGCTCCATGATCTCGGGAGCGAACGAGTACTTGTGCTTGGGGATGTAGTCGAGTTCTTCGAGCATGGGCAGGTAGCAATACGACTCGACGTCGCACATGGCACCGGGATAGCGATTCCAGTACCAGGTGCCGCCGAAGTCGCCGCCCTTCTCGATGACACGCACGTCGTCGAAGCCGGCTTCTTTCAGGCGACCGCCCATGAGCAGGCCGGCGAAGCCACCACCCACGATCGCCACGTCGACATGGTCGAAGACGGGATGGCGTTCGGGTGCCTGTTCGTAGGGGTCCTCGACGTAGTTGGAGAAGTCGCCGGTGACCTCGATGTACTGATCGTTGGCGTCTTGGCGAACACGCTTGTCGCGCTCGTACAGGTACTTCTCTTTGAGCGCGTCAGGGTCGAAGTCGATCTCGCCCAGGGTTTCGACCAACACTTCGGAGAACTCAGCCATGGCTCCAGAATGCCACTGCCGGGAGTGCCACCACTAGTTCCAGCGCCAACTCGCTGGTGGCTGCCTATCTCGAAGCGGCGGCTTCGGCGCGGGCGGTACGAACATCCTGCCCATGCGGCCACGTCCATGCAGTGAAATGCCGAATCAACCGAACAGGCCACTGGAGGCCTTGTCGGCCTAGGGTCCGCTGATGGCCAAATCCGACCAAGACCATTGGGATGACAAGTATCGACGGGGCCAAGGGGAATATCCGCCGAGCCTGCCCGAACGGTTCGTGCCATTCGCCGACATGTTCAGAGCCCGCACGAGTGGAATCGAACTCGCATGTGGTGCGGGTGCAGTCACAGTGTGGCTGGCACAACAAGGTGTGCAGATGGCTGCCTACGACATCTCGCCGGTGGCCGTTGCGGCCGCCACTGAGCTGGCAGAAAAGCATGGCGTGGCTGACCGCGCCACCTTCTGTGTGGCTGATCTCGACGGCGGCCTTCCCGATGGGGACCGGGTCGATCTCATCGTCTGCAATCTGTTTCGCGACGCTCGGTTGGACCAGGCGGTGATGGCGCGGCTCCGCCCGGGCGGCATGCTGGCCGTGGCTGCGTTGAGCGAGGTCGGTGCGGTGCCCGGTCGATTTCGAGTGGCCGAGGGCGCACTCGTCAGTGCGTTCGCCGCCTTGCAGCCGGTGGCATCACACGAAGCCGATGGCGTGGCCTGGCTGGTGGCGGCCAAATCGGGCTGACCAGTACTAGAGCCCATGAAGCCAGTGGTGTTCGTTGAAGGTCGTCAGACTGCGCACACCTGACCGTGATGCAGCGACCGTGGTCAGCGAAGCATGGTGAGGGCTCACTGGGTGCTTGGACTCGAGCACGTCTTTGACGACCGCGTTGATGACGCCGCCATGGCACACCACCGCCACGGTCTCGCCGGGGTGGCGTTGCACGATGTCGCTGAATCCGCTCAGTACGCGGCGCTGAAACGCCGGTCCTTGATATTGGTCGAGCAGGGTGACGGCCTCGTTGCGGGTCATCCCATCGAAGGTGGCCGGGGAGATATAGCTTCCGAGTTCATAGTCGAATTCGGCGATGCGCTCGTCGGTCACGGGATTGATGCTGCGCCCCGCGAGTAGCGGAACAGAGGTTTGTTGGGCGCGCCGTTGCGGGCTCACGTAAACCGCATCGAGCGGTGTTGCTGCCAAGTGCCGAGCAGTGGCGTGGGCCTGCCGCTGACCCAATTCGGTGAGTGGTGGATCGCTGAGATCCTGGCCGCTCAGGTCGGGCTCGCCGTGGCGGATGATCAGCAGGTCCATGGGTTCTCTTTCGGCAGGCCTTTCGGTTGGTTCCCCAAACCGTTGTAGCTGTCTAGCACGCCGTCTGCCGGCAGCTCTCAATCCTGGTGTTTGAGAGACATATGACTCAAAAATGGGGGATATGTGCCGAATGGTCTGAACTATGTTCGCGAAAAAATCAAACAGCACTGCAGGTGCCACCCGCAGCATTGCCGTGCTGGGACTCATTTTGGGACTGGTGGCCGTCGCAGTTCTCGTGGTGTCCTACATCTTCCACACCACCACCATCGACGTCTACGCGTTGTCGACCGACGAGGTGAACGCCGCATTCGAGAATGATGTCGCCCCACGCGTGACCGTAGAGTTCTACGACGACCCCGTGGGCGGCGTAGTCACCGGGGTGTTGGAGATCGACGAATCACAGATCGAGCTCGACGACCAAGTCATCCGAGTCTCGACTCAAGAGCGGACCCGCAAGCTTCCGCAGGGCGCCTATCTGCAGCTGTGTGTAGATGGCGAAGATGACGGACACAACGAATGTCTCGGGACCGCCGAGGTCGACGAGACCGTCAACGACATGGTTTCGTGTACGCGGGTCGCCTACCAGGGCGAACGTTCGTGGCTCTCCGCCGATATTCCTGCCTACATGGACGTGCGATGCACTTCGGTCACATCGCCTTTCACCCTGGCCTTGACTGCTGACACGTCGGTGCTACTCGACAACGAACCCCTGACATTGTTGGAGGGTGACGTGGCCGACCTCACTGCGCTCATCAACCAGCACTTGATCGAACACGACGACCTGGTTGCCGCCGACCACGAGCACGCCGATGACCACGAGCTCTCGATCGACTCGGGCGAACTGTCCGTCGTTGGTCCAGGTCACGAAGACAATCAGCAGCTGGAGCTCGTGGGAACCGAACTCACCATTGCCAATGGCAACACCATCGACCTTTCGTCCGCCCTGCCGTCGGCTGTGCCGAGCGTGGACTCCGACGACCAGATCATCGATGCGTCTCTCTCGGGAACCGAATTGACCATCGTGTTGGAAGACGGGGGCTCAGCGGTGATCGACCTTTCGTCGCTGACCCAGGACGAGGACGACCAGCTTCTGAACCTCTCCGGCAATGAACTCACTCTGAGCAACGGCACCGATGCCGATTCCGTGGTGGACCTCGGACCATTCCTCGACGACACCGACTCGTTCCGAGCCGTCCAATGCCCCGGCACTGATCAGCAGATCCTGGCTTTCACCACCGACGTGTGGAGCTGCATCGACCCAACAGATGCCGAGACGCTGACGACCATTGGCTACAACGCCGCCAACCAGACCATCGATTATGTGGACGAAGACGGCGTGATCACGTCACTACCCATCACCACTTTGGAGACCACGACACTGGTCACCGACACGTTGGCCGTCGGCAACATCATTGGTCGCTACACGAACGAAGATGGCAGCTCGGTGGATCTGGTCGAAACCGTCTCGATGCTTTTCGACAACGGCGACCAGACCTTTACCTACGTCAACGAAGCCGGCACAGCATCGCTCATCGACATCACACAGATGGAAACGCTGAGCACCGTGATCAACACGATTGCCGGAAATCCGATCGGCACCTACGTGGACGAAGACGGCAATCAGACAGTGCTGAACGAAACGATCAGCGAGCTCGCCGCCAACGCCGATGGCAGCATCACCTTCACCGGCGAAGACGGTCTACCAACCACGCTTTCGATCGGGGATCTCGAGACCCTGAGCTCGGTGACGAACGTGTTGGCCGCCGGAAATCGCATTGGTTCGTACACCGACGAAGACGGCACGAGCATCGACCTGCGCGAGACCGTGACTTCGCTGGCAGACAACAACGACGGCACCTTCACGTTCACCCACGAAGGCGGTTCGACAACCACGCTCGACATCCGCAACCTCGAGACGCTGACGGCTATGAGCAACCTGCTGAGCGCCGGCAATCTGATTGGGACCTACACCGATGAGGATGGTGGCACGTTTGATTTGTTGGAGTCGGTTACTGGGTTGGCCAGTGATGGTCAGAGTTTGGTGTTCACTGATGAGAGTGGTGTTGATACGTCGATTTCGATGACGGATCTGGAGACGCTCACGAGTGTCACGCAGGTGTTGACTGATGGTCACTTGATCGGTGTCTACATCGACGAGGACGGTCAGCTCACCGAGTTGATGGAGACGGTCACCGGTCTGGCGAGCGACGGCCAGAATGTGGTGTTCACCGATGAGAACGGTGATGACACCACGATCTCGTTGTCGGATCTGGAGACGCTTACTTCGGTGACCCAAGTCCTGACTGATGGTCACCTGATTGGTGTGTATATCGATGAGGACGGCCAGCCGACGGATCTGTTGGAGACGGTGACCGGGTTGCGGCGAGACGGCCAGAATCTGGTGTTCTCCGATGAGAACGGTGATGAGACTTCGATTTCGATGACCGACTTGGAGACGCTCACGAGTGTCACGCAGGTGTTGACCGATGGTCATTTGATTGGTGTCTATGTCGATGAGGATGGCCAGCCAACGGATCTGTTGGAGACGGTGACGGAGCTCACGAACGCTGGTCAGGATCTGGTGTTCACTGATGAGAACGGTATGGACACCGCGATTTCGATGACGGATCTGGAGACGCTCACCAGTGTCACGCAGGTGTTGACTGAGGGTCATTTGATTGGTGTCTATGTCGATGAGGATGGTCAGCCGACCAACTTGTTGGAGACGGTGACGGAGCTGACGAACAATGGTCAGGATCTGGTGTTCACTGATGAGAACGGTGTTGACACGACGATTTCGATGACGGACCTGGAAACCCTTACCTCGGTGACCCAAGTCCTGACCGACGGTCATTTGATTGGTGTCTATGTCGATGAGGATGGGCAGCCGACGGATCTGTTGGAGACGGTGACGGAGCTGACGAACAATGGTCAGGATCTGGTGTTCACTGATGAGAACGGTGTTGACACGACGATTTCGATGACGGATCTGGAAACCCTTACTTCGGTGACCCAAGTCCTGACTGATGGTCATTTGATTGGTGTGTATATCGATGAGGACGGCCAGCCGACGGATCTGTTGGAGACGGTGACGGAGCTGACGAACGACGGTCAGGACCTGGTGTTCACTGATGAGAATGGTGTTGACACGACGATCTCGATGACGGATCTGGAAACGCTCACCAGTGTCACGCAGGTGTTGACCGCTGGTCATTTGATTGGTGTGTACAACGACGAGGACGGTCAGCCCACCAACTTGCTCGAGACGGTGACGGAGCTGACATCGGTCGGCCAGAGTGTGGTGTTCACCGATGAGAACGGTGCCGAGACAGCCATCTCGATGACGGATCTGGAAACGCTCACCAGTGTCACGCAGGTGTTGACCGCTGGTCATCTGATTGGTGTCTATATCGATGAGGATGGTCAGCCAACGGATCTGTTGGAGACGGTTACGGAGCTCACGAACAGTGGCCAGGATCTGGTGTTCACCGACGAGAACGGTGTTGACACCACGATCTCGATGACCGACTTGGAAACCCTCACGAGTGTCACGCAGGTGTTGACTGATGGTCATTTGATTGGTGTGTACAACGACGAGGATGGCCAGCCGACCAACTTGCTGGAGACCGTCACTGAGCTGACGAACAACGGTCAGGATCTGGTGTTCACCGATGAGAACGGTGATGAGACTTCGATTTCGATGACCGACTTGGAGACGCTCACTTCGGTTACCCAAGTCCTCACGGACGGTCATCTGATTGGTGTGTACAACGACGAGGATGGCCAGCCGACCAACTTGCTGGAGACGGTGACGGAGCTGACAAACACTGGCCAGAACCTGGTGTTCACTGACGAGAATGGTGTTGACACCTCGATCTCGATGACGGATCTGGAGACGCTCACCAGTGTCACGCAGGTGTTGACCGATGGTCATTTGATTGGCGTGTACACCGACGAGGACGGCCAGCCGACCAACTTGCTCGAGACCGTCACTGAGCTGACAAACACTGGCCAGAACCTGGTCTTCACTGATGAGAATGGTGTTGACACGACGATTTCGATGACGGATCTGGAGACGCTTACCAGTGTCACGCAGGTGTTGACCGATGGTCATTTGATTGGTGTGTATATCGATGAGGATGGGCAGCCGACGGATCTGTTGGAGACGGTGACGGTGCTGACGAACGATGGTCAGGATCTGGTGTTCACTGATGAGAATGGTGTTGACACGACGATTTCGATGACGGATCTGGAAACTCTTACTTCGGTGACCCAAGTCCTGACTGACGGTCATCTGATTGGTGTCTATAACGATGAGGATGGTCAGCCGACGGATCTGTTGGAGACGGTGACGGAGCTGACGAACAACGGTCAGGATCTGGTGTTCACTGATGAGAATGGTGTTGACACCTCGATCTCGATGACGGATCTGGAGACGCTCACTTCGATTACCCAGGTGTTGACTGATGGTCATCTGATTGGTGTGTACAACGACGAGGATGGTCAGCCGACCAACTTGCTGGAGACCGTCACGGAGCTGACCAACAACGGTCAGAACCTCATCTTCACTGATGAGAACGGTGATGACACGACGATCTCGATGACGGATCTTGAGACGCTCACCAGTGTCACGCAGGTGTTGACTGACGGTCATCTGATTGGTGTGTACAACGACGAGGATGGGCAGCCGACCAACTTGCTCGAGACCGTCACGGAGCTGACCAACACTGGCCAGGATCTGGTGTTCACTGACGAGAACGGTGATGACACCACGATCTCGATGACCGATCTGGAGACGCTCACTTCGGTTACCCAAGTCCTCACGGATGGCCATCTGATTGGTGTGTACAACGACGAGGATGGCCAGCCGACCAACTTGCTGGAGACCGTCACTGAGCTGACCAACAACGGCCAGGATCTGGTGTTCACCGATGAGAATGGTGTTGACACGACGATCTCGATGACCGACTTGGAGACGCTCACCAGTGTCACGCAGGTGTTGACCGATGGTCATTTGATTGGTGTCTATACCGACGAGGATGGCCAGCCCACCAACTTGTTGGAGACGGTGACGCAGCTGACGAACAATGGTCAGAACCTCATCTTTACTGATGAGAATGGTGTTGACACGACGATTTCGATGACCGACTTGGAGACGCTCACCAGTGTTACGCAGGTGTTGACCGATGGTCATTTGATCGGTGTCTATATCGATGAAGATGGTCAGCCGACCAACTTGTTGGAGACGGTGACGGAGCTGACCAACAACGGTCAGGATCTGGTGTTCACCGATGAGAACGGTGTTGACACCACGATCTCGATGACGGACCTGGAAACTCTTACTTCGGTTACCCAAGTCCTGACTGATGGTCATCTGATTGGTGTGTACAACGACGAGGATGGCCAGCCGACCAACTTGCTGGAGACCGTGACGGAGCTGACCAATAACGGTCAGGATCTGGTGTTCACTGATGAGAACGGTGTTGACACGACGATCTCGATGACGGATCTGGAGACGCTCACGAGTGTCACGCAGGTGTTGACTGATGGTCATCTGATTGGTGTGTACAACGACGAGGACGGTCAGCCGACCAACTTGCTAGAGACCGTCACTGAGCTGACAAACACCGGTCAGAACCTCATCTTTACTGATGAGAATGGTGATGACACCACGATCTCGATGACCGATCTGGAGACGCTCACCAGTGTGACCCAAGTCCTGACTGACGGTCATCTGATTGGTGTTTATAACGACGAGGACGGCCAGCCCACGAATCTGTTGGAGACGGTTACGGAGCTGACCAACACCGGCCAGGATCTGGTGTTCACTGACGAGAACGGTGTTGACACGACGATCTCGATGACCGATCTGGAAACGCTCACCTCGGTGACCCAAGTCCTGACTGATGGTCATCTGATTGGTGTGTACAACGACGAAGACGGTCAGCCGACCAACTTGCTGGAGACCGTCACTGAGCTGACCAACAACGGCCAGAATCTGGTCTTCACTGATGAGAATGGTGTTGACACGACGATTTCGATGACCGATCTGGAAACGCTCACCTCGGTGACCCAAGTCCTCACGGACGGGCATCTGATTGGTGTGTATAACGACGAGGATGGCCAGCCTACGAATCTGTTGGAAACGGTGACGGAGCTGACGAACAATGGTCAGGATCTGGTGTTCACCGACGAGAACGGCGTTGATACGACGATCTCGATGACGGATCTGGAAACCCTTACTTCGGTGACCCAAGTCCTGACTGACGGTCACTTGATTGGTGTCTATAACGACGAGGACGGTCAGCCGACCAACTTGTTGGAGACCGTCACTGAGCTGACGAACAACGGTCAGGATCTGGTGTTCACCGATGAGAACGGTGTGGACACGACGATCTCTATGACGGATCTGGAAACCCTCACGAGTGTCACGCAGGTGTTGACTGATGGTCATCTGATTGGTGTGTACAACGACGAGGACGGTCAGCCGACCAACTTGCTGGAGACCGTCACTGAGCTGACCAATAACGGTCAGGACCTGGTGTTCACCGATGAGAACGGTGATGACACCACGATCTCGATGACCGACTTGGAGACGCTCACGAGTGTCACGCAAGTGTTGACTGATGGTCATCTGATTGGTGTGTACAACGACGAGGACGGTCAGCCGACCAACTTGTTGGAGACCGTCACTGAGCTGACGAACAACGGTCAGGATCTGGTGTTCACCGATGAGAACGGTGATGACACCACGATCTCAGTGACAGACCTGGAAACTCTTACTTCGGTTACCCAGGTGTTGACTGATGGTCACTTGATTGGTGTCTATAACGACGAGGACGGTCAGCCGACCAACTTGTTGGAGACCGTCACTGAGCTGACGAACAACGGTCAGGATCTGGTGTTCACCGATGAGAACGGTGATGACACCACGATCTCAGTGACAGACCTGGAAACTCTTACTTCGGTTACCCAGGTGTTGACTGATGGTCACTTGATTGGTGTGTACAACGACGAGGATGGCCAGCCGACGGATCTGTTGGAGACGGTGACGGAGCTGACCAACACCGGCCAGGATCTGGTGTTCACTGATGAGAACGGTGTGGATACCACGATCTCGATGACGGATCTGGAAACCCTCACGAGTGTCACGCAGGTGTTGACTGATGGTCATCTGATTGGTGTGTACAACGACGAGGATGGGCAGTCGACCAACTTGCTGGAGACCGTCACGGAGCTGACGAACACTGGCCAGGATCTGGTGTTCACTGATGAGAACGGTGTTGACACCACGATCTCGATGACGGATCTGGAAACCCTCACCAGTGTCACGCAGGTGTTGACTGACGGTCATCTGATTGGTGTGTACAACGACGAGGATGGGCAGTCGACCAACTTGCTCGAGACCGTCACGGAGCTGACGAACACTGGCCAGGATCTGGTGTTCACTGATGAGAACGGTGTTGACACCACGATCTCGATGACGGATCTGGAGACGCTCACCAGTGTCACGCAGGTGTTGACCGATGGTCACCTGATTGGTGTGTACACCGACGAGGACGGCCAGCCCACGAATCTGTTGGAGACGGTGACGGAGCTGACCAACAACGGTCAGAACCTCATCTTTACCGATGAGGATGGTGTTGACACCACGATTTCGATGACGGATCTGGAGACGCTCACCAGTGTCACGCAGGTGTTGACCGATGGTCATTTGATTGGTGTGTATAACGACGAGGATGGGCAGTCGACCAACTTGCTCGAGACCGTCACGGAGCTGACAAACACCGGTCAGAACCTCATCTTTACTGATGAGAATGGTGATGACACCACGATCTCGATGACGGATCTGGAAACCCTCACCAGTGTCACGCAGGTGTTGACCGATGGTCACCTGATTGGTGTGTACACCGACGAGGACGGCCAGCCGACCAACTTGCTGGAGACGGTTACGGAGCTGACCAACACCGGCCAGAATCTGGTGTTCACCGATGAGAACGGTGATGACACCACCATCGATGTGCGGGATCTCGAGACGCTGACTTTGCTGACGGCGGTGCTCAACAACGGTCACCTGATCGGCACGTATACCAACGAGGATGGCGTTGCCGTAAATCTACTGGAGACCATCACCACGCTCGTGAAGAACGCTGATGGCTCGTTCACCTACACCAACGAAGACGGAATCACCACCGACTTCGACGTCACCGATCTCGAGACGCTCACCAGCATCACCGGTGTGCTCGCCAATGGTCACTTGATCGGCACCTATACCGACGAAGACGGCCAACCCACCAACCTGCTCGAGACCGTCACCAGCGTGGTTGCAGGCACCGACGGCACATTCACGTTCACCGATGAAAACGGTGATCCCACTGTCGTCTCGATCGCCCAACTCGAAACGTTGTCCACGATCACGAACGTACTCGCCAGCGGCCACGAGATCGGCACCTACACCGACGAGGACGGTGGCACGATCGACCTGCTCGAAACGGTCACCTCTCTGACCCAGTCCGGCTCCATCTTCACCTTCAACCACGAAGATGGCAGCTCGACCGACGTCGACATCAAGGACCTGGAAACCATCAGCACCGTGACCAATGTGCTGGCTGCTGGGCACCTGATCGGCATCTACACAGACGAAGACGGCAACAGCATCAACCTCAGGGAAACGGTGACGCAACTGGTGGCGAACGCAGACCAGACGTTCACGTTCACCCACGAAGACGGATCCACTTCCACCATCGACATCACGGACCTCGAAACCATCACACAGATCACCGATGTGATCAACACAGGAAATCTGATCGGTACCTATGAGAACGAGGCCGGACAGCTGGTCGACATACGCGAAACCATCACCTCGTTGGCAGTCACGGGTCCGCAAGAGATCACCTACACCAACGAGGTCGACGACGACGTCGTCGTCAGCATCGCCGACCTCGAAACGATCACCACGATCACCGGATTGCTTGCGAATGGCCACCTGATCGGCGAATACGAGAACGAAGATGGCATGGTCTTCGACCTTCTCGAGACGATCACGTCGACGACGGTCAGCGGGCAGGTGGTGACCTTCGTCCATGAAGATGCTTCGACCTCGACCATCGACATTGCAGCACTGGAGACACTGACCGACATCGCCGATGTGCTTGCCGTTGGCCACATCATCGGTACCTACACCGACGAAGACGGCGGCCAGACCGAGCTACGCGAGACCATCACCCAGATCACGGCAAACAACGACGGAACCTTCACGTTCACCCACGAGGATGCCTCGCAGTCCACGATCGACATCTCGGATCTCGAGACGCTCACCACGATCACCCAGACAATCACGGGCAACCGGATTGCGACCTACACCAACGAGACCGGCGCCGCAGTCGACATCAACGAGACCATCACCGAACTCGTGGCCAATGCCGACGGCACCCTGACCTACGTCGACGAGGCGGGAGTGAAGCACGAGATCATCATCGAAAACGGCAACACCTATCCGGTGCAAACCATCTACGAAGAGTTCTATGCGATCGGCACCGATGACGGAATCACGGTGGCGTGGAACCGCAACATGAAGATGCAACGAGTATCGGCTGGCATATGGGAAGTCGGGTTCGCCACCCCGCACCCCGATGGCACGGCGTATGCAGTGAACGTGCTGACCCAAGAACAAGCGAACCTGCGCGACAGCGTGATGCCGTGGATCGAGCAAGGTTCGAAGACCGCAAATGGCTTCCGGTTGCACCTGGTGACGGGCGACAACGGTACCGCCGCCGACATCTACGTCGACACGCCATTCACCATCTCGATCAACGCACCTGTGAAGGTCCTGGTCGAGGGCCCATGACCGAAACTTTCAGGTGGTGGGGGCCGCACTTGAGCGGGTAAAAGAACTGCAGCCCGACAAGAGCCCGACATCCGCCGGGTTCTACGCTGGTTTGATGCCCGTCTACCCACCCGATCATCATCTGCTACGTGATCTGCAAACCCAGGCCGAGTGGGTAACAGACGACGAGTGCATCTTCACCGCCCCGGTCACCGATCACGTCAGATCGTCGACCGGCGCACTGGCACTGGGCCCGATGTTTGCGGTCACGGATCTGGCGCTGGTGAGCACGGCAATCGGGTTCGCCGACGGTGACTGGTGCGGCACGCTCGACCTCTCGATACGCAGCGGACGGCCCATCATCGACGGGCCGCTCGTGGTGTCCTGCCAGGTGCTGCGAGTCGGTGGCACCCTGATCACGACCAAGGCCGAGATCCTGGACGGCGATCGTCTCGCCGGAACGGCCATTGCCACATCCCGGCGAATGCCCCGCAACCCTGAGTTCAACGAGGCCCCGGTCGACGTCAAGGTGGTCGGGCAAGTCCAACATTGGGGAATAGCAGGGTCCGGCTTCAACGCGCCGGTCAACGAGCAGCTAGGTCTGACCGAGACCGCGCCAGGTGCAATAGAGCTGGCCAAGACGCCCTATGTCACGAACAGCTTCGGCACCATCAACGGCGGCACGACCGGCATCTTGTTGTGTGCCGGAGCCGAAGCTGCGCTGGCCAACGAGTTCATCGCCACCGATATCGAAGTGCGTTACGTGGGCCAAGCCGCCGAAGGACCGGTTCGCACCATGAGCGAGATCGTGCGGGTCGAAGATGACCACGCCGTCGTCGACGTGACCGCGGTCGACATCAGTCGAGAACGACGCCCGATCGCCACCGCCGGCGTGACGCTGACTCTGCCGTCATGAAAGCCGACCATATGAACGACTTGGTGGTTGCCGCCCATCGCCTGGCCGACGAGATGCTCTTCCCGAATTCACTCGAAGCCGATGCCGCCGGGGTTGTTCCCGAGCGCCAGTTGCAGTGTCTGGCCGACGCCGGCTTCTACGGCATCTCGACTCGTTGCGACGCCGCCACCATCGTCAAGATCATCGAAGCACTCGCCAGCGGCTGCCTCACGACCACCTTCGTCTACGTCCAGCACCTGGGTGCAGCGGCGGCTGCTCACAACAGCGATGGTCCGGTACGTAGCGAACTCGCAGCCGAACTGGTCGCAGGCGAGAAACGCGGCGGCGTGGCCTTTGCCCACATGTTCCGGCCCGGCACCCCCATGACCACCACCCGGCCGGTCGAAGGCGGATGGATAATGGACGGCACCGCTCCGTGGGTCACCGGATGGGGCCACATCGATGTCGTGCACGCCGCCGCCCGCCACGGCGAAGACATTGTCTGGGCGCTGGTCGACGCAGTTGACTCGACGACTCTTCAGAGCGAAGCCGTGTCATTCGCCGTGGTCGATTCCACCCAGACAAAGGTGCTGCACTACCGCGAACACTTCGTGCCCGACGCTCGAATCACCAAGATCGAGAACTACCACGAATGGCTGGATCGCTACCGTCTGGTTCTGCGAAACAACGGCTCACTTGCTCTCGGTGTTGCTCGGCGCTGCTGTCTGCTGTTGGGCGACGATGCCATGACTGCTGAACTCGATCAGGTGCGAGACCGGCTCGACGCCATTGCGCCAGAAAACTCCGATGCCATGGCGATTGCTCGAGCCGATGCGTCGGTGTTCGCGATACGGGCCGCAACTGCCCTGGTGGCCAAGATCGGCGGCAACTCGGTCATGATGAGCCAGCACGCACAACGGCTCATGCGCGAGGCCATGTTCACCATGGTGCAGGGCCAGACCCCAGCCATCAAGGCCGCCATGCTGGCGAACCTCACTGGGTCGCAGGCTTGAAGCCGACAGTGCGGGTCAATGTGCCGGCAACGAAGTCGACGTTGTCCACGTCGACAAAGCCCGCGTTTTCGAAGTAGCCCAGGCACTCGGTGACCGAGTGCGATCGGCCGCCGCTGCCGTACAGGACTTCGGCCATGCCCCACATCGAAGCATCGAGCGGACCCACCCCGTCGGCGTTGAGGGTCTCGCCCACCAAGTGCATCTCGCCACCCGGCTCCAGCACGTCGAAGGTCTTCTGCACCACCTTCTGGATGTTCTCGGCGTTGTAGATCGGCAGGTTCGATGCCATCACCGCAATGTCGCAACCGGTCGGCAGATCGTCGTTCACGAAGTCACCGCCAAATGTCGAGACCCGATCGCTCACGTCATTCTGATCGATGTACTCCTGGGTCACCACGGTGACCGCCGGCAGATCGAGTACAACCGCGCTGAGGCCGTCGTTGGCCTTGACGGCCTGGATCGAATAGGCGCCGGAGCCGCCACCCAGATCGAGCAGCCGGGTGCGGTCCGACATGTCGACATGGCGGGCGAAGCGGCGGCCGGCGCCCATGCCGATGCTGTAGGTCGCCGCATGATATTTGCGAGCCCGCTCAACGGTCATATCGTCGTACAAGCCGAGCTCGGCCGGGGGATTCGGGTTGCTGAGTTTGGCGGTCAGGTCGAACCACTGCGGCACTTCACGACGAGTGAAGGTCATCCACGGCCCGGCGAACCGCTCACTGGTACTGACCATGAACTTCTCACAGTCCGGCGCATTGTTGAGCTGCCCGGCTTCGTTCTTTTCCAACAGGCCCAGCGCCAGCAGGACCACCACGATCCGCTCGGCGTTCAACTCGCTGATGGTGGCTGCTTGAGCCACGGCGGGAATGGAGTCGGCACCCTGGCTGACATGGGTGAAGACATCCAGGTCGATGGCGGCGTAGAACACTGCCGTCTCGGTGAAGCCTCGAGCTATGCGCTGCAGGCGAGTGGTGTCGATGCGAGGTTCGCTCATGCCCCTCTGCTTATCAGCTGGCGTCTACCAGGTGACAGTGCGCCTGCGACAGGCGAGGAGTCGCGTGGTCGATCCTGCCGCCAAGCCGGTTACCAGGTGACAGTGCGATCCAGGTCGAGTACTTCGAGCATGCGGGCCAGCATGGGGGCGAAGTCGGCGTGGCGCTCGGTTCGCTGCGTTGCCGCAGGCGCAGCGACGGTGGCCCAATCGACCGACCCGAAACGTTCGTCGACTCGTGCCTGCCATGGCGCCTGGACCGCGGACAGCGGCGCGGACACAACACCCTCGGCCACGGCCTCGGTTTCGCCCGGCGCGCCGTCGAACAGGGTCATGGCCAGGGGGAGAACGGCGCGCAACGAAGCCATGACTCGATTGCGAGCGTCGTCGACGCTCAACAGCACGTCGAGCAGGGCATCGCCATGGCGGCGATGGAAGCGCTCTTCGCTGAGTGCTCGCACCGAGATGTCGGCGAGCACCGGCAGCGATGAGTCGGCGAACAACTGCCAGCGAAGCTCTTCGGCGGCGTCGTAGAGCCAGTGTCGAACCAGCGTGTCGCTCCACTCGGGCAACGTGGTCTCGGTCAACGCACACGACCGCCAATTTGTGGGTTCGCGATAAAAGGCCAGCGCATCAATGTCGGCGTCGTCGCTGCCGACCAGAGCTTCGTACAACAGTGCGGCATGGCCGAGTTCATCTTGACCAATGCTGGCGAACGCCAGGTCCTCTTCGAGAAACGGCGCTACCCCGATCCACTCGGTGTGCTGTTGGCCCATCAGCTGTTCGTCGTCGGCGAAAGCCAGGATCACGTCGCGAGCGGCCGGGCTGACCTCATTCATTGGCAGCTCGCAGGGCCTTGCGGCGGGCGGCCACTGCTTCGCCGCTGTGGTGACGGTGGGGCTTGTCGGCATTGGGTGCGGTGAAGTCACGGTCGGGATGCAAGATGTGGTCGCGTCGAACGACCCACAGCAGATCGCCTTCGCCTCGGCGCACGTAACACTCTCGGGCCGAGACCACTGCCAGTTCGTCGTTCGCAGCATCGAGTGCGCCGACATGGCGGAATTCGTCGCGTCCATCCTTCTTCAGGAAGATCTCGAACGTCGCCATCGGGAACTAACCCCGCATCACTTCGACGGTTTCGCCACACCCGGTGCAGGTGTGCACCGAACGGCAGCGGCTGGGGCCGAACATGGATTGCTCTTCGGTCTTTGACCCGCACAACGGGCACGTGGTGGCTAGTAGGCCGATCTGCACGGCCACAGTGAACTTGCGCTCGAGTGATGCGCGGGCTTCGTGGCTGACCCGGTCGGCGTGCCATGCCGGTGCCGAGAGCCAGGTGACCTTGCAGCCGGAGATGCCGGGCAGTGCCCGTACCGCAGCGGTCACGTCGTCGGCGATGACCGCCAGCGCGGGGCAGCCCGAGAACGTGGGGATGAGGCCGATCTGGGCGGTGCCGTCAGTACCGATGTCGATGGATTCGAGTAGACCGAGGTCGACGATCGAGACGCCGGGATACTCGGGATCGTCGACCGAAGACACGGCGCTGTGGACCCGGGCTTGGAGTTGCATGATGTCGAGCGGGGGTTGGTGGGCCACGCTCATGTCGAGACCAGCTCGGGTGTGGCCAGCGCGTCGCGGACCCATGCACTGGATTCCCAGTGGCTCGACGCTTCGCCGATTCGGCGAGCCGAGTCGGGGCCAACGTTGGCGAAGGTCTTCTTCAGTGGCTCCCAGTCGATCGGTCCAGCCACCCAGCGGTCGGCGTCGTCGTCGAAATGTAGACCGGGATCGGGAATGGTGAAGCCATAACTTTGCAGCATGGGCACGAACTTCTGCACCCAGCGGTCACGCAGCACCTCGTTGCGCTCGGACTTGATATGCCAGCGCAACAGCAGATCGTTGGGTTTCGAGTCGGGTCCGAACAGTTGGAGAGCTGGCCACCACCAGTCGTCGATGGCTTGCTGGAACATCTCGCGCTGCATCTCGGTGCCCTGGGCGATACGCATCATGCGGTCTTCGCCCAAACGCATGTGGAAGCCCTCTTCGGAAATGATGCGCTTGAGAATGCGACGATAGGGGCCGTACGAGCAGTTCTTGAAGACCGCTTGTTGGCTGGCCAGTGCCGCTGCATCGACCAAGAACGCAATCGCCACCTGATGGCCCCAGGTCTTGGCTCGGTAATGAAACACATTGTGGAAACGGCTCTTGCCGGCGTAGAGATCCTCGATCATCTTGCGGCGCGTCTTGATGCCCATGTCGGCCGCAACCATGTACAACAGGTGGGCGTGCCCGAACTCGTCTTGGGTCTTGGCGATCACGGCCATCTTGTGGCGCAGACCAGGTGTGCGGGGGATCCAGTCGCGCTCGGTGAGCCCACCCATCTGCTCGCTGTTGGCATGGAGTTCGATGAACTTGAACACCGCGGCGCGGTATTCGTCGGGCATGGCATCGTCGGGTTCGACGATGCCGCTGTTGTTCAGGAACGTTTCGAAGTCGCTCATCGACGACCAGCTACGTGGCATGACCAAAACCATACGCCTTCTGGCCAGTGAACGGTTTGGTTCAATGAGTTCGCAGCTCGCAGGCTGCCAGCCGTCGAATGGCATCTGCCATGGGCCACGCTCGCGGATGTTGGCTGGCAGCGCAAGTGAATTCCTAGCTCAAGAGCCAACCCAGCACGAGCCAGATGGCGAGAGGTGCCGATGCAACGGCCGCGAGACCAAGGGTCGAACGCAGTACCGTGCGCGACACCGCGGACACGATGCTCTTTGTCTTGTTGCGCACCCGCACGTATTCGGCGTTGAGCTGAGCGACGCCGGCCGACGTCTCCGATACGGCTTGACCGACGTCGGTCACGATCTGGCCGATCTCTTTGTCTGGCAGCGCCCTCACGGCAGAGATGACCGACTTCTGCACCATGTGCATGGGGGCTTTGGTGATGCTCGATGAGAAGCGACCCAGCGGCCCCATTGCGGTCGCTGCAGTGGTGTTGATGGTGCCGAAGACGGCGGGGAAGATCGCGTTCTCGAGTAGACCGACGGCCACGCCCTGCACCGACGTGCCGGCGTGACCGTCTTTTACGCGGACCACGTCGGTGTGCATCTCGCCGATGACGCCGACCACCCGATTGGAAGCATCGGCGATCAGATCGAGACGCTTTCGAGCGACGAAGAACCCGCCGAGTACGAGCGCACCGAAAAACGACAACACGAAGGCGATGAAGGTGAACGCAACAAGCGCGAGCCCCGACATGCGTGAGCTGAACACGATCCAGGCGACGATGGCGACAACACATGGCAAACCCAACACGTACTTCATCGCCTGGCCGATTGCACCGGGTATGTCGATGATCGATCGGATGTTGTTGCCGAGGTCGTCGAGTTCGTACTTTGCGAAGTCGATGCCCAGTTCCGCATTGTCCATGATCTAGAGCCCGTCGCTCAGCGGCCACAGGTCGGGGAATTCGGCGCCCCGTTTCTCGATCGACGCGGTGAACGCTTCGGCCATGTCATCGGTATCGAACATGGCCGCATTCCAGTTGGCAACGAACTCGAGCCCATCGGCCACCGTGTGATCGCGGGTGTAGTGCATGGTCTGCTTGGTACCCCACACCGCCATGGGACTCTTCGATGCAATCTCTCCCGCAATATTCATGACGGCGTCGAGCAGCGTCTCATGATCGGGGTAGATGGCGTTCACGAATCCGGCTGCGTGTGCTTCTGCCGCAGTCCAACGGCGCCCGGTGTAGGCGAGTTCGCGCACGATCCCCTCGGGTACGAGCTTGGGCATACGTTGCAGGGTGCCGACGTCGGCGGTCATACCGATGTTGATCTCATGGATGCTGAACCAGGCGTTCTCGGTCGTGTAGCGCATGTCGGTCGCCGAGATCATGTCGATACCCCCACCAACACAGGCACCCTGAATCGCCGACAGCACCGGCATGCGGGCGCGCTCCATGGCGGTGAACGTGTCTTGCAGCTTCAGTGCGGTGCTGCGGAATCGTTCGTTGCGTCGGCTGCGATGACCGCGACTCGAACCGGCGGAACTGCCGGAAGCGCCCGAGTCGTCTGACCCGCCGACCGTGTCATTGCTGCTGAAGACTTCGAGATCCATGCCCGAGCAGAAGTTCTTGCCCTGACCAGCAAGCACCATGGCTCGCACGTTGCCAGCGTTGGAAAGCTCGTCGACGATCGCCGGAAGCTCGTTCCAGAACGAAGGGATCATCGAGTTGCTCCGTTCGGGCCGGTTCATCGTGACCAGCCCCACCTTGTCGACGATCTCGACGGTGAAGCACTCGTACGCATTGGATCCCATGGGGCGAGGATATGCGAGACTTAAGGCCCTCATGAAACAACTTCCTGCCCTGTCACTGGCCGCCGTGCCGAGCCGTCGTGTTCGCACCATCGAGCTGGCCAAAGAAATCGAGAGTCGCGGGTTCGCCGGCATCTACTGCCCCAGCCTGGGTGATGCCCTGGGCTTGTGCCTGTCGATGGCACACGAGACGTCGACCATCGAGTTCGGCACATCGATCGTGAACATCTATGCCCGCAACGTGATCGACTACGCAGCGACGGCGTCCTACATCAACGAGATAGCCGAAGGCCGCTTCCGCATGGGTATCGGTGTCAGCCACGCCCCGGCCAACAAACAACTGGGTGTGAACCCAGGCAAGCCGCTCGGCGACATTCGAGACTTCGTCGAGACCATGCGCGCCCAGCCCCGCATCAGCTTGCCGCCCATCACGCTGGCCACCATGCGCGACAAGATGATCGCCACCGCCGCCGAGATCGGCGAGGGCATGGTGTTCGCCAATGCCGCCCGGTCGGCCATGCCGGGCTCACTCGAACGAATGCCCGACGTCAGTGATGACTTCTGGATCGGCAACATGATCCCGACCTGCATCTCCAATGACCGAGAAGCCGCTGCGGCGGTGAATCGCAAGACGCTGCAGTTCTACGTGTCGCTTCCGAACTACCGCAACTACTGGAAGCAATACGGCTATCGAGAAGAGATGGAGGCAGTCGAGGCGGCGCTGGCCGCGGGCGATCGCAAAGCCATCCCCGGACTGCTCACCGATGAGTGGCTCAGCGATGTGACCCTGTACGGCCCCGCCGACGAAGTGCTCGACGGGCTGCAAGCCTGGTACGACACCGGTCTCAAGACGCCGATCCTGGTGCCGTCATCGGCGAGCGGTGGCCAGTTCGAAGCATTCGACGAGGTCTTTGCCCTGTTCGAGTAGATCTGTTGGACACCCGTCAGTTTTTGCGGGCGGCGACTACGGACCCGGCATCACGTTTCAGATCGGCGTGGTCAACCTCTGCACCCACACCGGCACCTTCACCGTGCCAGCCGCCTGACCCCAATGAAGACCCCAATGGTGACTAGAAGCGAACCTGGGGTGGCGACGGTGGTTCACCGGCGCGGCGGCTCTGGGCCAGCGCAATAGCCTGGTCAGCGTAGTGGGACTGGGGCAGCACCCAGAAACGATCGGTGCTGATGGCGTTGACAACATGGTCGGCAACGTCGTCGGGTGTCAGTGCCTCGCCGGTCAACGCATAGGTGGGGTTGTCTGCGTCGGCATCTTCGGTGTCGACACCGGGCCGGTTGCGTTCGCTGTTCACGATGTTGGTGGCGACCAGACCAGGACACAGGACCGACACACCGAGCGGGGTCGCGCCGAGTTCATGGTGCATCGAAGTCGAGAGTCCAACAACGGCATGTTTTGCAGCGGTGTACGAGGCAATGCCGGGGAATCCCAATAACCCCGCCACCGAAGCCGTGTTCACCACGTGTCCGGGTTCACCACTGGCCAGCATGCGGGGCACGAAATTGTGCACGCCGTGCACGACGCCCCACAGGTCAACGCCCAGTACCCATTTCCAGTCGTCGAGCGGGCCCCATGCATCGTGGTGAGCAACGACGCCGGCGTTGTTGCACAGCACGTTGACACGGCCGAAGTCGGCGAAGGCGTCGCTGCCGAACTGGGCCATGGCATCTTCGCTGGCAACGTCGACGACATGGGTGGTGACGTCGACATCGTCGACACGAAGCCCTGCGGCGGCGCGCGCCAGTGCGGACTCTTCTATGTCGCCCAGCACGACCCTGAGCCCTCGAGCCCCAAAGGCTCGAGCCATCGCCAGTCCAATGCCGCTGGCACCACCGGTCACCACTGCTACCTGACCTGCCTCGAACTTCATCGCATCCTGACCGAACCCATGCCACCGGTAGGTTCGTCGTCGTCGTCGGCGTCGCGGGTGCCGCTCAGGTCGACCACCACTTCGCCGTCGACTCGCTGGACCTGATAACACGGCACGCCTTCCCAGGCGGGAGGGCCACCATGGCTGCCATCGCGAACGTCGAAACTCGCGCCATGGAGCGGGCAGGTGATATGCCAGCCGCGCAGGCGGCCTTCGCTCAGTGGCGTGTCGGCATGTGAGCAGTTGTCTTCGAGCGCGTACAATTCGCCCTGCACATTGCAGACCACGATGCCGTACTCGCCCACGTCTTCGAAAGATCTCGTCTCGCCATCGACCAGGTCGTCGAGCGGGCCCAGGTTGTGGGTGGCGCTGCTACGTGCGTCGGTGCCGTCGCCGGTCACGCAAGGGGCCCCAGCGCCAGATGACGGTCGATGTTGTCATGGAAGTACTTGATACGTCGCTCTTGCCACGGCATGTACTCGCCGCGATAACCACGCGACATCAGACCCTTCTGTTGGGTGGTCCAGATGGCGACATCTTGATCGATGCCGGGGCCACACGAGATTTCGCCGGCCAGGCCAATCTGGTGTTCGGCCTGATGATCGGTCGACACCCAGTCCTTCATCGAGTTCGAGAAGTACTCGGTGACACCTTCTGGAAACAAGGTGAGATACCACATGTCGAAGATGCACTTGGTGGGGTCGGTGGGGTGAGGCGAGCCTCGCAGCCAGATACAGCCATCGGGCTTCATGCTGAATGAGATGCTGGGGAAGACCGTGTAGTGGTAGTTGTCGGTCAGCTGTTCGTCGCTGTACGACGAGAAGTCGTAACCCTTGGAGGCACCGAGTTCACGCTTACGCTGCTGCAGCCCCAAGCGAATTCCACTCAGGTTGTCGCGGTAGGGCTCGGGGTCGAACTCCCAGAATTCGAAGTCATGCGCCAGGCTCTTGAACGTGCGGTCGGCCTTGCCGCGGTACTGCGGGCCGGGACCGCCACCGGGCATGAGCATGCGGGCGTGGCCGCTCGGGTATAGATCGAATTGGCAGCCGCTGTGATGTTCGTTCATTGACGCCAGCGTCTGTGGGTGTACGTAGGGCAGGTGGTAACTCTCGTTGAAGTTGTCTTGCACGCACTTCCAATTCCAGTCACCAACGACCGAGACCCAGTGGGTGCGCTTCATGTCTTGCATGCGATACGCATCGAGCTGATCTGCGACCGGATCCAGCCAATCACGCAGCGGCGCCGCGTCGTCGTCCATGTTGAACCAGATGAACCCACCCCAGGTATCTGACTGGATCTCGACCAGGTTCCGAACGCCGCAGGGGCTTCCGTTGGGGAAGTCGTCTTCATCGGGAACGAAGTTCAGCCGACCATCGACACCGAACTGCCAGCCGTGATACGCGCAGGCCAGGTCCCGGCCAGCCAGCGAGCCCACCTCGGCGGTGACCAGCTGGTTACCGCGGTGCTGACACACGTTGTAGAAGACACGCACCTTGGTGTCGGTGCCACGTATGGCGATGACCGAATCTCGACCGATCTCGTAAGTGACGTAGTCGCCTTCGCCGGGAATCTGGTCGGTGCGCCCGGCGACCTGCCAGACACGAGGCCACAGCGACGACCATTCACGATCGGCGAATGCTTGGGTCCAGTACCGGTCGCCGGTTATGGCGTTATTGGAGAGTTCCGGCTCCGGTGCCTTGTCGCGAGAGATACCAACGGGCGTTTCGGATTCGGGTGAACTGAGAAGATCGGTCATGGAAGCCTCCGCCGCTCAGGTTACTTGCTGAGCAACAGGGACCAAGAACCGCCTAGGGAGTGGCGTCGCAGGCGTCGCCTATGTTGTCACCGTCGCCGTCGGCTTGATCCGCGTTGGCAGCGAATGTGCAGTTGTCGGGGGCGTCGTCGAGGACACCGTCGTTGTCGTCGTCGGCGTCACAAACATCGCCTTCAGCGTCTAGGTCGTTGTTGGCCTGGTCGCCGTTGGCGATGTTCGGGCAGTTGTCAGTGCCGTCGGCCACGCCGTCGTTGTCGTCGTCGTCGTCGCAGACATCGCCCATGAGGTCGCCGTCGATGTCGGACTGGTCGGTGTTCGCAACGTTGTCGCAGTTGTCGGATGGGTCGAAGAAGCCATCGCCGTCGGTGTCGGTGTCGGTCACGGTGCCGACCGGCGTCGGTGTCGCGGCAGCATCGATGCCCGGATAGGCGGGGCAGGTCAGCCGGCCACTCTCGCCGGTGTCGCCTGACCGCCAGAAGACAGAGAAAACCCCGCCGTTGGTGCTGAACGCATTGGTCTGGGAGTCACCGCTGCTTGCCGGGTTGACGATGATGAGATCGTCGGTCGCCTCGAACTCGTATTGCAACGACAGCTCGGCGTCGGCCGGCGTCCACGTGGTTGTCACCCGCATGTTGTCGCCGGCTTCGGCGTCAGCCAGCCGGATCGCGCTGTTCACCGAGGCCACCGCACAGGAAACCTTCAGATCTGCGACTGCCTGACCAACGGTGACGGTGCCGCACGTGGCCGACACGGTTGCTCCTGTGGTTGCGTTACTGCCGGCCAACGTGACGGTGTAG
>Ga0209828_1000684_pt1 | contig 32130 bp, 24 predicted proteins | sample MaitaG_FD_187429 | JGI IMG/M metagenome (GOLD analysis project Ga0209828, IMG submission 187429) | Marine algal microbial communities from Maine, USA - Maine_Asex2 metaG (SPAdes) (version 2) | ecosystem: Host-associated > Algae > Red algae > Unclassified | place: Maine, USA | collected 2015-01-05
CTCCGTTCTGACGCAATCGAGATGCTCCGAACCGGCATCCAATCACAGTACGACGACGCCCCCGCCGAGCCTGAAATAGGGCGCCGTGCAGAACGTCGCAAGCAATACGCCAACGCAATTGGTGAGGCCAGCGACTGGCGCGAACGCCTCGACGAAGGCGCCGACCTGAGCACTCGTATCCGAAGCGTTTTGTAGACCTCGACGAGCTGCCGGCTGATGCAGTCGACGCTTAGAGGTTGCGCGGATAGGCACAGTGCGAAGCTCCACATCGGCGCAACTCGTGGGGCTGCCAACAGATGTCGAGACCTATCCGCTAGCCCCCTTAGCGCAGTACTGCTATCGAGCGCGGTTGGCGGTTACCCAGTTATCGATCTCTACGTATTGACCGAACAGCCATAACCCGAATTCGTCGGCGCGCATAGGGATGTCGGCCCGCGGGATCCTCCATGTCTCGACAATGACGGGGGCATCGCTATAGGGATGGTCAAGGATCTGGCGGACGGATCCAAATGCCTCCAGTCCCGTGTTCACGCACACAACCAGGTCGGCGTTCGGAGCGCCAAGAAGTAGCGCGTGGGTGCCACTCACCCGAGGTGGCAGCACATGGTTCAGCAGTTGGGCCCGGTCTGCAAGCTCCGGCTGCCCGTCGCGGAGCCGCAGCACTTGACGCTCGAAGCGCTCGTCGGTGCGGAATGTACCTTCGGGAAAAATGATCGCGCCTGACCCAGAATCGAGCACGCCGCCAATGGCGCTAATGGGAGCAAGTTCTTTGCTTCCTACGCCGGGGACGCGCTTGATGAAGCGATTCGGAAACCGGTGGCCGACGATGTCGATACATGGCGCATAACGCAAACCGTGGGTCACAACGTGATGGGCCAGCAGCCGATTGCGTTGGCTCAACAAGATGGCAGGGATAAGGGCGTCGAAGAAGCTGGTATGGCGAGCGATGAGCACGACTGGACCAGTGCTCAGGTCGGCGTTATCTCGCCAATAGATCGAGCTGCCAAGCGCCGAGACAATTAGTGCGAACATCGACCGGGTGTACCACCCCATCAAGCCCCGATGGGCACGCCACCGCCACCGTCGTGCCCCTCCAACTCCGCATCCAGTAGCCACCCAGATGACGAACGTTGTCGCGATACCAGCGGTCTCGATGAGCAAGGCGCCAATCGCCAGAATGGTCAGTCGGACACGAGGCCAGCGGCGACGTCTCCGGGCGATGTCAGTGAACGCGGCGAGCGCAAGTAGTAGCGGGCTAAGCAGTAGTGCAAAGAATGCGCCGACGATCACCGCTGGTGAAATCACGACGCGGCGGACCCACCGATGGTCAAACCAGCCAACCAAGCGACGCTTAGCGGACAACGCTGAACTCCACCCGCCGCTTCTTGCTGTCGACGCTGTCAAGGCGAAGGCGTACGATCTCGCCGACGTCGGGTTGGTCGCGAATGGGTGCAAGCACTGCAGGATCGCGTAGTTGTACCTTGGCTCCTTTTCGAGAGTGTGAAAGCACGACCCCATCGAAGGTTTCGCCAACGCGGCACCGAAGCGCAATCGTTTCGACGAAGTCGACGCTTGCCCGTTCCAGCGCACCATCGCGCCGACGAGCTGCCTGCATAATTTCGGGCAACTCTTCGAGGGCTTCCAACGCCCACGCGGGAGCCTGGCGATCGCTGCAGTGAGCGAGCACGATCTCGTTCGCGAAACGATCACAGACTCTACGAAGTGGCGCAGTTACGTGCGCATAGATCGCTGCGATCGCTCCGTGCAGGGGTTGTTCAGGGACCTGATGGTCAAAGAACGCTTCGTAGCCGGCACCGCGAAAGCTGCGAGCTGCACGAACCAACAACGCGGCCTCGCTCGGAGTGTTGGGATCCAGCTCACGGACGCGATCTGGGTAGCTGACTCCCTCTGGCCAATCGACATCGAGTGCACGCGCAGCACGCCGAACTTCCTTGATAGTTCCTTTGTGCAGCGGGGGCAGGGTACGAAGTAGGCCGTGGCCAGCTTCGATCATGATCTGGCCTGCCGCCATGCCGGTCAGGAGGGAGATCTGGGCATTCCAGCCTTCGACTGGCATCGATGTGTCGTAATGCAGTTGATAGTCGCCGTCGCCAAACGGGGAGATTTCCTGTGCCGGAAGCTGCAGGCTGATAGCGCCTCGTTCTGCTTCGATCTGCTGGCGTAGCGTGCCAACCTCCCTCAAGAGCTTTAGAGACTCATTGTCGGATCCTGCGTCGATGCGATCTTGAGCCATCTGATAGCTCAACTTTTCTCGACTTGACACCATTGCTCGCTCGGCATGGGCAGACACTTTGTGTCCGTCACTATCTAGGTCGATTTGCCATAACACTGCGGGTTTTGTGGTGCCGGCCAACAAACTCCCGGCGGATTCGTTGATCGCGTCAGGATGGAGCGACGCCCGTTGATCAGGGGAGTAGAGCGTGACGCCACGTTTCCGGGCCTCGGCATCCATGGCGCTACCTGGCGCAACGAAGGAAGAAACATCGGCGATGGCGTACCAAACCCGGTAGCCATCGCTGGTGCGCTCAGCGGCGAAGGCCTGGTCCAGATCGATGCTGCCCGGCGGATCAATCGTGAGTAGGGCGAGATCGGTGCGATCTAGAACCGCAGGCGATGCGCCCGGAGGAAGCAGCGGACCTCGGCGGGCGACTTCTTCGGCTTCGGCCTGCACATGGTCCGGAAAAGTCAAAGGCACCTTGAGTTCGCGCCGGATTTCTGCGAAGCCTGTCTCGAGTTCGTCGCCGAACGCTTGGCCGATAATTCGCAACGATGCCATAGGTAGCCACCGTAAGGCCTGGCCACGGCTCTTAGGTACCAATCGGTGAGATCGCGCTATGCTCGTCGAACAGGCTGTGGGTGGGACTCCAGCCAACTGATACGCCTTTTGAGAGACAGGTTTCTATATGCATTGGCGCCAGAGGCTCGGGGATGTCCATCCTCGACTGGTCGAAGCAGTGTTAGCGCGAACGGTAGAGCGGTCCTATAGCGCGGACATGGTGTTGTGTCGAGAGGGCGATGCGCCCGACGGCATGTATCTGCTTGATCAAGGTCGCGTACTCGTTCAATCACTCACCGTCGACGGCGCGGCAGTGGGTTTGAATGTGGTCGACGAAGGTGATGTGGTTGGAGAGCAGGCGCTCTTGGCACAAACAGCTCGAAGTGCCACGGTGATTGCAGTGCGACCAACCATGGTCCGACTGCTGCGCCCAACGCAGTTTCGAGAGATTCGCCAGGAACGACCTGAAATCGATCAGTTTCTGGTTGGAGTCCTTGACGCTCGGCTGCGAGAGATGTCGCGCCGACTCGCCGAGGCGGTTCATTCGACCGCCGAAGAACGGGTCTGTCGGCGAGTGTTAGCGCTCGGTTCTGCCTTTGATGGCACGATCCGTTTGAGTCAGGCAACGCTTGCCTCGTTGGCGGGCACCACTCGACCAACGGTAAATCGTGTGCTTCAAGACTTGGTGCGCGATGAGACTGTGCGTCTGCGCAGAGCGCGCATCGAGATCATCAACCACGAAATGCTCGCCGCTCGCGTTCCTGACCTGTAGTAGTGCTGTGGTCGTGATGGATCGACGGTCCGTTTAAAGGTCGATCCGCCCGGCTCACTCGCGTACGGGTCAGACTCGGCGCGGACACATACGGCTACGGTGCGGTTGATGGAAGACTTTGGGCCTTTGGTCACTGCGGCTTGGTTGCAAGACAATCTCGACGCCGTTTATCTCTTCGATTCTCGGTCGTATCTCGACGGCCGATCAGCCCCCGAAGCATTCGAACGAGAACACTTGCCGGGCGCGGTGTTTGTCAGTCTTGACGATGATCTTTCTGCTGCGCCGTCGCAACCGGGTGGGCGCCATCCGTTCCCAACCCCGGCTGCGTTTGCCCAGGCAATGGGCCGGCTTGGTTACGGTGGCACAAAGCCAGCGGTGATCTATGACGATATGGGCGGGGGCATGGCGGCGCGACTGTGGTTCATGCTCACGCTGCTCGACGTTCCTGCGGCGGTACTCGACGGAGGCATGCAAGCGTGGCAAGGAGAGCTCGAGTCCGGTGCGATCATCGCGTCGCCTGCGGTGTTCGATGAGAAGCCCTGGCCTACCCATCGGCTCATCGATGCCGACGAGGTTGTGCGCAGGATCGAAGCCGGCGGCATGGTCGTTGATGCCCGAAACGCGTCGCGCTATGCCGGTAAAGAGAACCGCATTGATCAACGGTTCGGGCATATCCCGGGTGCAATCAACCTGGCCTGGGAAGACAACATCGACGATTTCACCGGGCACCTCTTGTCGCCCGAAGATCTGAAAGACCGCTACGTCGAGGTCATCGAAAGCACGAACAGCCAGGCACCAAAGCCGGCCGCCTACTGCGGTTCCGGCGTAACTGCCTGTCACGATCTGCTCGCACTTACCGTGCTCGGTATCGAAGCCGATCTTTACGTAGGTTCCTGGAGCGAGTGGGGCGCCGACGAAACCCGCCCGCTAGAGAAGTAGAAGGCAGATCCTGGATCCCCGCCGAAAGCCACGGACCAGCCGCTCCACAAAAGGCGATGCCCTGTCCGACGAACGTGGAAACTCTCCGAGTTGCTACCCAAGCGGAGCGACGTATTACAAAATCTGGGAGAGAAAGAGCTTGGTGCGGTCTTCGGTGGGGTTGGTGAAGAAGTGTTCGGGGGTCCCAACTTCGACGATCTCGCCGCTCTCCATAAAGATGATTCGATCAGCGACTTCGCGAGCGAATCCCATTTCGTGGGTTACCACCATCATGGTCATGCCGTCTTGGGCCAGGCCCTTCATGACGTCGAGAACTTCTTTGATCATTTCGGGGTCAAGTGCCGAGGTGGGCTCATCGAACAACATGATGCGAGGTTCCATGGCCAGGGCTCGCGCAATGGCTACACGTTGTTGCTGACCACCAGAGAGGGTGCCGGGGAACTTGTCGGCCTGCTCGGGAATGCCCACTCGTTCGAGCAGCGCACCCGCAAGCGCTTCGGCTTCGGCGCGAGGCTTATTGCGAACCCAGATCGGGGCCAGTGTGATGTTGTCTCGGACCGTCAGGTGCGGAAACAGGTTGAATCCCTGAAACACCATGCCGACTTCGCTGCGAATCTTTTCGATGTTGCGCGTGTCGTTGGTAAGTTCCACGCCGTCGACCACGATGCGCCCACCCTGGTGCTGTTCAAGGCGGTTGATACATCGAATCCAGGTGGACTTGCCCGAACCTGAGGGCCCTAGCACCACGACTACTTCACGTTCCTTGATGGTCGCGGAGACGCCCTTAAGCGCTTGGAAGTCGCCATACCACTTGTCGACGCTGTCGCTGATGATCATGTCGGCGCGAGAAGCCATCTCTTCGTTTACGGCAACGGTTGCATCTGTATTACTCATTGTGCTCCTTCGCAATGACGACGTCGCTGCGCTTTGGTCGGTCTGCGGACTGGTGGAAAGGACGGGTTCTTTGCTCTGTGAGGTTCGGCCGATCGATGAATCGGATGTGGGTAGAGCCGAGGGACGAGGCGGCCCAAGCAACTGGTTCGTGCTGCGTGCCAACGCCTAAAGCGTGGCTCGGGGAGCCCGGAATCATCGCTCGCCTACGCCAAGTTGCTTCTCGAGGCGTTGGCTGTATTTGGACATGGCATAGGCGCCGATGAAGTAGACCACCGATATGAACAGCAGGCCTTCCTTACGGATACCGAGGAACTCGGGCTGGCTTGGGATGACGTCGCGAGCGATACGCAAGAAGTCAAATACACCAACGATGGCTAGCAGCGACGTTTCTTTGAACGTGCCGATGACCTGACCAACCAATGGTGGGATCGATACTCGTAGACCCTGGGGGAGAACGATGAAAGCCGTGCGCTGCACCGTGGTGAGACCCATTGCATCGCTGGCCTCGTATTGGCCACGACGAATGGATTGGAGGCCACCGCGCACATTCTCTGCGAGATAGGCAGCAGAGAACAGAGTAAAGGCGATGCTCACCGCCGCGAGGCCAGACAGCTCCATGCCTTCGGGCAGGAACAGGTTCACGAACACGGTGAAGAAGAACAACATGGTGATCAGTGGCACACCGCGGAACGCCTCGATGTAGACCGTGGACATCATGCGGAACAGCGGCAGTTTTGATGTTCGGGCCAGAGCCAGGATGACACCGAGTGGGAACGAGGCCAGCATCGTGAACACCGATACGTAGATCGAGATCATGAACCCGCCGGCGAAGTCTTCGGTGGGGACCTCGATGCCGGAGTCGGAGTTGATGATCGTGACCAACACGTGGAAGATCACGCTGAAGGCGAGCCAGGCGTACACAAGGCGCAGTCGCTGGCGAGCTTCGCCGACGAAGTTTGGTGCCAACAGTGCTGCGAGGCCCAAGAACAAGAAGCCAAATCGAACGACCTGCAGCATGTGCGTCATTTGGATGCTGTCGCTGAAGCGATCCAGGAAATGGCCGCTGAACACGGGATCAAAGATTGGTTGGAACACGTTGCTGTACAACCATTGGATCGGCCGGAAAAACACGTTGGTGTCGCTCGTCCAGTCGTCTAGGCCTTCGTAGCTGAAGAAGGCGACTGCCCAGTTGTAGATGGCGAAGAACATAATGGCGGTAGCTACGAGCCGGCCGACTTCACCGATGCCGGGTTTGGTGATCAGCCATAGCAACGCTGCGCCGCCGAGGGCGAAGGCGGCCATGATTGGCACATCGGTAGACCAGATGTGGGCCCAGTCATAGACGGGCCCCCGCAATACCACCCAGAACGTAACGAAGGGAGCGAGGAGCCACGACAGGTTCACCAGTGCCCGGCCCGTGCCAGCCCGTGATGTTGTCCGGATGAGCTTGCCGAGCAGGAAAGCACCAATGAGCAACAGGAACAGGTAGGTCCAGGGGTTGCGAGTGCTTTCGGCAACGTACGCATCGGGTTCGGCGCTAAAGGCGCCATCGGCGAAGGTGTAGTTACCCCACTTGTACCACCAAGTGCTGGACACGAGCAGGCCAACGGCGCCAACGCCGAGCGCAATGCCGGATACGAATGTTGAGCGGCGACGCTTCTCACCGAGTCCGAACCAGATAGCGGCACCAACAGCGAACATGACTGCGGCGATGATTAGCCAGCCAGTCCGACTGGCGAGTGCATCGCCAAAGGACTCGCGAAGCAAGCCAACGCTTTCGCCGTCGCCAAGTAGTGATACACCCTCGGCGTCGGTGGTGATCAGCGTGCCAGTTTCGGAGCGTTCTACAAAGGTGCCGTTGGGGAACGCCCATTGTGGCAAGCCATTCGCGTCCTTGAGAACCGAAGGCTCCCGCAGAAGCACGCCGGTTACGATCAGACCGCCCCAGGTAAAGGCCCAGGTAGCGATCTTCTTGAGGGACACGCCGCCGTCGGGAATCAACCACACCAGTGAGAAGCCAACGACAGCCAGAGCAAGGCCCATAACCGTCTGTCCGAGCAGTGTGCATAGGCCCAAGATCACGGCCGCTGGAACGAGCCAGGTGACCATTCGTTTGACACCAATACCAGCGCCGCTCTTGGCGAGACCCATGGAGAGCCCAGCCAAGCCCATGACGATGCCCATGGTCACCCAGACCCGGGTGTAGTTCTCGTCGGGGTAGGCCTGAGTGAACAGCAGCCGCAGGTTGGTCCGGACCGCGTCCCAGGCGGTGTTTTCGCTGAAGACAAAGTTGAGGACACCCTGGAATGCAAGTATCCCGAGCGTTGCAAAGATGAACGTAAGCGCCGTGCTCGATGGACTCTGGAACAGGTTCTTGCGCATCCACTCGCCGGGTGGCAAGCTCGGTTCATCGGGGCGTGCGGCAGCTTCTTCGGCTTCGACTCGGTCAGCGTTGGCGATCAAATGAGCGGTCGCTGCATCTAATTGACTGTTTTCCATGTCAGCGCTCCACAATCGCTAGGCGGACATTGAAGAAGTTCACGACCACGCTAATAATGAGCGAACAGGCCAGATAGAAGAGCATCCAAATACCAAACACTTCCAGCGATTTTCCGGTCTGGTTGTACACGGTCTGGCCGACTTGCACCAGGTCGGTAGCGCCAACGGCAATCGCGAGCGTGGTGTTCTTGGTCAGGTTCAAGTACTGGTTGCCAAGAGGAGGCAAGCTGACTCGAAATGCTTGAGGCAGGATCACTCGGCGCAACATGGTCGAGCGGCGAAGGCCAATGGCCTGAGCGGCTTCGGTTTGGCCCTTTGGCACGGCCAGGATGCCACCGCGCACAATCTCGGCAATGAACGCCGAGGTGTAAAGCACGATGCCAAGGAACACTGCTGCGAAGCCGTTAGAGAAGTTCAGGCCGGCAGGACCAGCGTTGGCGAAACGACCGTCGGTAACGTCGGGACGCATGCCGTTGATCGGCCAACCGTCGCGACCGTCGCCGAACTTGTCGCCAGCTACTTCGAACAAGTCGCGACCAGAGTTGATGAGCCAACTAGACCCGCCAGGCCAGATGCTCCAGAAGAAGAGCGCTCCAATCGCTGCGCCGACACCGGCGAAGATCATGCGGAACCAGTCGTCGTCGGTCAGCTTCGCAAGTCCTGCCGGGGTGCGGCGGCTGTTAAGAAACTTGCGTATCCAGTTGACGGCGAGCCCAATGGCCAACACGGTGAGTGCTACCTGCACGGCAATCTGGGGAACCGAGTCGATGAGCTCAGCGAGTGCATCGAAGATGCCGCCAACCCAACCAAACAGTGGGTGAGCAAACCAGCCAATGACACCAAAGACGGCGATGACAGCGAACTGTGCGGCCCCGGGGTAGGTCTGTTCGCCGGTGTCGTCGCGCTTGCGTTGCCGCTGTTTCTTGACGAAATAACCAATCACCGCGCCGATCAACAGAAAGACGAGCCACTGATAGAACCCATCGGCGATGAAGACACGAGGTATCGACACGCCTTTGTTGGATACGTGCAACACGCCTTCGATCGGCCAAAGGTCAGACGGCGCCTTCTCGACGGCACCGATGATGGCAAAGAACAAGATGATGTGCACCAGCAGCGGGATGTTGCGCATGTATTCGATGAACACACTGGCGACTTTCGAGACCATCCAGTTGCTCGACAGCCGACTTACGCCGACAAGAATTCCTAGGATGGTGGCGACGAAGATGCCGCCGACAGCGAGCCGCAACGTGTTCACCATTCCGGCCCAAAGTGCCCGACCACCAGTCTCGGGAGCGTTGTCGATCGTTCCGTTGAGATTGATGCCGGGGTTCACATCGAGGAAGTCGAAGCCGGTCTTAATGTCTTTGGCAATCAGACTGTCGCCGGCTTGGCCGGCTAAGAAGTACAGCGCAAATAGCACGAGCACAAGCGTCGCGACCTGCACGAGCCACTTGACAACCGTGACGTCTCGGTAAAACGGTGGCCGCTGTGCTGCTTGGGCCACCAATGTTGGTTCTGCGGTGTCTGACACCTATCAAGTCCCCCCGGATGTGATGTCTGTCAAGACGGTGACACGAACGCTGAAGATTGCCGCCACAGGAGCGGTTAGCTTCAGCACTCGTGTCACCGCCCGGGGCTCAAGGCCCCGGACGATAGACGGTAGTTACGAGCACTTCCCCCAAAGAGGAACGCTTAAATTAGCGGGCTGGTGGTGGGTACATGAGTCCACCGTTGGTCCAAAGGTCGTTTGCCGAACCTTCGAGCTTGATGCCCACTGGCTCGAGGTGATCGTTGAAGATGTCGCTGTAGCTACCAACCTGGCTGAGGACCTGGAGGAAAGCGTCGGCTTCGAGACCCATAAGAGTCTGGAGTTCACCTTCGCCACCGAGCAGGCGGCCAATTTCGGCGGTTGCTGGATCAGCAGCAGCATCGGCGACGTTGTCGCGGTTGATGCCGTTTTCGTCAGCAATCAACATTGCGTACACGGTCCAGTTGACGACGTCAGCGAATTGCGAGTCATTCTGTCCGTATGTAGGGCCGAGTGGCTCCTTGCTGATTGGAGTACCGGGGAAGATAACCCAGTCTTGGTCAGCAGGCTGTTGTTCAGCCTTGCGACCAACGAGGCCAGAACCGTCGGTGGTGATGACGTCGCAGCCACCACTGATGAAGGTGTCGGTCACGATGTTGAAGTCTTCGAAGGTCTGCACGTCGATGGAAACGCCAGCAGCGTCTGCGGCATCGGCGATGTTCTTTTCCGTGGTGGTACCTGCGTTGGTGCAAACAACGGCGCCGCCGATGTCGGCAACGGTGCTGTCGGGACCAAATCCGTCACTGGCACGGCCCATGAGTTGCTGGCCATCGAAGTAGGTGGTCGGACCAAAGTCCATGCCTACGTCGGTGTCACGGCTCTGGGTCCAGGTGGTGTTACGCATCAGTACGTCGACTTCGCCGGTCTGAACAGCGGTGAAGCGCTCAGCAGCGGTCAAAGCAACGAAGTTCACGGCTTCGCTGTCGCCAAGAATGGCGGCAGCAACGGCACGACAGAGGTCAGCGTCGAAGCCGACCTGTGAGCCGTCAGGCTGGGTGATCGAGAAAGCAATTGCGGCGCCAGAAACACCACAGTTGAGCTCACCACGGGCCTTGACCGCATCAACGATGCCGCCGCCCTGGGTCAGTTCGACTTCTTCTTCTTCGTCTGCCATTGCGTCGTCAGCTGGTTCTGCTTCGTCGTCGGCAGGTTCGTCGTCTGCCATTGCGTCGTCAGCTGGTTCTGCTTCGTCGGCAGGTTCGTCGTCTGCCATTGCGTCGTCGTCGGCAGGTTCATCGCCGCCGTCGTCGGTCTGGGCTGCGGTGTCGTCGTCGCCTGAGCTTGTGGTGTCGCCCGTGTCGCTGTCACTACCGCCACAGGCGGTTGCAAACAAAGCGAGAGCAAAAACCAGCGCAAGCAGCTTTGAAAGCGTGCTCTTGTTGTTCATATATCCCTCCAGATATCCCCTTCGTCAGCACTTGCTGAGTTACAAAGGGGGTTTATTCGTCGTAGCCGACCTTACTGCCTTTACGCAACAGGTGTGCGCGCTCGGCTATACCACAAGTGGTTGTTCGGAGATATTGATATTGCCGTAACACCCGTCACGGCCGCCGAGAGCAGAAGTTAGGAAGCACATATGGACCGTTATCTCGAAAAAACAGTGGTGGTAACCGGGGGTGCCAACGGCATCGGCCGGGCGTGCTGCTTGCGCTTTTCGTCCGAGGGTGCTGCGGTAGTGGTGGGCGATCGCGACGCGGCGAGCGGCGCGTCGGTAGTCGAAGAGATCGCAGGCCAAGGTGGCAAGGCGATATTCGTGGAGCTCGATGCGACAAGCCGGATCGACAACGAAACAATGGCTGCAGCTGCGGTCGAGAACTTTGGGAGCCTCGATGCCGTGGTGACCGCTGCCGGCATCACCCACAAGTCCTATACCGGAGAGGCGGAGATCGAACTGAAGCGGCTCAAAGACCGCGAGCGGTATGCGCAGGCGCCACACCTCGAAGTCATCGACTACGACATCGACGAATTCCGCACCGTCATGGATGTCAACCTGATTGGAACATTCCTAGCCATCCAATCCTGCGCCGCCAAGATGGTTGATCTCGATTCTGGCGGAAGCATCGTGACCATTGCGTCGATAGCAGCGAAGAACCCTAATGCTGGCCCGATCGCCTATACGGCTTCCAAATCCGCGGTCTGGATGCTGACGAAGAAGCTTGGCACCATGCTCAACAGCGCCAATATTCGCATCAACGCGATTGGGCCGGGCTTCATCGAGACGAACATGACCCAAGTCATCGAAATGATGCCGCAAGATCGGTACGACGCCTTTATGTCGAGCATTCCGCTTGGGCGCAAAGGCCAGCCCGAGGACATTGCGGCAACCGCAGCGTTCCTGTGTTCTGACGATGCCAACTACTTCACCGGCGAAATCCTGCACCCATCAGGCGGCTTCTTTACCGGCTAGGGGTGGGCCGGATTCGGCCCTTGGGTGGCGGGTGAGGAGAAGAAGGGTGAGGAGGGCGATGGCGGTGGCGCCGGCTATCCAGGTCAGACGGGTGGTGCCTTTGGATGCTGCGGCTGCGATCAATGCATCGGTCTGACCGGTGGCTTCGATTGCTTCATCGAGCGAGTCAGCTTCAAATAACCTCTTGGCCTGCTCGACCTGATCACTGGGGTCACTTCCGAGTAGGCCAAGCTTTTCAGTGAAGCTACGTGGAGCGCTCACGGTCGCGGCGGCGACACCGACCGCGTCAAGCGTCGCAAGGCGCGCCTCGGCCAGGCCCGTCGCGGCTTCGAAGCTAGTTCCGCCGGACTCAGGCCATGGTGGGCTTTCCACTCCGAGCTCGACCGCCCGACGATCAACCTGCGAGCGAAGGTCCCCAACGCGATCCAAAGCCGCTTGGTGCAAGCGAATATCGTCGAGGGCCGCGTCGTAGGTCATCGGCAGAAAGCTCATAGTCAAGTTCTCATCACGGGCCCGGCCCTCGATGTCGCGCCGAGCAGTCTGGAGTGAGCGTAGGTCGTCGCGGAGTTTGGTCTCGGTCTGCAGAACCACGGTGAGATCGGGTTCGGTGGCCGCCAACTCAAACTCGACCTCTGCGCCGTGTCCGATCGTCACGTCGAGCGACTTGGCCAATTGAGCTGAGTCGTCGCGCACCTCGACGACCTCGATAGCGCCATCGATGAGGGCGGAAGCATCATCGAATTCCCAACGTGCCAGGGCAGTTCGGATTGCGATCGGGGGACTCCAAGACCCCGCTAAAGACACCAACTCGTCGTATTCGCCCAGAACTTGGCGTCGCTGGTCGAGCTTCGGGACATCGACAGGCGCCAACACGTAGGTGGCAAAGAGGTCGTCGAGATTCTCGGCTCCGGCTTGATGGTCCAATAGATCGAAGAAGTGGGTCCATCGGGTCGATTGCGTCGTTGACTCGGGAGGGCCTTCGCCGGGGTAAGCGATTTCGTCGGCGCTGAGTGAAATAAGGACCTGAGAGAAGGCATCGAGCCCCACATCGTCGGTGATTTGGCGTAGCACCCACCAAGAAGCGTTGTAGTGGTACAGCTCATAGCCAAAGGCGTCTTCCTCGCTGAGCGTCCAGGGGCTTGCCCACAGCGCGAGCGGGACCCGAAGTGGATCGTTGAGGTCCGGTTGATCCGGGTCGGGCTGATCGCTGCCGCTCGCACCGATCGCACGGCTGGCAAATTCTTCAGCGAGTCCTTCGGTGATCCACCGGCCATCGATGAGTGCGTCGTTAAACCACGCATGACCCAATTCGTGCAGGATCAAGTCACGCTCAAGCCTGTCGCCAACTTCGATCAATCCAGACGAAGCGTTGAACCAGCCGCCATAACCATAGAGGTATGGCGTGACTGTTTCGATCACTTCGATATCACCTGCGGGCCAAGCCAGCCCGGTGAGTTCTTCGATAACGGGCACATCGTTCTCGATGGCGTCGACCACGAATGAAACCCATTCTGGATCGTCGGGCCAAGCACGAACGCTGGCAGTAGCACCGGGAAGCATGGCTGTTTCAGTGATTAGTCCGTTGTCGTTGCGCCCATACACTTGGCCGAAAAAGTCGCGGGGAGCTTCGATGTTGGTTGCCTCGTAGAACTCTTGACCATCGCGAATCACGCGTTCGAGGTCATCAAGATCGCCCTGCAGATCCATCGTGAACCCATCGGGAATGTTGACGCGAACGTTGGCTTGACCTGGGTCTCCAGCGGTCCATACCGAGAACGATAAGAACGAGTCATTGATTCGAGCCGCAGCTCCTTCGGCCCGAGGCTCCGCGCTAGGCACGGTGTAGGACACGCGGAGCGTCACGCTCTGTTGGTAGTCCAAGTTGAAAGGCAGGCTCATGGACCCGAAGACCACTTGGTCAGAGTCGGCATCGCGATCGATCGTGGTTGCCAAGTCGACACCGCCGCCCGTTGCACGAAAGCCGGTTGCGTTGGCAGGCAGGGCGAGAACCCAGCGGGTGTAGTAGTAGGACCGCACGCTGTCACCAACGAGATCATCGGCTTGCACATTGGTCAGGGTGTATTCGCTGGTTACGTCGATCTTTTCGCCGGTCGGATCCGGCGTGTAGGTGGTTGTCGATGAAACACTGAGGCCGTCGCTGGTCTGGGCATGCGCAGCAGGTACGGCCGACATAAGAACCAAAAGCAGTGCTGCGAAGGCAGTGGCAGCGACCCTGATGAAAGCGATACGCAGCGGGGTGCGGCTCGTGGTCGTTGACAACACGGCACCGAGCCTAAGTCACCCGGTTCGAACTGTGACTTACCCCCGCCACGAGGCGAGCGCTATGGGCGCAAGGCGAAACAGAATAAAGACTTTTGTTAAAGAGTTTGTAAATTATTCCCAAGTTATAGCTGAATGTCGCAGGCGGTCTGCAAGAATGTTTGCATGCCCACCCATAAACCACGACGGCGCCTAAAGGCGGCTGAATCCCGCCGTGCGTTACTGGATGCTGGCATCGAGTTGCTAAAGAGCCGAGGTGTAGCACCGGGCCTAGACCGGGTGACGTTGAAGGATGCGATCGAAGGATCGAGTGTTGCCCGTTCGACTGCCTACCGCCTCTATGAAGGAGAAAAAGGACAGCTCGAAGAGTTCCGGGCTGACCTGCTTGCGGACCTCGATATCAACTCGGTTGAAACGGCGACCACCAAAGCCGACCTCGTTCATGTACTCGCCAAAGTGCAACCGCTCATTGACTCCAAGGACCCAGTGCAGCTTGCGCAGGCACTTCGCGAGGCTGTTCGTTTGACGGTTAATGCCACCATGGCAACCATCGCCAGCAATCTCGAATGGCGGGTGCACATGTCATCGCTCGCTTCGCTCGGCACAGGCGACGCCGACCCGGCCCTGATGGCCATGCTCCGGGCCGTCGACGTCGACTTTGGCGGACACTTTGCAGACTTGGCACAGTCCATCCCGGGAATCTTTGGTGTTCGAGCTCGGGCGCCGCTGACTATGGCCCAATTTGGTGTCGTTGCGAGCGCTATGGCCGAAGGTCTGGCGTTGCGTCAGCAGGTCGATGCCCGGCTTGCCAATGTGGACCGGTCAACCGGTGTCGGTGGCCAGCTCCAAGAATGGAACGCGGCCGCGATAGCAATCGAAGGCTTGCTGTTGAGCTATGTCGAACCTGACCCAGACGCCGAGGCTTCGGCTGACCTCACGAGCTGGGTCCGCTGAACCAACAGTGGTTTAGTTTTAGAGGTTGCGCGGATAGGCACAGTGCGAAGCTCCACATCGGCGCAACTCGTGGGGCTGCCAACAGATGTCGAGACCTATCCGCTAGCCCCCTTAGCCGCAGACCTTCGAAACGAAGTCGACGCGAGCACGGTGTGCTGGCTGTAACCAAAGATCACGACCGTGCTCCATTCGCTCGACCCGCACTGCACCCGGCAAACCGAGCGTAAGAGTCGCTCGATCCTGCTCGCTCAGCCGGTCATCGTCTTCGGCGACTTGCAAGAGCCAGTGCGCAGCGGAGTCTTGGGCCAGATGAGCGGTCAGCTTGTACGAGCCGAGGTCGCCAACCTGGCGGGCAACTTCGGTCTCGTCGTTAAAAAGTCGAATGCCAGCCGCCAGAGGATGGTTGGACCGTTGCACGAAAGTGCTTCGGTCGGGCAGCACGGCAACGGCTACAACGGCCTGCACGGCCTGCGTGTGAGTTGCTAGTCGTGCCGCTACCTCGCCGCCGATGCCGCGCCCGATCAGGGCAGTCCGACGCGCATGCACATGTGAACTCGAATGCAACCGGTTCAGGGCACTCTGAGCAATGGCAAACTGGCTATCGGATGCGGTGGCCGGGTCTCTTTGCGCCGACGCTCGCCGGGTGATTGGGCTGTCGATGGCGACGCACAAAAATCCACGAGTTGCCAAATGTTCTAGGTCAGGTAGCAACGTAGCCTTGTCGCCGCGGGCGTGATGGAGCCCAATAACGACGGGTTGCGGACCATTTTGGCGACGACCGAGCAGGTAGCCGGTTGCAGGTGGCGCGTCGGGGACTTCGAACTCGACTTGTTCGATGGTTGCGCCGTTGCGGGTCGTCGAGGCGATCACGTCGAAGTCCAGCACTGGGGAAGGCTATTGGTGCTAGGCCTCATTTGAGCGCAGCAGATTCTTTTGGACCTTGCCCATGGCGTTACGAGGAAGCTCGCCCAGCACATGCACCGACTTGGGGTGCTTGAAACGGGCGAGGACCTCGAGCGCAGGTTCCAGCGATATGTCGCTCAGCTTGGCCCCAGACTCAAGCACCAGATATGCCGCGACAGCCTCGCCAAAGTCCTGATGGGGCTGGCCGACAACGGCAGACTCAATAACCCCTTCGACAGCATCGATGACCATCTCGATCTCTTTGGGGTAGATGTTCAATCCGCCGGAGATGATCATGTCGCTGGAGCGACCTTCCAACGTGAGTCGATCCGTGGCGTCGACCGAACCTACGTCGCCCGTAGCGAACCAGCCGTCGTCGGAGCGTGACTCGGCGTCGGCGTCTGGACGACTCCAATAACCAGCGAACAGGCTTGGCCCGCGGACCTCGACCGCCCCGGTTGTTCCGGCGGGCACGGTGTTGCCGTTCGTATCGACGATGCGCATTTCATAGCCAGGGAGCGCGTGTCCTACCGACCCAGCCATAACGCCGTCGATTCGATTCGAGGTGATAATGCCCGCTTCGCTCATGCCATAGCGCTCGACAATCTGGCGGCCAGTTCGTTCAGTGAACTCCGCATGGGTGAGCTCGGTCATGGGCGCGGAACCCGACGTGAAGAGGCGCATGGAAGAGCAAGCGCTTGGACCAAAGGTGTCACTGGCTAGGAGGCGGTGATAGTAGGTAGGCACGCCCATAAAAACGGTTGCTCCATCGAGTGCCTCGCAAACGGCGGTGGCATCGAACCGGGGCAAGAACCGCACGCTTGCGCCTCGAAGCATTGTGGGGTGCAGTGCAATAAACAGCCCGTGCACATGGTAGATAGGCAGTGAGTGGACCAAAATGTCGTCGGCTTGGATCCGCCAGACATCGGCAAGTGCCATGGCGTTGTCTCGTAGACAGCCGTGAGTCAGAGTCGCGCCCTTTGGTTTGCCGGTAGTGCCCGATGTGTACACCAGCGCAGCAGGGGTGGCATCAGTGGCATCGGCGACCGCTACGGGATCGGCCGCTGTTGCCGCAGCTACGAGATCAGAGGCTGCAATCGTTGTGACATCGAGGTCACCCAATGCCGACGGATCGTCGACCACGAGTAGCGATGCTCCTGCGTCGTTGCAGAAATACGTGATCTCGTCGGGGGTATAGGCAGTGTTTGTCGGCACGTAAACAATGCCGGCAGCTAAGCAGCCAAGCCACAGAGCGAAGCCATCAGCAGACTTGTCCATCTGAACGACAAGCCGATCGCCAGGCTCGAGCCCGTGGCTGCGGACCACAGCCCCGAGCCTTCGAGCATGATCCGCAAAATCGTTGTAGGTAAACGTGACATCACCCTCGGTCATAAAAATTGCATCGCCGCGAAAAATGAAGAGATCCTGGAACAGGTTTGACACACGACCAGCATTGCCGATCTCTAGCCACCGAACGCGTTCGGTTCGGTTACTTTGGGTGAACGCCTTGGCGTCGTCGCTATCAATTCGTCTGACCGAGAAGAGCAAGCATGAGTTTGCAAGCCGTCATCCCGCTGTTCCCGCAGTTCACTGCCCTCGATGGCATTGGTCCCTACGAGGTGCTGCAACGCATCCCCGATATCGATATCACGTTCATCGGTCACGCGCTTGGGCCCGTGCGAGCGGACAACGGCATGCTGGCTATTCACGTCGACGGTACGTTCGAAGACTTCGCTGAGCCAGATCTGATTGTGTTTCCCGGAGGCACCGGAACCAACGCACTCATGACCGATGAGCGAGTGCTCGATTGGGTACGTGCAGCTCATCAGACGACCACATTTACAACGTCGGTCTGCACGGGGTCGTTGGTGCTCGCCGCGGCCGGACTCCTCGATGGACTCACCGCTACCACCCACTGGGGAACTCGCAACACCCTGACCGAGTACGGGGCAACGCCGGTCCCTGAGCGGGTCGTCGAACATCTGGACAAGCGTCTGATCACTGCGGCAGGAGTGTCGAGCGGCATCGATATGGCACTTCGCCTCGTCGAAGAGCTCTTTGACCGCACTGCCGCCCAAGCAAGCCAACTCATGATCGAATACGATCCGCAACCACCATTCGATTCGGGGTCGCTCGAGAAGTCCACCGACGAAGTGATGGCCCGAGTCATCGAATATGCCCAACACCGTTCTTAACCGTTCCACTCGGGCCGACGTTCGTCGAATGCGGATCCACCCGGTTTTGGTTCGGCTCGTCCATGGCTCCTACTTGCGTTTAACCGCTCCGGTCGGGCCTGCGTGGACGATGAGGGCATCGCTCTTCAAGACGCCGTGCCACAGCATGATGACTACGGCGATGCAGATGGCGGCAGTTGTGAAGTCGCCGTGAGCCCACTGCTTTAGTGCGGTCGAAAGCACACCGGCGAGCACGAGTACCGAGACCGACCCGCCGACCCATCTGGTTCGGGTGGCTAGCAGTGCATTGCGTTCGATGTGCATGACCTTGGCCACGATGGCAGCTAGGACCAGTGCAGAAACACCGAGTAGCGGAGCCTTCTGAAGCCACCAGTCGACCGTGCCAACTGCCGCGGTCGGCAACCAACCGAACACGTAGAAGGCAGCGCTGGCAGTGATTGCGGCTGTGAAGTGCCACAGGTACACCGACATCGCAACGCTGTTGCCAGCAACGACGGCCGCCCAGGCTTTCGGGCAGGTGCCGAGCCAACGACTGATGGCTGGTGCCAGTGCGATTGCCGAGCAGCTGTACGCAGCACCAAACAACATGAGAGCGAGCGATGGAGGGTGGGTTGGGGAATTCTCTACGCCCGGAAAGTGGACCATGCTGACCGGCCACGGACCAAGGGTGACTGCGATAACTGCGGCGACCCAGAAGCCCGTTGCGGTAGCGAGCATGGTCTTGCCGGTGGGGAGTAAGCCGTCGCGCCAGGCAAAGCCGGCAATCTGGAACAACAACCAGCCGAGCACCCAGTTGACCTGAGGTAGGGCAGGAACACCAGCGAACCGGGCAGCCTCGAGCGCACAGAACACGGCCACGCCGACCGTCGGCACTGCTACCCGATGTTTGCGGAACAGCGGCAAGACGTACGGGGCAATTGCCGTGTCTATCGTGTAGTTAGCTAAGAACCACAGAGGGATTGCGGCCGCAGTGGCAGCAATCGCAATCAGCTCACCTTGACCAAGAGCAAACCCACCACCGATGAGCACCGCCCACGTCGTTGCCAGAGCAACGGCTGGAGCCAACATGCGCCGAAGCCGAGCAATCACCCAATCCTGTGTTTCACCCCTCTCGGTCCCGGCAGGCTTCGAGCAAAAAAACGAGTCGAGAGACATGGCCGAGGAGAAGCCGCCGACTACGAAGAAGAGCGGCATGACTTGGAACAGCCACGTAAGCATGGTCATGGCAGGGGCAGCTTCAAGAGCGTTGCCAGCGGTGAGTTCGCCGGATGCATCGACGGCTATATCCATTGCCACCCAGTGGCCGACCGCTACCGCCAGCATGGCAATGACCCGATAAAAGTCGATTGCACGGTTGCGGTCTGCCTTGGCAGCGCCCGCCATCTGAGTGAGCGACGGCGCCTTCGGGAGCGCGGACGGATTCGATTGTTCGGCATCCGTCAGCGAGGTTGAAATGGTGTGAGTTGCAGCGGGTGCAGCAGTGGTTGTGCTCATCTAGCTAGTAGGCCAGAAGTGACCCACTCGCCGTCAGGGGGGTTTCCCCCAGAATCACCTAGGGGGCCCCAAACCGGCGACCTTGACCCACCGCTCAAGGGTGTGACCGGCGTAGGCAACCGATGACACACCCCATGTTGTGGTGTTCACACCGAGGAAATACTGCCGGTACATAGCCTTGAGATAGTGGTCAACATGGCAACCAGCACCTCACAACTTCCAACTTCTACCCGCCCAACCGCGCTGGGCACCGATGTCGAGGGTGAACGTTTCGAGGCAGCCGCCCGACTCGTGCTTGCACCCCGCGCCGGCGTTTTCGAGCCGGTCAAGCTGCCAGCCTCCGGATTGATCTCCGCTGGTCAAGTTGTCGGCCATCTTGGGAGCGGTGCCGATCGCACTCCAGTCGTTAGCCCGTTTGCGGGTCGAACAGGAGACGCACTGGCGTGGTCCGGTGAACGGCTGACCTCACATCAGCCAGTTATGTGGCTCTCGGTAGGACAGACCCCATGACCTCAAACACGCTCACGACCCAATCTGCCCCGACACACGATCGTGGCGAAACGCCAGCAGTAGCTCAAGACCAAGCGCCGGAACGGGACCGGCTTGCCGAAGCGGTTGCAGCCGCGGGCAACCGCGCGTGGCTTGGCCGGGCGCTATCCACCCCTCTGCGCAAGGCGTGGCTAAATGTCAACCATGTGGGGCTGAAGAATGTGCCAACGCACGGTCCGGTCGTGCTGGCGGCAAACCATCTCGCATTTATCGACTCGCTCTTGGTCATGTACAGCCTGGATCGCCCGGTGTCCTTCCTTGGAAAGGCTGAGTACCTCGACCATCCGATTGCCAGACGCTTATTTCCGATGACGGGGATGCTTCCGCTTGACCGAACCGGTCGCCGGTCGCGCATCACACTTGATCGAGCGAACGAGATTCTGGTCGACGGGGGCGTCATTGGCGTGCACCCCGAAGGAACCCGATCGCGTGATGGTTTACTAAACCCGGGCCACCGCGGAGTAGCCCAGATGGCACTGAGGGCCGGGGCAACCGTGGTCCCCGTTGCCTTGGTCGGTACCGATGTTGCGCAGCCGGTTGGTCAGGTCGTCCCAAACTTCCGGAGCCCCATTGAGATTCGGTACGGCGCTCCAATCGGGCTTGGCCGATGGTCGCAGAATCGGCGTTCATCTGTCGCTCGCGCCGAACTCACCGACGAAATCATGGACTCAATCGCCGCACTGTCTGGCCAGGAACGTCGCCAAGCTACCGCCGAGCCTGCCGCAAGCTAACTACGCTTAGGCAGGTGAAAAACGCAGGCGTCCAGCAGACGTTTCTTATCCAGGTTGACGGTGCCGATAAAGAAGGCATCACCACCCACGTGCTCAGGACGCTGGCAAATGCCGAAGCGGTCATCGAAGACGTTGAGCAGATTGTTATTCGCAATCACATCTCGTTGAACATTGTTGCCCAGATTCCCGACGGGCGAGATCTGCTCAAAGAGTTGCTCCTTGTTGGATACGAGCGCGGGTTGAGCATTGAGTTCGAGCCGGTCGAGGCCACCCCAACGCGCAAGCCAACGGGCACCATCGTCACGGTGCTCGGGCAACGGCTCGAGGCGAAAGAACTGGCGGCAGTCACGGGCGTCGTGACCGCTACTGGCGGCAACGTTGACCGATTAGAACGGCTGTCGAAGTATCCCGCGTGGAGCTACCAACTGTCGGTAACCGGTGGGGACACTCAGGCGCTGCGCGAACAACTCGTGAAACTGCGGGCGGACTTCCCTGCAATGGATGTCGCGATCCAGCCACAGGGCCTGCCCCGCCGCGCTCTTCGAGTGATGGTGCTCGATGTGGATCGAACCCTGGTGCAGAACGAGATGATCGACGAGCTCGCCGAAATCGCCGGCGTGGGCGATCAGGTTGCGGACCTCACCGAACGAGCCATGCAAGGCGAACTCGACTTCGAAGAAGCGTTGCGCGCCCGGGTGCGGTTGCTTGCTGGTCAACCGGCGTCGATCTTGGAGCAGGGTTGGGACCGGCTGCGCCTCACGCCCGGAGCGCGGACATTCATCGCCACGTTGCGTCACCTTGGGTTCAAGATTGCGATCGTAAGCGGCGGTTTCACATCGATCACGGATCGACTCAAAGACGAACTCGGACTGGACTACGCGTTCGCCAACACGTTGGAGATTGTCGATGGAGTGCTCACCGGCCGAGTCCAAGGAGCCATTGTTGACCGCCAACGCAAAGCTCAGCTGCTCCATCTGATCGCCGCCGAGGAAGGACTGGCGACCCGCCAGATTGTTGCGGTTGGCGATGGAGCGAATGACATTGACATGCTCGAAACCGCTGGCTTAGGTATCGCGTTCAACGCAAAGAGCGCAGTTGCTAGCGCAGCCGACGCCGAGCTCAACCTGCCCTATCTCGATGCGGTGCTGTTCATGCTTGGCATTCGCCGCGAGGACATTGAGAGCGAAGGATCGCTCACCCGCGACGGCCCGGAGATCTAGATCGAACTTCAGGTTTGTTTGCTGCGCGTGATCGCGGGCCGTTATAAGGCAAGATGGTGAGCCTTATTCACGAGAGCTCACCGGCTGGCACGGTTGTCATGTCCTTTGATCCAAATGAAACCAATGTGATGCCCTGGACCTCGAACGAGTTCCCCATCACCGACGAGCTTCCCGCCGTGACGGTGCGACGTCGAGGCACCCCGCCGTGGCTTACGGCAGCGCTGCTTGTTGGCCTGCTGGTGGCCGCTGGAATTGTGTTGGTTGTGGCAGTTGTGCTGCAGAACCGGTCTGAGCAATCGGGATCGACGGTGCCCACGGTGCAAGCGGTCGAAGCCACCGTTGCGCCGCTGCCTGACGCCCCGACCGCGGTGGTCACCAATCCCGGCGAGCCAGGTTTTTGGCAGATCGTCGGGGTCGACGACGGGCTCAACGTGCGGTCGGGCCCGGGAACCAACAACGATGTGGTTGGGGTATTGGGCGCTGGTGATCGCCATGTCTTTTCGAACGGCGAACAAGCAACGATCAATGGGGCGACCTGGCAACAAATTACGTTCGGAGATAACGAAACCACGGGTTGGGTGAGCGCACGCTTTTTGGCTCCCGACACCCCGCCAGATCCCAATGCTACGGCGGTACCCACACCTGCGGTGGTGCCGTCGGGCACCGTGTCGGTGGTGTGTTTTCAGACGCCGACCGACCCCGCAACCATTGCCCGGATTGTCTTCACTGACCGCACCGAGATCTCAGGCTTCGTCGAGGCTGACACAGGCAATGGTCCACTTCGGCGCACCGTCGAGGGCTCACTCGCCGACGGCCAAGCTCAGCTACGCGTAACGGACCCGACGACGGGCGAAGTCGTCCGACAATTCTGGACCTTCAATCCAGCCAGTGTGGTGGTCGACAACACGACCACCATGTCGGTGGTCAGGTGTTCAGCGCTCGGCCTGAACTAAACGGGATCTGCGCCTTCGGGATTTTCGGCGAGTCGTTCGAGGAGCTCGTCGCGAACGGATCGGCCGGGTTCGCGGGCTTTGGTATCTGCAATGCGCCAACCATGCCGAGATGAATAGACCAGTGGTGGTTCGCCCAGGCGGCCTTCGCCCACGGCGGTCACCCGGGCAAAGAACAAGGCATGGTCAAGGCCTTCGATTCGACCTGGCTCGAGCCGGTCAAAGATCTCGCACCGGAGCCACGAGATGCAGTCGCGCACGATGGGTAGGCCGTCGATCATTTCGAGATACTCAGGAGCGATGTACTTGAACTTGCGGCCGGGATAGGAGAAGTACTGTCCTTGAGCTACTTGGTCACCGGCGAGCACCGAGACCGAGAAGACACCCGAAGCTTCTATGAGGTCGTACGTGTCGTGCTTGGGTGAAATAGAACACGACATGATCGGCTCCTCGAATGCGATCTGGCTGACCCAGTGCGAGCAATACGCCCGGCTGACGCCATCGTGGGATGCGCCAACAACCTGCACACCCTTAGCCATCTGGCCCAGGCATCGTTTTACATCACGATCAATCATGGGTCTTTCCTCGCATCGTTCGCATCTGGGCACTAGCTTCATGGAACCCGCTGGGAATCAGGCACTCATCGATAGCCGCTTTCCTGGGTACCGACTTTGAGTTCGCTGAAGGGCACGCCCTTGTCGACGGAAATGTCTCGGGGTAGTCCAAGGACTCGGTCGCCAATGATGTTCTTCTGGATTTCGTCGGTGCCACCGGCGATGGAAGACATGAAGGACTGCAGCGCCATGCGGTTCCAGGATTCACCGTTGCTGTCGAACCCACCGCCGCCTTTGGTCCAGGCGACCATCTGTGGTCCAACAAACTCGTGGAGCATCTCGCGAACATCCCACATGATGTTGGAGCCGTGGAGTTTGCCTAGTGAGCCGCCGGGGCCGGGAGCCTTGCCGGCCTTCATCTCGGCGCGGGTGCGCATGGCAACGAGCGACTTGGCCGTTTCGTTGCTGTAGATCTTCATGAGTTTCTGACGCACGATGGGATCTTGGGTCAGGCCGAGCTTGGTGGCCTCGTTGCTCAGGCGGTTGTAGAACGGCGTGTTGATACCGCTCTTGGATCCCGTACCAATGGCGACTCGTTCGTACATGAGCATGGCGGTGGCTTGGTTCCAGCCATTGTTGAGTTCACCGAGCAGCCAGGTTGTCGGGATATGCAGATCGGTGAAGAAGACCTCGTTGAAATGTTTGCCGCCGTCAATCTGGTGAATGGGGCGAATCTCGATGGCTGGATCTCGCATGTCAACCATGAACATAGAGATGCCCGCGTGCTTGGCAACATGCGGGTCGGTGCGAGCGACCAAGATGCCGTATTCGCTTTGGTGGGCCAGGGTGGTCCACACCTTTTGGCCATTCAGCACGAACTGGTCGCCGTCGCGTTCGGCCCGGGTCTGCAAGCTAGCAACGTCACTACCGGCGCCGGGTTCGGAGAACATCTGACACCAGATGTCTTGGCCAGCAATACCGCGAGGCATGAACTTGCGCTTGAGTTCGTCGGAACCGAAGTCGTTCAGCACCGGCATACACATGCCGTGGCTGATGGTCAGGTCGCCGGTGCAGTCCGGAAAGCGAGCGTATTCTTCTCGCCATGCTCGCTCGTGCGCCTTGGTCAGACCCTGGCCACCGAACTCGGTGTCATAGGTGAGTCCAGCAAGACCTGCGTCGAAGAGCTTCTTTTGAAATGCACGCGAATGGGCAACTGACTGATCGCTGCGCGGATCGGGTCCGTTGAGCACGAGCGGTTGGGCGTTCTCTTCCAGAAACTCGCGGCAGCGTTGGCGAAAGGAGTCCAGGTCAGCGTCGCTGGCGGTGTGGGTCATGTCAATCCTTCGGCTGTCGCTGCGGCTCGCACCGGCGGTCGTGTAGCCCAAAGTACTTACAGCAACGCTCGGTCGATAGTGACAAGTTAGCGGTCAACACCGCCGGGCTGCTAGCCGGAAGCAGCCTGGCCCGGCTTTGGACCACGCGGGCTGCCCGGGTCATGACGCGCCGGGGCCGAGGGCGTCTACGATGACTGTTCTAGTACCAAGGAGTGCCGTGACGAGCAGCACGACGCAGAATCTGATGCGCGCACTGGGCCTTGTTCTCATCGCGCTTGCCGCCGCCATGTTCTTGGCGCCGGGATCCGAAGCTCAGACGAGCCCCGTCACGATTAACGAGATCCAGCCGCGTAACACGTCCACGCTGGCCGATGGCGACGGTGATTTCGAGGACTGGATCGAACTTCGCAACGTGACGAACAGCCCGGTAGATATCGGCTTCTGGACGATTGGCGATAACACCGCAAGCTGGTCGATACCGGCGGGCACAACGATTCCCGCGAACGGCTTCCTCTTAATCTGGGCCAGCGACAAGGGGGATTTCGCGGATCCAGATTTCCCCGGCCCGAGCGGCGAACTCCACGCCAACTTCCAACTCAACGGCACAAGTGATTCGGTCACGCTAATCAACAACTCGTTCTTGGTCGTCGACACCATTAGCTACACAATCCCATTCGTTCCCGATGAGTCCTATGGGCGAAACGATGCGGGAACCTTTGTGCTATTCCCGGCTGGCGATGTAACACCAGGCGCGGCGAACGGCATGGTCACCCCTCCCACGCCGACACCAAGTTCGACACCAACCGCTGTGCCAGCACCACCGAGTCTTGTCTTCAACGAGGTTATGCAGGCCAATACGGCAACGATCCAAGACGACGGCGGTGTCGGCAACTTCGAAGACTGGTTTGAGCTCTACAACCCCACCTGTGAATCGGTAGACCTGAGCGGATGGACACTCCGCGACAGTTTTGAAACATGGCCGATCCCAGCAGGGACCGCTCTTGGGCCGGGCGAGCTACTCTTCGTGTGGGCTAGCAACAAAGGCGATCCAACCGATCCCGACTTCCCCGGACCCGCAGGCGAGCTTCATACAAATTTCCGCATAGCAGCGACTACCGGCGAGACGATCTTCCTAATCGATGATGCCGGGCTGCTGGTCGCCAGCGTGAACCCAGGCCCGAGCGTGGCCGATGAGTCCTATGCGCTGAATGGTGCCGGCAACTACGCGGTGCTCACCGGAGCTTCGGTTACGCCGGGTCAGCTCAACCCGGGCCAAACCGCACCTGTTTGTGTGCCAACCCCCACGGCGACTCCGGTGCTGCCCACGCCGACCGCAGTGCCTCCGACCGCGACCGTAGTTCCCCCGACGCCAACGCCGCCTGGACCGACCCCGACCCCGGGCGGGCCCACGTTGACCCCGGTCCCACCGACTCCAACCTCGGTTGCGCCGACCGCCACGGCAATCGTCCCTACCCCAACTGCCACCCAAGTACCGGTGTTACCCACGCCGACATCGACACCGCCTGCGGAAGGCACCCCGACGGTCACACCTACTGCGGGTCCGACCACGCAGCCGCCAGCGTGCGGTTCACTGCTTCGGATCAACGAAATTCAGTCTCGCAACGAGAACACGATCACCGACGGCGACGGCGACTCCAGCGACTGGATCGAACTGTTCAATCCCACCGACGACACCGTCGAGCTTGGTGGCTGGCGCATCAGCGATAGCGGCAACACATTCGTACTCCCTGCTGGCACCGAGCTCGACGGGCAGCAGTTCTTGCTCATCTGGACGAGCGACAAAGGTGACCCCGCGGACCCGAAGTTCCCCGGGCCAGCCGGCGAAATCCACACCAATTTCAAACTCAGCGGCGGCGGCGAGGTCGTGACGCTCAGCGATCAGGCTGGGTGTCTCGTTGACCAGCTAGCTGTTCCCGCACTTGGCTCAAACGAATCATTCGGCGTAACCGTCGACGGTGGTGTCGGGCTCTTCGAGGGCGGGCTCGCAACGCCACTCGCATCAAATGGCCAACAGGTGATCTACCGACCGACCGTGTGCTATTCGCCGAACAGCCCGATCCGCATGAATCGCATCGTGGCAAAGAACGACGGCTCGTTGCTGGATGCCGACGGCGACGACAGCGACTACATCGAGCTCTACAACACCGGCTTTGACCGAATCGACCTGAGTGTCTGGCAGCTCAGCGATGAAAGCGACCGGTGGATCATTCCCGGCGACGTCTTTATCGACGGCTACGGCACGCTCATCATTTGGGCCAGCGGCAAAGGCGACATACTCGACGCGGCCTATCCCGGACCCGAGGGCGAGCTTCACGCGAACTTCAAGCTCACCAGCGACGGTGAACAGCTGACCTTGGCTGAGCCGAGCGAGTGTGTTGTCGACCAAGTCACCTATCCGGCGCTTGAGTCGAATGAATCGTTCGGTTTCGACCCCCAGGACCAGCGACGGGTGCTCGAAGCGGTGCCTACGGGCGCGGTTTGTGCCACACCTGGGTCAGTGCAGATTGTGGCGGTCCAGGCCAAGAACGACAGCACCCGAGCCGACGAAGATGGCGACTTCGGTGACTGGGTCGAACTTCGCAACGTGAGCGATGCATCGATTGACCTGAGCGATTGGGTGCTCGCCGACGACGGCGATAGTTGGTTCGTACCCCAAGGTATAACTATCGAGCCTGACGCCACGCTGCTCATCTGGGCCGACGAGAAAGATCGCGGCGATGCCGATTCTGCGCTGCATGCCAACTTCAAACTTGGTGGCGACGGCGAGACCGTGTCGATCAGCTCAGCGACCGATTGCCCGGTCGACGTTGTCGCTTACCCCAAACTCGACGACGATCAGGTCTATCAGCGCGATAGCCAAGGCGTCTTTGCGGTGAGTGGTGCTGGAAGCGCCCCAGACACCGATGATGATGATGGCGACGATGCTCGATCAGACGGCGACATCACGATCGTGGGTACCTGTCTGGCCATCAATGAAATCATGGCAAAGAACGACAGCACGTTGGCCGATAGCGATGGCGAGTTCGGCGACTGGATCGAGATCGTGAATCCGAGCGATGCGGAGATTGATCTCAGTGGCTACCAAGTGAGCGACGAAGACAGCAGCTGGACCCTGCCCGACGGCGTTGTGCTTGGCGCAGGCGAGTACTTGTTGCTCTGGGCCGATGAGACTGACCGTGGCGAAGCTGGCGCTGAGCTGCACACCAACTTCAAGCTTGGTGGCGGTGGTGAACCAATCACGCTGACCAATACCGAGGGCGAGATCGTTGCCTCGATGAGCAGCTACCCCGAGCTCGACGACGACGAGTCATTCGGCATCAACGTCGATGGCGACTACGTAGTACTAGCCGCAGGCGAAGCAACACCGGGCGACGGGCCGACCGTTCCCGACGGATGCGATTTCGAAGTTGTTGCGGCCACGAGCGCCAGCGATGCTGATACGCCGGGCGGCGACGGGTCGAGCGACGGTGACTCCGATGCCGATACGGCCGACTCAGACGAAGCCGCTGGATCGCCCAACGCGTTGGCAACCACGGGCACCGACACCAGTCGCCAGTCACTGTTGGCTCAGGCGCTGTTGCTTTCTGGACTGCTGTTGGTCGTGATGGCCCGCATTGCTCAGCGGCGCTCGACCACAAGCTAGAACATTCGTAAGGCGAGCGCCCAAGAGTTCTCAAGTGTTATTCAGACGCGACGACCAAAGGAGTCCATGGCTTCGTCGGCCATGAGCCGGTTCAGGGTGGCCTCGGGCTTGTCTTCGGCCACCTGGCGAACGCGGAACGCCGACTCAAAGAGTGCCCAGACTTCTCCGTTGGAGCGCTCGACAACTTCGACGCCGCGAAGTCCTTGGAGCAGCGGTATTGATGCGGCGTCGGTCGCCCGAGCAACCGACCAGCTGGTGGGTGCAAGCTCGACCGGAGCGTTGAACTCATTCTCGAGCCGATGGCGAGCGACTTCGAACTGCAACGGTCCAACCGCAGCGAAGATCGGGGCTTGGTCGCCCACGTTGGGAATGCGCAGGACTTGGACGACGCCCTCTTCGTCGAGCTGGGCAACGCCGGATCGGAACTGCTTGAACTTGCCCGTATCACGGACCCGAGCGACCATAAAGTTGCTTGGCGCGAACGCAGGCATAGGTCGCCACTCGACGGGTTCGTCGACATAGACCGCATCCCCTGGCCGGAACCCGTTGGCATTCACCAGCCCAATGACATCGCCGGGGAAGGCCTCGTCGACTGTCTCGCGGTCAGAACCTTGCACCGAATGCACGTACTTGGTGGTCACGGAGCGTTGGCTCGGGCCGTGGGTCACGGTCATGCCGCGCTCGAACCGGCCCGATGCAACACGCATGAAAGCGATTCGATCACGGTGATTCTTGTCGGTGTTGGCCTGGACCTTGAACACATGGCCGCTGAAGGGGCCATCGATCTTGCGGGGCTCATCGTTGATGTCCAGCCGAGCCGGCGGCGACGGAACCAGGTCGACCACGGCGTCGAGTAACCGGCCAACACCAAAGTTGGTGAGCGCTGATCCAAAGAACACCGGGGTCAGATCGCCGGCTTCGAACTTCTTGCGATCAAAAACGCGGTCAACACCATCGAGGAGTTCGACGGCCTCGAGTGCCTCGGCTGCGAGTTCTTGCTCGATGAACACCGTGCTGTTGAGTGAATGAATTTCTTCGGGTGCGATCGTGGAACCGTGGGCGACGCGGCTGTACTGCACGTATTCGCTGGCGATGCGGTCGATCACGCCGTCGAAGCTGCTGCCCTCGCCAACGGGCCAGGTGATTGGGGCCGGTTCCAACACGAGGTCTGACTCAACCTCGTCGAGCAGATCCCACGGGTCGCGACCGGGGCGATCCCACTTGTTGATGAAGGTAACGATTGGCACGTCTCGCTCACGGCAGACCTCGAACAGACGGCGAGTCTGGGGCTCGATACCTTTGGCTGCGTCGAGCACCATGATGGCAGCATCGGTCGCAGCGAGAACCCGAAACGTGTCCTCGGAGAAGTCCTTATGGCCGGGTGTGTCCAGCAGATTGAGCAGGCAGTCGCGATAGGGAAAGCGCATCACTGTTGAGCTGATGGAGATGCCGCGCTGCTGCTCGATTTCTTGCCAGTCGGAGGCCGCCGCTCGCCCGCCGCGTTTGCCAGCCACCGATCCTGCACCCGCCGTGAGGACGCCGGAGTACAGCAGGAATTTTTCGGTCAGGGTGGTTTTGCCAGCGTCGGGATGCGAGATGATGGCGAACGTGCGCCGGCGGGCGGTCTCTTCGATGATCTGATTACTCATGGTCAAACAATTCGTCGCAGCAGGCAGAGGTGTTCAGGGGTGATGGCCTGACGAGCAGGCTTAGGAGCTACAGGACAGCATGGAGCATCCTGCCCGCTCACGCGCCCATTCCGGACGCTTCGCAAAGAACTCTAGGTCGTGCTCGGGTTGGTCGTCGTAGGGATTGCGCAGGAGGTCGAGCAACTCGGTCACGCCAGCGAAGTCGCCGCGTTCATCAATACGGTCGATCGCGAGTTGGGCCATCCAATTGCGCAACACGTATTTGGGGTTCACGGCGTCCATCGCCAGCTTGCGTTCCTCGGCCGAGCGACCGTCGACCATGCAACGGTCAGCCCATGCCCGCAACCAATCCGCCATCGCTGATTCGGTGTCGCTACCGGCTTCATCGACGTCGGCTTCGTCGAACGCAGCGTCATAAAACTCGGCGTCGCCCTCCGGAGTTGTGGCGTTGGGTTCGCCGTACGGAGTTGTGGCGGTGGGTTCGCCGTACGGAGTTGTGGCGGTGGGTTCGCCGTACCAGGCCCCGGCGATGGGGCGACAGAGGTCGGCGTCGCTCAGATCGTCGGCGTTTTCGACATCGACCTGGGCCAAGTTCCGGTGGAAGATTGTCATGTCCGTCTCGGTTAACTGCAGAACTCGACCCAACTCGCCAAAGAGTGCGTTGTCGTCGTCGCCCCCGAACCCAAGGAAGCCAAGCCGCTCGGCCATCATTGCATTCCAGCCGCTACCGAACTCATCGGTATAGGTATCGAGCGCAGCCTGCAGCGGCTCAAGGTCATTGCCGTAGAAGGGTGCGATCGCGTTCGCAAGCTGGACCAAATTCCAGTGACCCACCGATGGCTGGTTGCCATAGCGATAGCGACGACCCTGAGCATCGGTGGTGTTGGGGGTCCACTCAGGGTCGAATCCTTCGAGCCACCCATAGGGGCCGTAGTCAATCGTGAGGCCCAGAATCGACATGTTGTCGGTGTTCATTACGCCATGCACAAAGCCGACTCGCATCCAGTGCACGATCATTTCCGCAGTCGTGCGCACGACTTCTTCGAACCAGTCAGTGACGACCCATAGAGGCTGCTCCCCGTCGCCCTGCGCAAGGTGTGCAAAGTCGGTCCGAATCGTCCAGTCGATTAGCGCTTTGAGCTCGGAGAGTTCACTGCGGTCAGCGAATAGCTGGAAGTTCCCGAACCGCAAAAACGAAGGCGAGACCCGACAGACAACCGCGCCGAGTTCATTGGCCGGGTTGCCGTCGTAGAACATGTCGCGCATGACCTGGTCACCCGTGAGCGTCAAGCTGAGCGCCCGGGTTGTGGGCACACCCAGGTGAAACATTGCCTCGCTGCAAAGAAACTCACGCACCGAGGAACGCATGACCGCCAGGCCGTCGCCGCGCCGTGAGTACGGCGTTGGACCCGACCCTTTGAGCTGCAAGGTCTGGTACTCGCCGTCGGGTGTGGCCACCTCGCCCAGGGCAATTGCACGACCGTCGCCCAACTGGCCGGCCCAGTTGCCGAACTGGTGCCCGCCGTAGCACATAGCGAAGGGATCCATATCCGGCGTGACCCGGTTGCCGTTGAAGATCTGGGCAAAGTCTTCACTCCGGGCTTGCTCATCGCTGATGCCGAGCTCCTCGGCTACCTCTGCTGAATACGCCACCAGTGTCGGTGCCGAGGTGGGAGTTGGCTCCACTCGACTAAAGCACGCCCCCGACACCTGGCGACGTCGGTTTTCGGTCTCTGGGTCGGCCGGCATATCTC
>Ga0209828_1000685_pt1 | contig 32126 bp, 35 predicted proteins | sample MaitaG_FD_187429 | JGI IMG/M metagenome (GOLD analysis project Ga0209828, IMG submission 187429) | Marine algal microbial communities from Maine, USA - Maine_Asex2 metaG (SPAdes) (version 2) | ecosystem: Host-associated > Algae > Red algae > Unclassified | place: Maine, USA | collected 2015-01-05
CAAGTGCCGAAAGGACACCGTACGCTCACACCGTGAGGAATCTGAACAACCGGAGCAGCAACAACAGGAGCCTGAACAACAGGAGCCGCAACAGCACATTGAGCATCACCATTTTGATCAGTCCAAGTGCCGAAAGGACACTGAGCACTCACACCATGAGGGAACTGACCAACCGGAGCCGCAACAGCACATTGAGCATCACCATTTTGATCAGTCCAAGTGCCGAAAGGACACTGAGCACTCACACCATGAGGGAACTGACCAACCGGAGCCTGAACAACCGGAGAACTTGCTAATGTAGGGTCAACGTCATGACACCATCCATATTGATCGGCGAAAGTGCCAGGGGGACAAGAAAAATTAACTTCTAAAGGAGCCTGAACAACCGGAGAGGCAGGTATAGAAGGATTATAAGTAGAAGATGGTTGAACAGTTACCATAGTCGGTGGAATTGCCCCATTTGGATGCAGATTACATACAGTTATTCCTCTATCCTCGATATAGCGTTTCCCATACTCGCAAACAGATGGACCAGGGACAAAATCCTGATTATCAATCTGGGCTTCAGCAGGAGTTGCTGGGAGAACAAATAACATAGAGAAAACAGAGAGTACCGAGACAAACAGAACTCTCATATTTTTAAACTCATTGAACCGCAAAACCATATTTCCGCCTTAAAATTCCTAATTAGTTAAATAGAACCTATCATTCAGAATACCAGACAATCTTGTTGATCACTGGCCACTCATGTTTCAAGTAGGTTAATAATTAATGGTAACCTACTAAAATAGCTATTTTAAGTATCTGTTAGCAGTTCTTAGATGCATCTTTGATACTTGATTGTAATGTTTTATCTTGATCTAAATGACGCTTACGAACCGATGCAAAACCTAGAGATTCGATACCACATTCAATTTTTTCAGCCTCTAAATCAAAAGTGCGGGCATAGAGCCTAGCGAACTCAGCTAAATTCACACAATTAATCACAGCTGCTGATTGTTCGCTTTTTGATACTAAAGAATCAAGCTCAAATCCAACATTGCTTTCGTCGATACCTACCTCTTTCAACTTTGTTTCTGTTGCAATATTCAACAAAGCTTCCGAATAACACTTAGCAGTTTCATCACTTAAAGTAGACCCATCAAGTTCTGGCGGATTGACTTGTTCCGATAAACTTTCAGAAAGACTCTCGAAATAAACTTGGTCAGAAAAAACTACGGGGACAGAGTCCACATCAGAACCATCTATATCAATAGTGCCTTCAGAGGTTCTAACTTCAGAGCTACCGGTGCAGGCACTAGTTGCTAGTACTGCAAAAAATAATATTGATACACCGTTTTTTTTATTTAACATAACCGAACTCTCACCATGGCGTTGGAATCGATTGCTTTCTGCAATCGCCGACTGCATTAACTAGATTATCAGAAACAAACCGTAAATCTCTTACAGGAGCAACCAATAACAGACTTGCAGATCTGTTTTCTCTGTTACGGTAATCGTTTGCTTGAAAAATAAATTCTAAATTTGCGCCAACTGAAAAGACTACAATAACCTGATTTTTGTTTTCGTCGATCCCTAAACCTGCGCACGGAAGATCAGAAAATGAAGAACCAGAAGCCAAAGGAGCCAAAGGTCTAAGAGATTCAAACCCAAGAAGCGAAGGAGATTTCATAACTTCAGACCGCAACCAACGAGCCCTAGCAACAAGCGCAAGTGGATGCGAAATTTTTGTAGCACCTTCATCACTGTTAACACGAAAATCTTTGACCGCATCAAGCACACGCTTTAGAGATTCAGAACCTTCTTGATGAGCATGAACCAAGGCGCTTAATTCTCGATCAGCTTGACCAACACCCACAACAACGTCTAGACCACCATCATCGTTAGAAACAAGCTGACCTATCTCTAATCCTTTATATTCAAAAACATATTGACCATTGTTATCAATAACATCAACATCTAAATCATTTGCCGCTTCTAACGCAAACTTATAGTGGGGCTCTGGCAGAAGTTCGGGGTGCTCGATTGATACTGGTTCACATTTTGAAAATTCACCATCAGCGGGAATGTAAACTTCAACATCCAGAATTGATTTAATCGGCTGCGCCCTTCGAGCAGCTAACGGACCAAACTCAGCGTTAGAGAAAATACAGAGTTTGTTCAGTCCAGAATTTAGCGCCCAAGTTACAGCTTTACCAAAATCAATTACTTTTTTGTTTGCTAACCAAAACCCGGTATCGCCAGAGATTCCTCTTGCAGGATCTTGCTCAGCAGAATCTAAGTCAACTGATTTAAGTTTCTTTGAATAAGCTTTTAAAGCCAGAATTCCAGCAGAAGAAGTTATTTTGTACCGTCTTGTTCTACAGCAGGTGCTTCGTCAACAACTGGCGATTCTTCAACAGATGGCTGTTCCGCAGCAGCTGGTGATTCGTCAACAACTGGCGATTCCGCAGGAGCTTCGATTTTAGCTTCTTCAACTTCCTTGGAAGCAACTTCCTTGGAAGCAACTTCAGCGGCGCTTTTACGACGACGGCCGTAACGCTTCTCGAAGCGTTCAACACGACCAGCAGAGTCAATGATCTTCATTGTGCCGGTGTAGAAAGGGTGACTTGCAGAAGAAATATCTACTTTATAGAGAGGGTAAGTGTTGCCATCTTCCCAATCAATAGTTTCTTGAGTCTCAACTGTTGACTGAGTTAGTATAGAAAACTCTGCGGATGCGTCCATGAATACTACTGGACGATAATTTGGGTGAATATCTGACTTCATAACTTAACCATTCTGCCTTAAACCAAGCCTAAAAAGACCCTTTTTTAACTATTTCGGATAAAAACTTTTTGTTACTGGTTGATTTAGTAATCGCTTCCAACAACTTCTGACCTGATTCAACAAGGTTACTAGAATTCTCAGCAGATTCTGCCAAAATCTTTTTTAGCTCTTTCAGAGAAGATTCATGCTCAGAATCAAGAAATAAATCAGTTCTTTGAGTATTTGTTGACAAGATATCTAGAGCCGGACCTTCGAGAGTCAGGCCAGCAATATTTATTTCAGAATTAGAAAAGTTTCTTAACTCTTCATAAATAAACCCATCGAGGTATGATCCATCAAACTCTGGAGAAGTTAGAACAGACAAGATAGTTATTGAACCACTACCTTCTAAATTAACTGCACCACCCAAAAGCTGCTTAACTGAACTCAACGCTGGTAACTCAACCGAGCTTGCAGCTGAACGCGAACTTTGCACATAGTTAGAAATATAAGATTTAGCAAGCTGAGTTAAACTATCTATAACAATAAACACGTCTTCGCCGGTCTCTGCCAAACGCTTAGCACGCTCCAACGTTAACTCTGCTGTAGCGATGTGTTCTTCAACTGGACGATCAAAAGTAGAAGCAACAATTTCGCCTTGACCAAGATCGTTTGCTAAATCTGTTACTTCTTCTGGACGAGAATCTACAGACAAAATTATTACGTTTGCATCTCCAGGTTTAGATTCAACCGCTTTTACGATCTCTTTAATAATAGAAGTCCGACCTGATCGAGCTGGACCAGAGATGAAACAACGCTGCCCTTTAGCAATAGGAGCGAGTAAATCTATTGACCTCAAAGTTGCAGAAGAATCAGAGCCTTCTGATTCTAAAACAATTTGTTGCGAAGGATAAACAGGCGACATCTCTTCAAAGTAAGGACGGCCTAAAGAATTATCAGCCAATGATCCATTTACAGTGTCAATCTGTGAGAAACACGGATTTTTCTCATTGCGATGAGCCGGCACAGTCTTACCAGCCAGATGATCGCCTTTACGCAAACCAAACTGTCGCACTTGTTTAACAGAAACGTAAACATCTTCTTTACTTGGTAAAAAACCGGCAACTCTTAGAAAGCCGTAACCTTCATCTCTTAAGTCGAGAAAACCACTAACAGATTGAGATTCATTAGTAACCGGATCATTACCAGCTTCTTGGCGTTCCATATTTTTGCCACGGCCACGTTTCGCTGACCTTCTAGAATTTGGTGAGTCTTGATCAGCTGCGTTATTTGAGCTTTTGTTGCCTTCACTAGGCTCATTAGTTTCAGTAGGCTCGGTAGGTTCACCGACTTCACCGACTTCACTGGCTTTAGTAGCGGGTTGCTCTTTTGAAGTTTCCATCCCATTAGATTCGTCAGAAGATTCAACCTCAGGCTCTTCCTCTGGCAACTCAGCAGATGAAAGCTTCGTAATCTCTGAAATAAGCTCAGCCTTTGTTTGACGAGGGTTTGACTCACCACCTAAAGCCGCAACAATTGCTTGCAACTGCGATTTATCTTTCTTTTCCAAACCAGCAGGCTCGACGATTAGCTGATCACTCATTAGTGCTCCTATAAAATACAGACACCGATTGACTAGATGTTCTCCTAAAGCCTTAGATGAGCTAGGGATAAACAGGTGCCGCTTTTGTTACCTTAAGACTAGCAAAAAATATATAAATCACCACAGAGAATAAGAAATATTGCGGATCTCTATTTATTGTAGATCCCCTCAGTATATCCGCTCCGCTCGGGCCGCTCCACGGAGTTGTCTCTGGAAACATCCTCAATCTATGGTTAAGAGACGCTGTTTTATTAGCTCAAAAGAAGAATCTACAACTTCGAACTTTTCTTCCAACTCAAACAAATTACTCATGAAACCAGGCAATTCTGGCTTCATATCTAAAGCTTGGTATACAGCATTCTGAAACTTCGCAGGAGAAGCAGTCTCACAAACAACAACTAAATCTGAGCTTGATAAATGCTCAGCAGCAAACACACCAACAGCAGTATGAGGATCAATAACTATACCAGATAGTTCATAAACTTTTCTCATATATTTAAGCGTTTGATCATCGTCAACGGTAGTCGCAAAGAATTCGGTCCTGATTAACTTTAACCAGTCAGAATCAACACGAACATTTCCATCACTGCGGAACTTTGCAAACAGCTGATTAATCTGATCAGAGTCTCGACCGCTAGCCTCCCACAAAAGCCTTTCAAGATTAGACGGGATTTGAATATCCATACTTGGGCTATGTGAAGGCTTAACTTTTTGAGAGAACAAACGCCCAGTTTCAATAAACTGATGAAAAGCGTTATTGTGATTACTGCCAACAATCAATTTGTTAATCGGAGCGCCTAACCGTTTGGCATACCAACCAGCCAGAACATTTCCGAAGTTACCAGTTGGAACAGCAAAATCTACACCATCTGAAGCTTTATCACCCAACATCTGACAGGCTGCAAAATAATAGCCTATTTGAATTAATATTCTCGCAAAGTTTATTGAATTAACAGCAACCAAGTTCACAGAAGATCTAATCTCAGGATCACTAAAAGCCCTCTTAACCAAATCTTGACAATCATCAAACGATCCACGAACGGCCAAGTTAGTTACGTTGTCAGAATCAACTGTTGTCATCTGACGGCGTTGAACATCACTTACTTTTTCGTGCGGATGCAACATTATTGTATGAACTTGCTTTGAATCTTTAATACCCTCAATGGCTGCAGAGCCGGTATCTCCAGAAGTTGCTCCAAGGACAATGGCGGTTTGGCTTCGATTTGCTAGTTCACGATCTAATAATTTGCCCAACAACGCTAAGGCAAAGTCTTTGAAAGCAAGAGTTGGGCCCATTGTTAGATCTAATAAAAACATGTCTTCATCAACATTTTTTAGTTGACACAAATCTGGGTGTCTAAAATCGCTATAGGCATCTTCAATAAGTTGCCTAAGCTCTTCTCGTTCGATCCAGCCGTCAGAAAAACCAATAATTAGTTCTTCAACAATTTGTTTAAAGCCATTTGCATTTGATAAATCAAGAGTTGGCAAGTGAAGTGGAGAATACAAGCCGCCGTCATCAGCTAGACCATTTATTAATACATCAGCAAAACTTACAGGCTGACTACCACGAGAAGATTGAAACATTACCACCGAATGAGCTTATCAAACATTTGACTTAGTATGGATACGTCATTCCATTCCGGGATCTGGCATTTCCCGCTCCCAACTTACAGACTTGACGGTTGGAGAATCTGGCCCGATAAGATCTCCGATCGAGCCGGAGATGACGGAGTGTGGCAGCCGAAGATGACGGAGTGTGGCAGCCGAAGATGACGAAGTGTGGAAGCCGAAGATGACGGAGTGTGGAAGCCGGAGATGACGGAGTGTGGAAGCCGAAGATGACGAAGTGTGGCAGCCGATACGCAGTTTATTCAACTACACGAATCACGTTTTTGATTTGTTCAACTGCTTCAAAACTTGCAAGTTCATCAACTAACTTTGCAAAATCTCTTTCAGATGCACGTCTGGTAATAAATACCATTCTAGAAATTAATTTATCTTCATCAATTTTACTATACGTATTTAAAGGTTCTTGCTCAATAGCCTTTATCGAAACCCCATAATGCGCAAATTGTCCTGCGATTGCAGAAAGAACACCCGGTTCATCTTTGGCCTCGAGCACAATATAGAATGCGCTAGTTAAAGCTTCGATCGGACGCATATCTGCTGGTTCGCCTGAAGGCACTACCCTATGGGTTGAACTTTTTAGATTACGGGCAGCATCAACCAAGTCACCAAGCACAGCGCTTGCTGTTGGCTTACCACCTGCACCCTTGCCATAAAACATTAGCTCGCTAGAAGCTGCACCCTCAACAAACACAGCATTATAAGAACCACGAACCGCAGCTAGAGGATGAGTATCAGGTACCAAAGCCGGGTATACACGTACGCCAACATCATAGTTTTCGTACTTCTGAGCAATAGCTAGAAGCTTGATAACGTAACCAAGTTTTTTTGCCAAGACCATATCAAAGGCACTAACTTTTGAAATACCTTCGCAATAAACATCTTTAGCTGTTACATCTTTACCAAAAGCTAACGAAGCCATAATCGCAGCTTTTGCAGCTGAATCATAACCCTCAACATCTGCAGTTGGATCAGCTTCAGCAAAACCGAGCTCTTGGGCCTGAGTTAGAGCATCATCGTAGGCCACTCCATTTTCAGACATCTCGGTCAAGATATAGTTAGTTGTACCATTCACAATGCCGATAATTCTTCGAACATCTTCACCCAAAAGAGACTCTCTTAACGGACGCAAGATTGGGATCGCACCCGCTGTTGACGCTTCAAATAAAAGATCCACACTATTAGCCTCAGCAGCAGCAAAAAGTTCGGAACCAAAATTTGCTAACAACTCTTTGTTGCCAGTTACTACCGGTTTTCCAGATTTGAATGCCTCTAAAATTAATGACCTTGCTGGCTCTAAGCCACCAATTAGTTCAACAACAATATCGATATTTGGGTTCGCCACTAAAGAAGCGGCGTCATTAGTAATCTCGACATTTTCAGCAACTCCAGCAAAAGCGTACTTAGCTTTATTGCGGACAGCTATTGCGCCAAGCTCGATATCTATCCCCGTGATCTCTTTTAGAGCATCTTTACGCTCAGATAGAAGATCGGCCAAAGAGCAGCCAACGGTTCCATAACCCAATAAACCAACTTTAATTACATCAGACACGCATACATTCTATAGTACTTTCGCACAAGGGCTTATTTAGCTCCTAATTTTGTTCTTTTTCTGTCATTTATTCTTGAGAAAGGACAAAGTTAGAGGGACAACAGAAACAAAATGTGTAACTTCTGGAATTAGCCTAAGTCGGTGATTAATAAGTCGTCATAAACTTCACGGCGTTTAACCAAACGAGCGTTGCCATCTTTAACAAAAACAACTGCAGGTCTTGGAACGCAGTTGTAGTTTGAACTCATCGAAAACCCGTATGCGCCAGTAACTGGAGTAGCCAATAAGTCGCCAACAGCTAAACCTTCAGGCACTTTTGCGTTTTCGATAATCACATCGCCGGTTTCACAATGTTTACCAACAACACGGGCAACATCATTACGATCGTTCAAAACATCTTGAGGATTAAAAGCTTCATAACCAGAACCATAAAGAACAGGTCTAGAGTTTTCGCTCATGCCGCCATCGACAGCAACATAGTTCCTGATACCAGGAAGTTTCTTAACCGTTCCAACTGTGTACAAAGTTAAGGCAGAGCTAGCAACAATCGCTCGACCGGGTTCAATACCAATTGTAGACTTAACGCCATGCTCAGAAGCAGCATCTTTGATTGTTTTAGCCCACTGAGAAATAGTTGGAGTCTCTTCACCTTCGACGTAGGCAACACCGATACCGCCACCAACAATAAGTTCAGGCAAATCAAACGGCTCAGAAAAATCAGCCAAAACTTTTACAGCCTTAGCAAACGAATCAACAGCAAATACTTGAGAACCAATGTGTGCATGAATCCCAATAAGGTTCACAGCTTCAGAAGCTTGAGCTTTTTCGACAGCGAGCTTTGCGTCACCAGTTGAAACAGTAAACCCAAATTTAGAATCATCTTGGCCAGTGCTAACATATTTATGAGTCTCAGCTTTAATGCCAGGAGTAACTCTTAACAAAATGTTTTGTACCTGACCAATATTTTGGCTATGTAAAAGTTCAAGACGATCAAGCTCGTCAAAACTATCGACAACAATTTTTCCAACGCCAGCAACTATCCCCTGCTGTAACTCAGCTAAAGATTTATTGTTACCGTGAAAAGTTAATTTATCTGCTGGGACACCGGCTGAAAGACAAATGTGAAGTTCACCGCCGGTAGAGACGTCGATACCCATACCTTCTTCATGAGCCAACTTTGCCATTGCTTTACACAAGAAAGCTTTGCTGGCAAAAGTTGCATGAGCACCAAAAGCTCGAACAGCTTCACGACAACGCTCACGAATATGATCTTCATCATAAACAAACAAAGGCGTCCCAAATTCTTTGGCTAACTCAGAAATATCACACCCAGCAATACTCAATTGGCCTTTATTATTGACTGAACAGTTATCACTTAACAAATGTCTTGGAATTGGACTCACCTATATAAGGGTACAGAGCATTTAACTAAATTAACAGTCGCTAATAAAAAGTTGCGATTGTTTATTATTAAGACCTACGGATCGAGCTCGACCATCAACAGCGAACAACTTTCACATCGTGTAGCTGGCATAGTGTGCGAGCCAGACCAGCGAACGACGCGAGTTCCAAACTTGCGTGATGTATGATCTGATTTCCAGCGAAACTTTGATCCGGCGACCAATTCGCCACTATCAAGTTGTTTCCCACATTTAGGACAATCTTCCATAGATCCAGCATAGTCACTGTTTTCTTCAGATTATTGAATAAAGAGTCGATCGATGCCCGCTATATTGACATCCTTTTACCACTACCCAAGATAAAGCTTGATTTATCTGTACGTGTAAGCTATATTTATATAGTCTAATTGTCCACATAAATGACCTAATGAACAAATCTAATGCTTTAAAAGTTTTTTACGAATGGGATAACGTCGGACGCTATATTTTTACGTTACGTGATATTTCTAAATTATTTCCAGATGATAAACCAAAAACTTTACAAGCAAGTGTAAACCGTTTTGTAAAAGATGGAATTCTTAAAAGAGCTGCGAAGGGGGTTTATGTATTCGGGTACGCAAGAAACACTACTTACGTCATCGAACGAGTTGCCATCCATCTGCGTCGTGGCGAATATAGTTACGTGAGTTTAGAATCTGCGCTATCAGAGTATGGTGCTATTTCTCAGATTCCTGTAGATCGGTTAACTATAATGACATCAGGTCGAAAAGGTGAGCATAAAACCCCTTATGGGGTTATTGAGTTTACCCATACTGAAAAATCTCAGCGACAGATACTTCAAGGAACGATAAATTCTGGTCGGCCGTTAAGGTATGCAAAGATCGAAACAGCTTTGAGAGATCTTAAACGTGTCGGCAGGAATTTACATCTTTTAGAGGAGATCGATTAAATGATAAACAGAGTTAACTTTGAGGATATGGTTAACAGGGCCATTAAATCAGTTGGTTCAGCAAGTATTCGACCTGTGATCGAAAAAGAACTTCTACACTACGATATTTTATTTGCCTTAGACAACCATGGTTTGTTAGATGGATTAACTTTTCAGGGTGGAACCTCGTTAAGGCTTTGTTATGGATCTTCTAGACTTAGTGAAGATTTGGATTTTACAGGCGGTGTCAATTTTTCGGCCAAAGAGGTTGAAGATATCCGAGATTGCATTGTTAAATATGTTGGCAAACGTTATGACCTTTTGGTTGAGGTTAAAGAACCTAAAGACCTAGAAAAAGATATTCGCTACCAAGATTTGAAGATTCTTAAATGGCAAGTCGCTGTAACAACATCACCTGAACGCAAAGATATTCCTAAACAGAAAATAAAAATTGAAGTAGCAAACGTGCCTTCTTACACTCGAATACCTAAGGCCCTTACCGTAAATTATGATATGTTGCCTGACGGTTATGGTGATACTTTAATTATGGTTGAGACACTGAATGAGATTATGACTGACAAAGTAATTTCTTTACCAAATACTCAAAATTATGTTCGACATCGAGATATTTGGGATCTGAGATGGTTAAAACAGCAAGGCGCTTCAGTAGAGCTAGATCTTCTAGATAAAAAAATTATCGATTATAAAATAGATAACTATCGGGATAAAGTTATTGAATTGAAATCCCGACTTCCTGAAATAATTCGAGGTGAAAATTTCCTAAATGAACTTAAACGCTTCATCCCCGTTGAGGTGCAAGAACGCACAATCAAAAAAGAGAAATTCTTAACTTTCTTAGAAACTGAACTGAACGAAATTTTCGAAGCATTGCATTGATTCTGGCAACTACATACTCGGTTGATAAAATTTAGAGCACTAAGGCTTTCTTTTTTGAATCTAATTCCAAAACCTTATTATTTTCAGCGATAACGTTTTGATAAAAATCTACGTGATCCTTAACCATGCGCTGCATCGAGAAAGAATTCTCGACTTCCCAACGGCAAGCTCTGCGATTGAGTTCATCTATTTTCCCAACTGAATCAATCATCTCTTGCTCATCTTCACAAACAAACCCAGTTAAACCATCAGTCACAATTTCTGGAGCAGCCCCACTTGGGAAAACGAGAACCGGAGTACCACAAGCCATAGATTCAATCATGACCATACCAAATGGTTCATGCCATTTAATAGGGTTAATCAAAGCCTTAGCACCTGAAAGAAGGTCAAGCTTGTCAGTTGCCCCAATCTCGCCAATGTATTCGATTCCATTACCCAGCAACGGCTTAACTTCTGCTTCAAAATAATCTTTTTCGGGTTGCTCACGCATCTTGGCAGCAATCTTTAAAGGCACACCGGTTTCTCTAGCGATTCGGGCAGCAATGTGGACACCTTTTTCTGCAACCATACGCCCTAAGAATGCTAAGTAGCCACCTTCACCATTTCCTTGTGGAAAACGAGTTGTATCAACACCATGATGAATAACCTGATCAACCGTAATATCTGAATCAGCTAAAGAAGCATGATGATTTGAGATACTAATAATTTTTGCAGAACTTTTAGTTACTGTTCGCCAAACCTCTGCTGTGTCTTTTGAAAAAGGAAAATGGTTTGTAGCTACTACAGGAGTATTAGTTCTAGGAGGCCCAAATACTGGTCCTATCAAAGTATGGTCGTGAATGATGTCGCACTCTTCAGCGAAGGCTTCATAAGCAGAAATTAGATGGCGTATTTCAATAGTTGAATTTGCAATCTGCAAACCTTCTGCTTCTTCTAATAAGTATTCAGTAGGAACAGGGCATGTGCTGTCGCCGCTTGCAAATAGACGAACATCGTGACCGGCTACTGATAGGCCTCTAGCCAAAGTGTCAATTACTAACTCTGTACCGCCATAAGCTAACGGCGGGATAGGAACCCATGGTGGTGCTATAATTCCGATTTTCACAAAATACTCCGATCAATGTATGTTTCACAATCGGCGAATTATAAAAAAACTTAAGTTCAAATTAAGATATGTCGTAACTCTCAATTCAAAGAACCAAAGGGTGCTAATAAATTCAAATAGAATACCGATCGGAGCTGAATGATGATCAAACATTTTGGGACAATAATAATTTCTGCACTTGCCTTGAGTAGCTGCGCTTCAACAACTAGCTCAGCTATAAAAGCGCCCCAAACTAAGCTGCAATCAACTACATCCTTTAAGGAACCTACAGTTGAAAAACAAACCTCAGCTCTTCCAGGTACAACTTTGGAAACTACAACTTCAAATTCTAAAGTGACAACCACAACAACTCAAATTCCGACAACCAGCACGACAATAAAACAACAAGAATCTTCGAATATTAAACTCGTAGAAAATACCCAAAGCAGTCTTGCAGAAGTCAAAGACGAAGTGATCCAAGCGCAAGTTGCTGATCCAGTAAGCCGTACTACTGAAACCAATTCAGAAATCTACTCTCAAATTGGTGATATCGAGTTATTTTATCCTTCAGCCAAAATAGAACTGATTGGTTTCCATCAGTCAAACCATGAAGGTGCTCAAGCTCAGACTAAACAGAACGAGCTAGTAAAAACAGTCACACTAGAATCACGGAGCCGTCTAACAGCCATGAATTCTGCAGCTGATATAGTTATTCCACCGGGTGAAGAAATTATCGCACCTGTTACAGGAACAGTTAAACGTGCAGGAACTTACACCCTATATTGCAAACATACTGACAGTTATGCTGTAATCGAACCCGATACACAGCCCGGCTTCGAAGTTAAGCTATTACATATAACAGGTTTGCAAATTCAAACCGGAGACAGAGTTGAAGCTGGTCAAACAGTTATAGCTTCTGGACCAACACAGCTTCCATTTGAATCACAAGTAGACAAACACACCAGCCAACCATCATGGCCACACGTGCATTTAGAAGTCATCGACTTATCAATCCCAGATATTCCATCACCCGGAGGCGGCTGCTAAGGACTGCTTATATTTTGAGTTAACTCCTACCCACCTAAGCAAGAGCTATCTGAATCAACTAACGAATTAACATTCACGATTGGATCTGCTTCAAAGTCAAAAACATTTTGAACAAATTTTTCACGACTTAATTCATTAATGATAAAGCAACCAATCTGCTCTTCTGTCAAAACTGGTTCATCAGATTCAACAGCTATAGAAGAGGATGCGGTGCTGTATTACAGAATTAAGATCTTAGAGTTAGGTAGCTAGAAGTGAAATCTACTTCCTAATAAGAAAATCAGTTTTTTGTGGTTACATCAGTTAGGTGTGACGGTCTAGACGGAACCATTATTGAGCCGTTGCCGACCAATACCGCTTGGCCACCAACTTTGGTTTCTGAAACTTCACCATTTAGAACAGAAGCCTCAATGTCTAGAACAGCGGGTCTACCCATTTCAATACCTTGATGGACTCGCCAACGAAATGAGCCATCATCTTTTTGACGTTGACCTAACAACGCACCCAAGGCAACAGCGGCAGAACCAGTCGCCGGGTCTTCTTTTAAACCAACTGCTGGACCAAAACATCGAGCTCTCAATGCGGTAGAAGGAGCACCGTCACCTGTAAAACAGTAAAGCTTCCCAAGGTCGTCTTCTCTACCTTTTTTTGTCCAATAACTATAATTAAATCTTGCTGCCGCTAAAGCTTCAATGTCGCGAACTTCAACTAAAGTTACCCTTAAACCACAAGACACAATCCAAGCGTCACCCAGCACCTGTGATTCATCTAAGTTTAAAAGAGCCGCAGCCACCCTCCGAGAAATTGGTGATTCGTCAACTCTAGGAAGCTGAGCAGAAGTTAAAGTAACAGTAGAAGGCGCAGCATTTTCCCACGAGACCTCAACCGGCACGACACCAGCCAGCTCTTCAATACGAAATAAATCTTTCTTAGCTGCTGCTTGAGAGGCCAAAACAAAAACCCCACCGACGGTAGGATGGCCTGAAAAAGGCAGCTGACGTTCAGGCGAAAATATTTTAAATCGAAAATCATTTTTCTTAGAAGAAGCTGGCATCACAAAAACAGTCTCTGACAAATTAAACTCACGAGCTATCTTTTGCATATCAGATTCAGACAAACTAGACGTTGAAGCCTCGTCGTTGCCCATAATCACGGCTAGGGGGCTGCCAGAGAACACAGAATCTGTGAAAACATCTACAACAACATAGGACAAGCTGGGCATATATTAATGTTATAGGAGAATTACGCAAACCCAGCCGTAGTGTGCTTTAGAAGCCAAATCAAAGGTAAACTGAATACCAACACTTAGGAGCAGGCTTGAAAATAGGCTATTTAATAAACCAATACCCAAATGGAAGCTGCACTTTTATCCGAAGAGAAATCCAAGCACTTGAAGAATTAGACGTACAAATAAAGAGATATTCGATCAGAACAGGCGGAATTCAAGTAGTTGAAGAAACCGACTTTGACGAACAAAAACAAACCTCATACATTCTAGGTGAAAGCAAATTTACGCTATTAAAAAACTTCATAAAAACAGCGGTAGCTGAACCAAAAAAAATTATTTCGACACTATCGCAGGCCTACAAAATTGGTAAACACTCAGATCGCGGCTCACTAATTTATTTCTTCTACGTTATCGAAGCCTGCACTCTTAGTGCTTGGGCAAAAAAAGATGGGATACAACACGTTCACGCCCATTTTGGAACCAACCCAGCAGCAGTGGCCATGTTCTGTGCAAACCTCGGAGAAACAACATACAGCTTTACAGTCCATGGGCCCGAAGAATTTGACAACCCTATAGGAATGGGACTTGATCATAAAATTGCTGGTGCTAAATTTGTGATCGCTATCAGCTCTTTCGGGAAAAGTCAACTATTCAGATTCGCCAGCTACGAAGATTGGAAAAAAATAAAAATAGTTCATTGTGGAGTTGACAAAAGCTACATAGAAAACAGTCCAAGACCGATAAAAGACACAAACAACTTTGTCAGTATCGGTCGACTTCATGAACAAAAAGGGCAAGGGGTACTAATAGAAGCAATAAAAATCCTTAAAGACAAAGGCAGAGAATTTACCGTCCAGCTCCTTGGTGATGGACCTCTGAGAGAAGAGCTCGAAGAAGAAGTAGCCAAACTAGGGATTCAACATTACATAAACTTTGTTGGCTGGGCTAACGACGAACAGATAAAAGAACATCTGACAAATTCAAAAGCAATGTTGCTACCTAGTTTTGCTGAAGGACTTCCAGTGGTCTTGATGGAATCTTTAGCAATGGGACGACCAGCAATCACAACAAAAATTGCCGGAATTCCAGAACTAATCGAGGATAACGAAACCGGTTGGCTGGTTACGGCTGGATCAGCACAAGAATTTGCAGAAAAAATTGAAACAGTTATGGATCTAGATTTAGAAACTCTAGAAAAAATTGGCTCCAATGGCAGAGAAAAAGTATTAGAACAGCACAATATAAACATAGAAAGCCAGAAACTCAAAATACTATTTGAATCAATGGGTTAAATGCCTTTACCAAAACGGTGGGCTAAGTGAAGAATTTTCTCAGCAGGAATGCCAGCAGTAACAACTATCGCTAGCAGCCAACGTTTTTCAAAAATGTCTAATTTTGCTGTTTCAAAAGCTGTTTTTAGTGCACCTTTGCGGTTTTTCATTGCCGCTTTTGCAACAGCTTGTTGTCCACGAATCCTAGCTAAACCTTTTTTATTATCTTTAAATTCTGGATGTTTTTCTACCAGATATTCAAGAGCTTCATCAATCATTTTCCAGCGTTCAAAAAAGAACGAAGCACCGTGCCACCAGACCCTAACTAAAGGTTCTTCAGCTACAGCAATTTCTGTAACCTTAGCTGTTCTGAGAAAAAGATCATAATCTTCTGCATAGCTACCAGGAATATCTTCATCAACCAAACCAATTTGGTCAACTAAGATATCTTTCTTAACTAACCAGCTAGAAGGATGAACCTCAGTCATACGATCTTCGATAAAGCCATCAAAAGTTAACTTTACTGGATCTGGAATTCTTGCAGTATCTGAATCCTTGTAATTAATAAATATTCCTGTACACGCAGCAGCAGCATTCGGATTTTCTTTTAAAGCTTCGAATTGAGATGCAAGCTTTTTTGGTAACCATTCATCGTCATCATCACAAAAAGCTATCCAATCACCAGTTGAGTTTACAATACCACTATTACGGCCACCGGCTAAGCCTGTGGAGCTATTTGCAATCACAACTACCCTACGCGACTCAGATTCAGTTTCTAAAGAAAAGTCGGGCTCACTTTGATCAAAAACTAAAACAATTTCGATAAACCCAGAATAATTTTGAGATAGGACCGCTTGCATCGCTCGTTTAAGCAATTCTGGCCTATCTCTTGTTGCTATTACCACAGACACCGAGCTTTCAGACAACATTACTCAACGCCTTTGAGGCCATCATTTGTGTCGCTAACATTTGCAGGGTTGAGATCTGCTGGAGTGTTTGGAACAATAGGCGTATTCGTACTTAATATATTATCTACAATCTCACCAAATTTTAAAACACCCGGAAGACTGCCAGTCCGTTTCGACACCCAAAAATCTTCTGGAGTCTTTAACGCAAGATTAATCAAAGAATATAATTGATCTTGTTCTGTAGCCACACGAGCAACCCCAGTTTTTTTCAAATGCTCAGCAAACAACATTTGATGATTATCTATATGTTCACCGTATGCAGGGTCTCTAGGAACAACAATTGGCATTTTTCCAGCCTTGCGAACATCCATTACGGTTGAAGGCCCACCGTGGGAGATAACAACATCTGCGGTAGCAAATAGCTGACACAACTCACCGTGAGGAATTAAAGATTCACCTTTATACAAAGCAGACTCTTTAGAAGTTCCCCTTTGAATAATGAATTCAGATTCAGGCCCATTCCAGGCATCAACCCAATCCATCAAACGGTCAAATTTATGATGGTCGGTACCAACTGAGACAACAATTAAAGACATAAGACCTAATACAAAGCTCCGACTAAAGTACTGCCCTCATACATCTCCTCTTGTGTTTCCCATTGAACCAGAAACTTTGTAGCTAATGGTTTACACAAACGACCTGTTAAAGTTTTCGAATTAATCCGATCATAAACTTCTAGATATACAGTGTCGATTTTAAAAAGCTTACCAATAAGAAAAAATGGGAAAGCAACGCCAGCGCCATTGGAAATAATAACTTCAGGCCTAAGGCGTTTTAAAGTCTTATAAGCTAGCCAGCCGTTACGAAACATATTAAATATATTTCGTGTTGTTGGATAATGAGCGTAAGTTACAGGTTCATCTACAAGCTTTGAATGAGCGTCAGGCAAATCAAATGTAACCCAATGCCTATTATGGTGAGTCCACCATGGTTCTAATTGCAAGAGTTGGGAGAGATGCCCACCGGCAGACGAAACAAAGAGAACATTTTTTGGCACAAAGTCAACCTTTGCTTCTGTGTGTAAATCCGCCATAACTGTATCTTTCAATATGTTTGAAATTCTATAAGCTTTGTCGGCACAAAAAATGCCTTACCTAAAGAATCTCTTAAATATATTATTTCTATTAACCAATACTTACAAGCTAAACATTTGAATGGGGAGCAAATCAAAGCATGTAAATGCTAGCAAATATACAACTACGATGCTGAAAGGGATAAAAAAAACTATTGGGCCCATAGAGTATGATTTAGGACAAAATTATTTATATACAACAACAAAGACCGAATAGTAACATATGTCTATCTTTTGAGAAGTAGAACCGTGGCCGAAGAAAACTTGATAAAAAATAAAAAAGTATTGGTTCAAAAAGATCAAACGGCTGGAAAAGCAACCGGGTTAGCTTTGGTTGGGGCGGCTATGACAACGGTCGCCAATTTTGGTACAGCTCTTATTATTGCGAAGGCTGGAGCAGAATATGCGGGCCTATTTTTTGTTGCTACGGCGGTTGTATCGATACTTGGTAATAGCTCCAGTTTGGGCGCTATGACCGGCATCGTCTATTTCATGCCTAAGTCACTCTCTGAAAATGGCACACCTAAAAACGTGTTACCACTTCTTGCAATAGCACTAACACCCGTAATCATTATTTCAATGCTGCTCGCTGTTGTAATATTTATTTTTGCAAATCCACTAGCGAACCTTCTGGGTTCAGAATCTGCTTCTAACTTAGCTTTAGTCTTGAGAGCCGGGGCATTTGCAATTCCAGCATGGGCTATTAGCTCTCTACTATTTGGAGCTACACGAGCTTTAGGGACTATGACCCCACAAGTCTCAATTAACCAAATTTTTAAACCTCTAGCTCAGATCATTCTACTTGGCGCTGTCTTTATCTTCTCGAATTCTAAGCAACCAGACCTAATGTTAGTCGGGCTGAGCTGGTCAATTCCAATTATGGCAACAATGTTCCTAGCAGCCATAGCAACAATTAGATTAGGTGGACTTAGTAGAGATGATAAAAATAATATAACTAAGAAAGAGTTTTGGGCTTTTACAAAACCCCGATCAATTTCTGTTGCTCTGCAGATTTCGTTAGAACGAATAGACGTAATAATTGTTGGGGCTTTAGCTTCTGACGCCCTCGCTGGAATATATGGTGCCATAACAAGATTTATTACTGCCGGAAACTACCTAGTATTTTCTGTAGCACAGGCAACTTCTCCAAGCCTAAGAAAATCTATCGCAAACAATAAACTAGATGATGCAAAACATCTTCTACAAAAAGTCACCGGATGGATGGTCCTACTAACTTGGCCTTATTTTTTCATTGTCGCATTCAAATCTGATGCTTTGATAGATTTTATAGACGAGCAATATTTACCTGGAGCTACAGCGTTAACCATTCTGGCTTTAGGGATGACATTCAGCGCATTGGCCGGACCGATAGACATGACTTTATTAATGCTTGGAAGAAGCAAAGCATCTTTAGCAGGAACCGCCTGCGCAATTGTTATAGATTTGACTTTAGCCTGGATTCTAATTCCAAGATATGGACTTAAGGGAGCGGCTATCGCTTGGGTCTTGGCTGTTATCGTTCAAAACCTTATGGCTTCGATCTTCGTATACAAAACTAATAAATTAGTAGCAATCTCGAACCCAGCCTATATTGCTGCTTTTGGTACTGCTATCGCAACAATCCCTGTTGCACTATTAACACCTGATAACTTTATTGGTTTATGCATTACGGGAATTGTTTCAACAATTATTTTGGGCGTATGGACTTTACTAAATATCAAAGCGTTGAATCTAGCTAACGCAAAAACGATTGTGCTAAAAAAACTTAAACTAGCTTAGTCAACTATTTGTTTTGATGGATGAACTTGAAACCATCTAAGAGCTGAAGACAAAATTTTTGCTGCCGGGTAAACCCCTATTGGAGTTATTAAAGGCGGCAACGGCACTAACATCAATTTCCTCGCCCAAAGAGGAAGCAACGAAAGCGCAGAGACAACGACTAATGCGTATGCAGGTTTCAACGGTTTTGGAACTACTTGAGGATTAATTAAAAACTTTATTGTCTCTTTAGCTTGCTCTTTATATTCGCATTCGCTTTCAAACTGATTTAGCTGGGCAGTTATTTCTGGCATTGATTGAGCCGGGTCTTGAACTCCCAACTTTGACGAGATCATACCCATTTGTTGCACATACAAATCTGCGTCAGTGTCTGATATTTTTTTTGGGCCAAACTTTTGGTAAGCACTTATAAAACAATAGGTCTCTGTTACATGAACCCAGTTGAGCAAATCAGAAGTAGTTGCCGAATACGTTCGACCATCAGGTGCTTGACCATTTATTTTCAAATGAATCTTGTTTACAATGTCTACCGATTGTTGTGCAATTTCTTCTTTTGCAAAAGTCGTAGCCGCTATAAATCTTCCAGTTCGATGGAGTCTACCTAGCGTGTCGGTTTCGTAATCGCTGTGATCGGCGACACCGGCCATTACTAACGGGTGCAAAGTTTGAATAAATAATGATGCTATTCCACCAATCAATAAACTGGGGTCAGAGTTAACTGTCCATATTGGATCTTGATTTGTAAACCATCCAGGCGTTTCTGCAGTTGCGATATCAGCTGGGTCTAAGGCTTGGTCACCAGCAAATAGATCTTTCAAGTATTCGCTACCAACTGCTTTAAGTTCGGTGACTATTCTTTGTGTCATAACAATATGGCTCCCGTGCGACTAAGCTGCTTCGCTTACAAACTAACAGAATAAAGCAGGCATGAGAGCGGCTAGCTCCACAACTAGTAACTATGCCCAAGGTCATTTCAATTTAGATACTTAGTAGCTAAGCTACTTCGATAATAAACTGGTATGCGCGTGGGGCGATTCAAGTTACCAAATGGAGACACTGTGTTAACCAAAGAATCAATCCAAAATAAATTAAAACTTACAACAATTGCTTTGATTGTTATATTGAGCGTAACTTACCCAGAAGTCGCCTCCGCTGGAACACCCGATATTATTTTTCCAATTGTAAAAGACCGAATTGATGATGTCAGATGGTCAGATACCTGGGGTGCTCCAAGAAGCAGCAATAGAACACACCAAGGAGTTGACATTCTTGGAGAGAGGATGATCCCTCTTGTCGCTGTCGAATCAGGAACTATTGGGTGGAGCCAACTAGACAATTCAGATGGAAACTATCTTTTCTTAGAAGGCAACAGCGGTTGGAGATACGCATATGTACACCTCAACAACGATACCCCTGGCACTGACGATGGTAACGCTAGATGCGACCAAGCCTTTTCAGCAAAATTATGTAAAACCGTCAATGACGGCCAAATTGAACGAGGAACAACTGTAGCAGCCGGAGAAGTCATTGGTTATATGGGTGACTCAGGAAATGCTGAAGCGACTACACCCCATCTACATTTTGAAATACAGATACCTAACGGAAATGGTGGGCATACACCTATCAACCCGACTGCGTTAGTAAATGCTGCATTCGATAATGACAAACCAATCTATATAGATCCAAAGATTAGTTCGGTAACCATTCCTGAAGCCCAAATTTTAAGATTATACAAAGCATATTTCAACAGGGTCCCAAACCAAGAGGGTTTCGAATATTGGTTAGACATTTACCAAGAAGGAGACAGCTTGGAAGAAATTGCAGAGTACTTTACGGGCTCTAGCGAATTCTTTACCCGGTTCTCAAAGCTTTCTGAATCTGAATACATCGACCAGTTATATCTACGAGTCTTAGGACGACTTCCCGACGAAGAAGGTAAAATATATTGGCTAGATGAATTTGAAGAAGAAAATATAACAAGATCTTCAATCGTTGTTTACTTCAGCGAAGGCCCAGAAATGAAACAACGCTACAAATCCCAAAGCGAAGTAATAATTGGAAGTCTTATCCATTTTGATCGAACCCCTAGTCAATCTGAAATAAACAAATGGATCAAGGCTAGAAAAACTGGTTCATTAGCAGATGCTTTAGAGCAATTCCTTAATTCTATAGAGACATCTAATAAGGTTTCGGAATAACTTTACGCTGCGACCAAATTACGCAGTTCATAATTACTGAGACCAAACATAAATAGCCAGGTACAATCATTAGCTCATAATCGAACGAACCAACTGCAAGTAAACTTAAGAAGCTAGTAAACGTTGTTGCGATCCAAGCAATTTTTGTCTCGCTCCAAGGCAACCTAAAAGTTTTTTCAATTACCAACCAAGCCCCAGCAATATCTACCATTAAAGACATCCCTAGTGCAACAAGTGGTTCATCAGTTATCCACCAAATAACCAAACCTAAAGCTGCTATCAAAAGTGAAATTTTATCCTTCAGATCAAATCCACCTACGCCTTGCGATTTAAGTTTTGGAGCAACGGCCAACATAACTATGGTGCCAAGTGTCAACGAAATTATTGAATCTCTAGCACCTTCGACCCATTGTGTTGAAATGAAAATGATGTTGAGAGAAAAAAATATGAACCAGGCGCTTCGTTGAGGATGATTGCGACCTGCGTAAACATCACGAATATATATTTGACCGGTGAAGACGCGGATTAACCCAGCTAAAATTCCAAAAGCTAAAGTTAAACTCACCTAAACCCCATTTACCCAAACATCTGGCTCTTCAGCGTTTATTCTATATAGCTAACGCTTCTACCCCACCCGCCATTTCCACTTACCAGCTTTGTTAGAGATCTGACACAGATAGGTTGAGAACGTTTGCATGTAAGATGAAATCTTAGCTGCAAACTCTAGAAAGATAATATGAAAGCTGTTGCATACAACCAACCGGGCCCAATTGAATCTAATAATCTTCAAGATATTACAATCGATACTCCAAAACCTACGGGCAGAGATCTGCTTGTAGAAATTAAAGCAATATCTGTCAACCCGGTAGATACAAAGCTTCGACGAAACGTTCCTCGCGAGAGTAGCGAATGGAAGATCCTAGGGTTCGATGCATCAGGCGTGGTTCATTCTATAGGTGAACTAGTCGAAGATTTTAAACCCGGCGACGAAGTATATTATGCTGGAGCACTAGATAGGCCAGGGACAAATTGTGAATTCCATTTAGTTGATGAACGCATCGTAGGAAACAAACCAACGTCTTTGTCGTATGCAGAGGCCGCTGCTTTACCGCTAACTTCTATAACTGCTTGGGAATTACTTTTTGATCGACTTAAAGTTCAAGAGCCAACGCCACAGGGGCAAGAGTTGTGTTTAGTTATTGGTGGCGCTGGCGGCGTTGGTTCAATTACCATCCAACTTTTAAGTGAACTAACAGACCTGACAATTATAGCAACAGCCTCTAGGCCAGAAACTAAAAGCTGGGTAGCTGAATGTGGAGCCCATCATGTTATAAATCACCGTGAACCTATAGCAGCCCAAGTTGAAAAATTAGGTTTAGGAGCGCCTGGTTTTGTGGTCTCAACAAATCAGTCGAATCAGCATTATCTAGACATTGCTGAGCTGATAGCTCCACAAGGACGATTTGGGATAATTGATGATCCAGATATTTTAAACCCGATGGCATTAAAGATGAAGTCTGTTTCGATTCATTGGGAATTTATGTTCACAAGATCTATGTACGGGACACCTGACATATCAGAACAAGCCAAGTTGCTTAATAAGGTCGCAGACTTAGTTGATGCAGGAAAAATTCAATCAACACTAACTCAAGTTGCTGGCAAAATTAATGCGAAGAATCTAACTGAAGTTCACGCCCGAATAGAAAAAAGTTCAACCCACGGCAAAATTGTTCTAGAAGGTTTTTAGAATAGCTCGAATTCTTAATATCAAATCTCGTTCGGATCCAAATTAAACGCTTCAGGAGGATTAAAATCAACTTCGAGTTCTATCAACTCCACAAGTTTTTTATTTGGAACTAGTTGAGCATAAATTGAATAGAGAGGAACGTATACACCCGCAACTGTGTAGACACGGTATTCATTTCGCCCGGGTATAAGTTCCTCGAGCTCAAAAAACCGGGTAGCAAGTACTTCTTTTGCTGGGTTCAGTTCGAGGGTAATAAAATCTTTCCTAGAAAGCTGGTCTAAAGACCCTGGGGTTTCTCTTTGGAAGTACTCATAGACTTGGTAAGCGAAGTGATCAGTTTCTCTGATCTCAAGACGTTTTATGCTCAACGAGTTTTAGCTTCTTCTCTAGCTGAAATATGACTCATCATAGTTTTTCTCATTTTAGCTACTTGTTTTAGAGGCAGCTCAGAAAGCTTGACACGGCGGTTCCATTGGGCTTCAGCCTGCTCTTCAACAGTTAATTTTTTATCGATTGAGTCGCTCGGAATAGCCATATAGATAGTTTACTACTAAACACTGACATCTTCTATTAGAAATAGTTAAATCGAATAAATACCTACTTGATAGCTTCTATGAAGGCTTCAGCCATTAGTTCGTAACCCAAGTTGTTGGGGTGAAATTTATCTTCGGCTACTCTTTTTAAACCAGAAGGTGTAGGCAATCCCCAAGGGTTAACGAACTTAAAGCCTTGACTGAGTGAAGCCTTTTTTAAAACTCTGTTAGCTGCAAATGATCTTGGTGAACCACCCGCTAAAGAACCAACAATAGAATTTTGTGGGAGGCCATCAATCATCAATTTTAATTTGACATGGATGATTGATGCTGACCAGAAAATATCATTGCTGCCTATACAACAAATTGTTAAGTCCGGCTCTGGCAAGTTTGCCAGTGCAGGTAAATATTCTTTTATTGCATCGTCTACTTTTGCGCCTGACATACATTGAACTATTACTCGCCACGTATCGTTTGTTGACTCATTCAAATGATTTTTAATTAAGCCCACATAGCCAAGTTCAGGTGCTGTTGCTCCAATTCCTAAAGCAGTTGAATCTCCAACTATAAAAAGCAACTTGTCAGCATCGCTATCAAGAGCCGCTTTGTTCTGATCATCCCACCACTTTGTGTACGGTTCAATTTGTGAAGTAACATCACGAACGCCGGTAGAGATGGCAGACATCAGAGAAACGCCAAAGCTCAACTTGTTTACTTTTAAAGATGGTAAAGAAAATTCTGAACTCAAGACCACATTCTAACCCAAACCTAATATTAACTTTGCATGCAGAATCAAAACCCAAGTATCAAAGATAAAATACTTTTAGCGGACCATCTACTGAGTGTTACTAGATATGAAAACAATATCTCCAGCAAAATATCAACGGATAATAGACATATCAATATTTTTTTTGTCTTTAATAATCTTGACCGGTGCTGCCGTCAGGTTGACTGAAGCTGGTTTGGGTTGCGAAGATTGGCCCACATGCAACGATGGAAGCCCTACCCCCGATTGGGAAATCCATGGGTTAATAGAATTTGGTAACAGATTACTTTCTGGAGTTGTGGCAGTCGCAGTCGCTATTGCAGTTTTAAATGCCTATAAACGTCGACCTAGAAACAACAGTCTGATCTTTTGGGCATGGGGCTTAGTCGTTGGTGTAGTTGCACAAATAATTTTGGGAGGAATAACTGTCTTACTAGATCTGCATCCGTCCATTGTTGGTTTACATTTTATACTTTCAATGGTTCTTCTTTGGAATGCGGTTGTGCTTCGAGAAAAAAATAAGACAAATACGCAGAAGTTTATAGCCAGCTCAAAACTAAAAAATATTTCAAAAGTAAATCTTGGGCTGGCCACAATAGTGATAATGACCGGGGTCTTAGTTACAGGGACTGGACCAAACGGCGGCGATAGCAGAGCAGAAAGATTAAGTTTTAGTTTGCAGAGCATTTCTAGAGTTCACGGACTGGCTGTCTGGCTGTTACTAATAAGCACTGTTGTTTTGCTACTACAGCTAAGAAAGAGCCAAGGATTCAAAACCCATATAAACCTGTACATGCTATTAATAGTTTTACAAGGGTCACTCGGATACTTGCAATACAATCAAGGGGTACCACCACAATTGGTTGCCATCCATATCTGTGGCGCTATAGCCATCTGGCTTTTAAGCCTTTTTATATTCTTTATAATAAACCCTGTGAAACACAAAGAAACAGGCTCTCTTTAACGAGAACTATTGAGCGAAAATATCTGACGGCACTGTTCGAATGATAATCCATAGATAGGTAGCGCCTTCATCGTTGTAGTCGAACTCATCAAAGCTTACGTTTTCTTGATTATGAAGATTTACAAAATACACGATTGAATATTCTAATTCCTCGTTAATGTTCCCGGCATAACCAACTGGACCAAGCTTAGACTCGTCAGCAGGAACAAGATCAGAAGAGCTTGAACCTTGAGATGGCATTTCAAATGCGAATCCACCAAGAGTGTCAATTACTTCATTCCTTAACACAGTTGGTTCAAGGTCATATTTTAAAACCCAACCAACCTCTACAGCAGACCTACTGAATTCTCGAGTACCCGAATATTGAGATACCAAAGAACCTCCTGAAGGAGCTAGAGGCTGTGATATCAAGGGCTTCAGAATTTGCAACTGATCTATTTGATCGCTATCAATCCGTTCTATTATTTCTATTTCAACTTCATCAGCAGCAAAGGATCTATCTTCTAATTCCACTTCAGAATTAGGAAAATCGGAATCGTCAGACACTAATTTGCTTCTATCATTGTTTCTTTCGTCATCAATAATTAGGAAAGATTTTGAGGCCTTGGCCTTTTTAACATAATCATCAAGAGAAAGACCCGCTCTCATAGCGGCACTAGTCCGAATCCAAGTTTTAGTCCCATCAAACTTTAGGTCTTGAGAAATTGACCCAACACTAAAACCTTCAGGAAAATAATGAGTATCAAAATCTTCCGCAGATAAATTATCCAAAGCAGAACCAGCTAGCTGAACAGATTCACTAACATAAGCATTCAAATCTTCTTCAGAGCTAATTTGGTCTGTAATATATGTATTACTCAAATCTGAATCAGCATCACTACCAGTACACCCGACAACACAGACACTTAGACATAAAAGCAAACGAGATATCTTCATATAGCCAAAGCATAGCATCTAGAACAGCGCAAATATCTGACTCATCAGCCTGTAAACTTTTAAATACATTTCACCGATGATACAAATACGTCTTTGAAATTTTTTGTGGCCTTGATTGGTTAGTGTTTATAGATTGGCAGGTAATTACATGAAAAGAATAATATTTGCATCAACAATTTTAATTCTGTCCGTTGGATCAATCATCGCAATCCAGATAAACGGAAACAACAATTCTGACAAAGAAATCCAGGCATTTTCTGAAAGAATAAACGACCAAGCTGGGGAGATCTCCGATCGAGCCGGAGATGACGCAACACGAGCCGGAGATGACGCAACACGAGCCGGAGATGACGCAACACGAGCCGGAGATGACGCAACACGAGCCGGAGATGACGCAACAGAAGAAACTAGAAAAGCACCAGCAAAGCTTGGAACTAGACCCGAGCTAGAAGACTTAGACGGCTGGCTACAGACAGAAGATAACACAACAGGAATTACTAGCTTCGACGGCCAAGTCAGAATTGTACAGTTCTGGACTTTCGGATGTTTCAACTGCAAAAACACTCTGCCCTTCTTAAAAGAAATTTATGACACCTATGAACCAGAAGGTTTAGAAATAATAGGTGTACATTCCCCTGAATTTGACTGGGAAAAGAATCCAGATTCCATCCAAGCTGCAGCCATCGATTTAGGTGTTACATGGCCAATAGCCCTTGACACAGAAAAAGAAAACTTCGAAACATGGCGCCCCAAAAACCGGGGTTGGCCGTTAACTTATGTACTAGACCAAAACGGCGAGGTAAGGTTTGAGCGCAAAGGAGAAGGACAATACGATAAAATTGCTGAGACCGTTGATTATCTACTAGAAAATGGTCCTTGAGATTAGAGGTACCCTTGATCAACTTATTTTTTGAAGGCATCGAATCAGCAATTTTGCCTTGCTCATTAGTTCTTATTATTCCTGGGATACTAATATCGTTAGGTTCACGTAACGACCGTATCATCGGAATCTCTGCTTACACAGTAGGAATAATCTTATTCTCCTGGCTCGAGTTATCTGGCAATAGCATAAGATTTAATAACACTGCTGCAGGAATTTGCTTCGCAGCAGCTGCACTAATTTTATTTCAAAAACAAAACCATAAAAACTTACAACTAGTTTCCGTGGCCTCAGGGCTTCTTGCAGGAATAGCTGCGGCAAGTCTCTGGGTACCGTGCACCGGCGAGCACTATGGAAACCTAACAGATACGATGTCAACAGCAGGTTTAAGCGGACCGTTCCTACAAGCCAGCTATGTACTCGGAGTAATAATTCCACTAATTGCGTTTACATCAATTTTTTACATTGTTAAACCAAAAGTTATAAAGAAGATAGACAAACCTCTTGCCTTCTTCAGCACCATGGTTTTATTTGTATTTGCGATACTTGTAGTGGCCGGCAGCCACGAAACTCTAATATCTAACTTAACTAAATGGAGTTTGTCTTAGATTGGGAGTGATCGAATGCGTACCTTGTCATCGGTGAATACTACCAATGCCCAGTTGCTCAGATCATCAGCTACTTTATCTAGATTGAGCAGGATAAGGTCGGCAATTTTTCCGGCAGACCTGCCAGATTGTTTTCTAAGTAATAACACGGATGGCTGCTTGTTTTGACTTTTGGCTAGGATCTCTCCAAAGTCCGTATCTGCAGATATCAAGATTCTGTTTTCTTCTTTACATTTTTCTAAGACCACAGGGTCAGGTTTAGTGCTAAGCCCTAGATCATTTGTATGAACACAATCATGGCCCTCTTTTTCAGGCAGAAGACCAACCTGCGGAGATAAATTTTCGTCTAGTAAAAACCTCATGCTGGAATTTGCAGCGGAAGATACCGGTCTTGGATAGCTAAAGAGGCGTAGCGAAGCGCCTCTAAAATATCTTCTCGTTCAAGGTTTGGGTGTTCAGATAAAATCTGATCAACACTAATTTCATCAGCGATCATGGCCACAATCGTAGCTACAGGAAATCTGAGATCCCGTATACAAGGAATGCCACCCATTCGGTCAGGGTCAGAAGTTATACGCTTAAATTCCATAACCATAATATACCAGAAATCTTTGATTAGAATTGACTAGTTCTATTCTGCGTTTGTCTTTGGCTCCTATTTAACAAAATGGAGTTAGGGAACTTTATGAGTTCTCTTCAATCAAATAAAACTTATATAGACGAGCTAAAAATTCTTGCATCGCTAGCCAAACAGAAATTTCGATAATCTGTTCAGGCATTAGTTCTGACCCTACTGAGGAAATAGTAATTTCATTTAATCCAGTTGGAGTAAAAGATGAGGAACGAGCCAGCATCAACGCAGCAGACTCAACATTTGACATATAACTAGAAAGCCGGACAGTCTCACAATCAGCCGAAGCAAACCTAACAACTGAACGAATCTTTCTTTGAGAAATATCAGGTGAAATACTAGCAAGAAGCCTTAAGTTCTCTGCAAATAAAATATTGTTATTAGTAGCTTTAGCATAAACCAAAGCAGCTAAACATTTAGTTTCCAAACCAACAGTAGTTACAGAGTTGTCAAAATTACTATGAATGGCTGTGGACAAAGCGCGTATAGTTTTCTTATTCGGCAAAACAGCCAGAACAGGCCAAGAGTAACCTGTTGATTTTTCTAATTCAATAGAAGGCGTGCTTGTGTTGCTCGAGTAGTTTGCCAATAAACGAAAACTAGACATCATATTTATTGGAAGCTCCGTGGTCTTTCTAATATATTCAGACAGACTTTTTTCCGGCCGGGTACCGCCACCCACCTGTTCAAGGCACCCAAAAATATCTGTTAGCTTAAACAAAAACCCTTTTAATGCCATTGCCAAAACAAACGACTCGATATGTGAAAACTGTTTTTGCCCAGACACAGCTTTAATTTGCCCGCTAGATAACTTCGACCCAGACCTAAAGGCTTGACAGAACTCAACAAACTCTGCACTTGAGTCTTCAATATATGATTCGTCAGTTTGTCCTACTGAACTGGCAATAGCAATATTCATTAACTTGCGATGGTTTCCTCGGCTAAAAACTGAAGAGGGGAAATTGAAAAAATTTGAAGTTAACAAACTAAGTGTTTGTAAACCAGGTTCCCAGATAGAAAGAAGTGAAATCAGACTTTCAATTTCAGAACCAATAAGTTCTTTTGTAAGATTGTTAGATGATACCGACTTATCAGAAATTTCAGCAGCGCTAACAACAGATTCGAGTTCTTCTGCAATTGTGTTCGAACCTGAAGACATCTGCTTCTTTCTTGTTGTCCAATCTTCAAACCCTACTATATTACAGTTTCGAGTCGTTTGTCATATAAAATACGGAAATTATAAAAAAATATATTGAAAATAGGGTTTACGAATCATAAAAATATGACAGAATAGGATAAGTGACTTCTCCAATTAAAATATCACAGACAAACACTACACCTGAAGAAGATGTAGAGACAGCCAATAACACGCCTTGGACCGTAGTTGTTTGGGACGACCCAATAAATCTGATGGAATACGTCACATACGTGTTCAAGAAGATATTTGGCTATGATGAATTCAAAGCAAACACCTTGATGCTTGATGTTCACCAAAAAGGCAGAGCCAGGGTCTTCTTCGGTGAAAAAATTGAGTCAGAAAAATACGTACACAAACTACACGGCTTTGGGCTCTGGGCGACGATGGAACAAAACTCATGATCCACAATGAACTAATCTATGTTAAATCTAAAGATTCAAGCAACATAGAAGTTGAGCTTTCTTGGGAAGACAGGCAAGCGATAGGCTCACTTGTTGAACAATTTACAGAGTTTGTTAATCCAGATGTCAACGATTCAAAGCGGCTATTCCCAACCGCATACCCCGATGATGCTGAAAAAGACGCAGGATACCAAGCTTTAGCCATACCAGAGTTGATGGATCAGAAAAATGACAATATTAGACTTTTTCAAAAAACCTTGATGAACGAAACCCTCACAAAGGACCAAGCAGAGGTCTGGATGAGGGTCTTAAACGATATTCGCTTAGTTATAGGCACAAGACTTGATATTTCTGCTGATGAAATCTTAGAAGACAGAGACGACGAATTAGTTCCTTTATACGAAAATTTGTCTTATTTAACTAGTCTCTTTATCCAAGCCCTTGACTAGTTAAGAAATATTCGCATCTTTTTAGAATAAATGCAAATTGTGTGTGTCACTTCGCTGTGAACATGCTAGATTGAATCCGCCTGCATTTATTGCTGGCCCCCATCGTCCAGCGGCCTAGGACGCCTGCCTTTCACGCAGGTAACACGGGTTCAAATCCCGTTGGGGGTGCTCTTTAAATTTTGGTCCCGTGGTGAAGTCTGGAGTTCACGCCGCCCTGTCAAGGCGGAGGTCGCGAGTTCAAATCTCGTCGGGACCGCTTCTTTGTTTTAGATACTTTATCTAAGACAAAGGGAGGTCGGGTAGCTCAGTTGGTAGAGCGGACGCCTGAAAAGCGTTAGGTCACCGGATCGACGCCGGTCCCGACCACATTAGTTAGCCGCAGAGCAATCTGCGGCTATTTTTGCGTTCACAATAATGAGTTTATTTTCTTGTCCTGCGAATATTTTGACTCTGCTCACCCATAGGACATAGATTCGTAGGCAACCTGAAGAGGCGGTCTTCAAAAGAAGAAGTATCCAAAATTTTATAGAAGCTTCTACGACCATACCACTTGGATAATGCTTCCTGATCCATTCGCTTTTTATCAAATGCTACTGGGTATAATATTACCCTCCAAGATTTTGCATCAGCTAAATTACAAACAGTATCTAACAAGAAACTGCCTACACCTTTAGCTTGGGAATACACAGACTCCGGAGGAAGATACCATAACTCAGTCCAAACTTTAGAAATTACAATTCTATGACGGTAACCATTTCTAATTTTTTGCTGAAGGAGATCTTACCAACTTTACCTTCACCTAAATCTCTTAAAAGTGTATATTTGTAATCATTGTCAGCTTGCACATCTTCTCTTCTCATTTTTAAGACACCAGGAAGAGCTTTTTGCCATTCTTCATCTGGGATCTTCAAAAATATTTCGTAGCTGCCTATCAGTTCTGATTGTTGACCTTCGAGCACATAAGATAATCCGTTGATTTGGACAGGCAAAGATATCGGTCCACCAGATAATGAAAGATCTAGCAACTCTTCTAATACTCTAGAACTATCATTTCCCATAAAGACGCCATTTATAACTAATAATACAACTACATTTTATCGGTTTAATGCTTCAGCCACATCAGCTGCGAAGTAGGTCAAGATAAAATCAGCCCCGGCTCGTTTGATAGCAGTAAGCGTTTCTAACACAACGGTACTTTCATCTATCCAGCCGTTAGCGCTAGCTGCTTTAATCATCGCATATTCGCCGCTTACTTGATAAGCCGAGATCGGAACGTTAAAGCTTTCTCTAGCTTTGGCAATAATATCAAGGTAAGCCAACGCCGGTTTAACCATAACCATGTCAGCGCCTTCAGCTATATCTAAACTGATCTCTTCCATAGCTTCACGAGAGTTCTTCCAATCTTGCTGATAAGCCTTACGATTGCCGCCACCAGCAATAGTCACATTTACTGCTTCACGAAAGGGCCCATAGAAAGAACTAGCATATTTTGCTGAATAAGCCAAAATTGCTACGTTTTCGAAACCATTATTATCAAGTTCGTTACGAATAGCCCCAACTTGGCCGTCCATCATCCCAGACGGAGCTACTACCTGAGCCCCAGCCTTAG
>Ga0209828_1000686_pt1 | contig 32120 bp, 28 predicted proteins | sample MaitaG_FD_187429 | JGI IMG/M metagenome (GOLD analysis project Ga0209828, IMG submission 187429) | Marine algal microbial communities from Maine, USA - Maine_Asex2 metaG (SPAdes) (version 2) | ecosystem: Host-associated > Algae > Red algae > Unclassified | place: Maine, USA | collected 2015-01-05
CGAGCCAGACAGCTCTGGGAAACCTCGACCAACCTGTTGGAAACCGCTCGAACCAACAACACCTGACTACCCGCGCCGCTCACAACAGCAGCAACCACACCTAGACCCGACCGCACAGGTACGGCACTTCGGAGCGGGGTCAAACCGATTACCCCTCCCCCGCCCAAATCGAAGAACTGGTCTGAGCTACTCCTAAAGGGTCAGTTGGTCGCCCGATGAGCGGCCTACACCTCACGCAAGCCCAGGCAGGGCGCCCGATCTTCGAACTCCGCCACTTCGACAAAACGAGCGTTTCGGAAGCTGCGGTACACGCCGAAATACCTGTTCTGAACAGGGGAAACGCGATCTGAAATGTGTCGGAGGGGGGACTTGAACCCCCACGTCCCTAAGGACACTAGACCCTTAATCTAGCGCGTCTGCCAATTCCGCCACTCCGACGTGACTTGTTCGCTCCCATGGTAAGCAGAATGAACCGAGGCCTGATGCTAGCGGCATCGAGCCCAATATGTGTTGTACGTTGCTGGCCTAGTTGCCGTCGAGGAGCAAGGCAAGTGCGAGTGTGCAAAAGCCAAAGATCAGCGACAAGACCACAGTTATGCGGTCCAGGTTTTGCTCGACAACGGTTGAACCTGCTGCCGTGCTTCCCATGCCAGCGCCAAACATGTCGCTCAAGCCACCGCCACGGCCGCTATGCAGCAGCACAAGGACGATGAGGCCGAACGCGGCCGCAACATCGATAGGAATCAGAACGTACTTCACGGCCGAAAGGTTATCCCACGCGCCGTGGTCTTCCTCGGCATATGCCTCGCGTACATGAGCACCTGCACCGAGCGCCTTCCGTTGACGACATCACACCCGATGCTTCGCTCAGTGCATACAAGTCCTTCTCATGCAGCTTCGCAAGTCCGGCAAGCACGCCGTACGAATGACTACCCCTGTAACCGGTATTGGCAAATACGGGCGAAGCTTTCGGCTTCGAGGCTGGCGCCGCCGACCAAGGCGCCGTCGATGTCGGGTTGGCGCATGAGTTCGAAGATCGTGGTCGGCTTAACTGAGCCGCCGTATTGGACACGGACCGCCTTCGCAGCTTCCTTGCCTTTGAGCCGTTGCACCGTGTCGCGCACCAGCTTGCAGGCATCTTGTGCATCGGCGGGGGTGGCTGTGAGGCCCGTGCCGATCGCCCAGATTGGCTCGTAGGCCAGCACCATCTCGGCGACCTTTGGGCCGCCGATTCCGGCTAGACCGGTTTCCAGTTGGCCGACGATCTTGGCTTCGGTCTGATCTTGATCACGTTCTTCTTGCGTCTCACCAAACGCCAAGATCGGTTTCATGTCGTGCTTAAAGATCGCTTTGACCTTGGCGTTAACCTGTTCGTCGGTCTCGCCAAGCAACTGGCGCCGCTCGCTATGGCCGGCAATGATGTACCTGACCTGAAGTTTGGCCAACATCGCGGCCGATACTTCGCCGGTCCACGCCCCGCTGTCATCCCAGTGGCAGTTCTGCGCACCGAGTTGCATGGGAATACCGTCGGCGTCGAGCAGTGTCTGAATCGATCGAACGTTGGTGAACGACGGATGAATCGTGACTTCGACGTGCTCGTAGTCTTCCTTGTCGAACTGATAGCTCATCTTTTGCACAAGCTGGATGGCCTCGAAGTGATTGAGGTTCATTTTCCAATTGCCACTGATGATTGGCATACGAGCCATTACACGGTGTCCTTCCGAAGCGCTGCCAAACCGGGCAGATCGCCATTTTCGAGTAGTTCCAGCGACGCACCGCCGCCGGTCGAGATGTGATCGATGTCAGCACTCATGCCGAACTGCGCAATGGCCGCTGCACTATCGCCGCCGCCGACGATGGTGAATGCACGACTATCGACCAGTGCTTGGGCGACCGTCTTGGTGCCAGCGGCGAAGCGCGGATCTTCGAACACACCCATGGGGCCGTTCCAGAAGACGGTGCGGGCCTCGAGAATGATGTCGGTGAACGCCGCCGCAGTGCCCGGACCAATGTCGAGACCCATCCATCCGTCGGGCAGGTCTACGCCAGCCTGGCGCACCTCTCCCCCAGGTCCCATAATCTTGCCGCCCGGGCTCAGCGCGGTGAGATCGTGCGGCACGACGATGCGGCCCTGTGCTTGCTCGAGCAGGTCAGCACAGGTAGCAATCATCTCATCTTCGAGCAATGACGCTCCCACCTGATGACCTTGGGCAGCCAAGAAGGTGAAACACATGCCGCCGCCGACAATCAGCTGGTCGACCTTCTTGAGCAGCGCTTCGATGACACCGAGTTTGTCGCTCACCTTGCTGCCACCGAGCACAGCCACGAATGGCCGCTTGGCGCCGGTGCGCATGCCGCCCAGGATTTCGACTTCTTTTTCGAGAAGACGACCCGCAGCCGCCGGCAGGTGTTGCGGTGGGCCCACGATCGAGGCGTGGCTGCGGTGCGACGCACCAAAGGCATCATTTACGAACAGGTCAATGCCGTCGATCAGCTCCGACACAAACGCCGGATCGTTCGATTTCTCGCCCGGGTTGAACCGCAGATTCTCTAGCAGTTCGACGTCGGGCAGAAGCTCGTTAAGTCGCACCCGAACAGGGTCCATTGACATGGAGGGCACAACTTCGCCGTTCGGCCGGCCGAGGTGGCTACAGGCCACTACCGACGCGCCACGCTTCTTGAGCCAGCGCAGCGTCGGTAACGCCGCCTTGATTCGCAAGTCGTCTTTGATTACGCCGTCGCGAATCGGCACGTTGAAATCGACGCGAACGAGTACACGCTTGCCCTCGACTTCGCCAAGGTCTTCGAGTCGAGGGACCTTCACGGTCATACTGCAGCCATTCTCAACGCAAGATCAACCATTCGATTCGAATATCCCCACTCGTTGTCGTACCAACCAATGATCTTGATCATCGTGCCGCCTGCGTCGGTGCCCATGGCCATGGTCATGCCCGAGTCAAAGATGCAGGATTCGGATCGACCAACGATGTCCGACGACACCAATGGCTCGTCGCTGTAGCCAACAATGTTGGCCAGCGAGCCAGCCGCTGCGACCCGGAAGGCTTCGTTCACGTCGTCGACCGACACCCGGGCGTTCAACAGACCCACAAAGTCGGTCGCCGAGCCGGCAGGCACGGGCACACGGACCGCCATGCCGTCAAGCTTTCCCAACAAATGCTCGAGCACCACACCGGTCGCCTTGGCCGCACCGGTCGAGGTGGGGATGAGGTTCACTGCGCCGGCACGAGCCCTTCGCAGGTCTTTGTGCGGCGCATCCACAAGGTTCTGGGTTCCCGTGTAAGCGTGGATCGTGGTGATCAGCCCTCGCTCGACGCCAAACGCATCGTCGAGGACCTTGACCATGGGTGCGAAGCAGTTCGTGGTGCACGACGCGTTACTCACGATGACGTCGTCGGCACTCAGTTCGCCGTCGTTGACGCCCAAGACAACCATTGCGTCCGCGTCGCTGCTGGGCGCAGAGATGATGACCTTGTTGGCACCAGCTTCGAGATGCATTGCTGCTTGTTCCCGGCTCTTGAAGATGCCCGTCGACTCAATCACGATGTCAGCGCCAAGATCGGCCCATGGCAGGTCGACGGGGTTTCGGATACTCAAGAACTCCATCTGGTCGCCATCGACGGTGATGTCGCCGTCGCCCACAATGATGTCGAACGGCGCCTGCCCGTACACCGTGTCGTGCTTAAGCAGGTATGCCATGGTCTCGGGGTCGCCTAGATCATTGACTGCGACGAAATCTATGTCGGCGCCCGCCTGCTTGGCTGCCCGCATCACATTGCGCCCAATACGACCGAAGCCGTTGATTCCTACTTTTAACGTCACGCGATGACTCCGGTGGCTTTTAGGCGTTGCGATCAACGTCGCGGTGCGACACCCGTGGATGGTACCCCTGTGCTTCCAGGTGACCTCGGAGCTGACCTGCGACCCATACGCTTCGATGTTGGCCACCAGTGCAGCCAATCGCAACCGAAAGATAACTCTTGCCTTCGCGTTCATACGCGGGCATCAAAAGATCGAGCAAGGCGTACAAGCGCGCCAGGAATTCGTCGGTGATTTCTTGGGATTCCAGATACGCGGCGACCGCTGGATCGCGACCGGTCAAGGGTCGTAGATCCTCGACCCAGTGTGGGTTCGGCAAGAAGCGACAGTCGAGTACCAGGTCGACATCGAGCGGCAATCCATGCTTATACCCGAAGCTGACTACTCGAATGCTCATTGCAGTGTCGTCGGCTTCGGTAGCGAACTCACCCTCGATGCGATCCCGCAACTGATGCACGCTCATGGCGTTTGTGTCGATGACCATGTCAGCCTCGGCCTTGATGACATCGAGTGCATTGCGTTCTGCGTCGATTGCTTCGACCAGGGGCAGGCCCTGTCCCCAGGGATGGGGCCGCTTCGTGCTTTCGTAGCGGCGCACGAGGACTGGCGTACCAGCTTGCAAAAATACGACACGCACCCGCGAGTCGTCTGCTTTACGCAAAGCACGAATCGCAGCGGAGATTTCAACGGCGTCTTCGCCGCCGCCAGCCACCAACGCAACCCGGTCGTATCGACTGCCGGCGACACCTGCGAGCTCGGAGACCTTGGGTAACAGCGCAGCCGGCAGATTGTCGATTACAAACCACCCCAAATCTTCGAGGAAGTTCGCAGCCTGAGACCGACCTGCGCCTGATTGACCTGTGACCACCGCGAACTCCACAACGTCAGCGTAGACGCGGCCTAGCCGTCCTTAAGTGTCGACCGAGTTACAAACTACACAAACCCGTCGAGTTCAACCTCGGCCGAGCATGCCACCTTGCATAGGGAATGTCCCCATGTATCTCAGATAGTGCGGTGTGAGCATCGCTCGCAAGGCGTTCAGACTGTCATCGGCAGCATCCACACCGGCGCGTTGTAGTTCGTCGAGGTCGATCAGTGAATCGCGCACCGCTTCGGTCCGAACGCGATGGGCTGCTTTGACTTCGACCATGTCCAGCGGGGCTGGCAAGTCAGCCACCGCCGCGATCGTTTCGGCCCGCGCTCGCATGCGGTCTGCCTCGGGCCCGGACACGCCCTCGACCAGAGCGGCAGCTTCGCGAATCCCTTTGTTCATTTCGTTGTGTTCTTCGATCAGGCTCGCGTCATACACCGGGAGAAGTTGTCGAATCCCTTGCAGCAAGGACTGCATCATCTGAGCACTCGCTTGCGCCTTGGGTTGCTCAAGGTGCGGCATGATGTCGGCGTCGAGGGCAAGAATGAGGCCTTCGAGCATGTCATCGATCGATGGAGAGGTGATCATGCGGGTACCCCCGGGTAGCCGAGTAGAGAAAGGAAACTCATCAGGGCAGGAGCCGATGATTGCAACATGTACAGATGCAGGAATTCGGTTTGTTCTTTACGGGTGCGCCGGGCCAAGGCCCGGTTGACTGGCACAGCAATGTTGGCGGTCCCAAAGAGGGTGAAGTACCCGAGCTCCTCTGGCGTAATGTCGAGGCCCCGAAGCTTGTTGTAATATGCCAGGAAGCCACCCTCGTCGGCCGGGTGCGCCATGACCTGGGTGTTGGATAAGACGTCCATGAGGACCATCCAGCCAAGATCCTCCCGAGGGTCGCCGACCCTGGTGTTCTCCCAATCGATGAGAGCGGTGACTCTGCCGTCTGCGTACAAGAAGTTCGCAGGATTGAAGTCGCCATGCACGATTGCCAACGGCATGGGCCGCGGCTTGTTGCGGCGTAGCCACAAGAATGCATCCAGTATCACCAGCAGTAGAGGGTCGTACTCGATATCTGGGTACGCGTCGATGTAGTACTGAAACGTACTGTCCATATAGGCATCCCACGAGGTCGGGTCAATGCCGACCTGTCGTGGATCGTTCAAGGCGCCATCAGGATCGATCGTGTCGATTGAAGTCTCGTGCAATTCAACCAAGATCTCGCATAAGGACCGCATGACGTCGTCGACCTGGTCGGCATCGGGTCCGCCATTGAACAGATCAGAGGTTTGCCCACTGCCAGGCATGCGCTCGATGATCATCGCCTGTTCGCCAAAGACGGCTGGATCCATCTCTACGCAATAGCTTCGAGAAACTGGAAGGTTTGTGTGGGCCCGCAAACCCTCGAGCAGGTTGTGCTCAACAAGTCGGCTTGTCTCGAGTATCGCCACCGATGGAGGTGGATCCTTGCGCAGGATCATGGGGCGCGTCTTGGAGGTATCGCCGTCTATTGTTGTTGCGTCGAACATAAAGGTCTCTCGAGAGAAACCGCCCGGCAACGCGTCGAGACCGCTGACCTCAATGGGCAACCCATCGTCGAACACCGCTGATAGCGCAGCTGCAAGCTGGGCGTGCATAAATTCCCCCTGGATAAACTCCTGCCAACCTAGTTCACAACTTGTCGGCGACGAGCACGAGTAACCGGGGTATCGCTGCGGCCTCCCGGTATTGCACCGCCCGGGAAAGGAACCCCTCGGGTGGGGCAGGTTCGATCATTCGCTGAATGCCAAACCCTGCCTCGATCATGGCGTTCAAGTACCGGCTAAGAGGCCGATGCACGAATGGTATGTACACATCCTTTTGGACTTCTTCGACGGTTGAGGCTTCTTGCAGGTACGGGCCAAGGCGCCAATAGCTCTCGGGCGGATCCAGCCACTGATCATCGATCCAGCCGCTGCCCGGCGTTTGTAACAGCGGGTGATTGAGCATGAGTACAAACCGGCCGCCGGGCCGCAGTACCCGAGCGGACTCTCGAAGTGCCTCCTCCATCTCCTCGATGTGCTCATACACCAGGCATGCCAATGCACCATCGAAGGTGGCATCACGAAATGGCAGCGCATCGGCATCAGAGCGCAAGTAAACCGGACCGCCCGCCCGTTCTGCAGCCACCGAGATCTGGCTGGCGGTTGGGTCGACCCCGATGACCCGGTCGGCATCGGCGGCAATCAAGCGGCGGGCAATCTGACCTTCGCCCGTGCCAACATCGAGCAACGTATCTCGGCCCGCTAACAGGTCGAGCGCGAGTGGAATAATCTGCTCTTCGTACTCAGCGTCGGCGCCGTCGGTGAAGCCGTCTTGCCACCAGTCTGCGTGCTTCTCCCATAAACCTGGCTCGTTCACATCACTCACCACCCGACGATAGGCGCGTTGGTCAGCACTCGATGATGCGAACCGGTATTCGGACTGCCAAACCGCCTTCGGATGTTTCCTTATACTTGCTGCTCATGTCTTGAGCTGTTTGCCACATGGTGTCAATGACGTCGTCGAGGGTCACACGAGCCAGGTCCGGCAAGCCGGTCAGCGCCATGTGGGCTGCAGTAATGGCCTTCATAGCGCCCATGGCGTTGCGCTCGATACATGGCACCTGGACCAGACCACCGATCGGGTCACAGGTGAGCCCCAGGTGGTGTTCCATCGCTATCTCCGCCGCCATCAAGGCCTGGGCAGGAGTTCCGCCGCGCCCTTCGACGAGAGCTGCCGCCGCCATTGCAGAGGACACCCCAATTTCGGCTTGGCAGCCGCCCATTGCGGCAGAGATCGTAGAGCGCTTCTTGAAGATCGCACCGATCTCGGCGGCCACGAGCAGGAAGTTGATGGACTTGCTGTCCGCGTCTGAGGTGTGTTCTTCGGTCGCAAGAAAGTGCATCAACACCGCTGGAATGACCCCCGCTGCTCCGTTGGTTGGAGCGGTCACGACGCGACCAAAGGCCGCGTTCTCCTCGTTGACCGCGAGCGCAAAGCAACTCACCCACCGCACCGTGTGATCAAAGTTCTGGCGCGCTCCGCAGACAGCGGCGAACCACTCGGTGGCCGTCTCGTGCGCTGTCGCTGGACCCATGATGGCGTTATGGAGACCCGCCGCTCGCCGCGATACCCCGAGGCCTCCGGGCAAGACCCCTTCGGTGCAGCAGCCTCGGAAGGCGCAAGCGATCATCACGTCGCGAATTTTCAAGAGTCCAGTGTTGATCTCGTGATCGCTGCGCCAGTGTCGTTCGTTGCGACGGACGACCTCGGCGAGTGTGCAGTCGAGCTCGCTAGTCCACGCCAACAGATCGCTCGCTCGTTCGATCGGATGAGGCAGGGTCACCGGGGCCAGTTCGGGCTGAGTCAGATTGTCTTCGCCCACAACAAAACCGCCACCGATCGAGTAGTAGCGACGGGTGAAGGTCTCGCCATCACCAAACCCGAAGGTGAGAGCCATGCCGTTCGGATGGAAGTCCAGCGATTCGCTCCTTCGGAACACAATGTCTCGTTCACGTAGGAAAGGAATCGCGTGCGTTGCGTGGAGTTGCAACACGCCTGACTCCAGCACAAAGTCACCCAGGCGCGGAATCAGCTCGACATCGCAGGTCTCCGGGTCTTCGCCCATCAGCCCCATCATCGTTGCAACGCCGGTGCCGTGACCCCGACCGGTCTTGGCAAGCGAGCCGTACAGATCGATCCGGACCGACTGCACGTCGTGTAGTCGTCCGAGCTCGACGACCTCGTCAACAAAGCGCAGTGCGGCGCGCCACGGCCCAAGCGTGTGCGAACTCGATGGCCCAACTCCAATCTTGAGCATCTCAAATGCGCTGATCGCCGACTTCACCCGGCGATCCGGTAAATCCCGCTCATGTGCCGTGTCTGGCGTCATGATTCCTCCGGCGCATGAAGCTTGTCAAAGATTGCCACCGCAACTGCATCGGGCAACCACGACAAGGACTTCAGTTCTTCAATCGATGCCGCCCTCAGGGTCTTGACCGACCCGACCTCGCGAAGTAGCCGTTTCTTGCGGGTCTCCCCCAGGCCGGAGATGTCATCGAGAACGGACTTGCGCATGCGCTTGTCTCGCAGCTGACGGTGGTACGTGATAGCGAACCGGTGACTCTCGTCGCGGATTCGCTGCAGCATGTAGAGCGCCTCGCTCTGGCGCGGCAACATGATCGACTGACTCCGACCAGGAATGAAGACTTCTTCGAACTGCTTCGCCAACGAAGCCACTGGTATCTCGTCGCTCAACCCAAGCTCATCAAGCACTTTGACCGCGACGCTGAGCTGGCCTTTACCGCCGTCGACCAACAATAATTGCGGAGGGTACGCAAACTTGCCCCACTCTTCCGGCGGCCGTCCCTTGTCACGCACGTAGCTCGAGAATCGGCGGCGAAGCACCTCTTCCATAGCGGCAAAGTCATCATTGCCTGCAACCGTCTTGATTTTGAACCGACGATACTCGCTCTTTTTAGCGAGCCCGTCTTCGACCACAACCATCGAACCCACATAGTCGGTGCCTTGGATATGGCTCATGTCATAGCACTCGATTCTCAGCGGCGACATCGGCAGGTCAAGGTACTCCTGGAGCTGATTGATCGCCTGGCTGCGGCTGTTGTGATCGCTCTGTCGTTTGAGCCGATGCCGCTGGAACGATTCACGAGCATTCTGCGTAACCGTCTCGGCCAACTCCCGCTTGTCACCACGTTGCGGCACGCCAATGGTGACCGCCGAGCCACGCTGTTCACCCATCCATTCTTCGTACATTTCCTGACTAGCGGGCAGGTCTGGCACGAACACTTTCTTGGGATGCCCAAGTGGATTGTCATCGAAATACAAGCGTTCAAGGATGCGGGCTATCAGCTCGGGCCGATCAAGTGGTTCTGCCTTGTCCACGATGAACCCGCGACGCCCAAGCACTCGCCCGTTGCGCACGAAGAAAACTTGAACGGCCGCTTCGAGCTCGTCGTCGAACAAGCCAATTACGTCGAAGTCTTCGTTGCGAGTGCCAACCATCTGGTTCTTCTCGTTGGCCTTGCGCACGCTGATCAGTCGGTCTCGGTGGCGGGCCGCAAGCTCGAACTCAAGCTCCTCGCTTGCCTTGTGCATGTCGGCCTCGAGGCGGGTGACGATTTCGTCGGTGTCGCCTTCGAGAAACTTGATGAGCTCGGCGGTCAGATCTCGGTAGTCCTCTTGACTAATGGCGTCGACGCACGGGCCAGAACACTTCTCGATATGGAAGTCCAGGCACGGTTTTCCGAGCCGTTCGTGGCGGTTGAATTTGCCCTCGGTGCAGGTGCGGATTGGGAACGTGCGCAGGAGCAGGTCAAGCGTTTCCCTGATGGCGTACGCATGGCCGTAGGGTCCAAAGTACCGGTTGCCCTTCTTCTTCTTGCCACGAATCACCATGGCTCTTGGCCATTGATCGGCCAGGGTGATGGCAAGAAAGGGATAACTCTTGTCGTCGCGATAGCGCACGTTGTAGCGAGGTTGATGGCGCTGGATGAGGGTGTACTCCAGCATGAGCGACTCAACCTCGGTGGAGACCTGGATCCACTCGACAGTGTCGGCCTCGGCGACCATTTGGGCAGTTCGCACCTGCAGGTTGCGTGGGTTCTGGAAGTAGTTAGACAGCCGCGCTCGCAGGTTCTTTGCCTTGCCTACATAGAGCACTCGACCACTGGCATCTTTGAACTGGTAGGAGCCCGGAGTTGTGGGAATCGTGCCAGCGGGTGGACGTATGACCATCGCTGCTGACTCTAGTAGTAGCAGAGCAACGGCTGGCACCTACTTACAATCTGATTGGGCTTGGTTTAGTCCACGCGCGATGTGGGTACTTCTTCGACATGAACAACACAACAACACCCGCACTTGACCGATTCGAAGCCACCCTGCCACCTATCACTCGGCGGGTGTTCAGGCTCAACCGTCGAATCGTCGAGGCCAGTTTCGATGCAGCTAGTGGGGCGACGAAGGCCCTGTGCTCAGCCACGAAGACGGTTTCCAAGCGAGCCAGCGACGGCGTGTCCACGGTCAGTGGCCAGGCCGTATCAGTGGCTGACCGCGTCGGAACCGCCACTCAAAATGGTGTCAACGAGGTTGTCGGTCAAGCAAAAGCGCAGGCGCGAGCCACGATCGACACTTTAGAAGACGAGACCATAACGTTGCTCGACGAAGCCGAAGGTGCCGTCGAGGATTCTCCATCCGGTGCCTACGAATCATGGTCGAAAGCCGAGCTCTACGAACGCTCGCAAGTGCTCGGCATCGAGGGGCGTTCCACGATGTCGAAGGCCCAACTCATTGATGCGCTACGGTCGGCTTAACGAGCCAGTCAGCGCTGTATTGCCCCAACCATTCGGAGGACAGATGAACCCAACTACAGATAACGCCACGAACAAACCCGACGACTCATCAGAAGAAGCGCTGCCTGGGCGCCCGGGCAGCGACGCGCTCCCTGAAGAGTCTGCCATCGATATAAACGGGCCGGCTGATGCCAGCGAAGTGGAACCTGACGGATCAGACGCGTTGCCGGGTCGTCCCGGTAGCGACGCGCTACCTGAAGAGTCTGCGATCGACATCAACGGGCCAGCTGACGACACAGCCTCCTAGCTCCTAGGCCGCGCCTCACCCATTGGCTCGCAGGTCTGTCCTGCCCGAAGTGGAAGTGATTGACTCACCATCGCCTGGTTCGATACAACAGCATGACCGGCCGAGACCCGGGCAACATCTCTAGGACTCGAACCGTGTGCAGCATGACCTACCGTCTACCGTGGCGATATGGCAAGACTCGAAGGCAAAGTAGCACTCATCACCGGCGGCGCTCGCGGCCAAGGCGAAGCCGAAGCGCGGCTCTTCCGCGACCAGGGAGCCACCGTGTACCTCACCGATGTGCTGGCCGATCAGGGCAGCGCGCTCGCAACCGAGATTGGCGCAGTGTTCTTCGAACACGATGTAACCGATCGTTCCGGCTGGGAGGTGCTCACCAAAGAGATCATCGCGGAACAAGGCAAGGTTGACATCCTGGTCAACAATGCCGGAATCTTCCGCATTGCGGGTTTGGCAGACACCGACGACGCGCTATGGGACACCACCATCGCCATTAATCAGACCGGTGTGTTTCTTGGCATGCAAACAGTGATCCCTCACATGGTCGAAGCTGGCGGCGGCTCAGTTATCAACATCTCGTCGATTGCTGGCCTGCGAGGCGCCGGTACCGCCTTCGCCTATGCCGCCAGTAAGTGGGCGGTTCGGGGCATGACGAAGAGCGCAGCCCAAACTTACGCCTCGGTTGGCGTCCGGGTGAACTCTATTCATCCCGGCATCATCGATACTCCTATGGCTCACGAGTTCGTCGATGCCGGGGTGCTCGATCGCGTTACCGACAGCATTCCCATGGGCAAGATGGCCGAGGCTGTCGATGTCGCCAACTTGGCGCTCTTCTTGGCATCAGACGAAAGCAGCTATTGCACTGGTTCGGAGTTCATCGTCGACGGCGGCTTCACCGCCTAGTCGGCCGGTGCCCTCTCAGCGCCTAAGGAAAATCTGCAACTCGAGCGCCGCGATCTCTTCTACGCTCACGACTGCTACTGCGCTTGGTTTGGGGATGTCATAGTCGGCGAGCACCATGTCGGTCAGGCTGCCGAACACAACGATTAGTCCGGCCTGGGACTCAGCAGTCAAATTGATAGCTACCGGATTTGTGACGCCATGCACCGTGAGATTTCCGTTGGCGATAAAGCTGACCTGGGCTCCTTCGGCCGGCAGCTCGCCCAAGTCGATCGCTTCGGAGAGTTCAAAGACCGCTTCGGGAAACGTGTCGGTTTCGAGGCCACCGGCTTTGCCCTTGAGCGCAGAGGTGCGACTTGGATTGTCGGTCACGAGCGTGGTCATGTCGACAACGAACCTGGCGCCGATCACCTGCGAGCCTGATAACTCCATAGAGCCGCTCACGTCACCGGTCCGACCTACGACCGTCTTGGCGCCCACGCCTGCGAGCTCTTCATTGATTCGGAAGCCGGCAAAGGTCGAGCCGCACACCTCGGTCAGGCAGACTTCGTTGAACACCCCGATCGAGGTGTCAACCGTCCACACGCCATCGGTGCCAGCCCCAATGGATGCGGCTGAATCCGGCTGGCCCGTGTCGAGCTCATCCTCGCCATCGTCGTAGGCGTCGGTGCTTGTCTCGCCATCGCCGGCGGCATCAGCCGCGACAGGGTCATCATCGGATCCGCTGGCAGCCTCAGCAATGGATGCAGCGCGAGCATCAGCGGCTTCGACTGAGTCCACCGACGATGCGGCAGTATCTCGAAAAAACACAAACCAGATGGCGAGCACCGCCACCAGCAGACCCACGAGTCCAATACTGCCAACTAACCGAGTTCGTTTTGACACGAATGAATACTAGCTAACTTGTGCGGCCGGTTAGGACCGGCTTCAGAAAGTGTCCGGTGAAGCTGTCGGGGTGTTCGGCTATCGCCTCCGGAGAGCCCTGCGCCACGACCATGCCGCCACCATCGCCGCCAAATGGCCCCAGGTCAATGACCCAGTCTGCGGTCTTGATCACATCGAGATTGTGTTCGATAACAAGCACAGAGTTGCCTTGGTCGACCAGTCGACTCAACACATTGAGCAGCTTGCGGATGTCTTCGAAGTGCAGGCCCGTCGTAGGCTCATCCAAGATGTAGATCGTGTGGCCGGTGCTGCGCTTAGCCAACTCACTTGCCAGCTTGACCCGCTGCGCTTCGCCGCCAGAGAGCGTGGGCGCCGATTGACCGAGCCTCACATAGCCAAGACCCACGTCGACCAGGGTCTGCATGTGCCGAGCGATAGGCGGCTGATTCGAAAAGAACTCCAGCGCTTCCTCTACCGGCATGTTGAGCACGTCGGCAATGGTCTTGCCCTTGAACAGGATATCGAGCGTGTCTCGGTTGTACCGACTTCCTTTGCACACTTCGCACGGAACGTATACGTCGGGCAAGAAGTGCATTTCGATCTTGAGCGTGCCGTCGCCGGAGCAGGACTCGCAGCGCCCACCCTTGACGTTGAACGAGAATCGGCCGGGCATGTAACCGCGCACCCGCGACTCTTGAGTCTGGGCGAACAGCTTGCGCACATGATCAAAAACACCGGTATAGGTGGCCGGGTTCGAGCGAGGCGTTCGACCGATTGGCTGTTGGTCAATGTTGATTACCTTGTCGAGGTTCTCGATGCCTTCGACAGTTTTGTGACGGCCAGGCACGTTCTTGGACTTATAGATGCGCTGCATGAGCGACCGGTACAGGATCTGATTGACCAGCGTGCTCTTGCCGGATCCGGAGACGCCGGTGACCGCCACGAAACAGCCAAGCGGAAATTCAACATCGAGGTTTTGCAGGTTGTTTTCAGTGGCGCCCTTGACGGTAATGACTTCGCCGTTGGGCTCTCGCCGCGCAGCCGGAACCGGGATCTCTTTTTTCCCGGACAGGTACTGGCCGGTAAGCGACTTCTTGTTCTTGAGCAGTTGCTTGTATGTGCCAGAGTGCACAACCTCGCCACCGTGTTCGCCGGCGCCAGGCCCAATGTCAACGATGTGGTCGGCGGTCTGCATCGTTTCTTCGTCGTGTTCGACAACGAGCACGGTGTTACCGAGATCACGGAGTCGTACCAGTGTTTCGATGAGCCGTTTGTTGTCGCGCTGGTGCAAACCAATCGATGGTTCGTCGAGCACGTAGAGCACGCCAACGAGACCGCTACCAATCTGGGAGGCTAAACGAATGCGCTGCGCTTCGCCACCAGACAGCGTGCCCGCGGAGCGTCCCAGTGACAGGTATTCCAGACCAACATCGATGAGGAACCCGATGCGAGCGTTGATCTCCTTCATGACCTCGCTGGCAATCAGCAGGTCTCGTTCACTCAGCTGGAGTTCGGCCAGCACCTTGGCGGCGTCGCGAATCGACATGGCGCAGATCTCAGAGATGTTGTGACCGTCGACGGTCACCGCTAGTGAGAGCGGGCGCAGGCGAGCACCTTCGCAGTGCGAGCATGGCACCTCGCGCATGTAGCCCTCGATCTGCTCGCGCTGGCGATCGCTCTCGCTGTCGAGATGCCGGCGCTGGAGGTAGGGCACCACGCCTTCGTAGTTGGCTTGGTAGCTCCGGCGGCGGCCGTAGCGGTTCTTGTAGGAGACCTCGACCTTGCCTTTGCCGCCGCCGTACAGCAGCAACTTCTGTTTCGGCTTGGTCAGCTTGGCCCACGGGGCGTTGATGTCGACCTTGTTGTCTTCGCAGACGGCTTCGAGTAACCGTTCGAAGTAACGCGACCTGCCCCCGCCCCACACCGTGATTGCGCCTTCGGCCACGCTGAGATCTTCGTTGGGGATAATCAGACTCGGATCAACCTGGAATCGAGTTCCAAGACCATCGCAGTGTTGACAGGCGCCGTAGGGCGAGTTGAACGAGAAGTTGCGGGGCGCAATCTCTTCGAATGATTTGCCATCGCTTGGCCGAGAAAGATGTTCACTGAACGTGAGCGTTTCGGGCTCAGCCTTGCTGTCCTTAGCCGGAACAATTTCGATCTGGGCCATACCTTCGGCCAGTCCCAGCGCGGTTTCTAGCGACTCGGTGAGGCGGCGATCGATGCCGTCGCGCTGCACGAGCCGGTCAACGATGACATCGATATCGTGAATCTCATAGCGCTCAAGTTGGAGTTTGGGGCGGCCTTCGTCGTCGTCGCCCGCAATATCAGCCAGGTCCATGACCTCGCCATCGATACGAACGCGGGCGAAACCATCGGCGGACAAGTCGGCCACGAGGGTCTCGTAGGTTCCCTTGCGGCCCCGTACGACCGGCGCAATCACTTGGAAGCGAGTGCCCTCAGGCAGCGTAAGTACCCGATCAACAATTTGCTGTGGCGTCTGGCGGACCAAGCGCTCGCCGGTCTCTGGATCATGCGCTATACCAATCCGCGCAAAGAGCAACCGCAGGTAGTCATACACCTCGGTGATCGTGCCAACGGTCGACCTGGGGTTGCGAGACGCAGACTTCTGATCGATCGAGATCGCCGGAGAAAGCCCTTCGATGAAGTCAACATCAGGCTTGTCCATCTGCCCCAAGAACTGCCGGGCATAGGCCGACAGTGACTCGACATAACGACGCTGCCCCTCGGCATAGATCGTGTCGAACGCAAGCGACGACTTGCCCGATCCGGACAGACCGGTGAAAACAATGAGCTTGTCGCGCGGCAAATCCACGTCGACGTTCTTCAGATTGTGTTCTCGTGCGCCCTGCACGACCAAACGTTCCATTATCGCGCTCGCTTCGCTATTGGCAACGCTGTCGCGTTGCTGGCATTCGCCAGATCCGATAGTCACTCATTGCACCAGGGCTCATCTTTCGCCCCTCAAGTAGAGACATCGTTGTTACCTTACAGATTCAATTGCTGCGAACATGCGTTCTAGTTCGAGGGATCTGGCCGCTTGGCCGGGCGAACCCCGGTGCCCCATTCGGCAGCGATGCGTTCGGCCATCGGCGTCGACGGAGGCCCATCGACAAAAGGCCACAGCTCTTCGGCAATTCGACGCCAGTTCGCGGTGGCCTCAAGCTCACCAAATACGGCCAGCAGTCCCAAGTTGATGCGCTGCACGATCGTGTAGTTCGGCGGCATGTTGGTGTACTGAGCGATGCCGTCAGTCGCTTCGCTGAACGCAAAGATCTTGCGAACAGTCTCCGATGCGTACTCCGGCGTCGTGGTGTATTCGTCGTCGTGTTTTACGAACTCGTAGAAGTGGCCGAAGTACTCTTTGAGCTGCTCTTCGCTGACGAGGTCTTCGGCTTCGGGTGCGAGCAGCTTTTGTTCAATCGCATTGGAGCGATAGACCGCCATGTCTTCGTCGATGACCATGGCTTTAATGAGCGTCATGAATCCGTCGATTGCGTCTTGGTCGAAGTGCTTGACTAGCCCGTAGTCCAAGAACGTGACATGGCCCCCGGGGCGAAAGATGTAGTTGCCGGGGTGTGGGTCGCCGTTAAAAGCAAGCAGCTGATACATGGAGCCGAACGTGAAGCGGTACAACGTCTCTGCAGCCAGGTTTCGTTCTTCAGCTGACCAGGTAAGCAGCTCCTCAAACCGATGACCAGTTGCCAACTCGGTCGTGAGTACTCGTCGGCTCGAATGCTCGGGAATAACTGCCGGCACGTGAATGTAGGGGTGGCCCTGGTAGTACTCCCAGAACAGTTGTTGATTCTCGGCTTCAAGTTCGTAATTGACCTCTTCGACCAGTCGCTCGGTGAGCTCTTTGACCAGCGGCTTAGGGTCCAGGCTTGGGAACGCTCGGCCCATGATTCGAAGCAGCGGGTCAGCGTTACTGAGATCGTTCTCGATTGCCTTGTCGACCCCCGGGTATTGCACTTTGACCGCAACCGGGCGACCATCGTGGGTGAGCGCTCGATGGACTTGACCAATCGAAGCAGCAGCAATTGGCTCGCGATCAAACTCGGCGAATACCTCATCGGGGGCCTTGCCCAACTCGGCAGTCACCGCACCAACGACCAAGTCGTGGCTCATAGGAGGCGCATCCTGCTGTAAGGCCGAAAGAGTTTTGCGCATGTGCTCGGGCATTCCCTGATCCAGGTAGCTGGCCATCTGGCCCAGCTTCATGAATGCGCCTTTCATGTTGCCCAGTCGTTTGACAACATCTTCGGCAGTCTTCAGTTCGAACTCTCGGTCTAGTTCTTCTTTGCGCTCCGCACTTGCAAAAACTCGACGGGCCTTGTTTGCGCCCCAACGAGCGCCGACTTTGCCACCTAGGCCAGCAATTTGTGCGTTGCGGGCAGCCCGACCGACCTTGCTCAGAGCGTCTACTGTCTGCGGCTTATCTTCACTCACGGCTGGACTCTATTCGGCTCGTTCTCTGAGCCGGGGGCCGCCCCGTCGTTTTGAGAGATTCGAACGAAATGCCTTGTTGCCCCAGTGCATGATGATGCCGCTGATGCCGAATTCTCCTATTATCAGTTTTCCTAAGGCAATCACGGGACCAGCGGACGCGCCTTACACCGACAAAGATCGCACGAGTACCGTCTTGGTATGCACGATGTTGATTTCGCGATGGTCACCAATGGCGATGTATCCCTGCGGGTTGCGATCCAAGGCCGCGGGCCGTTGCTGCTCTGTATCCATGGCTGGCCGGAACTCTGGTACTCGTGGCGACATCAAATGTCGTACTTTTCTGCGCGCGGCTACAAGGTCGCTGCGATGGACGTGCGCGGCTACGGCGGGTCATCAAAACCCCATGAGATCGAGGCTTACACGCTGACCGAGCTCGCTCGTGACGCCGCAGCGGTTATCGATGCGCTCGGCGATGGCACCGCCATCGTGATGGGTCACGACTGGGGAGCGCCGATTGCGTGGAACACCGCCCGACTGCATCCCGACAAGGTGAGCGCAGTGCTCGGCATGAGCGTGCCCTACTTCCCCACCCGACCCGACAATCCGCTCACTTCATGGAAGGCCCTCTACACCGACCAGGGCAAGTTTTTCTACATGATGTACTTCCAAGAAGAAGGCGTGGCCGAGGCCGAACTCGAAGCCGACAACCTCCGCAGCCTGCGCATGATCTACTACGCGGCAAGCGGCGACGCTCGCGGTGGACCGTTCCTGCTGGATAAGCCAGCGGACCAGAAGATGCTCGACGGGCTTATTGATCCCGATCCGTTCCCGGCTTGGGCCTCAGCCGACGACCTACAAATCTTTGCCGATGCGTTCGATGCGGGCGGCTGGAGGGGACCGCTTAACCGCTACCGGGCTCAACCGTTCGACGCCGAACAGCTGGGTTCTCGCCCTGATCCGAACATCAAGCAGCCTGCAGCCTTTGTCGGTGGCGAATTCGACGTGGTACGTAACTTCGTCGAAGGTGTTGACCCCTTTGACTTCGCAGACATGGCCTGCGACGACTTTCGCGGCACGACGCTGATCGACGGAGCCGGCCACTGGGTCCAACAAGAAGCACCTGCCGAGACCAATGCCGCCATCGAGAAGTTCTTGGACTCACTGACCTAGGCCAGCCTGCTATCCCTGCCACCGATTCTGTAAGTGGGAACGCTACGCAGATTCGCGGACTTCGCGTTTTAGGTCCTTAATCTCGTCGCGGAGGCGGGCCGCGTATTCGAAACGTAGATCGCCGGCTGCCTCGTTCATCTCTTCTTCGAGCGTGCGGATCAGTCGTTCGAGGTCATCGCCGTGCAGCTTTGAGATATCCGCCATGGGCTTGTCACGCTTGCGAGAACGTTTGCCGTCGTTAGGCGACGGCGCCTTTTGCTCGTTCGGGCGCAGGAACGCCAAAATGTCAGTCACCGCTTTGGTGATGGTTTGCGGGTTGATCCCGTGCTCTTTGTTGTAGGCCTGCTGCACCGCACGCCGCCGCTGGGTTTCGCCTATCGCAGCGTTCATCGAGCGGGTCATCTGATCGGCGTACATAAGCACATGTCCATCGGCGTTACGAGCGGCCCGGCCCATGGTCTGGATCAGCGAGGTTTCGCTCCGCAAGAACCCCTCTTTGTCGGCGTCCAGAATGGCCACCAGGCTCACTTCGGGCAGATCCAACCCCTCTCGTAACAGATTGATACCGACCAGCACATCGAACTCTCCCAGACGCAGATCGCGCAAGATCTCGATGCGCTCGATCGTGTCGACCTCGGAGTGCAGGTAGCGCACCCGAATCCCCAATTCGAGCAGGTAGTCAGTGAGATCCTCGCTCATTTTTTTCGTCAGCGTCGTGACAAGCACCCGTTCGTCGCGCTCGGTACGAGTATTGATTTCTTCGATCAGATCATCGATCTGACCCTTCGTTGGCCGGACCTCGACCAGTGGATCCACAAGCCCAGTCGGGCGCACAATTTGTTCGACGATTTGATTGCTCACATCGAGTTCGTACGGGCCTGGCGTTGCCGACAGGAACACGACTTGACCGAGACGCCCCATGACCTCGTCGAAGTTGAGCGGGCGGTTGTCGGCAGCTGACGGCAACCGAAAGCCATGTTCGATCAGGACTTCTTTGCGCTTGCGATCACCGGCGTACTGACCATGGAGCTGCGGGACAGCAACATGGCTTTCGTCGAGCACGGTCACGAAATCCTTCGGGAAGTAGTCGAGCAACGTGTAGGGCGGCTCCCCCGGAGCTCGACCGTCGATTGGACCGCTGTAGTTCTCAATACCATTGCAAAAGCCGATCTCTTGCATCATTTCCAGGTCGTACTCGGTGCGCATCCGCAGTCGCTGAGCTTCGAGAAGTTTGCCGTTCTCTTCGAAGTACTGGAGCCGTTCTTGCAGTTCCTTTTCGATACGGGTGACAGCCTTGTCCATACGATCGTCGCCAGCGACATAGTGGGTGGCGGGAAAAACGCAGAGGTCATCGACAGTTCCCAACCGCTCCCCGGTCAAGACATCGACTCGATAGATCGCCTCGATCTCATCGCCGAACATTTCGATACGGATGGCGTTCTCTTCGTATGCCGGATGTAGTTCGATGACATCTCCCTTGACACGGAAGTTGCCCCGCACCAGGTTCATGTCATTGCGTTCGTACCGCATGTCGATGAGCTGTCGCAGAATGTCACGCTGGTCGATCTCTTGACCCGGCTGCAACACCAACAAGTTGCCTTCGTATTCGTCGGGCGCACCCAAACCGTAAATACAAGACACCGACGCCACGATGATCACGTCTCGGCGGGTCAGCAGCGCTGAGGTGCTGGCATGGCGCAATCGGTCGATCTCGTCGTTTACCGAACTGTCTTTTTCGATGTAGGTGTCGCTCGAAGCCATGTAGGCCTCGGGTTGGTAATAGTCGTAGTAGGAGACGAAATACTCGACCCTGTTGTTCGGGAAGAACTCGCGCAACTCATTGGCGAGCTGAGCGGCCAGAGACTTATTTGGGGCGATCACCAGAGTAGGCCGCTGTACCTGCTCGATCGTCCAGGCAATCGTGGCGCTCTTGCCCGAGCCGGTGATGCCTAGCAGTGTTTGGAACCGTGCGCCCGTATTTAGACCTTCGGTTAACTGCTCGATGGCTTTGGGTTGATCACCCGCGGGCTCAAACTCGGTGACCATCTCAAAAGGCACATGGCGCAGTTCTGGCATCCTGTAGTTCTACCACTGCGGTGTGACACTTTGACCGCTCGACTTCGACGCATGCCTGGCTTGGGCATGGCGCGATCGTTCGCTCTGGCCGGCATGGACCCCGCCGAGGTGGGCGACATGGTGCTCGAGGCCATACGCAACGAACGCTTCTGGATTATGACCCACCCAAACGAGTTCATGCCCTTCATCGAGAAGCGCGTCACCGACATCAAACGAGATCACGCACACCGCTTGTAGCGGGTGTTGAGCACGCGAGAAGTTAGCGAGGTGCCACGACGAAGGGCGGTAACTCGAGCTCGGCCAACGTATAGGAACAACCGTCGCCCGTCGCTACGAAGATCCGAGGTGCGGCGTCGATTGTCTCCAAGTAGTCATGATCGAATTGCATCGTTGCGTTGATGCCACCCGGCGATTCGCCATTGAAGGTTTCGTCCTCCGGGTCAGAAATTGCGCTGGCGGCCGACGACAGCGCCGTGTGCTCGCATGAAGCGGTGCACAAAGCAACATCGTCGGCGCCAGCTACCCGAGAGACTGAGCCATCGCCCCAGTCGACTCGGGTATTACACCAGTCGATGACAGAACTGTCATCGTCAACAACCTGCACCGTGACTGATACGTGTGCGCTGTATACAAGCACCGAAATCGGAACGATGGTGGCGGGCGTTGAGAACGCCTGCGATTCCGGTTCGGGTTCGGCCGAAGGCGTGGAGGGGTTCGCCCCGGCTCGAACAAGTGCGTCCTCGTCGACCGACGAGGCATCAGGTGCTGTGGTTGTGTCCTCGGCTGTCGCCAAAGGACCTGGTGAGGAAGAGATCTCTGCAGCAGCGGCTTCGATCGCAACGGCTTCGCTAGCCGGCGCTGAATCCACCCGGATGGCTGCCCGATACTGGGACCAGTCAAGCTCAGATGGGTCGATCAACGCCTCGAAGGGCGTATCCACACTTTCGGGAAGCGGCGCGCTATCAAGGGTTTGTCCCGACGTCGACATCGGAGGGGTAGACGTCGACGTCGGGAGCGAATAGAGGTCAGCAGCAGCTGGTGGTGACAAAGTGAAGGTCGGAACATCGGGTTCGGTAGGCGCTTCGATCACCGCCGCTGGTCCTGGGTCGGACTTGGCGTCTTCGGCGATCGGCTCAGCCAGACGCCAGACGCCGTTGGAGCCAAATACGCGGGGCAGCTCGGGATCAGCGCCTTCGGCGTCGGCCATGGCAACGCCGCCATGCTGCGGAGGGGCAGCAATCATTGCACCCATAACAGCCGCTGCGAGGACAATCGGTGCGACCATCGCCAAGCGGCGATTGCGCGAGTTGCGCTTGATGTCTACCAACAGTTCAGACATACGTTGGTCAGAGATATCAATATCGGGTACGTCGGCCAATGGTCCAAACATCACGAATCAGCCCCCGACGAATCGGCGCTGACCATCGTGGTCCGAAGTGACTTGAGCCCTCGAGATGCGTGGGTCTTGACGGTGCCCACGGAGCAATCGAGAATTTCGGCTACGTCGGCCTCGGGGTAGCCCGCCAGATAGCGCAGCACAACGACCTCGCGTTGGCGACGAGATAAGCGTGAAAGAGCATCGACCAAGGCCAATCGTTCGATGATCGGCTCGCCATCGTAGGCCCGCACTAGATCTTCGGAAGTAAGGTCATGCTTGGAGCGTTTACGCCACGCGTCGATCGCGCCGTTGGCGCTGACTCGCGACACCCAGCGGGCCGCATCGGGGCGGATTCGCCACCACCGACTGTAGGCCTTGGCCATTGTTTCCTGGGCAACGTCTTCGGCTTCGGCTTGATCGCCAAGAATGCGGTACGCGACTCGGAAAGCTATGCGAAAGAGCCCTCCAAAGTTTTCATCGTAGTTTTGCATTAGTTCCGAGATATTCGCTTGGGTTACGTGGCTTGGGTTGTTTCGCTTGGGTTGTTTCGCTGGGTTAATTCGGTCTGTCTCTATGTGGCCAGTGTGATGGCCACATATCGCATGTTGTACCTATACAACGTGCCAGCGGCCCGTTTCGTTGACACGTGATCCAAAGTTTCTCAGGTCGTCGCCTCGTGAGCGATTGACTCGTGAACAGCGTTCATCCATTGCCAACACCGGTCGACTTCATTGTTCAAATCCTGGAGCGTTCCGCTGTTGTCGACCACAAAGTCGGCCTTTGCTAAGCGATCGTCGCGGCTGACCTGGCTGGCGATCCGGGCGTTTGCGTCCTCGACGGTGAAGCCTCGGTGCTCGACGAGTCTTTCGATAGCGATTTCGACTGGTGTGTCCACCACGATAATCCCCGCCAGTTCGATGGATTTACCTTCGATAAGGAGCGGTATGTCTAAAACGATCAGATCGAACGTTTCGGCGAGTTTCTGCCGTTGCTGGGCCATGTCTTTTCGCACAGCCGGATGGACTATCTCATTGATCTTCTTCAGTTCTCGTGGATCATTAAAGACAATTTCTGCCAACGCAGGGCGATCTAGCTCGCCGTCCTCGCCAACAACTGTGTCTCCAAATTCGGTCACGATTGCATCGAAGACCGGTTCGCCTGCGATCTGGAGACGCTTCACTGTGGCATCAGCGTCCACAAGCCCTGCCCCAAGGGCCACAAGCCGCTCACTAGCCGCAGATTTTCCCGAACCAATGCCACCGGTAAGTCCAAATTCGCTCACCCGTCGAAACTACACGCTCGGCCCGGGCCAGACCATTCTGGGCATATCTGCCCGTGGCCCTAAAGAAAGGGGCCGTCTGGACGATTAATACTTATGCCTGTATCACTGCTACTAGTCGACGATCACCGAATGGTGCGTGAGAGCCTAAGACGCTCCTACATCGAATGGGGTTTCGACGTCGTGGGCGACGTCGCCAGCGCCGAGGAGGCCGTACCCCTAGCGATCGCCCATCAGCCACAGCTCGTGGTCACCGACATTGCGATGCCCGGCATTGACGGCATCGACGCATGTGAACAAGTCGTCAACCAATGCCCCGACACCAGAGTCATCATTTTGACGATGCATGGCGACGAGGAATCGCTCTCACGAGCGATTCGTGCAGGCGCATCCGGGTTCCTACTCAAGGACTGCAGTATCGACGAGTTGATGACCGCAACCCGTCTCGCCGCCTCTGGCGAGACAGTGATTGCTCCCCAGCTCAAGCCGCACCTGCTTGCTCAGGTCCGTCGGCCAAGCTCGACCATGACCGCCACGTCGACGACCACCACACACCGCATCACTCCTCGGGAGACCGAAGTGCTGCAAATGATCGCCGATGGCCACTCGACTCCAGAAGTTGCTGAGCGACTGTTCATCAGCCAGAAGACGGTCAAGAACCACCTCGCTTCCATCTATCAGAAGCTCGATGCGCGGGACCGCACTCAAGCAGTACTCCAGTCGGTGCGCATGGGAATCGTAACCCTGGACTAACCCGCACCTTTATCCAGCCCCCAGAGTACGTGGCGCCTCTCACACAGGCACGGGACGCACGTACTCGTTGGCAGTAGTCAAAACTCAAATGCCCCGGTCGATTGCGTCCGGGGCAGATGTCGTTTTCCTGTCCCCGCTAACCAGAGCGCGCAGACGACAAACATGCATATCAATAGATCGCAAACAGCAAAACGCAAACAGCCCTGGAGCCGACGCTCCAGGGCTGCTTCACCTTTTGCTGGGCGACCCGTTCGCTCTCGGCCGCTCAAAAATAACTTGGACGCAACTACTCTGCTGGCGCAACCTCGGGAGATGCCGCAGCTTCAGGTGCTGCTGGGGCCTCGGGAGCTGGTGCCATTTCGGTGGCGCCCATGCCGTCGGCTTGGGCGTACGCAGCTTCGATTTCGGCTGCGGCCTCGGGTGACAATGGCTCGAACGAAGTGTCTGGCTCAGCGCCTTCGCCTTCGGCTTCGGCCTCACCGATGTAGTTACCTTCGTCGTCGTAGGCGTGCTCACCAAAGTGCTCTTGGTACTCAGCAGCCACGACGCCGCCCTCGGCAGCCTGCTTGATCGACAGGCTGATGCGACGGCGCTGCAAGTCCAGATCAATGATCTTGACCCAGAGTTCTTCGCCCGGTGAAACCACTTGCTCAGGAAGATCAACGTGATGCGCTGACATTTCGGAGATGTGTACGAGACCTTCGATGCTGTCGCCGACCTGCACGAATGAACCAAATGGCACCAGCTTGGTGACCCGGCCATAGACAAGTTCGCCGACCTTGTGCGCACCAGCGAACTGCTGCCAAGGATCCTGCTGGGTTGCCTTGAGTGACAGGCTGATGCGTTCGCGGTCGAGATCCACCTCGAGCACCTGCACATCGACTTCGTCGCCGACCTGCACCACAGAGCTGGGGTGATCAACGTGCTTCCAGGAGAGTTCAGAAACGTGGATGAGTCCGTCCATACCGCCGAGGTCGACGAATGCACCGAAGTTGACAACCGAGGAGACGATGCCCTTGCGAGCTTCGCCTGGCTTGAGGTTGTCCAAGAACTCTTCGCGCTGTTCCTTCTGGGTCTCTTCGAGCCATGCTCGCCGAGACAGCACCACGTTGTTGCGGTTTTTGTCGAGCTCGATGATCTTGGCTTCGAGTGTCTGGCCAACGTAGGGCTGCAGATCACGGACACGGCGGAGTTCCACCAGGGAAGCCGGCAGGAAGCCACGCAGACCAATGTCCACGATGAGGCCGCCTTTGACGACTTCGATGACGGGACCCGAGACCATGCCATCTTCTTCTTTGAGCTGCTCGATCTTGCCCCAGGCGCGTTCGTACTGAGCGCGCTTGCGGCTCAGGATCAAGCGACCCTCTTTGTCTTCCTTGGTGAGAACGAGCGACTCGATGGTCTCGCCCATGGCGACAACTTCGCGAGGGTCGACGTCGTTACGGATTGACAACTCGCGAGAAGGGATAACGCCCTCGCTCTTGTAGCCAATATCGAGCAGGACTTCGTCGGTGTCGATGCGGACAACGGTGCCGTTGACCATCTGGCCTTCTTCGACGGACACAAAAGTCATGCCGTAGGCAGCGTCGAGGTCAGCGTCGGAGATGTCGTCGGCGACGATCTGGCGAGGCGTGTAGTTGCCTTCGTCGTCGAAGGTGCCGAACATCGATTCGTCGTCGGCGGCCATTGGCGCCGGGGCTGGGGCCGGTGCGGGCGCAGCTTCGGGAGCGGGTGCCGGATCGGCGGCTTCAGTTGGTGCTGGCTCGGCGGCTTCAGCTGGTGCTTCTTCGGCCGCTGGTGCAGCAACCTCTTCAGCGGGGGCAACCTCGGCGACTGGCTCGGTCGCAGGTGTTGCTTCTTCAGGAATAGTCGTATCGGACACTAAGGATCTCGTTTGGATAGAAGTAGACAATAAAAGTCAGGGGACGCGGCGATGGATCACGCCACCCGGCGAGGTTATCTGGGGATAACCCGACCGCGACTTTTGAAGGACCATGCAACCAACCGAACGCGCCGCTGGCGACCCAATCAACAGGTCACCAGCGGCAGTTTGTTCAGATGTCGAGTGTGTTATGCGAACGCCGAGTCGTTGTCGGTGCTCAAGAGACCTACATGGATCAGTCCGCCAATGACTGCGCCAACAATGGGTGCGAGCCAGAAGACCCAGACCTGAGTCAGGTAGTCGCCGCCAGCGAAGAGCGCTTGTGAAAGCGAGCGTGCTGGGTTGACGCTGGTGTTGCTCACCGGAATCGAAACCAGGTGAATGAGTGCCAGCGTCAGCCCAATAGTGAGCCCGCCAAATGCGGGTGCACCACGACGCTCTGTTACGCCCAGAATGACGATCAGAAAGATTGCCGTGAGGACGATCTCGGCGATGAGCACCGAGCCCAGGCCGTAACCGCTCGGCGACTGATCGCCGTAGCCGTTCGAGGCGAAGCCGTCACTAGCCGAGAAACCATCGAGGCCACTCGCAATCAAGAAGATGATTAGTGCGCCACCAATGGCGCCAATAACTTGTGAAACGATGTAGGCCGGAGCCTTTGACGCTTCGAACTTGCCGCCGGCTACAAGGCCGAGCGTGACTGCCGGGTTGAAGTGGCCGCCGGATACGTGTCCGAACGCATAGGCGCCGGTCACGACGGTAAGACCGAAGGCGAGCGCGACGCCAAGGGCGCCCATACTCAGTCCCTCGCCCGACGGGCCGCCAGTCGCCAACACGGCAGTACCGCAGCCTCCCAGTACGAGCCAAAGCGTGCCGAGAAACTCGGCTGCCAATGGTTTGAAATTCATGATTAACCCCTTGTGTGCCACGCGGCACTCATTGCATAGACGCTCCGACCCCACAATTAGTCGCGAGAAAATGCGAAGTCCGACTTGTTTCTCTGTTTTGGGAGCGCGGACTCCACGCAGACGCGCTATCGGCGCCGAGTCAGAACTACCCCGTAACCGACGTAGCGCAGCGGTCCGGGACCGTCGACCCGCCAACCCAACACAGTGTGAGGCGCCCGCCGCCCCCAGCGCTCACCAGAGCGCCAAATGTGCACTACCTACCCTACCCCTACCCCTACCCCTTTCCAGCAGCCCAGGTCGGGCCGTCGGCGAGGTTGACGTCGAGCGGAACTCGCAGGTCGAAGGCGTTGGCCATGACCTGGACGACAAGATCTCTTGTTTCATCCAGTTCCGGCGGTGGCACCTCCAAGATGACTTCGTCGTGGACTTGCAGGATGACTTCGGCGTCGAGTGTGCTTTTTGTGAGTGCCCGGTCAAGCTCCACGAGCGCGACCTTAAAAATGTCAGCCGCTAACCCCTGGATACCTGCGTTCATGGCTTGTCGCTCCCCTGCTTGACGGATGCGGAAATTCGAAGAGCTCAGCTCCGGTATTTGGCGACGGCGCCCAAACAGTGTCTCGGTGTAGCCACGCTGGCGGGCTTCGGCGACGGTTTCGTCCATGTATTGGCGAACCGCCGGAAAGGCCTCGAAATACGCGTCGAGTATCACTTGGGCCTCGTCGGTCGGTATCCCAAGCCGCTGACCGAGCCCATAGGCCTCCATGCCGTACGCGAGCCCGTAGCTGACCATCTTGGCCTTTGATCGCTGCTCAACGCTTACCTCGTCGGGTTTTACGCCGAACACCCGTGATGCGGTGGCATTGTGGATGTCGTCGCCGGCTTCGAATGCGCCGATCAGCCCAGGATCCTCGGCGAGGTGAGCAATACAACGCAACTCGATCTGGTTGTAGTCCGCTATCAACAGCGTCTTGTCGTCGCCGGCCACGAAAGCTCGGCGGAAGTTGCGGCCTCGCTCGGACCGCACCGGGATGTTGTGCAAGTTCGGCTTATCGCTGCTGAGCCGGCCGGTGCGGGCGACGGTCTGGTTGAAGGTGGCGCGAATGCGGTCGCCCGGCCCGACCTCTGCCACGAGCCCTTCGCCATAGGTGGAACGCAACTTCTCGACTTCGCGATATTGCAGCAGCAGGTCAACCATCGGATGGTCGTCTCTCAACTTTTCTAGCGTGGCGGCATCGGTTGAATACCCGGTCTTGGTCTTCTTCTGCGGTGTCAACCCAAGCTTGTCGAATAGAATCTCGCGCAGCTGCTTGGTCGAATTGATGTTGAAGTCTTCGCCAGCGGCTTCGATCGTTGCGGCTCGCAGTCGATCACACTCGGCGGTGAGGTCGTCGCGCATCTTGGTGAGCTCGGCGACGTCGACGCCCACGCCCAGGTGTTCCATCTTGGCAAGCACACGGACAAGCGGAACTTCGATTTCGTTATTGAGCTTGGTGAGACCGAGTTCGTCCATCGATGCACGAATTGGCTCAGCGACCCGAGCAATAGCAAGCGCTTGGCGGCCGGTCAGCAACGCCTCGTCGACAGTATCTTCACCGCCAAAATCCAGTTGGCCCTCGGGCGCTGCCTGGCCGTCGGGGAGCTGCATGGATGCGAAACGCAGCAGCAGGCCCTCGATTGGGTAGCTGGACTCAGCCGGGTCAAGCAGGTAGCCGGCAAGCGCTGTATCCAGCGCAAGACCGGGCAAGTCGATGCCCACGTCGAATAGTGCTCGCATCGTGGGCTTGATGTCGTGGCCGCACAAGTTGGTGTTTGTGTTGCCGATCGTCTTGTTGATAGCCCCCACGACGGCATCGTCGGTCAGCATTGCCCCGCTGATCCAAAGAACGTCGCCAGCCTCGGGGTTTATAGTGACAGCGAGACCGTGAAGCTGGCCAGCTTCATCGAAGCTGCCAGCAACGCCGACCGCTCCGGTCAGCGGAAGTGCTTCGAGGGCGGCAACGGTTTCTGCGGCGGTCTCCGGGGCCGTCATCTCGGCTTCGAGAACGTCAATATCGCCCATGGCGGCGCCACCGTCGAAGTCAAGCACGTCGGTCAGGCGGTCGTAGAGTGCCCGAAACTCGAGAAAGTCAAACAGCCGACGCACCTCGTCGGCGTCGATCCCACCTATCTTCAGTTCGTCGATGTTGGCTTCGATCGGCACGTCGAGAACCAACGGCATCATCTCAAGATTACGATCTACGTTCTCTCGATACGTGGCCAGGTTTTCCCGAAGCTTGGGGGTCTGATCATCGATGTGGTCATAAATGCCGTCGATCCCGCCGTACTTATTGATCAGTTTGGCTGCGGTCTTCTCGCCGACGCCAGGCACGCCTTCGAGGTTGTCGGATTTATCGCCTCGCAGCGCCGCGTAGTGCACGTAGTCCTTGGGGTACACGCCGGTGCGTTCGAAGATTCCCGCTTCGTCATAGAAGGCGTAGTCGCTTACGCCCCGTTTGTTGTACAGCACTTTGATATGCGGGTCTTGGACCAGCTGATATGCATCGCGATCGCCAGTCACCACGATCACGTCGTCGCCGGCTTCGTTGCCCCGAGTGGCGAGCGTGGCGATGATGTCGTCGGCTTCAAAGCCCGGCATCTCGAGTACCGGCACCGCGAGCGCATCGACGAGTTCGCGGACCAAGCCCAGCTGTTGGCGCAAGATGTCGGGGGCCTTGGTGCGACCGGCTTTGTAGTCGTCGTACTTCTGGTGTCGAAATGTCGGTTCGGGCAGGTCGAACGCGACCGCCAACCGGTCGGGCTGATGGTCACGCAACAAGTTGATGAGCATCGAAGTGAACCCGAACACCGCATTGGTGACCTGGCCACTCGTGGTCGCCATGTCCGCGGGCAGTGCAAAGAAGGCCCGGTAGGTAAGCGAGTGCCCGTCGATCAGCATCAGTTTTGCCACGCCCGCGAACCTATCTGAATTGAAGACACCCGAGCCTGGTTTCCTCGGCCTGTCTTCAATTCGTACTACTGGCGGCGGGCGGCAGCCAGGCCGGTTGGGATCAACATCCCGATCAGGATCCAAGAGGTGACCGACATAGCTCGAAGGAATGGTTGTGGATCGTCCTGCGCCCCAACCGCGAACACCCACAAGAGGGCTCCGTAGCCAAGCCGACCGGCGAGTGAATTGATGCTGAGCAACGTGGCCCGATGTCGCTGCTCGGTACGAGGCGCTACAGCCGCAGAAATAAGCACCGGGGCGGCGGCACCTTGCACGCTGCGAAGCACGACCAGACCCAAGACGAAAATTGAGAAAGAAAGCGCCATGGCCGTGACGATGATCGCGCTGATTACTCCAAGCCCAACGAGGGTTGCCACAAAGCCGAAACGCTCCCCTGCCGATGCGCTGAAGCGCGCTGCACCTGCTCCCATGAGAGCGACGACCGCAAACAGTAAGCCCGACAAAAATGGCGTCGCACCGAGTTCGTCGGGGGTCTTGCCCAGCGCTTCGGTCAGCCAAGGTTGCACCAGCGTGAATGCAACGTGTTCAAGCACCACCAGGGCAATTCCGTAGAAGAAGATCCAGGCCATGAACCGGTCGCGAAGGTACAAGAGGCAACGCCCTATTTGCCGAACCAAGGGGTCAGCGCTCACGCCCCCGTTTCCTGGCTCGTAGTAGAGGCGAGTCAGGATGAACTGGGCTATAGCCAAGACCAGCGCAACGGCGAACGCAAGCCGAAGATCCACGAAGCCAAGTGCGCCCCCAACGATTGCGCAGACCGCTCGAGTCACATAGCTGAGCGCCGACACGCGCGCTTGGCGCTGCGCGTATTCCTCGCTGCGTCCGAGACCTTCGAGCGAATCGAAATGGAAGGAGACATCGGTCCCGGAAATAAAGGCGAAACCGGCGCTTAAGAAGAACTGGCCAATGACGATCACGGCGAAGCTGCTCCCCCCAAGCAAATAGCAACTCTGGCTGATGGCAAAACTTGCGGCAGCCACGCTCAGGGTGGGGACCCGCCCGAGCCAATCGCTCATCCAGCCCGAGGGAACTTCGAGCAACACAATGAAAAGGTAGGTGAGCGACGCGAGCTGTAGCGCTCCAGACACGCCGAAGTTCGAGCGGGTGAACAGAACAAACACCGGCAGGTACACCATTGATGATGCCAGCGCATCGTGAACCGGGATCAGCCGCAGATTACGTTCTAAGCCTGCTTTGGCAACGGGGCCAGAGTCTTGGGCCACTAGGGCGTGAGTGTTCCGTCGAGAACGTCGGCGGCGACGTCTCGGACCGCACGTCGATGGTCCATGGCCAACTTCTGCACAAAGCGCATTGCTGCGGCCTCACCCAATCCGTGCTGGTCGATAAGCACGCCCTTTGCGCGATCGAGGAGCACCCGGTCACTCAAGCGCAGATGCAGCGAGTCGACCTCGCCTGCGAGTTGACTCAGCTGTCGGTGACGCGCCCGAGCGACTTCGATCTGCACCGCAATCTCGTTGCGTTGGAAGGGCTTGATGAGGTACGCGAGCACCCCGGCTTCGATTGCTTCGTCGACCAGACCTCGCTGGCTGAAGGCGCTCAGGATGACCACGGCACAGACCAGATCCGAGGTAAGTCCACGAGCGACTTCGATGCCGGTTTTGCCGGGCATCTTGATGTCCAGGATGGCAACGTCGGGCAGCAGGCTTCGGATCAAGTCCTCGGCATCATCGCCTCGCGCCGCCTGGCCTACGACATCGAAACCCATCGAAGTCAGCGTCTCGACGATGTCTAGGCGAATAAGCGCCTCGTCTTCGGCAACAAAGACTCGAATTCCTTGGCCGATTCTTGCTTGGGTTTCGCTATCGGCCAGGTCGTCATTCATCTTGCATTGAATTCGTCGAGAAGCTCGTCTTGACGTGCCTCGAGTTGGTCGATCTGTTGTCTCAATTCATCGCGATTGCGTTGATTGACCTCGACCTGGCGACGCGCTTGCTCATGTTCTTTTTGTGCCAACGGAGTCTCCGATACCAGTGACCGCAGTCGGGCATCGTCGGCTTCGTAGTCGACTTGCACCAATGCTTGCTCAGCAACAGCCAAATCGGACCGCAGT
>Ga0209828_1000687_pt1 | contig 32097 bp, 25 predicted proteins | sample MaitaG_FD_187429 | JGI IMG/M metagenome (GOLD analysis project Ga0209828, IMG submission 187429) | Marine algal microbial communities from Maine, USA - Maine_Asex2 metaG (SPAdes) (version 2) | ecosystem: Host-associated > Algae > Red algae > Unclassified | place: Maine, USA | collected 2015-01-05
TTGTTTTTACATTGATTTTTGGTTACTTTTCATCAAGGAAAAGTAACGACAGAACATTTTAATTAAACTACATTATACCTGATTATAAGTGCATTAGTTCAAGGGTGTCCCATTGGCGAAAACAGGAAAAGTGCCGATAGGCACAACATTATCATAGCCTCGGGACTTATCCCGAAGCGCATATTGAAATAAATGCAAAATTTGGCGTCATTTTATCAATACTAACATAGTCAGCAAATTCATCTAATACAAATTTGTTATCGCGTCTTCTTCTAGGAATTTGTCAAGGTCTTTGTATTTGAGGTCGAGTTTAGCGTGATCGACTAATGCCTTTCCCATAGTAGGTACATGTCTTTCTTTTGACTCATCAATGTTCATCCACAATTTAGATCGGACAATACATTTTGAACAATGCATAAAGGCTTCTTTCACAGTGACAATGATTGCAAATGATGGCAATTTATCTTTGTGGGAAAGTAATTCTAAAACGGCTTTATCAGTTACTATTTTGGCCTGTCCATTTATTCTTAATGTTTCGCGGATTCCAGGAATAAGAAATATCAAACCGATATTCGGGTTTTGAATGATATTTCTAAGAGAATCAGCTTTTCGATTTCCGCGCCTTTCTGGGATGGCCAGCATTCTATCATTTAGGATTTTGACAAATCCTGCTGGGTCTCCTTTCGGTGAAACATCTAAATTGTTATCAAGATCGGACGTTGCAATGCTTATAAACGGAGAATTTTCAATAAATGCTTTGCAATTTTCATCAATATAATTGATCGTTTTTTGAGTCACAATATCATTGGGATGACCCATGATTTCGCGGAGTTGTTTTTCTGATGAAATTATGTGTTCAAATGTCCAATCCATTGTAGTATCTAGTCTTTTTGGTGAAAGAAAAGTTAACTTATTTATTTGAATATCAATATTCTCTTCTGATTCACAGATTCTTTAATCAAAACTTGGTAGGCACTACAGTTCTCAATTCCTTATGAATTTCCATTAAAGTCTTTTTGTATTTAATCTGTGCTGTGATCAATAAGGTTTTCATTTCGTCATCAAGGTCTGGTACTCTGAGCCGATCATGAATCTCTTGCATATTTTTGCGGATCTTCCTCTCTTTGAATCTTAAGATTGCTTGTTTGGAATCCTCAATGAAATTCTCCTCAGGTGGTTTTTGCGTTTGTAGGTATAAGCCTTGTTCATCCCAATTCGCATATGAGAATGAGTCTTGCATCAAGTCAATACAAGCCAGTCTGACATCCTCTATATCATGATTGATAAAATGAGATTGGCGGAATGATCCGTCTTGTTCGATTAAGTCTGATGTTTCTAATATGATAGATTTATACAATTCGCTAGAAAATGAATCTATTAAATCTTTGATATTGGCGATGAGGTATTCTGCGACAGTCGTTTCTTTTTCGCTATCGTAATATTTATCTCCTAGATTCAATAAGATTCTGACAAGATCTCGTTCTTGGTAGTTATCATTACTTGCTGCTGGCTTATCTTTGGGTGCTTGGTCTGCGTAGCGCTGAGGTTTTGGCCTAACATGTGCGTGTTCATCTCTTCGTTGGAAATTGCCTCTTTTCTTTGCCAGGTTCAATCTGCTTTTGATCGACTTGTTGGTTTCCTCTACTAATACCTCTTCACTCAGATTCAATAACTTTCCACACTCACGGATATATACGGCTCGCTTTAACGAGTCAGGAATTAAAGAAATGCTTTTGACTATATTTTTAATGACACCAGTTTTTTTGATTGGATCATTACCTGCTTCAGCTAATAGTAAATCTATTTTAAAGAAGATGAAGTCTTTTTTATTTTCTGTGATGTAAGTCGTCAGGCCATTAGAACCATTTGCCTTTACGAAACTATCTGGATCTTCGCCATTAGGAAGTAGGACGACGCTGGCATTCATATCCTGCTCGAGTATAAGATCAATACCTCTCAATGCGGCTTTCATTCCGGCTGCATCGCCATCGTATAAGATCGTCATATTAGGCGTAAATCTCTTGACCAGTCTGATCTGTCCTTCTGTCAATGATGTCCCAGAAGATGCAATGACGTTTTCGATGCCAGCTTGTGAAAGTGATATGACATCTGTATATCCTTCGACTAGAAGACACTCATCACTCCGCCTGATTTCTGATTTGGCCTGAAAGATACCATATAGACTATTACTCTTTGAATAGATTTCAGTCTCAGGAGAATTGATATATTTTGGAATCTTTTTATCAGATGACAAGGTTCGGCCTCCAAATGCAATGACCTTTCCACTGAGGTTATGAATCGGAAACATGACTCGATCTCGAAAGAAATCATAATCCTTTTGTGATGTTAGTCCCAATTTTTTCAGCGACTCATCTTTGTATCCTTTTTTAAGCGCAGTCTTCGTTAAAAAATCACGTTGCTTGACCGCAAATCCTAATTCAAACTTCTGAATCGTATTTTCTCGAAACCCTCTCTCTTTAAAATAGCTTAGACCAATGCGCTTACCTTCATCAGTCTCAAGTAAATTATTTATGAATAAATCTCTCGCGAAATCATTAATCAAATAATAACTATCTCTTTCTAATTGTGCAGATTCATCATAATGCTCGCTCTTAGTTTCCTCTATTTCAATACCGTACTTTTTGGCAAGATGACGAATCGCATCGGGAAAACTCATTCCTTCGTGTTCCATCAAAAAATTAACACCGCCACCGGCTTTACCGCATCCAAAACACTTATAAAGATTTTTTGCAGGAGAGACTGTAAATGATGGCGTCTTTTCATTATGAAATGGACAAAGTCCCAGCATATTAATCCCTCTATTCTTTAGATGAACATACTCACCAATCACATCTTCTACCTGAGTGATATTGATAACTTCCTGTACTGATTGTGGACTAATCAATGCTTTACTCTTTTGAATTTGTTTGAAATGCTAAAATGAGGCAATCCATGAATTGAACCTATTTTGATGTGGCTTTATTATTGACTAGTTATAAACAGGTTATTAACACATTTTGGTCTAGACATATACAAACGGTTAGCAAACTTCCAAGGTTTAGTAACCGTACTTAAAACGATAAAAAGCCGTTGGCCCAAAGACCAACGGCGGCAGCTAAAAGATGTTAATTTAAATACTAATACTAAATTTAAGGATATGCTACACAGTTTAGTTTAACCAGTTTTGGTAATTATAATTGATTTCTTCTTTTTCTAGTAAGCTCAGAAAACCATTGCACGAACCATTATAAAAGAAAGACTGCTCTAGAAAATTAGGTAGGGCAGATTTTTGATCGTATTGATAATGTGATGACAAGACCTCTAAAAGTTTGATGACTTGAAATCTAGATAATTGAATATAGTATTCAATAATATCTTTGCGGAAGACATCTCTAATTCGTGGTGATTCTGAATAACCATTGATAACAAGATCGCCTGTTGTATTGATTTTAATATTCGTATCCATAGTCTGAATGTTTTTAATTAATCGATTTATGATACAAATAAAGACGCTGCCGTGCATTTTATTTGCACGATACTATCATTTAATTTTATAATAGAAATTCTCCATTTATCAAAATGACATATCTTAGAGAAGTAGCATCTTATTTTTTTTAAACTAAAAGCTTACATATGGTTCGACGAGAATTTATTCAAAAAAGTGCTTATGGCATTTCATCACTACCATTATTATCCGCACTTTCTAATAAAAATAAAACATATAGAATTGTCTTAATTGGATGTGGCTGGTGGGGAAGGAATATCCTTCGAGAGGCTATAGCATTTGGTCAGTGTAAGGTCGTTGGATTGTGTGATGTTGATATGACAGCTTTGCACAGTACACTGGAAGAAGTCACGACTTTAAATGGAGATAAGCCTGCATTACACCGAGATTTCAGGGTAGTTATATTAAAGAAAAAACCTGATATAGTCATTATTGGAACACCAGATCATTGGCATGCCTTACCAGCTATCGAAGCAATGAATGCCGGTGCACATATTTATTTGGAAAAACCAATTGGGCACACAATAGGCGAGGGACAGGCCATTTTACGTACAGCAAGAGATACTGGTCGAGTCTGTCAAGTTGGTACACACCGACGCGTATCTCCTCATAATATGAGTGGCATTGATTTTTTGAGATCTGGCAAAGTAGGCAAAATTAATCATGTCAAATGCTTTGTGAATTATGGACAAGGGCCTGGGAAAGCTACTGAGCGGATGGCGATTCCTCAGGGTTTGGATTGGGATTTTTGGCTAGGACCTGCTCAATATCAAGAGTATAACAATCAAATTCATCCGAAGGGTTTTCGACATTTTCTGAATTTTGCAAATGGAACAATAGCAGATTGGGGGATACACTGGTTTGATCAAGTCTTGTGGTGGACCGAAGAAAGAGCGCCAAAGCGTATTTTTTCTACTGGTAATATCTTTATTAGAAAAGATAGTGCGGATGCTCCAGATACTCAAATGGCGAGCTACGAATTTGAAGAATTTACTTTGACTTGGGAGAATAGACGTTGTACACCAACAGCTTATTTGGACCACAATGTCGGGGCCATGTTTTATGGCACAGAAGGCAGTTTTCATATGGGCTGGTTAGATGGTTGGACATTTTATCCAAGAAATAAAAACAAAGACATCATAAATATGCCACCAAAGTTGCATGCTCCTGATCATCAAAACATAAAAGAGCTCTGGGGCGATTTTATCAATTCTATTGAAACTGGTCAAGAAGCTGTCTGTGATATTCTACACGGACATCTGGCGACAAATATTAGTTTGCTTGGCATGATTTCATATAAATTAGGCAGAAGTATTGATTGGGATAGTGAGCATGAGATGATACTCAACGATAGTGAAGCAAATGCCTTACTTAAACGAGAATATCGTGGTGAATGGAAATATCCTACTTAAGTAAAATGTACTCTATTAAACTAAGTCAACGATATTGCACACTTTCTTATATTAGCAAAAAAAGATATCACCTAAGTCTATGACCTTGAAATCTTACATAGTATTTCTATCCTTAGGTATTCAGATGACAGTAACTTATGGCCAACTGGGTGGTAATTATTGGAATCTGAACTATGGTACTAAAGCCCAATTATTAAATGGCGCAGTCATAGGAGGAATCGAAGACAATAGCGCTATATTTTACAATCCTGCTGCTATCGGAACTGATACAGTCGCAGGAATATCATTGAGTTTATTTTCTCCAAGTTATTCAACTATTTATACGAACTCTGACCAACTCAATAATCTTAAGATTTCAGATTTTGATTTGCTACCAAACATGGCTGTCGTAGACTTTCCATTCTTAGAAACATCAAAATTAAAATCATCCCTAGGCATATTCTCAAGGCGGAGTTTTGATCTTAACTTTGCTTCACAATTTGACATCAATTACACTCCGACTCAAGATTTTACTGGGACAACTAATTATCGAAATAAAATAGATGAAGACTGGATTGGCTTTGGAATCTCATATCGAGTCACCGATAAATTTCGAATTGGTGTGACACAAGGTCTAACAATCAGAAGTCAAAATCAGTCGTATTTAATCAATGGTAGAGCATCAAATTTTTCTTCAGATTTTGATGATCAATTATTGTATAATTCTTTTAATGAATATAAAACAACTCATCCATCCATTAATACCAAAATAGGATTTCAGTGGCATCGTGAAAATTATTCTGCTGGGTTTACGATAACAACACCATCATATATCAGAATATTGAATAGTGGTTCTTACCAAATCATCGAACCTCAATTTCTTGATGGAGAATTCATAGCTAATGTTGAGGAAACTGTTGACGATCTGAGTTCGACATTTAAAAAGCCATGGGCCTTTGGTTTTGGTGGTGTGTATTCATTCAAAAAAGATGATAGGTTATATCTAAGTGTAGAAAGGTTCAACAAGATAGAGCCATATAGAATATTATCAAATCCAGAATCCACTCAAGCATTCAGTCTATTAGATGCTTCGAAATCAGTTGCGAACCTAGCAGTGGGATACGAAAACCAAATGTCTGATGTCTTCACATTATTATGTGGATTCAGGACTGACTTTAATTCTGCAGATAATTATAGCTTAGATAATGATGGAGACAGAGGGTTATTTCGATTTTCATGGAATATATATCATTTGACTGCAGGAGGTTTGTTTAGTATCCGCAGTTTTAAGTTCTCTGCGGGTTTAGGTTATGCCACATCTAAAAGCAATGAGGAAGTCTTTAACCCATTTCAGCCAGTATTCGAAAGTTTTCAAATATCAAATTTCGAATTAAATAGGAGCGAAAGCACATTTAATTCATTTACAATTTTCTTTAATTACGCTCTCTTATTTGAAAGGTTTAGTTCTAATCCGTAGCTTAGAATCAATGAAGTCCTTCTTAGCTCTTTCCACACTGTCCAGCCTATTATTGATTCTCGCTTGTTCTACAAATAAGCATTCTGCATTCAATACAATCATACCACAAAATGCACGACCCAATATTATCATCATTTATGCTGATGATCAAGGCTATGGAGATTTATCATGTTATGGCTCAGCATATATAAGTACGCCACATATTGATCAATTGGCTGAATCTGGCACTAAATTCACTAATTTTCATGTGGCACAGCCGGTCTGTACTGCATCACGAGTCAGTCTATTAACAGGCTGTTATCCAAATAGATTAGGTCTTCATGGTGCTCTTGGTCCTGATGCTACAGTTGGTATTCATGAAGATGAAACAACGATTGCAGAAGTCTGCCAGGCCGCTGGATACAAGACTGCTATTTTTGGGAAATGGCATCTTGGTTTTCAAGACACATTCAATCCATTGAATCACGGGTTTGACGAATATTTTGGGATACCATATTCTAATGATATGTGGCCACATCACCCTTGGCAAGGCACAGTCTTTAATTTTCCGCCATTACCATTGTATGATGGTTTTGAGATCATTGATACCTTGGATGACCAATCACATTTGACCACACAATTAACAGAAAAAGCAATTTCTTTTATTCAGCGTCATAAAAGCGATCCATTCTTTTTGTACTTACCACATCCACAGCCACATGTGCCATTGTTTGTTTCAGCTGAAAGAAAAGGTAAATCGAAAGGCGGATTGTACGGAGACGTGATTGAAGAAATCGATTGGTCGGTTGGTCAAATTGTACATACTCTAAAAGAAGAAAATATCCTTGACAATACAGTTATCGTCTACAGCTCTGACAATGGACCATGGCTGTCTTACGGCACTCATTCTGGATCAGCGGCACCGCTAAAAGAAGGAAAAGGTACAATCTGGGAAGGTGGGACTCGAGTGCCCTGCGTCATGTCATGGCCTGACCATATTCGCGCTAATAGAGTCTGTGATGAGGCATTTATGACAATTGATCTATTGCCAACCATTGCTAGTATTCTGCAAGTCCCATTACCTAAAACTGAAATTGATGGTCATGATGTCACAGACTTGATTGTTGGGAATACTGAAATAAATCAAAATGACACCTACGCATATTATTACCATCGTAATCACTTGCAAGCGATATATAGTGAAGGTTGGAAATTAATATTACCTCACAAATACAGAACATTAAATCGAGCGGAAGGAACTGACGATGGAATTCCAATACCATATGATCATCAAATTCTAAATGAAGCGAAATTGTATCATTTAGATATTGATAAGGAAGAGAGATTTAATGTGTATAATCAAAATCCTGAGCAAGTACAACGCTTGAACATCATTGCAGAAAATTATCGTCAAGAACTGGGTGATGCTTTATTGGATAGAGTTGGTGCTGATAATCGCGAGTCGGGTAGGATAGAAGAGTGAGGCATTTATATTAAATCGAAAGGTATGGAGACCATTGCCGTTTAGGTAGTGTTTTCTATAGAGCGATTTCCATTCTTTTACTTTTCATATAAAACACATTTGTCACGATTTTTACGAAAATTCCCGCCAAATGAGACTTTTGATTTATCATTTATCGTGGCACTTAGTACCTCGCTAAATGACGACGCCCTTTCCCCTTCAGGGCTTAGATTTAGCTTAACTAAACGGCAAAGGACTCCGTTCCTGTTGCCGTATTGGGTTTACTCGACTTCCTTTTTAAAATACTTTTCAACCACCCATTCTGGTTGATGTCTGTCGACTTTTCTTATAATTTCACTTGGATCAAAATCCATAGATTCTTTGTGGACTGCAGTAAGTGGATGCGGATCATCAAAATCGTTTTGTGCTTGAGCTAATGCTGCCATCATTTCAGCTACCTTGGCTGAATAGTCATCAGAAACGGCCAAGTTTGTTAATTCATGAGGATCTGATTTTAAATTAAATAATTGATTATGATGACTCTTTGGATATCGAATTAATTTCCAATCTCCAATTCTAATTGCTCTTTGAATATCTTCATACGTTGTAAAAAGATGTTGTCTTCCGGCGAATTCTTTAGCAGTCCAAGCATTGCTTAAGTCTAAACTTTCTCTATTGCTTGGAACTTTTGCTTTGGCAAAATTCATGATTGTTCCGAATAAATCCAAAAGATAAACGAAGGCATCTGATGACTCATTTTTTGGAATATCTGGTCCCATGAAAATTAGAGGTGCTTTCGTGCTGTGCTCATAAAGGTTTTGTTTTCCTAACAAGCCATGACTTCCCATCGACAAGCCATGATCTGCAGCAAAAATCACTATTGTATTATTTAATTGATTCGTTTCTTTCAACACATTAATGATTCTACCAATTTGGTGATCCATATGACTAATTAAACCATAATATTCTGCGATTTGATCTTTGACAATTGATTCATCCCTTGGCCAGTCTGCTAATAATTCATCTCGTCCCGTCATCCAACCAGTGTGAAAAGGGTGTATTGGTTTATAGTTTTTGGGAAGCTCCATATCTTTGCCTCGATACATATCTAACCATTTACCTGGTGGTGTACGAGGATCATGAGGTGCTGTAAATGAGACATAGGTGTAAAAAGGCTTGGATGCATGTTCACTACTTTGATAATCCTGAATGAATTTAATAGCAGCATCAACAAATAAAACTGATGAAAATCCCTCTATTCTTTTTTTTGTAAATGTGTCATATGCAATTTGGTTTTGAACGGGCACTTTATTGTGATCACTCATCCCGCCAAACATGATATTTTTTCCATAATCCCAGCCTTTAAAATCTCGAGAAGTGCGTTCGTAAAAGTCCGTGTGATATTTTCCAGTAGCAAAAGTGGTGTATCCTGCTTGCTGTAAAAACTGCGGTAAAATATCTACTGTGTCAAGATCAGCATAAACATGATAGAGTGTTTTACCAGTTAGCATCATAGATCGACTTGGTGCACAAACGGCTCCATGGTGGGAGCCCATACAATAGGCATTTGTAAAATAAAAACCATTTTTATAGAACTGATCAATGTTAGGGGTTTGGATGTTTGTATTTCCATTAGCACCGATAGCATCAGCTCTTAGATCATCAGCGAGAATGAATAGAATATTTTGATTTACTGGTTTAGTTTCTTGACATGAGGATAAGAATACAAGTGATATACTAAGGAGAAGTAGTGATTTAAAATTCATAAGTCTAAGAGATATGAACTTTAAAATAAGGAAATTTTTATTTTTTTATGAAGCAATAGAGAAGTAAAAAGTACTACCTTTTTCTGATTCGGACTCTAACCAGACATGTCCACTGTGTTTCTCTACTACTTGCTTGACGATCGTAAGTCCGAGTCCATTGCCTGGTATTTCAGATTTATTTGGTAATCTCTTAAAGACATCAAAAATGTCCTTTCTATAATTAGGGTGTATGCCTGTTCCATTATCTCTTACATAAAAGACGATTGAATCATTTCTGCGTTCTCCACCAATTTCGATGACAGGTTTGATGCCAGCTCTTTTATATGTGAGGCTATTGTGAATTAAATTTCTGAATACTACAATTAGTTTAGATGAGTCAGCTTTTACGATTGTCGGAATCTCATTTAAGATAATTGTTGCCTTTTCTTTATAAATGAGGTCGCGATTTAAATATTCAGCTTTTTTAATAATGAGGCTAGGATCGATTTGAGTAAATTTATAATCGTCAGACTTTATCAAAGAATATTCGATCATATCCTCTATAAGAGTTTGCATATCAGAATTAGACTTGCTTATGATACTTAAGTATGATCTTTCTTTTTCATTTATTTTTAAAAGTGTGTCTTTTTCTAATAATTGAATAAAACTCGCCTGTTCTCTAAGTGGGGCTTTTAAGTCGTGTGAAGCGATGTGAGCAAAATTTTCTAATTGCAGATTAACATCTATATATTCTTCAAGTTTTTGATTTTTAAATTGTAATTCTTTATTGACACTTTCTAGATTCAATTCAGCTTGGATAAGTTGCTGGTTTTTGATTTTTAAAGAATTGTTTGCTTTTTTTCTTTTAATATTTAATTGATGCGAAACAAATGAAAATAATGCAAATAATAAGAGTAGGATTATTCCAATATTCCTAAATAATTTTTGTTTTCCTATTTGTTCTTCTCTATAGGTTTGCTCTTGTTTTCTCTCTTGTTCGAGCCTGTATTTGGTCGTTTTTCCTGTGATCTCAATAATGTTTTGAGCATTCATGTACATGTCCTGTGCCTTCTGGTGATCAGTTCTGTATTCATATGATTTTTCAAAATCACCAATAGTCGCATATGAATTTGCAAGTTGGTCTGCTGCCTTATAGAGTAATTCATAATCACTGTTTTCAGAGGCATAATTAAAAACCTTTTGATCAAAATTAATTGATTTTTGATATTGGCCTTTTCTAATGTAGAGTTGTGATAATAATAAATAAGACTTAAATTCTTCTCTTACAAAATTTTGACTTTTAGATATGCTGAGTGATTTTTCTGCTAATGAAAAAGCTTTTTCAATATCATCTTCTTTGTATGAAATTTGACTTAAGTATTGAATGGTTTTTGGTAACTCTTGAATGTTTCCCGTTTGTCGACAGATCGAATCGACCTGAATTAAATACGCTTTAGAGGAATCAAAGTCTTTGTGATGATAATCGATTAATCCTAAATATAGTAATGGCAGAATTTTAAATTGGTTATTATCTATTTTATGGTTTAGTGCTTTGTGAAATACAGATCTAGCTTGTTTATAGTCTTCTGTTTTATAATGAAGCATACCAAGTTCTGTCAAAGCCATTGTCTCATATTGCTTCTTTTTAGATTTTGATAATTTCTTGAGAGCAATCTCTATATGCTCTAAAGCCGCATCATAATCCTGCTGTTGTACATATAAGTTTGTTAAATAAGTATGGGTAATACCTCGTTGTCTAAAATATTTTTTTGGAATAATACTTAAAGCTAGATATAAGTACTCTGATGCCTTAATAAAATTTTGAGTTTTTAATTCAATATATCCAAGGCGATTGTAAAGTACGCCCAACATGAATGCTTGTTCAGTTAAATGATAAGAAGGAAGTATACTTAATATTGCTTTTCTAGATTCTTCATACCTAGTTGACATGAGTAGGTAAAGACTATATGAATTCTTCGATAATATTAAAAGAGAATCATTTTGTACTGATTCTGCTAACTGTATCGCTTTCTGAATTGTCACAATCGCTTTGACAACATCTGTATCTTTTTCAGTTTTTGCCTGGTAAAGAAGTTTTGAGAATTCTTCAATGATAGGTGTATTTGCAAGGCCGTTTGCAGATACTGAAACTGAATACGACATATAGAGAACCAATAAGAATACCTTCAAAAGAATGACCTTCATCTATATAATAGATTACAAATAAAGAAATCACAAGGGAATAGGAAGTTAGTTGTAAAATCCCAAGGCAGTTGATGTCGGTTAAATATACAATTATTTATAGCAAGAGCAAAAAGTATGTATGTTTTTAAAAGAGAAATTTGTGGTTTAAATTCATCGTATTTTTCTATACCAGCTTGTCTCATTTAAGTGAATGCTTGTAGGATTCTATTAATTCGTATAATTGTTTTGTCAAATATCCAACAACTTTAGTATACGCTTGATCTTATATATATTATCATTTCATGCATGCCTTTTTTTAAGAATCATTAAATGAATATCTCTCTGCTTGAGTTAACCCAATTGAATCCCATATTTAAAATTACTTGCTACGTTTTTTTGACTGATAGAATAATTGGGTCTCTCCTTCATTCTGCTGATCTTTTCCGGGTGTGCTTCTTCCACGATCTATGTATGATTGAGCAAGCGCCGTTAATGCCTTTACTTTTTGAGGAAACTGTGATTCGAGATTTTCTGTTTCAGCTATATCATTTTGTAAATTATAAAGTTGTATAGATGGAAGATTGCTTTCAAAAGCTTTGTCAGGTGTAGGGTCACTCCAACCTCCAGAACCTGGGCAAAAAATGAGTTTCCATTCATGTTGACGAATTGCAAAAGATCCATTTACTGAATGATGAATGGTCGCTTCCCTTAGTGGGGACTGATAGGCTGTGTTAAATAAAATTGAACTGATATCATAACTGTCTTCTCCTGCATTATTAGGTAATTCATAGTTTACGATCTTAGACAAGGTAGACATGAGATCAGTCAAACAAATCACTTCGTCAGAACGAGAACCTGCTTTTATTCTTTCTGGCCAACGGACAATAAATGGGACTCGATTGCCTCCTTCATATATATCTGCTTTATGACCTCGGAAGACATGGCTAGGGTCATGTCCTAAATTAGCTAGTTCGTCATATCCGGCATTAGGCGAGCAGCCATTGTCGTCTGTGAAAATAAATAATGTATTATCAGCTTCTCCAATGTCTTCTAAGCTTTGCATAATTTGACCAACAACATCGTCGACCATTAATACAAAATCTCCGTAGTCATTTGTATCAGATTTTCCCAAAAATTCTTTTGTTGGAATGATTGGAGTATGTGGTGCTGGGAGTGGCAAGTACAAAAAGAAAGGGTCGCTAGCTAATGCTTGTTTCTTGATGTAATCTATGGCCTTATTCATGAATGTTGGTAAGACTTCCTCCATGATAAAGTCATCTCCAATCGGTCCTTCTCTCCAAAATTTTGTTGGCGGTGGTGAATAATCAATCGAGTCAATCTTGCTTGCAGTAATCTGATCATTTTCTATATAGAAATACGGTGGTATATCTAAAGAGGCTTTGATACCGTAGAAATAGTCGAAACCCAAACTCTGAGGTCCATTAGAAATCGGTTTATCCCAAATCATATTGCCCAAAGAATCAATTTGCCAGTCAAAACCAAGATGCCATTTGCCTATGCAGGCAGTATTGTAATTTTTCTCTTTTAGCATTGATGCGACTGTCAATCTTTCTTTAGGGATGATGTGTGGACTATTCGTCCAAGTGACGCCTTCTTTTAAGGCTGACCGCCAAGAATAACGTCCAGTCAAAATACCATATCTAGTCGGTGTACACACTGAAGAGCCACTATGTGCATCTGAAAAGATCATGCCTTGTGATGCAAGCCTGTCAATGTGTGTAGTTCTTATTTTTGATTCTGGATTCAGACAACTTAAATCACCATAACCTAAATCGTCTGCTAGAATATATATGATGTTGGGATTAATGGTATTGTTGGTATGGCTTTGATGCGATTTACAATATGAGAATAAGAAAACACAAATAATGCTTATTGAAGTCAAGTAGATTTTCATATGATGAATTGTATTCTAAAATAATGAATGTCGAACGGTATGCAAAAAATGATACCATTTTCCTGATCGAAATTCATTACAGCACGTTAACTTCATAAATGATGAGTTTTGTTATTGACCCACCAACAAGGATTAGCATTTACAAATAAGCGAGATAGCAAAATTCCGAATCAATCCGCTATCACATTCAATACGACATCAAATCAACACATATTCAAATAAAGACATTATTAAATAAAGATATTATCAAATAAAGATATTATCAAATCAAGACAGTATTAAATCAACACATATTCAAATCAAGACAGTATTAAATCAACACATATTCAAATCAAGACAGTATCAATTCAAGACAGTATCAAATCAAGACATTATCAAATCAAGACATCAAATCAATTCAATGCCTGATAAACAAACTGCCTCAACTTGTCAGAATAAAAATTAGTGTACGGTGCAAATTGCATCATCAATATAGCAGCCATATCCTCCTCAGGATCGATAAAGAAATAGGTGTTATACGCTCCACTCCAAAAATAACTACCCTCAGAACCCAGTGTAGCATTATCAGCAACGTCTGTTAGGATACCAAATCCAAGTCCGAAGCCTTGTCCAGGAGTGTACGGAATATCACCCAAATGATTCATTGTCATCAATTCCAGAGTCTTTCTTCCTACGAATTGTTGACCATTCGCTTTCCCATTATTTAGCAACATTTTGCAAAAAGACATGTAGTCAGAAGCTGTGCTAAATAATCCATGAGTACCACCAAAGATAGTATGACCTTGAGCTGGAGTTTGTCTTTCGCCAAGCTGTAATGTACCATCTTGTGTCGTTTGATATAATTTTGCCATCCTGTTTTCTTGACCATCTTTAATATTAAATCCAGTGTCCTTCATCTGCAGGGGGTCGAATATTTTTTGTTGTAAAAATTCTGCACAAGACATGCCGGAGAAGATTTCTATCAGACGAGCTAATATATCAGGTGAAGCGCTATAATACCATTGTTCACTTGGTTGGCCGATGAGCGGTAAACTTGCCAACATCTCTACTCTTGCTTCTATATCATCATGTGGTGTGAAGTAGAGGCTTCGTGCGATGTGATTGTCAAGGTCAGTTCCAGTCAATCCATGAGATAGACCTGCGGTATGACTTAACACTTGTTTGATTGTAATTTCCGACTCAGCTGGCACAGTTTTAAAATCATCACCCGATGTTTCAGTCGCTACTTGCATCTCTTTAAAAGACGGAATATATTTTGAAACTTTGTCACTTAGTTGAAAATGTCCTTCTTCATAAAGCATCATAAAAGCAATACTGATAATCGGCTTCGTCATCGATTGGATATAAAATATCTCATCCTTTGGCATACCTAGTTCTACTCCTTTTTCTCTACTTCCATAGCTCTTCGAATAGACATTCTGGCCGTGCTGATTAATCAATAGAACAGCTCCTGGTATTTTATTATCATGCATTTCATTTTCTAAGTAGCTATCGAATCTTTTGAGCCTGTCAATATCGAAAGAATGGCTCTGAGATCTAGGCACTTCTACCAACGAAGCAACAGGTGGAGTCTCTACGATCGTTGGTTTAAGGACTGCCTGATTCGAGCTGCAAGAATATAAAAGTGTCAAAAAGAAAATGAGAATAGATACGTGTTTCATGTGTAAACGATTAATTTAGACTAAAATACTTAACTCCTTTGTATATGAAGTATCATCCATCTATTCTTTTATTATCATTAGTCATATTCTTTTCATGTTCAAGTTCTAGTACACTTGTCAAGCAAGATTTACCTACAATAGACTATATGTCTAAATTGAAAAATCTGAATATTGAACTTACGACTCCGGGAGCACCAGTTGCAAATTATGTAAACATTGTTCAGACGGGTAATTTACTTTTTCTTGCTGGTAAAGGTCCTAATAGACCACAGGGTGGATATATAACAGGGAAGGTAGGTAAAGATCTCACCCAAGAAGAAGGATATGAAGCAGCTCGCTTAGCTGGAATTATTCAGCTTTCAGTTTTGAAAGATCATCTTGGAGATCTGAATAGAGTGAAGAGAATTGTTAAGGTTTTAGGTATGGTAAATGCCGTCGAAGGTTTTGAGAATCATCCTGAAGTGATCAATGGATATTCTGATCTCATGGTTGAAGTCTTTGGAGATAAAGGTAAACATGCAAGAGCTGCAGTAGGGATGGGATCATTGCCTCGCAATATTGCAGTTGAGATTGAAATGGTCGTCGAGATTTACGAATAAGTTTAACACTCAGTTAAGATATAAACGGAACTTTATGCTCTCAGATATTGTACAATTGTTATACTCTCAATTGTGCGATTACACAGGTATTTAACATCATGTATTATTTTATTCTTACTGATGCATTCTGCAGCTAGCTTATGTGCTCAATCCAATTATATTAATTCTGCAAATGTTGCCTTGAAGAAAGGGGATTTTCAAGGAGCAGCTGAGCTACTGGAAAAAGCAGAAGATCATTGTGGAGAGAAAGAAAAGCTGAATCAGAATTTGGCTATTATGAATGCATTGCAAGGTGATGCAGAGACTGCAATTCAGCTTTTGAATAAAAGTATCAAATCAGACACTGACAATCCATCCCTTTATTTTAATAGAGCTGTCATATTTCTTAATAATGGAGATTACTTAACAGCACTTGACGATTTTAAACAAGCTTCAGTTTTAGGGGGAAAAAAGAAAAGCAAATCTGAACGAAACGCCTATTCATTAAAAGAACAATCAGAAGAAAAGCAAATAGAAGCTCTCTGTAAAATTGCACAGAAAGCAACAAGTGACAAGTCGTTTACAGAAGCGCATGAATATTATGAACGCGCACTTGTCTTCAGATCAAATGAAACTCAATTATTGTTTGCACAAGCTAATCTAGGTTTGTTACAGCAGAATCCCTTTATCAGTTTGGACGCATTAGAAAAAATACGACACATTGGAACGACTGATGACCAGCAACTAGAATTGAATTTGCTAAAGGCATACAGCTTAGGTAGAATCAACAAAATGCATGAGGCAGTGAGTTTGTTAGAAAAGACATTATATACCAGGGCATCTGAAGATATGCGTGTTAGAGAATTATTGAGTTACTATTATGTCAAACTCTCTAAATTTCAGAAGGCACTGGATGTATTGAGCGGTCGGAAATTTACGAGTGCGAATACATTCGTCATCGCAGGCAATGCTGCATTCAGATTGAAAAAATATAAACATGCTATATTCTGCTTTAAGGAAGCAAAATCAATTGAAGACCATAATGTGAATGCTGCTTTGGGCATAGCAATGTGTTATTCTTCTACTAATCGTAATTCAGAATCAATTCCATTTATAGACTCCTTAGCTGTTGTACATCCTGACAATCATAATGTGTGGAATGTGAAAGGTATTATACATAAAGACGTTGGATTATATTATAAAAATAACTTTCGTGAAAATTTTGCAAAGACTTTTTTCGTGACTTCAGCAGCTGCATTTTTAAGAGCTCAAAATCTAAATGAACATATGAAAGCAGTCTATGATAGTAACAGAGCCTTGTCGTTATTTTTTCAAAATCAGAAAGAGGCTGCTAAGTCGATATGGTTAGATAATGATGAATTGTCAAGTCAAAATAATTTAGCTTTATTCTATGCAAGCCAAAAAGAATTTAATACTGCTTACAGCTTACTAGACGAATTGTATGATGATTATTATATTAGGAATAAAAAGAAGCATAATATTCTTTACTATAATCGCGACCTTGCTCGATCGAGAAGTAGTCTAAACAACAATTACAAATTCTTGACAAATTTCAAACTGAATCAAGATAGACCAACTTTAGAAGTAGAGAATCTCTTTCTAATGGGAGAGACACTAACGGTTGACACATCTGGCAACTTTGATTTTATATTAGCATACTCTGATAAAGATTGCAAAGAACAAGTAAATCGTAAAAAGGCCAAAAAGAAAGAGCGATTTAGATTTTTCAAACGGAGGAAGAAAAAGTACAAAGGTGACTGTCCAAGTTTTTAAAGTTTTGTAATGAAAGTTAAACAGTCAACATTTAAAATTCACACATTCAATATTCAACACTCTCTCTAAGTTGTCTGAGTGACTCTTCCATAACCTCAGAGATGATCAAACTATGTTCATGAGTCATGCGAGGATGTTCGATCCATTTGTTCTGTATGGCTTCATAACATGCATTGATCTCATAGCTGAAACTTGTGGGCAGATCTCGCGGTAAAACGTGTAATTGGTTAGATTGATAGTTACCGATTCTAACTTTCTCGCCATGCCAAAAACTTGGTAAATGTACCCATTGAGTCTCACCGAATACTTGCCCATCATGAATGGTTTCTAAGTCAATACCTGAATGGATTATCGCTTGCTGGTTTTTGCCAAATTCTAGAATAATTGTGGATCGAGTATCAACGCCGTTTTTATCCAAAAAGCCAGAGCATATTATTTTGCTTGGCTTTTGATTATAAATATCAATCGCCATCGAAATAGGGTAGATGCCTACATCCCATATCGCGCCTGCAGCTAAGTTTGGATTTTTAACTCTGGTCGTCTCGTCCATCTCTGAGCCATTAAAAGAAAAGTCTCCCTTAACTAATTTGATTTTTCCACATGCTCCAGATTCTACAGTTTTTTTCATCAGCTGATACGCAGGTAAAAACCTTGTCCACACTGCTTCCATTAGAAAAAGACCTTTGTCCTGTGCAGTGAGAATCATTTCTTTGACTTCATCAGGATGGATGCCTAGAGGTTTTTCGCAAAGAACATGTTTCCCTGACTGCAGAGCCAGAAGCACATTGTCTTTGTGATAATTGTGTGTGGTGCTGATGTATACAATATCTACATTAGGGTCATTATAGACATCTTGATAGTTTTCATAAATGCGAATATCTGGATATTCAGTTTGTAACTTTAGATAGTTGGATTTTGAAGAAATAGCGGTGACATTTGCTTCATTAATTGATGAAATAGATGCCATAAACTTTTTTGCAATCCTACCGTAAGCGATTAATCCCCAATTCATATTTTGATGTTAATTTGGAAAGAGTTCCATCTCAGTGATAAGGCTTTTATGATTACCCCAGACTTGATATAGAACAGATAATGAATTTGATTCTGTTTTCTTAAAAATAAGACTTCCATAATTCTTCACATTGATAACTTCTCCGATCCGATGCTGATTTTTTTCTCCTGGAAAACTAGCATACGGATGTGTAAGTCCAGACGAAGTGATGTCATATAATGGATGATCATAGTGCTGTAAGTCTACTGCAGATAATTCTGAAATATGGCGGTCACCACTCATTAAAATTGGCTTGTTGACCTTCGTAGATTCTAATAACTTGAAAAGACGGTTTCTTGATTTTGGGAAGTTTGACCATTTCTCATATTTGTGATCTTCTGAAATGATTTGAATTCCATTGCCTATCAGATGTACATCTCCTTCATTTTTATTTAATTCTGATTCTAACCAAAGCCATTGTGCCTCACCTAGAATATCGCCATCTCCATCTTTCTTATCTTGATCTCTAAAGTATCTACAGTCTAATAAGATTAATTTTACTGTAATGTCTTGGTCTTTAATGATATACGACTGGTAAGCACCTTCTCTTGTCCAGGCATCATTTGTTATGGGCACTTCTAAAAAATTAAAGAGTAAATCTCTAGTTTCTTTCTTTTTTGAAAATTCTTTCCCCGCGTTATTTTTACCATAATCATGATCGTCCCAAGTGCCGTATATTTTTGTCGACTCTTTTAATCTGGCATACCAGACCTGTTCCAATTGAGCATCATATTTAGATTTAAAGATGTCCATATTTTCAGTATCTCCATAAATAATATCTCCTAGCCATAACCATGCATCCGGATTTTGAGAGACAATATCATCCCATAGTGCTTGTTCTAAATCGTGGCGGTTACAAGATCCAAATGAAATTCGAAATTCATCTGGGGAGTCTACTTGACTCATGACTTCAAGAGAAGGAGCGTCAGCCTTTCCATTATTTCTGCAATTCGTCAATAGGATGGCAGGCATACAAATCAGTAATACGTATCGTTGTATATTCATTGAAGGCTCAAATTACAATTTTTACCATGATTGTAATTTTTTCATATAATCAAAAGATGATCAAATTCAAATGTCGTCTTTTCGAATGTGTGATCTTACTTATTTTAGTAAATTACCAGTTGACTTTTGTATATGTTTAAAATAATTTCAAGTCTTTTAATTCTCTTAGTTTTTATGCGGTGTTCTCCAGCAGAATTAGGACCGCCTATTAATTCATTTCGTTCTTTTGAATTGTGTGATGTATCTAATAATGGGAATGCTAGTGATATTGAACTTAATTTATCAGGTAAAACAGGCTCAGACGCCTTACTAGAATTCAGATTATTTTTAATAAAAGAAGATGATCAAATACCCGCAGCGATCGATGAATTTAAAAATATTAAACTAGGCCGATATCATGCTTTTCAGCTAAGTGATGTGATCCAAATCAAAGGAACGATGCCTAGTTCGACATTAAAAGATATTTATGGAAATGAAATTATGGAACAACAAAGATATGTATCGGCATTACTCAGTGTATCAAATAATGAAGAGCTTGAGGCATCTTCGATACAGATAAACCCAGAATGGTTTGTATTGACACAAAATGATATTCTCTCAGATTTCTCGAAGCAGTTTGATGTTGGCTCCGAAATTGGTGCAGGAAGCTTGACTTTATTTAATGATCAAATATATATGAGTGGATATGACATTACTGATGAATTGTCTCTAGAGAAAAGAGATAATTATTCAATAACAAGAGTAGATCAATTTGGGAAAAGTTCAGCTCTAATAAGTGATTTATCTATTCTTGGTGGAAATGCCGTTAATTCAGCAGGAGATATCTTTCATTCCGTCATATACGAGAACAAGGTTATAAAAATTAGTCCTCAGCAAAAAATGACAGTTGTGAATACTGGAGACTTTGAACTAAAAAATCCTGATGGACTCTTTGTCAATAGTAAGGATGAAATGTTTATTGTAAGTCGAAACAGTTCGCAAATTTTGAAAATTGATCAGTCAGGGAAAACATCAAACTATGCCACTATTCTAGACGCAAATCCTAAAGGGATCACTGGTGATGATGACGGTAATCTATATGTCAGTCATAATATTCAATCTGGGCGTATTTCAAAAATTGATGCTAATGGACAAACAAGTTTATTTGCTGAGATTCCTACTTTCATTCCTGAAGATTATATACTAGAATACTTCATGTATATGGGTTATTTACAGTATAAGGATGGATATGTTTATGTGTCAGGCATGAGTACAGATATGATTTATAGAATATCTATGACTGGAGATGTAGAAGCATTTGCAGGATCAGGTATGCGAGGATTACCTAAAGGTGATCGACGTAAAGCAGATTTAAATCGGCCAAATGGAATTGTATTCAGCGCTGATGGAAACCGTTTATTTATTTCTGGTTCAGAAGATACCAATCCTACTCATACACAAAGTTCTAAACCTTCTCGGGTCTGGAAAATAGATTTAATAGAATAAGTTAGCCGTAGAGTATCTTGGTTCTATGGCTTTGTTAGCTTTGTTTTATCCAGTTTTTATATCATTTGGTAGATAGAATGATTAATATTGAACTTGAATTTGCGCTTATTTGTTTACCTTATGTAAGCATTATATTAATACAATAAAAGAAAATTATATGAGTACTACTTCGATGGGAATTATGGCTTCTGTTTCACTAATCTGTACGATTTGGGTGGTTTATGAGGTTTGGGCTGTCAATAAGAGCTTATCTACTGCTGCTAAAATTCTCTGGACTTTAGCTGCATTATTTTTGAATATTATAGCAGCAGCTGCATATTATTTTATTGAAAAAAATAGAAAAACAGTAGACAGCGGTGACTCTTATATTTAATCTGATAGATTAAGATTCAAGTGCTATTTCTATATGTTTGATATGGTGATTTCCATGCCACGCATATAATGCTGTATTGACTCCTAAGCTCACATGCCTATTGGTTTCTGGATGGACATAATACTTTTCAAAATCACTTTCCTTTAGGGATTTCAAGAGTATAATCCATTTGCGATGTAGTGCTTCGATAAGAGTAAGGGATACATCTACTGATGCTTTATAATCCTCTAGTGTTGACCAAGCCATTTGATCATATGCCTTGATAATTGGGGTGTCTTCGGTCAATGTCCATTTGTATCTAACAAGACTATTCATGTGACTGTCAGCTAAATGATGTACGACCTCAGCAACGTTCCAACTATCAGGTCTATATTGCTTCTGTAGTTGGCTATCACTAAGTCCACTACATAGAAATTTCAATTTTCCTGGCAGCATTTCTATTTCCTGAATCCAGCTAGCTACCGTTTCCATGTTTAATACTTCAGGTTTTGTGAATTTACCAATTGGATATCTTAAATGTTCATCTTTTAATTCTGACATGTATTCGGATTTATGTTAAAATGAGATCTCGTATTTTTACAGTAAAGGTAGTTCCTTGATTGACTTCAGATGTAATAGATATATGACCATTATACATCTGACAGATTTTCTTGCATATAGCTAGGCCTATGCCTGCGCCTGATATTCGATCATTGTCAATTCTTTTAAATGGTTGAAATATCGCTTCATGATATTTTTGTTCTATGCCTTTTCCGTTGTCACGAAATTCTAAAATCCAGCCATCTTCGTCTACGCTACTTGTGATTTTAATGACAGGATTATCCTTAGCTTTATACTTGATAGAATTACTAATTAAATTCTGAAATAGCTGGATGAAGTTTGTCTTTTTGCCTATCACAGTAGGTAATTCATCAAAGTCAACGGTTGTATTGGTTTCAACTATTTCTGCTTCCAAGTTTTTGAGTACGATTTGCACCACATCTTTTAAGGAAACAGGTTTTGTTCTTTTTACACCTTCTTTACCAATTCTTGAGTAGGCTAAAGAATCATCAATAACGTCGGTCATATTGTGCATGCTTTGACTTATGATATTCAAATATTCTTTGGCTTTTGTATCTAGCTGATCATGGTATTTATTATGTAGTAACTGTGCATAAGACGCAATTGTACGCAGGGGACTTTTTAAATCATGAGATGCGATATAAGTGAATTGCTCTAACTCTTCATAGGCAGAGATTAACTTTTGCAAGTTATTGTCTATGATTTCATTTTGATGAGCCAAAAATTTATTTGCTTCACGAAGTTGTCTATGATTTTTTTCTAAGTCAAGAATAGTCTCATTCAGGTACTTCGTCGCGAGTTGTCTTTCTTTTTCCGACTCTTTGAGCTTAGCCTCTACGCTCGTAAGTTTGTCATTCAGTTTCCTTACTTCAATAAGAATATTGTTCTTGTCCTGGGGTGGGATAGATTCTACACCTTCTAGTATCTGTATTAGAGTCGTACTCCTCATGCAAACATCAGCTCTATTATTAGTTATCAAACTAGATTACTAACTTCTGAAAAAAATAAGTTTAAAAGGCCGACTTTCAAAAGTAGCGTAAAGAAATGACAAGTTTAAATTATAAACTGTATCATTTTAAGAAGAACTGACGTAAGATTAAATCGCTTTTACATTAAAATGATAATACGCCTCTAATATTCCAGTTAATACTTTCTGTAGTGGTATAATCTCTAAATGTAGTCCATTGATTGCTTTCACCAGGAAGATCCTCAAGAATGAAGTCTCCATTAGTATTTGCTGGACCTGCATCACATCCAATCACTTGGATACTGCTGTTTACACTAAAGTCTACACCAATCCAGATTTCAGAACCATCAATTTCTAAAGGTTGGTTTAATGCGATTCTATTCCAACTGTTCTCTGTTAATGACCCGAGAGATTGTCCTGATATCTCTCCTGTTGGTGATCCAGAATTACCATCTCCTCTAAGAATAACCAATCTTGCTGCTGAAGGACGCTCCATTATATAGACATCAACAGCTTCCAAAGTATTGCCATTATAAATATTCATAATGTTAGCAGGAAACCGCGCAGCAGTCACATAAGCACCTTCATTGAAGACAGGTCCTGTCACATTATCACCATCATAATTTATGAATTGTTCTTCATTGTCATCACCACAAGAAGTCACAATAATAGAGCCTAGTACAATGAGTAATAGATATAGATTGTTCATATGTTCAAATTTTTGATGTGATTTATGGATACAAATTAAATTTAATTATTTGTGCTTGATATTCAAGACGAAGCGCTTTTTGAATTTCATAGCCTAGGCTATGGAGTGAGAAAAAGCTGACATATTTGGTAATTAATGACATGCAAATCAATTAATATTGAATTCTGAAAATGGCTTCTAGTAACTATTCAAATAGATTGTCATAGGATCCACTTGAGGAACCTTCTCTATATTGAACGTCTTTTTGAGGCATATCGAGGTCTAAAACATCATTTTCTTCAGCACCACCTAGTAATAATAAGGTGCTTTTCTTTTCATATTCTTCAAGCATCTTCATGCCTTGTTCTTCAAAAACTCCATTTTGAAGGTCGACACTTTGCATAAAATTTGAAGACATTTCCATCATCTGTTCCATTTCACCTACTTTATTCGCCACATCATCTGCTACGGCCTCCAAAGATGCATCAAACATCGCTCGTTTATCAGCATCTCCATTAATAACACTCATGGCTGATTTCATAGCGGAATGAGATGCTCGGATCGCTTTTCTTTCCTGTTCTTTGACCTTGACTTGATCTTTTGTATCCTCTAGAAGAATTTCAGAATTAGAGTACATCTTGGTCAATACTTTGTATAACACCCCTATTTTGCTGTGAAGTGCCGCGTATTTTGCATTTGTATCTTTAAGCCTTGCTGCTTTTCTACTTGATAAGAGCATCGCTTTTTGATTGCCTTGCTCTTTGGCTTTTCTCGCAATTAAGATATTTTGTTCAATCTCTTTGGTATTCTCCGTGATCATGGTTTTTAGCTTTCGGCTTTGACCTCTTAGATCTCCAATTTGCTTACCCATTTTACGAAGGTTTGCTTCTAGATCCTCAACATAACTTTTTAGAATGCCGATAGGATCGATTGTTACAAAAATACCCGTGATCTTACGCATAACACTCTTATACATATAGCTTATTAAATTTCTCATTTTAGGATCAAGCACCATATATATGATCGCTCCTAATACCAATAAGGAGACTGCCATTCCTATTAATGAACTTACGAAGGTGGCTATCAGGCCTATATTTGTGAAAATTACAAAGCCCATAAGACCTAAGATTCCTGCGAGAAATACTGATCCAGTAACACCTTCAGGTCTTTTCCAGAATCCTTTTCCTTTGGATCCTGCATTATCTATACTTGAAAAATCTGCCATATTCTTAATTTATAAATGACTGGTCATATGATCTAAATCATCTTCTAATACTGAAGCCAATCCATCATATGCAGTTAAAAATTCATCTTTAGTTCTGTTTATTTTTTCTTTTGCTTCTGCTATTTCAGCATCCACATTGCTAATTTTCTGTTTGTAAGCTTCCATTTCTTGCTTAAGCTTTTCAATTTTTAGTTCGTAGTCCCTAACTCTGTCATTCACTTTGCTCGCTTCTTCTTTCTTTTTAGAGACGCGCACATCCATTTGGTTTTGGAGAGCTTCCGCAAATTTTGACTTCTCCTTATCTAATATTCGTTTATAATATTTAACGGAAGTCATCAGCTTATTTTTTGTCAATCCCATAGTCGAGGCTGTCGCAAATGCTGATTTGAATGCAGTCTCCAAGTCCATATTCATGTCAGACAAACTTTTGACTGATTGCTTAAATTTCAAATAGTCAAATTCTGGTGTTGCCCCGGACTTCATTGCTTTTAATAATGCAACAGAAAACTTATCGTCAGTAGTTGCATTAGAAGAAAATAATTTCTTTAAATCTATCGCCATAATGTTCAATTCGTAGGTTAAATCTACGATTTAGTGTAAAATAATGAAAGTCTCTTGTTTATTAGATTAGATATCAAAATTCTTCTACAAATGAATAATAAATAATAGCGACAAAGAATCTTCGTTTATTGTTTATGCATCAACTATTCTTGACACTTTTATGCAGCTTGTTCTATTACTCTCTTTTTGCACAAACAGATCCTTCGTTTAGCAATTTTACAGGTGATCATTATAAAATTCCAGGAAAAATTAGTCTAAGTCATAAAGGCTATACAAAGGAGATTTATGACTACGAAAATTTGGGACCATTAGAATATGAAGACATAAACTTTCCAGATCAGACTAATGTAGAAAGTTTTCCAGGCACTGAGCTCAAACAAAGACTGTGCATGGTTCTTTTTTCTGATATGACGATACAACAAGACGGCTGCTACGAATTTGAATTGCAATCAGACGACGGTTCAAGATTGTGGATTGATGATAAACACATCATAAATAATGATGGTAATCATAAATTTAGATCTAGACTGGATTCTGTATTTATTCCAAAAGGCAAATACCAAGTAAAGCTTTGGTACATGCAGTTATTTCCTGATAAATATGGATTTGTTTTTAATTCAAAATATATCAGCGAATCATGTGATACAAGCATGTTTTCTACACAAACAAGCTTTAGTCTAAATGCACATGTCTTGTTTGATTTTAATTCTGCTGAGTTGTCTCTAAAAGGCAAAGAGAATCTAGATTCTATCGTAAATGTCCTGAATGATGCGCCATTTCAGAAGATGACAATAACAGGGCATACAGATAGTCAAGGTGCAAGTGCCTATAATCTAATCTTGTCTCAGAAAAGAGCAAATGCAATCCGGCATTATTTGGAAAATCAGAGTGGATTTGAACAAGTTTTATTTCGATCTATTGGCGTCGGTGAACAACGACCGATCTCAGAAAATATAACGGAAGAAGGTAGGCGTATGAATAGGAGAGTAGAGATAGATATCCATTCAAACCAATAGAGTCACATGAGCTAGCTCAAGTTGTGCAATAAAGGGAATTAGAGTTCATAGTAGCGCGGAACATCTGATATCTATAAAAGAATGAAGTGGATCCGATTTGTCAAAGAAAAATAAATTTCATCTGGGATCAATTACTATCTACAAGTCTTTTGTTCAATTGATTTCAATTCTACTGAAACCTTGAGCATTTTTTATAAGTCTAAGCTGAACGTGAATGCGTTCTTTCAGCGCTTCTACATGGGAGATTACGCCGACGGTTTTTTGGCTTTCTGATTGTAGGGTTTCTAGTGTTGTCATTGCTAGTTCTAAGGTGTCTCGGTCTAGTGTTCCAAAACCCTCATCTATAAATAGACAGCCAAGAGTTACATTTTTCGATGCCATGTCTGATAGGCTTAAGGCCAAAGCCAAACTGATTAAAAAAGTTTCACCACCTGAAAGCGTTTTTACCGACCGGGCAGAGTCTCCATGGTATTTGTCGATAACAAAAAGAGAGCCATCCTCTGTCGGTTTATTCAATAGGTACCGATCAGTAAGCTTGGTCAATCTTCTATTGGCATAGACAAGGAGATTTTGTAAAGTAAGTCCCTGTGCAAAATTGGCAAATTTATTACCTGTTGCATCACCTATCATATTATTGAGTATAGACCATTTATTGTATTCCTCTTTGAGTATTTCTATGGTCTTTTCTCTTTCTTTAATTTTGGATCGATCGGCATCATCACGGGTGAGTCTTTCCGCGTTTCTTATTGCTATTTCATTGTGCTTATCTGCTTTTTCCTTTTTATCGTCGAAGCTTGTTTGTATTTCTTCTATTGATAATTGCTGATTGATATCTTCTTTTTGTTTTGTAAGAAGATCTTTTTCTAGGCTTGTGATCTCAGTTTTTATTTTAATTGTGTTTGCCTTGAGCGATTCTTCTATCTTGGTTAATTTGTTTAAAGTAGATTCATTTAGTAGGTTGGAAGCGATGTCGTTTATGTCTGTAAAACCAAGGCTTGTAATTTTCGGCTCTAGGCCTTTGGCTATATCGAGCACTAGGTCTTCATCTCTTTTAAGGGACTCAGCGTCTTTTTCAATAACTGCTATTAACTGAATGATTTTACCATCAGCGTTTTGAAAATCGTCTTGCAATTTATTTGTAATGTCTGTTATAATTGTTCCTTCAAATTTATCTTCTCGTTGTTTTTTGAGAGATCGATATTGCTTTGCAATATTTTGCAGATTGAGGTAAGCCTGGTAAAGTCTTTTGTTTTGCTCTAGTTCGGTGAGAGCTGCGATAGCATCAGTTTTTTGCGTTATCCGTAGAGTTTTAGAAGCTATAAGCTGAGTAATTGATGTCATGTCCATCTCCTGATTGAGCTTAAGTGCGGTAGTTTCTTTTTGATAGATACTTTGTTCATGAGATAGTTTAGCCTGAGCAAGCTGAATAGCTTTAAGCGTAAGTTCCTCCGCTTTTTTATTTTCTTGTAATCTACCTTTGTAATTATCCATATGGTCTTGATGATCCTTTAGGCTGACTTCTGCTTCATCTATCTGCTTATCGATTTCATTTTGTTGTTGAGGTAGGTGCTTTGTATATGGATGCGCCACAGAACCACAAAGCGGGCAAGCCTCCCCAGGCTGTAAAGCAGACCGATGCTCTTCGAGTTCTGCAATTTTGAGTGCGTCTAGTTTTTGCTTTCTGAGTAAAACTATTTTCTCATTAGTTGTGCTGAGTATTGTTTGTGTTTTGCTGATGAGCGGTTTGACGGTGTCAATTTCTTCTTTAAAGATGTTCAGGTTCTTATTTTCTACTTGTATTGATTCGTTTAAGGTTTCTATATTTTTTACTAGATTTTGTATAGTCTTGAGTTTGTCGAGTTCTTCACTTTTGACGGCTTGTTCTTTTCTGAGATCGGGTAGAGACTTTGTGGAATCTACCCTTGCTCTAGTAATAGTTGTTTTAAGTTTTTCTTCTCTGTCTCCCAGCTGTATGATGGCTTGATCTGCTTTGTCGCTTAGCGTAATTGGATAAGAGCCTAGCTCTTTGTTGATATTCGCTCTAGCTTCACTCCCGTTATTTTTTAAGTGTTCTATATCCTTATCAAGGCTTGTGATCTCTGCTTCAAAGGCAGCCATTACTTTCTTGAAGTTATCCTTATTGACTTCTTCCTTTGTCAAAGTACCCATCTTGTCGATAGTGGACTGAAGTTGTTTTTGGGAAACTGCTAAATCCTTCTTATAGTCTGCTAGATTGGATCGGCTTTTGTCAGCGTTTTCCTTAGCATTTTTGTACGTCGTAAAAGGTCCTTGTAAATGGCTCAGCTTGTGATGATTAGATAATCGTAATTTTTCTGCTTCAAAGGATTTGCTTTGAATTTCTATGGATGAGCGTTCATTTTTTTTTGAGTCGAGTGCTGTACTTAAGCGTTGCTTCTCTGTTTTTATATTTAGCTGCTTAGCAAGGCTTGCGAGTTCTTTATCTAGTTCTTGTTTTACTTTTTGTGAGGTTTTTAATTCTTCTTGCAAAAGGGTGCGGGCTTCTTTAGCGAGTACAGAGTTTTCACCAAGTAGATCCTTTTCTTTTTCTAAATCTTCTTTTATCCCTTTATATTTTTCGTAAGTTTTAAGACCAATTTTTCTGTATACAGAGGTACCAGTGAGATTCTCTAGTAGGGAACCCCGTTCATTTTTATCTGCCTTCAGAAACTTTGCAAATTCTCCTTGAGATAGTAAAATGGCCTTTACAAATTGATCATACTTAAGACCGATGATTTCTTCATTTTTAGAAGGAACTTCACTTTTCTTGAGATCTTCTACAGAGCCATCAGGATTATAGAAAGTCATTTCATAGTCCTTCAGTTTGCCATTCCGATTGGATTGTATGTTCCAGACGGATTTATATCGTTGTCCTTTGATTTCATATTCTATAGAAGCCAAAGCTTCCTTAGTATGATGAGTAAGGATAGAGGCTTCTTTAGTGATTTCGTTTTTGGATATGGCCTTAGAGAATCTGGGTATCCGATTAAATAGTGCTAGGGTAATCACATCCAATATCGTAGACTTTCCAGATCCTGTCGGTCCAACTATTGCAAAGATACTTGCTGTCGATAAGGGCATCTGCTCAAAAGAAATGCTGTGATCTCCTTTAAGATTATTAATGTTTCTAAATTGTAACGCAATAATTTTCATTAACTATCAGATTGAGTTACGGTATCCATTATTTCTAGAAAAGCTTGCTTGAGTATGGTTTGTCTTTCCTCATCGATCTGCTGTTGCACCATCATTTTTGTAAATACATCTATTGCTTTTAGATCTTCTATATGTTCACCCTCTGTAAACAATGCTGAAGTATCTCTAGCCTTATCAGCAAAAGTTGTACGGGCTTTCAGAATTTTAAAATTATGCCCTTCGCTGTACTTATCAACTAACTCATCTTGCTTTGCTAGTGTCATTGCATTATAGGATTCTTCGATAATTTCTATTTCAACAAAGGATTGTAAATAGAAGTCCGGTTTAAACTTTGATAGTTTTTCTATAATCGTTTGCAGGTCTCCTGAGAATTTTGTCAAGGATCTGAATTTTGGAATATTTATTATCTGTGGGGCTGCTATTTCTCCGTTGACCAGAGACAAAATAACCAAACTCTTATTGTCAGCTTTTTCTGAAAAGCTCAATGCAATAGGGGAACCCGAGTATCTAATGTTTTGATTTTTATCTACGACCTGAGGTCGATGGATATGTCCTAGTGCGACATAGTCAAAGGTCTTAGAAAAGATAGTCGAATCTACGGCTGCCGCATTTCCAATATGTATGTCTCTTTCGCTTTCACTGGTCGTTACGCCTTTAGCATATAGGTGACCCATGGCGATGACGGGCAGATCTTTATAGTTCGTTTCGCAGAGAGTAGCGAGCTCGGTATAGTGCTGTTTTACGCCTTCGCGTATTGCTTCTGTTCTGTTGTTGTAGGTCTTGTCGATATCTTTAGACCTTAAGTCTTTGTCTCTTAAAAAAGGAACTGCTGCTACGATGAGCTCGATCTTGCCAGAGGCTCCTTCTATCTCAACAAGTTCATCAGATATCTCCTCTGTCGCACCACCGACGACTGTGATTTTGAGTTGGTTAAGAATGGTTTGAGGAGCATTAAGCATACCTACCGCATCATGATTGCCCCCAGTAATAACTGCTCTGATGTCAAGTTTTATCAATTTTGTTAAAAATTGGTAGTAAAGCTGTCTGTCTTTTACTGCTGGATTTGCTAGATCAAAGATGTCGCCAGAAACCAAAAGGAGATCTATTTTTTCTTGTTCTAATAAATCTATTAGCCAATCAAAAAACAGAAGCAGCTCATCACTTAAGGAATACTTCTGTAAGACTTTACCGATATGCCAATCAGCCGTATGAAGGATTTTCAATATCTCTTTTATTTAGGTTCTGAATTGCATTCTTGATTTTTGACTGCAGTTTGGACAGGTAATTTTCTCCATGTCCTAAAGATAAATAATATGTTAAATACTAGTATGTGTTTTGTGCACTCTATGTACATGGAAGCTTTATGGTTGAAATTAAAACTTTAATCAACCAATCATTATCATTGTGAATTTAACGATTAAGGTAGTTGCTAGATGTTCTTAAAGTCCTGGCTAGTCAATGCATTCAAAAAACCAAGAAGATCTGATTTTTGGCCATGACTTATCTTAAAACCTTTTATGAATTGACTCTTACTCGTATGTGATGAACCACCAGATGCATAGTGATCAATCACGCGTTCTAATGTAGGTATACTACCATTATGCATGTACGGTGCAGTGAGAGAAACATTTCTTAAACTCGGAATTCTGAACTTGCCATGATCCAAAGAATCAAGAGTAATGAGTGCTCGTCCCAAATCATTGTACTCTTCATAGAGACCATTATTTCCAAATTCGAAGCTTGTCAATAAGGGTCCATTGTGACAATTACTGCAGGCTAAGTCATCACTAAAAAATAATTTCATTCCTCTTTTCGCTGAATCTGACAGGGCAGTAGAATCTCCTTGTAAAAATTCGTCATACATCGAACTGTTATCCACTAAACTTCTCACATAACTAGAAAAGGCTCTCGGAATTGTAAATCCATTGGGATCTTGATCAAAAGCTTGGCGAAATAAGTCGCTGTATTCTTGATCATCGGCCAATCTTTTACTTAACTCTATGATAGAAATGCCCATTTCATTATGGTCTTCAATTGGGATAAGCGCTTGAATGTCGAGCTTTGTGACACCGCCATCTTTATTGATCAAAGGAGAGAAAGCAGCATTGATGAGACTTGGACTATTCCGATCTCCTAGTTTTCCTTGAACTCCCGGACTTATCGAGAGCGAATCAGCAAATGCAAGCTCTCGTTTATGACAAGAGGCACACATGATAGTACTATCGATTGAGATATTTATATCATTAAATAGTTTTTCTCCGAGCTTGATTTTTTTATTGGTGAGTTGGTTGTTAGCCGGAATG
>Ga0209828_1000688_pt1 | contig 32081 bp, 28 predicted proteins | sample MaitaG_FD_187429 | JGI IMG/M metagenome (GOLD analysis project Ga0209828, IMG submission 187429) | Marine algal microbial communities from Maine, USA - Maine_Asex2 metaG (SPAdes) (version 2) | ecosystem: Host-associated > Algae > Red algae > Unclassified | place: Maine, USA | collected 2015-01-05
AGTTTTTTATTAAGTTTTAATAGTTTTGCAGTCCTCTTTAAAGCCCGGGTGCTGGAATTGGTAGACAGGCATGGTTGAGGGCCATGTGTCCTTCGGGGCGTGAGGGTTCGACTCCCTCCTCGGGCACTACAACATAAAAAAAGAGTTATGATAAATATGTCATAGCTCTTTTTTATTTGCTGCAGCAAGTAAAAGAGCTATTCAATCTGAACTAATTCTTAGATTCTTGACGAAAATCCTCAAATAATAGAGTTGTATTAAATAGCAATAAATAATATGTGTATCTGTTTATAAATAAATTGTTTACATATGATTAAAATATTCATATTAAAAAAAATCATATTTAATATAACTTTGTGCCTTAAAGTGTAATAGATTAGGAAAATCTATCATATATTTATGGTCTACACCATCATATTGTTTATTGTAATAATATGTTTTTGTGAAAAATTAACTCAAAACCGCTAAGAAGTAGTTTTCTTATTTTGAGACCTTAGTCGAAAGAGCCTGAGTTTGATAGCAAACTCGGGCCTTTCGCATTTTATGTTTTTAAGTCGAACAACTTTTTACTAACAAATAAGACACATTAGATTTAAAGCAGTACTTACTCAAATATCTGATATGAAATATATTTGTTTTGAGCGTTTTTATTTTTATCTCTTTGATGGTACTTAAATAGTTGAACTCTTCTTATATGCTCTATAAAAAGTGGAATCTCTTATCTGCCTTACATGTTTAATTTTTTCCTTTTCTCTAATATGTCGGACAAAAACCCTTCTCCACACACGATATTATGTTAAGGCAAAACTAAATATTCCTCTTAGCTAATGCTCGATTGGCCATCTCTTTTAGCTCTGTATGATAAGCTGCTCCACGTTTTTCTTCCAAAACTCTTCCATTAGAATCTAAAAATAACAGTCCTGGAAAGCTTTCAATATTATAAAGAACTGTCATATTTGGTCCGTTTCCTTTTTCAGCATTAACCTTATAATTAATAAAATTATCATTCATAAAATCACCTATTGATGAATCGGTATAGACATCTTCCTTCATCATCTTGCATGGAAGGCACCAATCTGTATAAACATCCAGAAAAATGAGTTTACCCTCTCGCTCAGCTCTCTCAGTCACATCCGTCAATGTAGAGTTTTTAATAAAACTGACGGCAAGTCTATCATCATCTTCTTTTTGCCTAACTGGCTCTTTGCTAGAAGAACAACCAGATAAAAGGATTACAGTCAAAAGTAGTGTTATAAGGCTAATATTTAGATTCATATATATTATAATTTATCATAATGTATCAAAAATATTGCCAAATTTAGTCTAGGAATTAAGTACATTTCCCCTCGCTAAGAAGAAAGGATTTAGCAAATCTTCTTTATTATAAACTACTTTTTTATCAGTTTGGTATTGTAATACCTCTCCACCGGCTTCTTCAAGAATAATTTGAGCAGCTGCAGTGTCCCATTCCATTGTAGGCGCGATCCTAGGATATACATCTGCATTTGCTTTGGCAAGGATTAAAAATTTCAGCGAACTTCCTTTAGATACCAATTCTGGACTGTCCAAGGCATCCACAAATGCCTGTGTGCCTTCATTTAGGTGAGACCGCGAACAAACAACCCGTAAGCCTTTGTCTTGCATTGTGAATGTTGAAGAAGTCAATTCGAGTTCTTTCCCATCAATCAATGCATGAGCGCCGTGATCTTTGGCAGACCAATACATCTCATCCAAGGCGGGAGCATAGACTACACCCATGACGACTTCATTGTCTTGAATCAAAGCAATGTTTACTGTAAATTCTCCATTTCGTTTGATAAATTCTTTAGTGCCATCTAATGGATCAACCATCCAACAATGAGTCCAGTTTTTCCGTTCTTCATAAGACATCAACTTGTTTTCTTCTGAAATAATAGGGTATTGAACGCTCAAGGCTTCAAGTCCTGCACAGATAATCGTATTTGCTTTTTGATCAGCAATTGTCAAAGGCGAATCGTCCGCTTTTGATTGGATGTCAAAATCACTAGCATTGTGATAAATATCAAGAATAGCCTCTCCAGCTTCTCGTGCAATTTTTCTTAATTCTTTTGTTAATTCAAACATGATTAGATTTGAGCTGCAAATATAGATTCTTATGAGTAAAATTCTTATTTCAGGTGGAACAGGTTATATCGGAAGTCATACTATTGTACAATTATTGGAAAGTGGCTATGAAGTGATTTCTATTGATAACTACTTAAATTCATCACCGACTGCGATAAGTGGTATTGAAAAGATTACGAATAAGCAACTTAAAAACTATGATGTTGACCTCTGTGATATGGAGAAAACCAGTAAAATCTTCAATGAGCATCCAGATATAGTCGGAATCATTCACTTTGCTGCGTTGAAGGCTGTTGGTGAGTCAGTAGAAAAGCCAGTATGGTATTATCGGAATAACCTGAATAGCCTACTTAATTTACTTGAATGCTGTATCAAATATGAGATTCCTAATTTTATATTTTCCTCGTCTTGTTCTGTATATGGCAATATTACAGATCTGCCAGTTACAGAAGACTCTCCTTTGAGTGCGGCAGAATCTCCTTATGCTCATACGAAACAAGTCGGTGAAGATATGGTGAGGCAAGTATTGAAAAATGCAAAAACTCAATCTATTATACTCAGATATTTTAATCCTGCAGGTGCACATCCGTCTGGGCTTTTAGGGGAATCTCCAATCTATGCTGCACTGAGTCTTGTACCAATTATCGCGGAAGTTGGTAACGGGAAAAGGCCTGAACTTACCGTCCACGGTGACGATTATCAAACTAGGGATGGAAGTTGTATCAGAGATTACATCCATATTGTCGATTTGGCAGATGCCCACATCCAAGCATTGGATTTTTTGATTGCGGGTAAGCAAGAAGATCATAATGAAATATTTAACCTCGGTATTGGCAAAGGAGTGACCGTATTAGAAGCAATTGATGCTTTTGAGAAAGTTTCTGGTACTAAGCTTAATTATAAAATAGGACCGCGAAGAGTCGGAGATGTAGTCGCAGTGTATGCCGATTATTCTAAGGCTAAGGAATTACTTGGGTGGGAGCCAAAATATAACATTCAAGATATTATGTCTACTGCCTGGGAGTGGGAAAAAAATAAAGCTTAAAAAGTTAATTATTAAAATATCACAACTTAGAATTTTATAAATCTTGACTTATCCTTCAAAAATATTATTAATCGGAGAGCATTCCATTTTGTTTGATTCTCAATCTTTATCAGTCCCATTTGATCGATTTTCAGGCGAATGGAAATTTGTTGATGAAAATAGTGAATCCTTATTAAGTATATCTAATAAATTGGATGATTCACTTATTAATGTTTCTGAGTTTAAAAAAGATTGTAAAAATGGGTTATCATTTCATTCTAGCATTCCACAGCAATTCGGTCTCGGGAGTTCTGGTGCATTGACTGCGGCTATTTATGAAAGATACGCACATAAAATTCAGACTGATATATTGCTCTTACAATCTGATTTAGCGAAAATTGAATCTATTTTCCATGGGAAAAGTTCTGGTACGGATGCATTGGTGTCATTTAAAAAAGCTACGATTCATTCAAAGAATAAGCAATCTATTGTCTTAGGCAATAAGCCATTACAGACCTTGCCATTTTATGTGTATTTATATAACTCCTCTATAAAGAGATCTGCAAAAACTTATATTGATGGATTTCAGGAATTAGTGAAGCAAAGTGTTTTTGACATTGTAGATTTGTGTAAAACCGTTGATGCTGTTATTGACAGTATTTTGCATGGAGAAGATTCAATTTTGTGGGATCAATTAAAGAGCTTAAGTGATTTTCAATACAAAAATTTACCAAATTTTATTCCAGCGATAATCAACCCTATTTGGAAAAATGGGTTGGATAATAATTCTTATGTATTTAAACTGTGTGGAGCTGGTGGTGGAGGGTTTTTTCTAGTCTTTTCTAAGGATGATATTTTAGAATTATTCCCGGACAATCTTATTTCTTTGAATAAGCATCAATAATATAATTCGCTAAGTCAGGATATATTTTTAATTGATCACTATAGTTCGTTTTAGTGATTCTTCTGCCTGAGCTATAAGCAATAATTTTTAGATCCTGCACATTGTAATTTGTCATATTGTCTAAAGCAGACTTCGCTTGCGCATAGTGATCAAATGCACCTGTTGAATAATGATAAAACATGGTTATTTTTTCTACCATAATGGGTTGGAGTTCTTCCAATGCAGGGTTTTTATATGGCTGCTGCGTTTTCGCTATTTCGATTGAATAACTAAGATTTGATATGGAATATTTATAGTCTTGATGTTCAGGACTAATCATGCTTCTAGCTAATTTTGAATCTTTAAAAGTGCTGCTTGTCGAATTTTCTTTTTTAATACTGAAAGAGACTCTTTTATTCATTTTATTCGCATCTATTCGATTCTGGCTGAAAGAAGTATTTAAAGGGAAAGAGCTGCCATAACCTTTGACAAGTAATCTATCTTTTGAAACACCATGCTGAACAAAGTAATTGACTAAATCTTCAGTTTGTTTGATAGATCTATAGAGTTGAAAACTAAAATCTCCATTACCTGCACTGTGACTTTCAATGTCTAGTGTTAGATAGGTGTCATCTAATAGTAGGCGAATTAATTTTTTTAAATACGATTCTTGACGCCCATATATTAATCGATCTTGGGCATTAAAAAATAGTGGTTTTAGAATAAATAAATTTGATTCTTTTTGATTTTTTTGTTCGTATACAATAATGTCTTCTTTTTTTAAACTGTCAGCTGACCGAACTTGTATTGTTTCTAAATAATCATTTAAGAACGGAATTGCCCTTGTAGTTGAAATGTTGTGTTCATTTTCTTGCTTTAAATAAGCAATATATAAATCTAAACCACCTATGCCACCGATTCTATCCGAACTGAAATTTGCAGAATTTCCATTTTGGTCCAGTCTAAAATATAAGTCATCCTTCATCGAGTTAATGGGATATGCTAAATTTTGAGGGGTCGACCATTTATTTATAGTTTCGTCATATTCGCTCATAAATATATCATAGCCCCCAATAGATGCAGGTCGATCTGAGCTAAAGAATAATTGTTTACCGTCCGAAGTTAAGAATGGACATATTTCATTATAACTGGAATTTATACGATGTCCAAAATGTACTGGATTTTGCCATTTTCCATTTTCTAGAGTAATCATAAATATATCATATCCGCCAGCTCCTTCTCTTCTTAGTGAAGAATAGACAAATATTGAATCTGAAAAAACTTGAATAAAATCGTCTCCGAGTTCGGCTTTTATTTTGCTATTAAATCGTTGAGGTAGTGATTGTTGTAGAGAGTCAGAATTAAAATGATTTATGTGTAAAAATTTATTCCCGCTTGATTGTTCTTGGATATAAATGAGACTAGACCCGTCTTGAGGGAATCCACAAATATTTTCATTAAGATAAGTGTTTAAAGAAGAATCAACTGAATGAATAGAACTCCAAGAGCCATTTATAAATTTAATTGAATACATATCTACATGCTGTGGATTTGCTTCATTCTTTTTTCCAGTCTCTGATTGAAGTCGATTGGAATTATAATATATTAAACCAGGAAAATTGGGACTTTGAATTGCTCCAAAATCGTTAAACTTACTATTTACTTCAGAGCCCAAATTTTCAACAAATGCCAATCCTGTCTTATTGCTCATCTGTTGGGCAACACGACATTTCTTTATGAAATACCTTGCTTTTAGTCGGATGGGATCTTTCTGTTTAGCATGTTTAAGTACCTTCTTATAGGTAGAAAAAGCTAAATCAAAGTGGCCTTGATTTTGAAATATGTATGCTCTGTAAAATAAAAGTTTGGGATTCGTTGAATCATTTTTCACTAATTCATTTAATATGCTTTCTGCATCTATTAATTGATTTGTTTCGATTAAAGAAATAATCTTATGAGTTGATTTATCTTTGTCTTTAATGCTAGACAGTTGATTATAGAAGCTTAGAGCATCAGCATATAGTTCTTGTTCAAATAGCTGTTCCGCTTTAGCTAAGATATCTTTTTGAGCAAAAGTACTTGCTTGTACAAGGATCCCCAAAGTCAGAATAAGGAGTAGTTGTAAAAATTGAGAATTATATATTTTGAGATGCATCAAAAGCTTCTAAATAATCAGCGATTCTACGTAAAAATGATCCTCCAAGAAATCCATCAACCACTCTATGATCGTAAGATAGAGACATAAACATCATATGTCGTATGCCGATGAAATCTCCTTTGTCTGTTTCGATGACAGCTGGTTTTTTACGGATAGCGCCAACAGCTAGAATTGCGACTTGCGGTTGGTTAATAATAGGCGTACCCATAACATTTCCGAAAGTACCAACATTCGTTATTGTGAAAGTGCCATCCTGAATTTCATCGGCTTTTAATTGATTATTCCTTGCTCGGAATGCTAAATCATTTACTTGTTTGGTTAAACCAAGCAGACTATGTTGATCCGCATTTTTAATGACAGGAACGATTAAATTACCAGTTTTCATCGCTGCAGCCATACCAATGTTGATCCTGTTCTTCTTGATGATCGTTTCTCCTTCAACTGATACATTGACCATTGGGAAATCATGAATTGCCTTTACCACAGCCTGAATGAAAATTGGTGTATATGTAATATTCTGACCGTAATTTGCTTGAAAGTTCTTTTTGATTTTTGTCCGCCATTCTACAATCTCAGTTACATCAACTTCGATAAATGAAGTGACATGAGGAGATGTCTGCTTAGACATAACCATGTGATTGGCAATCAGTTTTCTCATGCGATCCATCACGATGATTTCATCTTCCCCACTCATTGGTGTTAACGCTTGACTTTGCAATGGTTGCTTTGTTTTCGCTACCGCACTTTTACTATCACCATTTGATGTAATCTGTTGTGCTGTTAGAGTTGATACTCGATTTTGAGTAGAACTTTGGATATATTGAAGAATATCATTTTTTGTTAACCTACCATTCGCACCAGTTCCAGGAATCGCATCAAGCTCTCCAATATTTAGTCCATTTTGTGCTGCTATATTTCTAACAAGCGGCGAATAAAACCGTTTTGATTCTGATGTCGTTATTGGATTTGAAGAAGCAGAAGATGCAAAGCTAACGACTTGTACCTTTGGCTTGGAAGTTTCGGTAAAAGTGGTCTTGACTAATGGAGGAACAGGTTTAGCCTCTGATGGGATAGTTGAAGATTGCTTTTCCTTATGGTCATTCTTTTGCGTAGTAGGTTTTTCTGATTCTACTTGATCAGTTTCTATGATGGCAATTGTTTTTCCAATTTCTACAACATCATCAACATGAAAGAGAAGCTCTACTATTTTACCAGAAACAGGCGAGGGAATCTCAGAATCTACTTTATCTGTAGCGATTTCAAGAATCGTTTCATCTTCTTGGACGTTATCACCTACATTCTTGACCCAATTCAGAATCGTGGCTTCCACGATACTTTCTCCCATTTTAGGCATGATGAGTTCTACTTTTGCCATAGTTTCAACGATTTGAATTCTGCAAAGATACATGATTCCTTTTGAATTTGAGTAGCTGTTTTGCCGAGTAATCATAGCGAGAATTCATATTATTTAATACTGAACTCATCTTTTATCGGGGGCGGGCATAACTCTATTTTAACCAAGTTTGATTTTTATAACATTCATTGCTCAAGGGAGCATGATGCGGATATTGCGGGCTATATAATTAATGTAACCGACGAATTTGGGATTTTATGGAAATAATCTTAACCTCATGCTCTTACTGTGATTATAAATCAAAGCAACAAAATTATTTTATTTAAAATGTAATATTAATCTGTCTGCTTAGTTCGAACTAATAATAGAAATTGGTTTTAGATAATGAACAAATAAATCTAATTTTAGGAATAATGAAGTGTATCATTTTGCTTTTACTTTCTTCAACATTTTGCAGTCTCATGGCCCAAGATGTGCAGTACGATGTGAGTGATTTCTACTTATTTGGTAGTGCAAATTTGAGAGATGACACAACGGTTATGCTTACTGATAATTTATTACAACAAACGGGTGTGATGTGGTATAAACATGACATTGACCTGAGAGAAGACTTTCATGTAGAATTGGATATATTTTTTGGTTGTTCAGATGGCGGAGCAGATGGAATAAGCTTTATTCTTCATCCTGAATTATCAATGGGGTCTAACGGAGAAGGAATGGCTGTTGGCGGCTTAAGTCCTTCTTTTGGAGTGGAAATGGATACGTATCAGAACTTTCATTTGAAAGATGCACATTTTGATCATGCTGCATTGATGGCAAATGGAGTGTCCAACCACAAGCTAGGACTAACTGAACCAGTTCCACTACTTCCCAAGAAAGAGAATGTCGAAAATTGCACTTTTTACACAGTAAAATTTCTGTGGGACTCTAGATCGCACATATTCACTTATGAATTCAATGGCATAGAACGGATCAGAAGGAAAATCGACTTGATTTCTTTAATATTCAAGGACAATTCTAATGTTTTCTGGGGCTTAGGAGCTGCAACAGCGCAGAAACGTAATAAACAACTCGTCAGAATAAGAAAACTAGAATTCACGCCAAATGAAACATTAAGCATTGATAATCAAGCATCTTTGCTAAATGGTGATGCTTATATTCTTCACCCGATAAACTTTGATGCTGGAAGTGCTGAACTTCCCGATTCTGCTAAACCAATATTAGATAAACTGATACGCTTTCATCAAGAACATCCTAAGTATAGCTTTATTTTAGACAGTTTCATTGGCTCAGAAGACGGTGGAAGTAATAACTCGGAATTGGCGATGGATCGCGTTAAAGCGATTGCTCGACACATGATAGCTAAAGGCTTTGCAGAAAATAAAATCATCTATTACGGAAATCGAGAATTTAATCCTGTAAACCTTGAAAATGTTGAAAAAGGGCAAAAAGATGATGATCGGATTGAACTGCGAATGAGAATTATCAAGGTCTAGAAAAGAGATCGACTTCTTACTCTATGTACGTCGAACTAAAGTTTTGAGGGAAATATGATTACTATTGCTTTGCCGTTAAATGACAAGCTAATTTTACTTACCACTCTATCTTGAAATACTAAAAGGCCATAAATCGTTGATTTACAGATTTTTGAAATAATTAAAATTCAAATTTTCTTAACCCAAATGGATTTTCCGTTGTTTCACTTTGTTGCAAATAGGATAAACTTCTCATCAATTATATATCTCGAATCTAAATGTAGGGCATAAAAAAAGCCTCTCCGAAGAGAAGCTTTTGTTGACCCACAAGGACTCGAACCTTGAATGCCAGTACCAAAAACTGGTGTGTTGCCAATTACACCATGGGTCAATTGCGTGTGCAAAAGTAGTATAATTTCTAATGTGGTAAAACCATTCGGACAATTTATTCTAAAATCATTCTTTTAACTTGTAAATTGCATTCAAATCTCTGCCCATTCCATCATAATCTAGACCGTACCCGACGACAAAGTCATTTGGTATGTCAAAGCCGATATAGTCTACTGAAACGTCCTTTTGAAGGGCATCTGGCTTGTTTAAAAGACTAAACACTTTGACGCTTGCTGCTCCTTTATGTTGCATTAAGTTTAAAAGATAATCTAAGGTTAAGCCAGTATCAATAATATCTTCTACAATTAAAACATCTCTTCCAGCTAGATCCATGCCTCCAAATCCCATTCTTTCTTTGACGACATGGGTCGATTCCATACCTGAATAAGAAGAATATTTAACAAATTTGATGTCTACAGGAGTTTTGAGATGTCTACACAAGTCGGCCATAATGATAAATGCACCCGTCAGGTTACCGATCATGGTGATCATTTTAGTGTTATAGTCCTTATCGATTTGCTCTGCAAGTTCGTCAATTCGTGTATTAATTTGATCTTGACTGATATAGACCTCAAAGGCTTTGTCGTGTAATGTGACAATTTCGCTCATTTTATAATCTCAAGTTTGATGAATAGGAAAGAAACAAATATACGACAGCGGCTTCATGTTTTGAATAATTATTATACAAAAACAAAGAGCCCAACGAAGATTTTTGTCTTGAGCTATTTAATCTCGAATTACTGAGATTCTATTCCATATTTATCCAATAGATAGACCAAACTCGTCATTGCTGCAGCTCCTAAGTGTAACTCTCTTTGATTTACGGCAGCTATTCTGTCATTTGCTGTATGATGAAAATCGAAGTACCTATTTGAGTCTGGACGTAAGCCAAACAATAATCCGCCTTGAGATTTTAGTGGATTGATATCTGCACCTCCACCTCCAGGACTGAGTTCAAGTCCATAACTACCAAGTAGATTCCTCCAATCTCTAATATTCGGAAATTTTTCTTCGAAGACCAGCGTGCTTCCACCGACACCAAAACCTCTTGGCGAGAATCCGCCAGCATCAGATTCAATAGCGGCCATGTGATATTCGCGTTTCTCATTTGATGCTTTGGCATATGCTTTTGCACCACCAAGTCCATTCTCTTCATTCATAAACAATACACATCTGATCGTTCTTTTGGGTGTATAATTGAGGGCTCTTAAAGTGGAAAGCACTTGCATAGAGTGAACGCATCCAGCGCCATCATCATGCGCTCCACCACCTAAGTCCCAGCTATCAAGATGCCCCCCAACCAAGATGATTTCATCTGGATGTTCTGAACCTTTTATTTCTCCGATAACGTTGTAAGAGGTTTTATTTTCTCCATTAAAACAATCATTTTCCATGTAAATAGAAACTGGTTCTTTGTCCATAAGATTTGACAATAATTCTGCATCATTGGTGGTAATCGCCATAGAAGGAATATGCTTGTCACCTGAAGCAAAAACAGTGACACCGGTGTGAGGCACATCATCTAATTGATTTGTCATTGATCTTACAATAGCTCCAGTCGCACCTTTTTTCGCTGCCAAAGCTGGACCACTACCTCGCTGATCTACAGCGCCTCCATAAGCGCGAAAAGAATTGATTTGTGTTGGATCCATTGGTCTATTAAAAAAGACGATTTTCTTTGAAACTTCTGACGGACTCAGCGCTTTTAGTTCGTCTAGAGATTGAACTTCAATGACTTCACCAAATATACCTTGAGGGCCTGAACCAGTAGAATTCCCTAGACTTGTAGAATTGAGAATAAATGTTCCTTTAGAGGAGGAATTAACAACTGCCACAAGTTCGACTATACCTCTTTCCCATACCGGAACTTCACATTTCTGTAAGCGAACGGTATCGATGTTGAATGATTGTAGAATACTTTCTGTATAAATTACAGCATTTTCAGCATTTTCAGAACCAGCTAAACGACCGCCAATATTTTCAGAAAGATGATGTAACCAGTCATATGCTTGTCCATTTAAAAGGCTTTCCGAATAAATTTCTTTTATAAAAAAGGCATCTTCATCGCTTTGGCTATGTGTCAAATTTGAAAGGAAGACAAAAAAGCAAAGTGTACATATCGATTTCATGGAATTTTAACATTTATTCAAGGATAAGCTAAGATAAAAATGCCGTCAAAGTTTATGCTTGGCTTGAATATTTATGAAAAAATAGTATCTTTACTAAGTGTCAATATTACAATAAGTGATTTTGCCACATTGGTTTCATTTGGTTAGGGTTGAGGTAATGCATTGCATTACCTCATTTTTTATTTAGTTAAGATTTAACTATATTTGAATTTTAATTAGCTTCCTTTTAATTTCAGTGTAACTTTCTTATTTTTTTACGTCTAACACTTGTATAAGGTGTTTTTAACCAAACCACTTAAGTTTTGATTCGCCTACTATTTGCACTATTGACACGGAAAATTACGACTACTATCTCTGATGAAGATGCAGTAGATCAATATATTCTAACTCAAAATCAGAAGTATTTTGATGTGTTATACAGCAGATATTCTTCGAAAATTTTTGGAAAGTGTTTATCTATCCTAAAAGATGAAGAAAAGGCAGAAGATGCGACCCAAGAAATTTTTGTCAAAATTCTATTGAATTTATCAAAGTTTGGAGGGAAGTCGAAGTTTTCGACATGGATTTATTCAATTACATATAATTTTTGTATTGATACTATTCGGAAAAAGAAAAAAGATAAAAGTGTTTTGGTCGATGACATGACAAACGAGCATGATACAGCAGACGATGGAGTAGAAGATCGATTTTTATTGGAAATGAATGTCAGGAGACTTAAAGTTATTCTAGACAAAATTCCAACTACCGATAAAGCTATTTTGTTGATGAAGTATCAGGATGAGATGTCGATAAAGGAGATAAGTGAGATTCTTGGAAAATCTGAGAGTGCGATAAAGATGAAAATTAAGCGCGCAAAACAGAAGTTTAAGAGGACTCACAAAGAAAATTACACTGAAATTTAAAAAAAAGTTTGATGCCTACGAATAGTTTTAAGGAGTTAGAAAAAGAAAACTCTAAGCAGTTTGAAGAAAGAGATAAAAGGGTACGTGATAATGTGAATCACTCTGTAGGTTTCTTTCATTTCATAGGAGATATCCTTGACTTATTTTCGTCTAAGGTTGTGAACATGTTCCTTTCTGTTTCAGGGGGGAAAGGGCCAAAGTCAGATAATGAATCACAGGATAAAGGTGGCAGAGCCTCTGATGACCAAGAGCACTCTAAACCTAAATACCCAAACACATTTAAATAGGAGCTAATTTAATTGCATTAAAAATTTAGATAATTTATTTTTTAAAGACTTCAGTTAAATAATCAATTAAATCTTATTAAATGTTAGATGGATTAACAGCAGAATTACTGCAACAATTTATTAGTTCGGTACCAAGAATAGCCAAAGCTCTCTTTATTTTAATAATCGGATTTATAATCGCAAAGATTGTTGCAAGAATTATAAGTCGAGTATTAGAGAGAATTAAAATTGATAAGATTGGAGAAAAATTAGAGGAGATTGATATAGTTCAAAAGTCAAATGTCAAAATAAAGATTAGCAAAATTTTATCAAAATTCGTTTATTACGTTTTACTGCTTTTTTTTATGATCGCAGGCGCAGAGGCACTTGGTATGCCAGCAATCTCTGAGTTGGTAGCAGATATTATCAATTTCATTCCGAATCTGATAGTAGCTATAATTATGATTGTGCTTGGCTTATTGATTGCTGAAGCACTTAAGAATATCATTCACACCGCACTCAAGTCCTTAGGGATACCTTCTGCAAGCATGATCGCAAATTTTGTTTTTTACTTTATTCTTCTGACCGTTTTTGTAAGTGCGCTTAGACAAGCTGCTGTTGAAACAAAATTTTTAGAGACAAACCTATCAATTTTAATTGCTGGTGTTGTATTCGCTTTTGCAATTGGATATGGTCTAGCATCTAAAGATTTAATACAGAATTTTCTATCTTCTTTTTATAATAAAGGGAAAATATCCATTGGTGATACCATTTCAATAGGCGATGTCTCCGGAGAAATCATAAATATTGACAATACAACAGTTACTATTCGGTCAAATGATCGTCGAATATTGTATCCGTTAAGTCAAGTCTTAGGGAATAAAATAACAATACACGATTAAAATTAAAAACTAAAATACTTAGACTAATAAATTACATTATGAAAAAGATTACACTATTATTATTTATGTTCTGTGTGGCTTTTACTGCTGTAGATGCACAAACATTGGATGCTGATATCAAGGCTAAACAAGCTGAATTAAAAGCTGCTCAAGAATCAATCGATAAACTCACTGGAGAAATTGCTGATTTGGAAGCATCAATCGAATCAGGAGCTGGTTGGTTAACTGGTTTTGGAGGGACACTAGGCTTTAATCTTAACAAATCTAACGGTTGGATTGCAAATCCTAATCCAAATGCAAGTTCTTCTGCATTGGCAATCGGATTAAGTGGTTATGCAAATAACATAACTGAGGATTTTTTCTGGAGGAATAAAGCAATTTTGAACAAAGCTTGGGCAGATATTGACTTAAGCGATGCAGACAGTGGTATTCCAGAAGATAAATTATTTGACAACGGAACAGTTGATTTATTAAATTTATCTTCTCTTGCTGGTAAACCAATTTCTGACACATGGGCTATTTCTGGTTTAGGAGAATTAAATACCTCTCTTGGTAACTTCTTAGCTCCTGGAACAATAGATATTGGGGTTGGATTAACATGGACTCCAGATATCGATGATTTAATTGTTGTTATTCACCCATTAAATTATCACTTTGGTTTTTCAGGTAAAGATGCAAATGGCGATAGAATATTTAGTGCTGCATCAGCTTTAGGTGCAAAAATCAGAGCTGATTATACACACGATTGGGATGGATTTGCATATACATCTACTTTAACATCATTTGTACCATATCAAGGTGCTGTAGAACCGGCTCCTTCTTTATTTGAATGGACATGGTTACACACATTAACATTTGATGTATGGAAAGGAGTTGGTGTTGGTATTTCTGCTGGTTTAAGAAGTGCTGAGTTTGAATCTTTAGATACGCAGACATTCTATTCTGTGGGTTTATCTTACGCATTATAAGAATTATTCTTTCTTTTATAAGAAAAGAAAATATTGATATAAAAGCCTGTCTTCAATTTGGAGATGGGCTTTTTCATTTTCGTATCTTGCACATCTTATTCAAATGATAATATGAGCGAGAAAAAACTCTTCCTTTTAGATGGACATGCTCTTGTATATAGAGCTCACTTTGCCTTCATTAATCGACCACTGATTAATTCAAAGGGAATTAATACTTCTGCAATCACCGGTTTTGTACGAACACTATGGGATTTGATGAGAAATCAAAAACCATCTCACCTAGCGGTGGCATTTGACCCAATAGGCAATGTCTTTCGTCACGAAGAGTTTCCCATGTATAAAGCCAATCGAGATCCTCAACCAGAAGATATTTCAATCGCATTACCATATATAGAAAAGATTGTCAAAGGCTTTAATATCCCGATTGTCATGGTCAAAAACTATGAAGCTGATGATATTATCGGAACTCTGGCAAAGCAAGCTGAGAGAGAAGGTTTCGATGTGTACATGGTGACACCAGATAAAGACTATGCACAACTAGTCTCTGACAAAGTGTTTATGTATAAACCCGCCCGAATGGGAAATGGTATAGAAATTTTAGGAGAAAAGGAAGTATTAGAGAAGTGGCAGATCGAAAGGGTGGATCAGGTCATAGATGTACTTGGCCTACAAGGCGATAGTGTCGACAATATTCCAGGAATTCCAGGAATAGGTGCGAAAACGGCAGTTAAGTTATTGGCATTATTTGATTCGATGGAAGGCATACTTGCCAATACAGATAAGTTGAAGGGCAAGCAAAAAGAAAAGGTTGAGTTGTTTGCTGAACAAGGTAGATTATCAAAACGATTAGCGACGATAAACATTAATTCACCTATTGAGTTTGATGCGAAGACATTTGAATTTGAAGAGCCTAATAAAGAAGTTCTTGGTAAGCTTTTCCAAGAATTGGAATTTAGATCTTTAGCGAGCCAGATATTAGGTACACCAAAAGAAGGAACACAACAAAATTTATTTGGTGAAACCAGCTCCTCCTCCGAACCAGCCAAACAATTTAAGGCACCCGTTTATGCTGTTGCTAAGAATAATATTGAGAATACAAAGCATGATTATAAACTTGTACAATCTGAGTCAGATATCAAGGATTTGGTAAAAAAATTGTCTGGATGTAAATCGTTTAGTTTTGATACTGAGACGACTGGTATTGATGCGAATAAAGCTGAGCTAGTCGGGCTAGCATTCTCGACCAAAGCAAAAGAAGGGTATTATATACCTGTCTCAGATAATTATGAAGAAGCGAAATCTCAAGTCGCGCAGTTTAAATCCGTTCTCGAGGATGAGTCCATTTTAAAAATAGGCCAGAATATTAAGTATGATATATTAATGTTGAGATGGTATGGTGTAGTAGTGAAAGGGACTTACTTCGACACAATGATTGCCCATTATTTATGTGAGCCTGATCTTCGTCACAAATTGGATTATTTATCAGAAGCATATTTAGAATATAAGATGGTTCCGATTGAAGACCTCATTGGTAAAAGAGGAAAAAATCAATTGACCATGCGAGATATTGCGATTGAAAAAGTTAGCGAATATGCTGGTGAAGACGCTGATATCACACTGCAGATCAAAGATGTTTTAGAAAAGAAATTAGAAGAGATTGAAGTCGCAGATTTATATTATAAAATAGAAGAGCCGCTCATTGATGTACTTGCAGAAATTGAATTTAATGGAGTCAAAATTAATCCTGATTTTCTAGCTAATTATTCTAAAGTTTTAGGAAAGGAAATCCAGAAAAAAGAAAAAGCGATTTATAAAAAGGCTGGTGTAGAATTTAATATTGCTAGCCCCAAACAAGTCGGCGAAGTTCTTTTCGAAAAATTAGAAATTCCATATCGATGGCGGAAAACTGGATCAGGACAATATTCAACGGATGTCACTAAATTAAATGAATTATCAGTTAAACATGATATAGTAAAGGATATCTTGAATTTTAGAAAGTTTGCTAAATTAAAATCGACCTATGTAGATTCCTTGCCTTTAATGATTAATGAAAAAACTGGTTTGGTCCATAGTAATTTTAATCAAGCAAGGGCTGCGACTGGTAGATTGAGTTCTGAAAATCCAAACCTTCAAAATATTCCGATCAAAGATGAAGCAGGTAGAGAAATTCGAAAAGCATTTGAGCCAAGAGATAAAGACCATATTTTGTTGGCAGCTGATTATTCTCAAATTGAGCTGCGATTAATTTCTGAGATTAGTAAAGATGAGTCAATGTTAAAATCATTCATTGATGGCAATGATTTTCATCGAGCGACAGCTGCTAAGGTTTTTGGAACGCCTTATGACGAGGTCACAGCAGAAGAAAGACGAAGAGCAAAGACAGTAAATTTTAGTGTAATTTATGGAGCTGGGGCAACAAATCTGAGTCGGCAGCTTGGCATTAAACGCGCTGAAGCATCGGAATTGATTGAAACCTACTTTGCCCAATTCGGAGGACTACAAGAATATATGACAGACACTGTGGCATTCGCACGTGAGAATGGTTTTGTAAAAACCTTGCTAGGCAGAAAAAGAATGTTGAGGGATATTAATTCTAGAAATGGATTAACACGAAGTAATGCAGAACGCATGGCAATCAATACCCCTATTCAAGGGACTGCAGCTGACATGATCAAAATTGCAATGATTAATATTCATAAGATTATGAAAGAACAAGACTTAAAGAGTAAGATGATTATGCAGGTGCATGATGAACTTGTATTTGATGTTCACCGATCAGAACTGGAGATGATTCAACCAATGATTGAAACAGAGATGAAAAATGCAATTCCGAATTTGACGGTACCAATTGTCGTAAGTATGGATACTGGTGAAAATTGGTTAGAGGCACATTAAGAAAGAGTGCTTAAAAAAACTTATTTCCTATATCAGAGGGAAATTGTGATAGCTTATAAATTGAATTTTATGGTATAAAGTGTTTAAACTATACCAAAAAGTGCGCTTGGTATAATCAGCTTTTTAAATCTTTCACTTCTTCTTTTGTTAAGTCCCTCCATTTGCCAACATCTATTTTCCCAAGCTCGATATGCATGATTCTTATTCTTTTTAAGGTTAAGACTTTATAGTTTAACTGTTCGCACATACGTCTAATTTGCCTATTAAGACCTTGAGTCAAGATGATTGAAAATGTATTTTTTGATAATTTTTTTACTGTTGCCTTTTTAGTTTTAGTATTTAATATTTTGATTCCTGAACTCATTTTTTGTATAAAATGATCAGAAATCGGTATATCAACTTTTACAATATATTCTTTTTGATGGTTATTCTCTTCACGTAAAATATGATTTACGATATCTCCATCATTGGTCAACAATATTAATCCTGACGATGCTTTGTCTAATCTGCCGATAGGAAAGATTCTTTTTTTGTGATTAATGAAGTCGATAATATTATCCTTATCTCTTTGATCCGTAGTGCATGTGATGCCTGGTGGTTTGTGAAAAGCGATATAGATTGGCTTAGACTTATTTTTGAGGACTTTGCCATTTAATAAAACGGTATCATTTTCAAACACTCGATTTCCCTTGATTGCTTGTTTGCCATTGATCATCACGAGACCCCATTCGATCCACTGGTCTGCTTCTCGCCGAGAGCATTTTCCAGTGCTGCTTATATATTTATTTAGACTGATAGACTTGTCTGACATAAGACTCAATATATAATTTTAGGCAATAAAAGTTGAATTGATAATTTCAATTCCAAGCAAATAAGTTATTGCCATTATGCTGCAATATAACTTGATTATTAAGCATAGTTGGCATCTTCTCTTTGAGTTTTAGACTATTGTTATCTTTACTAAATTATTTTTGGTCCACTAAGTATTTTTTATGATAAAACACAGCTTATTATTGTTCATGTCAATGACTCTAATTTCATGTCTTAGCTACAATCCTCCTAAGAAAAAAAACCTAGGTGTTAATTTGCCTTTGGATAGTCTTGTACTTCCTGCTGGATTTCATATTGAGGTGTATGCCGATAGTGTTACGAATGCAAGGTCCATGGCACTGAGTCCATCAGGTACTTTATTCGTCGGAACTCGAAATGAAGGGAATGTGTATGCCTTACAAGATTTGGACAACAATTATCAGGCTGATACGATGTTTACAATTTTAACAGATGGCAATATGCCAAATGGTGTGGCCTTTAAAGATGGAGACTTATATATAGCAGAGGTTAATCGGATTTTGAAATTTAGCGATATCGAATCAAAATTGTCAAATCCAGGTGAGCCAGAGATAATTTATGATAAGTATCCGACTGAAAAACACCATGGATGGAAATATATCGCATTTGGACCTGATGGAAAATTATATGTTCCAGTCGGAGCACCATGCAATATTTGTGAATCAGAAGATCAAATATTTAATTCAATTACTAGAATTAATCCAGATGGGACAGGTTTAGAAATCGTACAAGAAGGAGTTAGGAATACTGTTGGGTTCACTTGGCATCCACAGACGAATGATCTTTGGTTTACTGATAATGGAAGAGACATGCTCGGAGATGATGAACCAGCTTGCGAATTAAATCGAGCAAGTCAAGATTTTCAACATTTTGGTTATCCTTATTGCCATCAAGGAGACTTAGCTGATCCAAAATTTGGAGATAAGCGTGATTGTTCTGAATTTGTCGCACCGGCGCAAAACTTAGGTCCACACGTCGCTCCCTTGGGATGTGAGTTTGTCAAAGAGCAAATGTTTCCAAGTTCATTTGGAAATAAAATATTAGTCGCAGAACATGGCAGTTGGAATAGATCTAATAAAATTGGATATAGATTAACAATGGTTGAGCTTGATGAAAATCAGAAAGCGACTCGCTATGAGGACTTTATTTCAGGATGGTTAGATGAAGATGAAGATGATGTGTGGGGAAGACCTGTAGATTTAGAGTGGCTGCATGACGGATCACTATTGATATCAGATGATTTTGCTGATGTGATTTATCGAGTGACTTATGGTGGGTGATACCTTGTCTCTTACAAGTACCTGTTTTATAATTTAAAATCTCTTTTACCGATATAAAAGCGAAAATTATAATTTTATAAGGAACAATTTATGTTCTGCACTTCATCTAGATATATTTATTATCTTAGAATCAGACTATTTCCTTGATAATCTTTAAGCTTATCAGTAAGGCCATGCTTCCAAAATAATATCATTATGAGAATGATCATTTCTCTGTTATGCATATCAATTGCAATAACTATATCTGTTACAAAAATTATAAGTCAAGCTTCAGAAGAGCAAGACCCACTTATCTCCTTTTTAAATAATCTTGACACTATTCCAGATGCTGAAAGAAAGCTTTCTGCAATCATTAGTTTTTCATATTCCCAGAGATATAGAAAGTCAATTTATCCATTGACATTAAAAGCAAGACAGATAGCTAATGGATCAGGTGATATAGAACTAATTGCCGTCGGTAATGAATACGCCGCAAACTATTTTCAATACAATTTCAATTTAGATAGTGCAGAATGGTACTATAAAAAAGCACTTGCTGATATTCCTATGAATTTAAAAGCAGCGAGTATAATTGCGGCTTATGGCGGTCTTTTGAGCAAACAAGGAAATATTCCTAAGTCTATTGAATATAGTTTGAGGGCGAAAAAAATTTATGAGAATAATGAAAACATATTAACTGGCAAAGATGAAGTCAAACGCAAAGGTCAATATGGCTCATTGTTAAATAGTATCGGAAACATTTATAATAAATTTGAAGATTTCGAATTAGCGAATTCATATTACGATCAAGCACAATTACAATTTAGGGCAATAAATGATACGACAGCAGCGAGTATTATATTGTCTAATAAGGGAGAGCTTCTTAACGAAAATGGTCGCTATAAAGAAGCACTGAACGATTTGCTTGAGGCTAGACAATTAAAACAAAAAATTGGATTATCTATAAAGTCGATTACCATGACGGATTTTAATATTGCTGATTCGTACAAAGGACTTAAAGACTACAAATCAGCGTTGTCATTATACCAAAGCACGATTGATAATTTTGAAAAATTGGATTATGATTTTGGGAAAGCCATTTCGTATACAAATTTAGGACTGCTACTATATGATCAAAATGATTTCGATGCCGCCTACAAAAACTGTAAAACAGGAAATGATTATGCGCTCATAGCAGAATCGGCAGATATCCAAGAACTCTCTTTTGAATGTCTGTATAAAACTTTGAAAATATTAAATAAACCAGCGGAGGCTTTAGCTATGCATGAAGCATTTATTATAAAAAGAGATTCGATTAAAAATGAGAAGAATACAAAATTGATCACACAGATGGAAATGAACTATGCCTATCAAAAAGAAGAAGTTAAAAAGGAAGGTGTAGCTAAAGATAAGGCACGTAAAAATACCTTGATTATATCCTCGTTAACTGGTGTCATATTTAGTCTATTTTTAATTAGTTATTTGATTTATAAAAGTTTGGTAGAACGTAGATCGTCAGAAAAAATTCTGGCCGAAAAGAATGATGTTATTTCTAAAGCACTTTATGAAAAAGATATTTTGCTGAGAGAGATTCATCACAGAGTGAAAAATAATTTGCAAGTCATATCATCCTTATTATCATTACAATCGCGTTATACAGACGACCCGCAGATAGCTTTAGCGATCAAGTCTGGAAAGGATAGAGTTAAAGCTATGACATTAATCCATCAAAACTTATATCAAAAGGAAAATTTGACAGGAATTCAGGTTCATCATTATTTTGATAAATTGATTAAAAGTTTGTTTGATTCTTATAATATCTCTCCAGGAAAAATAAAATTGGAAACAGATATTGATCCAATGAATTTAGATGTGGAGACAGCAGTTCCACTTGGATTGATCGCTAATGAATTAATCACAAATGCTTTAAAATATGCATTTCCAAATGATAGCGAAGGTTGTATTTTAGTAAGTCTAAAAGAGGAAAATAATAGAATTATTTTCAGTGTTACTGATAATGGAGTAGGCATAGATGAAGCTAGGAAAGAGGGTAAAGATGGTTTTGGATTAGAACTTGTAGACGCCTTTAAAATAAAATTAGCGGCAGATTTTGATATTATTTCTAATGAAGGGACTTCGGTTGTTTTAAAAATTAAGGACTATAAAAAAACCGTCAAGAGCCAATTGAAACAAGCTAGTTGATCAAATTCAGATTAAGAAGTCACAATTGCATAATTCTGACCACTATATTCTGACCACTATATAATGACCACTAGAAGAACAAGTCAGAAATCGTTTAACAATGAAAGTATTATACACAGTAAGTTCGCTATGACCCCAAAGTAATTAAGTAGATAAAAGTCAGGTATCAAAAAAAAAGCCAGATCCAATTTTCATGAATCTAGCTTTTTTATGTGTGTAAGATTAGTAATTATTATTTTCTACGATTTGCCGCTTTGAAAGCCTGGTCTAAATCTGCGATAATATCATCAATATGCTCTATGCCAACACAAAGTCTCAATAGATCCTGTGTTACACCAGCAGAATTCTGCTCAGTATCGGTCATTTGACGATGAGTGGTTGACGCTGGGTGACATGCTAAAGATTTAGCATCTCCAATGTTAACAAGTCTTTTAAACAAGCCCAGTGCGTCATAGAATTTTACTGCTTTTTTGTATCCACCTTTGATGCCAAAACTCATAAGTGCTGAAGGTTTACCACCTGCATACTTTTTGGCTAATTTATAATATTTATCAGAGGATAATCCAGCGTAGTTTATCCAAGAAACTTGCTTATGCTTTTTTAAATATTTTGCAACAGTAATAGCATTTTCACAATGTCTTTCCATTCGGATATTCAACGTTTCGAGCCCTTGCATTATTTGGAATGCACTCATTGCTGATAGTGCGGACCCTGTATTTCTCAAAGGTACTGTTCTCGCTCTTGCGATATAAGCAGCAGGTCCCATAGCATCATTATAAACTACACCATGATAGGATGCTTCTGGTGTACTAAATTGATGAAATTTCTTAGCATGTTTAGCCCAAGGGAATTTACCTGAGTCAACAATTGCACCGCCTAGAGTTGTCCCATGACCACCTATGTATTTCGTCAAAGAGTGAACCACGATATCAACACCATGTTCTATTGGTCTTATGATTGCTGGTGTTGCCACTGTATTGTCACAAATAACGGGAACACCTTTTTTGTGAGCTACTTTTGCAATGCCAGCTAAGTCTGCAACATTTCCAGCAGGGTTTCCTATTGATTCGCAGTATACAGCTTTTGTATTTTCATCTATCAATTTCGCAATATCTTTTGGATTGGCTGATTCAGCAAATCTTACTTCAATTCCTTGTTTTGGCAGCATGTGTGCGAATAGTGTATATGTTCCACCATATAGTTGTGGTGTTGACACGATATTATCTCCAGCTTCAGCGAGATTTAATATCGAGTAGTTTATTGCGGCACTTCCGGCACTCACACATAATGCAGCGATTCCACCTTCTAAAGCAGCGACTCTTTCTTCTAATACGCCGACTGTAGGATTCATGATGCGACTATAGATATTTCCAGGTACAGCAAGATTGAACAGGTCTGCTCCGTGCTGAGCGTTATCAAATTCGTAGGCTATTGTTTGATAGATAGGTACAGCTACAGCTTTTGTTGTTGGTTCGGATGTGTATCCGCCATGGATTGCTATTGTTTCTTGTTTCATTGCGAGCTAATCAAATTAAAGATTAAAAATTATTAAGTTACTGAATACTCTTATGAAGTTCATTAAAGTATAAAGGAATAATTATACCAAGAATCATGCTCAATTAAAAACAAGCAGCCAAAAGTCTTAGATTGACATTTGGCTGCAAAACAATTTGACAGATTAGAATGGTGTTGTTTCTTGCGAAGTATCTCTAGTGATTTTGATAAATTCATTCACTACCACATCACAAGTGTATCTTGTGACACCTTCTTTATCATCATAAGACGAGTATTTTAATTTGCCGTGGACCATGACTTCATTTCCCTTTTTCAAGTTTTCATTGATATACTCAGCAGTCTTTCCCCAGCTAACGATATTATGCCACTGAGTTTCTTTAACTTTTTCGCCTTTGGCATTTTTATAATATTCGTTAGTAGCCATACTAAACTTTGCTAGTGAACCACCATTTTCTAAGGTCATAAAATTGATGTCTTTTCCAATGTTTCCAATGAGTTGAACTGAATTACGTAAAGTTTTCATAAGTGAAAATTTTGTATCCACCAGACGATGGACGAGTTAAAACAAAAGATTGCGGTCTATAACTTGACCGATGTCGATACAAAGGTGAGGTGGATGAAAACTAAGAGTCGGTTAGTAAACGGTTAATGCCGTTTGTATTCGTTTGTAGCCGTTTGAAAACGATTAATGATTCTTCTAATTTCTTGATAAACAAATAGATATGTCTGAATTTATTCTTTTGAAGTATTTATCCATATTCTGATTTTTTTCCATAATAATCTAATTAGATAAAATTATCGACTTAATACATATCAGAAATTATTCACAATATTACCTAATACACTATATCTGTTATGTAGTATTTATTGGAGTATAGGATAAACAGCTTTGTAGGATAAACAGGATTATTCAGAAAAATCGATTGGAAAGCAATTGCGGCTTCCATAGTTTATTAAAGGGCAATGTCACTTAATGCTTGATTATACTCTACATGAAATCCATTAGGATTGTAGAATGTGCTGACTAAAATTTCTGAAACACTTTTCCAATCATAGGCTGGATATTTAATTAGGTAGGCGCGGCGATAATCTCGATTCCTAGTGTATTTTTAGTTTTTAAAATCTCGCATTTAGGTCATTCGTATTAATATTAGGATAGTACTTTGAACAGTAGCCTTTTTTCATGATTGTTATGTCTGGCTTATTTTGATTTCCATATTCATAATCTACTAATCCTAAAAGACCAAAGTAATAAACACTCGAAGGTCACTGTTATTAGCTTTAAGGAATATAAGACTGATTTATTGATCTCCATCTTCAGTCGGATATCTTCTTTTATTCGTATTTCACATCTATTCCTATTTTGTCCTTAAACTGAGCTAGGGATTTTTTTATGTCTTTAACGATAAATGTCGTGAGTCGAAGAATCAGCACATATATGTATTAGGATCGAATGCTTCAAGGCAATGAAAAGTTGCTAATTCGATAAACACATCCTAAAGGATTTAATCTCTACTCTTGGAATATACATAGAGCTTTTGAAGTCGACTTAGCTCAATCATGAAGTTTAGCTATGCCATTTTCATGTGATTGAGCTATATAATTTATCAAAATATCACTGATTAAGCACAATTAAACTAGAATTATGTTCCTATTTTAGAAAAATATACTCCTCAAATCCAAGATGTTTTTCACAAAATCGTGTAGAAAATCTATTATGGACAACATTTCAAACAATTGGCTGCCGTATTTTATACGTCAAAAGTAAATATTTTCAGTTTATTATTTTGAAAATTAGGATTTTGAATATTTTTGATAAAAAAATAAAATAAATAAGTCAACAATGAAACTAAAAACAGGCAATAAGATGTTTAATATTGTAACAGCGGAGGTATAAGAATAATATCTCGCTTTTTTATTTTTTTATTATTTATAGTTATGAGTAACGGTACAGTTAAATTTTTCAACGAGAGCAAAGGTTTCGGTTTTATCACACCAGATGATGGTGGAAAAGACGTTTTTGTCCATGCAAATGGATTAAACGGAGTTTCTATTACTGAAGGCAACAAAGTCTCTTTCGATGTTGAGGAAGGACAAAAAGGATTGAATGCAGTTAATGTCTCTTTAATTTAAGAGCAGCATTTCAATTTAGACTATATAGGCCCGTCAACTTTGTTGATGGGCTTTGTTTGTTTATACCAAATTAGAGTGCAGCCCGGTAAGCACTTCCAATGTCCAACAGCTTTATATTAGACTATATTGATCTACGCAAAAGTCTAATTATGTGTCTTTTTGTGCCACTCTACATAACCTGCAATTGCAATCCCTAAGAATACTAAATATTGAAAACTCGTCAAGTACAGCCCTTTATAAGCATATAAAGGAATTGAAATAAGGTCTCCTGCAATCCAGAATAGCCAATGTTCTATTTTCTTTCTTGCCATTAAAATCATAGCCAATAAAAACAATGCTGAAGTCAATGAATCCCAATATGGAACATCACTATCTGTATAAGTCTTAAGCACAAATTGCATTACAAAGAACAACAGAACGAAAAGACCAGCTAATAAACTATTCTCTTTATACGTGTTTTGTGAAATTGGAATTAAAGTATTATCCCTTTTGCTTGACCAAAGGATCCATCCATAGATACTCATGATAAAGTAGTATCCATTGATAGCCATATCAGCATACAATTTGAATTGAAAGCAGATATAAACATATATCAATACGCTAATGATCCCAGTAGGGAATACTAGGATATTCTCTTTTTTAGCGTACCAGACGCTCAGTAATCCAAATATGACTGCAATGATCTCAAGCCAAGACATTGCCACTATTGCTTCAGTTATATTTTGACAAATGTATTCCAAATCTCTGTTTATCTTTCTGATTTTGTCACGCCCTATGCTGCAATAGCGAATATAGAGGAAAAAGCATATTTAGAAATATTTGAGTTCAAAAGAATAAATGAACATCCCATTTCAATCTGAATCATCACTCATTTGACTACATTAGTTTCGGAATTGACTATACTTTATGAGTTTATTAGTCGACTAAACATTGGAAATGTATGAAAATCGGTAATGAAGAGAAGGTTTTTTTATATATAGAGACGCTTAAACATCTCACAAATTTGAATCGAGCTTCTGAGATTAAGGCAGGACTTATTTTATCTTTTTATGGACTATTATTGGGAGTCGTATTTCAGTATTTGACCCAAATTGTCTCACAGATAGGAGCTAAATATTTATTCACTGGGTTTTTAATTCTTTGGCTATTCTTAATTGCGATTTCTATCTATTGGAGTTTTCGTTGTTTTATGCCTCATATAGAAGGCAAATACAAAAAAAATATCTTTTTCTTTCATGATGCGATTACACAATATGGAGACATCGAAAATTACACGCTCGAATTTGATAGGATTACATCTCACGAAGAAACACTCTATGATCAATTAGGCCAACAGATTTATATCCATTCCAAAATTGTAGCCCAAAAGATTCGTGATGTCAATAAGTCTGTGAAATATCTAGCTTTCAGCTTTATTCCTCTATTGATTTTACTTCTATTTACAGTATTCGCTCTAAACGTTGACCTTTAAGTGCATAGACCTAAACTCACTCAATAGCTTCTTTCGTATTTGTTACATAAAAAAAGCTCATTGTTTAGAATGAGCTTTACACAAGATTTTAAGGATATACATTTAGATCATTTTAATTACTGCAAGGATTGATAAGCGCTTCGAATTCTCCAGTCATGACAACTTCAAAACCACCATCCAAATAAATTGTATTGGCAGCAAATTGCACGATTCCGCTTGCAGGAACTAGACTCGCACTGCTTATCGATTGACCAGCTTGATATATATTGGAAGGGATTGGATTATCCGTAATGACGAGATCTGTCGAACATAAAACTTTATCAAAAATATAACCAGCGCCACTATTTAATCCTTGATCAACATCTAATATACTACTGACAATTATTTTGTCTCCACTTATAGAAACGCCTAGTCCAAACCGATCACCAGATGAGCCATCGCTCGGGACTAATTTATCTGTTTGACCCCAATTATTAATTCCACCGCTGTCCTTAGAGAAAATATATGCTGATCCTGGACCATTTAAAATACTACCAACAAGTACTACATCATTTTCAATATCAACTGCACGCCCAAAGTTAATTGCATCAGGTGCTTGTACTTTTGCCAATTCACCCCAATTGTTTAAACCACCTTCATCTTTAGAATATATATAAGCTGATCCTCTGTTGGTACCTAGTTCATCATCTTGCAGTTTAGAAACGATTGCATTTGTCCCATGTATACCGACAGACCAACCAAACCAATCATCTGTACTGCCACCATCGCTTGGAAGTAATTTCGTGACTTCACCCCAATTGTTGAAGCCTCCTTCGTCTTTGAAAAAGATATAAGCTGATCCTGAGTCCGTTGCATTGTCATCATCTAGTTGAGCGCCAACAACTGCATAATTACCATTAACGGAAACACTAAGTCCAAATCGATCACCTGCTGCACCATCACTTGCAATTAACCTTTTTACTTCACCCCAATTATTCAGACCACCTTCATTTTTGGCAAATAAATAAGCTGATCCTGTTGATGCTTGATTTCCAAAACTTCCAACTATGATGTTGTCATTCGAAATTGAAACGGTATTGCCAAAGTAATTCGCATTAGAAGCATCACTAGCCGTAATTTTTTTCACGAATCCCCAATTATTAGCTCCACCCTGATTTTTGGAGAAAATATATGCTGAGCCAGAACTCGATCCATTATCGTCATCATTTCGACTTCCTAAGACCAGATAGTTTCCACTTATTGATACACTAAATCCAAACCTGTCCCCATTCGTAGCATCATTTGCTTTTAATTTCTTCACTTCTCCCCAATTATCAATACCACCTTGATCTTTCCAATAAATATATGCAGATCCGCCAGGTGAGTTATCCACACTTCCTACCACAGCCCAATCTCCACTTATAGAAACACTCGTCCCATAAAAATCTGCCGCTGCACCATCGCTTGGGAGAGTCTTTTTTATTTCTTGAAAAGACTGGGCAGTCATAGAATGAATGATTAAACCAGTGCTGATTAGAATGAAGACAACATATTTCATAGAATTAATTTTTAAGGTGAAAAATCTTGGCGATAGGGGTGATCGGTAGATAAATACAGCTGTCTGTATCTCTTTTCAATCAATAAATTATGTTTACAATCTTTAGAAGTAACCCTTGATTAAATTTTATTTTCAGGTTCTTGATTTGTTTATCTAAACCTAGTCATTCTAAGGTTTCTGTAGCGACCTGAAATAAGTTTACAGTTATAAATTAAAATCTAGATACAGATTTACATTTAAGTCCATATTTTTTAAATAATGTTTTACATTTAAAATGAAGATCGAAGCGGAATCTAGCTCTGCTGGAGAGCAACTTACCAGGAATAGATCTTTGGATGACGAAATAATTCGTTTTAGGTTGGGCTTCTTTAAGTTCAACCTTTTTATATATTCAACATTTCAGATTCCTTTATGACTTAGAAAACACCATTTTTAATACTGGGGTTTTTCTGGGTTTATAGTGATCCTCTGTTGTGTACAATAATTTGATTGGTAATAGTCAATACCTTGACGTTTTAACGTCTCTGTAAATGTTCTTCTTGACCTGCCGACGTTCCTTCTTTTGCCATTATTAGGTTTTTTGTGTAAACCCATGTCAGGACAAGACAAAAAGACAATACCCCTATTTTTAGGGGTAATTTCAATCACTTTCATTCTTTATCTTTAAAGCAATAATTCATTTAGAATGAATTAGATTTAATATCTTAGAAACATTGAGTTTAAACATCTTCTATCACTTTGGACTGGATTTTAGAAATACGGAAGAATGAAAACGCAGCACTGCGGCAGTTATATTCTTTGTATAAAACTGAGTGTATTGGCTGGTTAACATCCAAGGGCAATGTCCAATTAGAAGACGCTAAAGAAATATTCCAAACATCAGTTGTGATCCTGTATGACAATGTCATCAGTGGAAAGTTAGAACAGCTCAACAGTAATGTAAAGTCGTATTTGATTGGGATCTGCAAGAATAAGGCATATGAGCTTTATCGGGCACAGAAAAAGACAAGAGTCACAGATCAGTTTCCAACTGTGAGATCATATATCATGGAAGGAGTTAGTGAAAAAGTAGAGCTAGAGGAACGCATTGATGCGATGACCTTGGCGCTGAATACACTTGGGGATCCCTGTAGATTGTTGTTGCAGTTATTCTACTACAAGAAAAAATCGATGGAGGAGATTACAGGTATGATGGCATACAAAAATGCATCGACGACAAAAAATTTAAAATATAAGTGTATCAAAAGGTTACAAGCGAGTATGGTAGAGCATAAAGTCATAAACGGGTGAATCTAACTGAACAAGACATAGAGTTGGTTGATGCCTATTTAGCGGGTGAGCTGAAAGGGTCGACATTGGATGCTTTTGAGGAGCGCTTGGTAGGCGATATTTTATTTGCGGAGGAAGTTGGGATGATGGCCGCTTTGCACGTTGGGGTGAAGCGGAGTGTGTTGGAGGATAAGATGCGGATGTTGAAGGCTGTCGATAATGAAGAGTTGATGGACTATAGTGACTCTGATTTCAATAATGATCTAACCATGGACGATGGACAGTCGACTATTGACTTGCATGGGAAAGGGATAACAGGAGATTTAAATATTATAAGTGCTGTGGATGGACGAGAGTTGATGGTGGAAGGTGAAGTGGTTAATGGTGAGTCGATTGATGGAGAAGAGTCGGTGGTTGATGGTTGGGAATCTGGGGTAAAAGACGAGTCTCCTGATGATGGGCGTAAATCTATAGCAGAGAGCCAGAGGGATTTGGCTAAGACAGGAAAGGTGAGAGTGTTGTATAAGGTATTGGCGTTGGCGGCGAGTTTGGTGGTGTTTGGGGTTTTGGGGAGTTGGTGGATGGGGGAAGTGGCTGAGCGGGAGCGGGTGGATCAGATTGTTAATAACATTGAATTTATTGAAAGTGGTTATTCTAGTTTAAAATCAGAAGAGAATCCTCAAACCTTATCGAACAATGAAATTGAGGCTTTACAAGCATATAATGCAGGAAAAATTCAATTGGAATATAGGAAAATTAAAGAATCTAAGGTTCTTTTTCAGAAGGCCTATGCTTTATTTTCTGATTTATTAATATCAGGTAAACTTGAATATTTAGAGTTTTCGGCCTTTTCTGTTATTGGAACTCGAGATAAAGATTTAATGACAGCGTTTTATGAAAAACATAAAAATGAATTAGAATCTAATTTGATATTTACTTTAATTAAAATTATAAATTAGTAAAATGGAAATCAGAAGCCATGTCTTCGGACACGTAGTCGGTTATTATAGAGATCAATTATATTATATAAAGGATTTAGAAGGTCGATTGAGATATTTTATTTTATGCGATATTGAGGTTGTTAATGCCCAGTACAAAGATCATCCATCTTTAAAATCAAAAGATACACTACCAGCTTTAATTAGTATTGAAGCGGTTTCAGGAAATGATATAAGAAATATTTTCTTTACATTTTATAAAACAACAGAGCAAGAAAATATTCAATATAATCTTAGAGACGAACATGATCCCTCTTATGTTTATGTTATTCAAAGTATTAAAATAATAGATAGACATGATTGTCCGGATGGACCTGTTTTAGAAAAAAGCAGTATTATTAAGGTAGGTCAAGATGCGAAAGATATTGGATTGGCTGCTGCACCAAAAAATCACAAACTTGGCCATGTTGTCGGCAGGCTAGATTCAAGTAATAGACCAATTGTTAGAAAGGTTACCCTTTCAGATAATTCAAGTTATAATGCATTTGCTGGAATATTTACTTATCAAACTAGAAAATATGATATTCTGTTAAATGAGAATCTTGTCGATCTCTTTAAAAATTATGATATGTGGATTTCCTGTTATAAAGTAAGGAGTAGAAGGCCGTTAAGTACTATCTTAGGTGAATACTTTGTATTTAGAGAAGGGACTCAAGATATAAGATATCACATCGTTCATTCTGCGTTACCATTTGATCCAGGAGGCCATCATGGTCATCCGAGAAGGGCAGTAATAAATGTTCAATAATTTAGAATAAGGCTAGACCAAATTTTTGGATTGGTATTTAACTTTTCTATCATTTCTAACTTTGCCAATCTTAAACTAGTTTGAATATCTTGTGATTGGCTTTGTTTGTAAAATAACTTAATTAATTGTGCAATATATTTTTCATCCACCTTCCAAGTTGTTTTCATTACATTTTGTGCACCGGCATTTAAAACATCTCTTGTGATTGAATACCGACCAGTGCCTTGATTATATTTACCTAAACCAGATTCGCAGGTTGAAAGAATAAATAGTTTAGAATCGGTTTTTAATTTTTTTAGTGAATGACTGTACCATTTTGTAGAGTTGTTATTTTGGTCTTTAAAATAAATATAATTGCCAAGACGATTTTCAGTGCTTGCAAATGCATGACTAGATATGTGGACTATGTTATGTGAGTTCAATTCATTATTAAAGTTATTTTTTGTCATGTCACTTCCAGTCAATAGTGTTGTGTTTTGCTCTGTAAATAGTGAATTAATAAAATTAGCCTCATCGATACAATAGGATAGTTCAGGTATTTTGTTATTGGGATTTATTAAACTTTCTGTATTAGAGAATCCAGCATATAAAATTTTATCGTTAATCGCTATTGATGTTTTTTTATTCTTTAGCGTATTAATCTTTAATGGA